>JABLTR010109006.1_pt1 | contig 85517 bp, 74 predicted proteins | sample 7160071 | NCBI WGS metagenome assembly JABLTR01 (sample SAMN14651230, study PRJNA627086) | human gut metagenome | isolation source: feces | host: Homo sapiens
TATGTCCTTTGGCTTTTGGAGAAGTAGGTGTTAAGGCAAGAATAAAAAATGTGCTGAGCTATAAAAGGCCTGCCTTTTGGATTATCATTACGGCAGTAGTGGCATGTATCGCTGTTGCAGTGTGTCTGCTGACAAGCCCCTACACCAGCCGTTCTGTAACTGTTGTTGATACCGGAAGCACCTACGACGGCATAGGCGTTGAAGTAACGTCTGCTTCGGTTGAAAATGGTCAGCTTCGCTTGGACATATTATGGGATAATCAAACCGATTATACCGTAAACTATGGCGTAGACTTTCAGGTATATAAATATGAAAATGACGAGTGGCAGCTGCACAATGAGTACGGACCCATGTACATCAACGACTTGCTTTATCGTGTGCCGCCACATAATGCCGAAAACTCCCGGCAAGGCTTTACATATAATAATTTTTCTGGTCTGCCAGACCCCGGCAAATACCGGCTTACTACTGATTTTGACCTCAGCAGCCGTGAAGACAATTCCGGCAGAGGTGCTGACGAATATATTATGTGGGTTGATTTTGAGATTAAATAACAAGTTTTATTATAATAAGTTGAGTAATACAGTTGGCTTGAATTTTGCAAAGCTTTAAAGCAGCATTCGATTTCTACATATTATTCGCTATGCGGCTTTACAAATTTAATATTAAAGGCCGGCACATTTTAAGTGCCGGCCTTTTGCTTTTATGCTGCTAAAATCTTATAAATTTACACATTTTATAGCACATTAAGCTTAATTGACTTTTTACCCGCGCCGTCTGCTTTAACTCATAAATTCCCAACATATATATGCTCGGCGCATTTGACATTGCCAATAGCATTTTTTGTTAATCTATCTTTTTACGCATATAGGCGCCGATATCAACATCTGCACTGCTGCATTTTATAAATACATCTTCGGCCGCTTTATTTGCGCACTCAATCTCTTCGCCAGATAAATTAAATATTCTTTCCACTGTTACATTATACGGCTCTTTTCCCGGCTCTAAGCAGTCTAATACATCTCCGCGGTAAAACCTGTTGCGCTGACTTACCCTAAGAAGTTCTCCGCTGTATTCTCCGGCAATGCCTACGACCTGGTGCGTCCTGATATATCCGCCTGTGTTATATGTCTGCTCACCAGTCGGACGGCCAAAATAGAAACCTGTGCTGTATACGCGGTGACTTATCTTATCCAGTTCATCAAGCACCCACTGCTGCGGTCTATATTCACCGCTTTCTGATTTAAGATATGCATCTATCGCAGCGCGGTATGCATAAGTGGTGACGGCCGTATAATATGCTGATTTTGCCCGGCCCTCTATCTTAAAAGAATATATTCCCGCCTGTGACATTTTGTCTATGTACGCCGCCATGTTAAGGTCGTTTGCATTGAGTATATATGACCCGCTTTCGTCTTCCTCTATCGGATAATATACACCCGGACGTTTTTCCTCGCACAGCGCATATCTCCATCTGCATGACTGCGCGCAGTCGCCGCGGTTGGCGTCGCGCCCCGTCATGTAATCCGACAAAAGGCATCTTCCTGAGCGCGATACGCACATGGCCCCATGCGCAAACGCCTCAAGCTGCATATCATCCGGGATTTCTGCCCTTATATCAGATATTTCATCAAGTGTAAGCTCCCTCGCTAACACCGCACGTGTTGCGCCAAGGTTGTACCACATCTTCGCCGATTCTGAATTTACTATGCCGGCCTGAACAGATATATGTATATCCGTATTTTCCGCATATTTCCTGCAAAGGGCAAAAACGCCGGCATCTGATACAATAAACGCATCTACGCCGGCGTCAGCCGCCGTTTCTATAACCTGCGGAACCTCTTTTATTTCATCATTGTGCGGCATGGTATTCAGCGTTATATACACCTTGACGCCCGCGCCATGCACATATTCTACGGCGCTGCGCAGGCCATTATCGTCAAAGTTCTGCGCACCGGTACGCATATTAAATTTCTCGTGCGCTAAATACACAGCGTCGGCGCCAAACTTTACCGCCGCCTCCAACTGCTCACGACCGCCGGCCGGCGATAAAAGCTCCGCTTCTTTGCCGCGTTTTCCCTTTCTTTCCACTACGACTGCCATTTTCCCTCTCTCTTAAGTCGAGCTATCGTTGAGTTATGTTCATCAAGCGTCTTGCTATAATAGAACACCTTGTCTTTATCCGTTACAAAATAATCATAGTCGAAGTTTTCCGCCGGATACAGTACTGCGTTTATGGCGTCTATGCTTGGATTGCATATTGGTCCAGGCGGCAGGCCTTCGGTTACCTCGGTATTGTACATTATCCCAGCCTTTTTCGCATATGTCACCGTCGGCGTAGAGCCTAATAGTTTTGGCTGGTCCGTCCAGTTCAGCCTGTTGTAAAATACTGCCGCTACTTTCGCCATGTTTTCAGGGTCGCCGCTGGCCTCTAATTCAACTATAGACGCTAATGTCAGCACTTCATGCATGGAATAGCCCAGCTCCTGAGCACGCGCTTTCATGTCGTCGGTAAACACCGTATCGAGCTGCGATATCAGCTTATTTAATGCTGTAAAACCTGAATTAGCCGTGTCGTCCTTATAAAAATTATATGTTTCAGGATACAGATATCCTTCAAGGCGGTAATATACCCTTTGTACAGGTATTTCCTCTATAAAGCCGTAATTGAACTCGCCAGATGCAACCGCCTCGTCAAATGAGTCAGCCGTACATACGCCGGCGTCTACAAGAAGGCTCTTTACCGTTTCCAAATTAGCGCCTTCAGGTATCGTCACCGTTACCTCGTCGGCCGCAAGTCCGCCCTCCTGCAGCTGCGATATTATTCCTTCATAGCCTATGCTGTTATAAAAATTATATACTCCACTTCTCAGGCTGCCGTCAACGCCCTTTAGCTTAGCAAACATCCTAAACAAAAACGGATGGTCTATCGCGCCTGCTTGCTCTAATGTTTCGGCTATTTCCGCAGTGCTGGCGTCCTGTGCAATTACTACCTCACAATACTCGTTTTTGCCTAGCGCTAATACGTCCCACAGTGTAGTTATAATCGCCCATGAAAAAAATACCGATAAACCAACTATTAAACCTATCTGCACTATTACGCTTACTATCCATGCGTTGGAGCGCTTTTTCTTGCCTTTTTTGCCATTTTTGTCGGACTTGCCAGCTCTGCTGTGCGCTGCCGCCGTATTTGTCCGCATATCTTTAACGCCGGCCGACGGAACGTATTCGTGATGCTTTATTACAAAGTCATCATCTATAAACGTATCGTCTTCGCCAGCGCCAAAATTCAGCGCGTCAGACGATGGCACTGTAAAATCTGTATCTTCTGAATTTGAAGTGCTTTTTGGCATGAACATGTCAAAGTCATATTTCCCAACGCTTTTATACTCGTCATCCAAATTTAAGTTATTGTCATCCCTAAACTCGTCAAGTATCTTGTCTATTTCCTTGTCATGCTCGTCGCCGTGAAAATTAAAATTTTCTTTCATATTATCAGCCCTTTATTTATAAACAAATGACAGTAACAACTATGTTCTAAAATTCATATACTGTAACAAAAGTGCAGCAGAAAAATCGCACTTTTGATATATATTTTTTAGAGGTGAAATTTATGTGTTTTGGTAACAATAACAACTGCTGCTGGATTATAATTTTAGTACTTATACTTTGCTGTTGCTGCAACAATTGACAGTTAGTTAAGTATCCGCCCTGCCCTAATTGCGGCAGGGCTTTTGCTTATCTATACGGCCGCCGCATCCTCTTGTATATCTGTCGGTTATTATAACATCTACCGCCTTGTCAAAGCGGCCGTGCCACAGACTCCGCTTTATTTGAAACGAATATGCAAGCCCTGCCGTTTTGCCGCTGTATCTTGATAAAAATCTGTCATAATAACCCTTGCCAAATCCTAACCTGTACCCGCTTAAGTCATAGCATAATGCAGGAACTATACATAGACCATTTTCATAATCAGTGAACTTTTCGCTATACAGCGGCTCAGGCTCCAACACGCCAAATGCACCCGGACTCAAATCTTCTGTAGATTCTATATAATAAAAGTCAAGGTCTGTTACATCAGTCCTACAATACGGCACTGCTACCCTTTTGCCGTCGGAGAGTGCGCTTTCCAATATATAGCTTGTGCTTATTTCTATGCCTTTAGACATATATATGAGCAATGTGTCCGCCTGTTTATAATCTCTGCACCGAAGAAAGCGCCTGGCTATTGCCGTGTCCAGCGACTCTTTCTTTTTCAGCGACATTGCAGCCCGCTCTTTTTTGCACTTTTCCCTTAGTTCCTTTTTATATTCCCTTATATCTCTTATTTCCGGCATTGCATGCCCTTTCTTATGTCTTCTGCTGTTTCTTCTCCTGCCAAATATTCTACCATTTTGAATGCAAAATCCGTCGTTACACCAGGGCCGCGGCCCGTAATCACATTGCCACTCTGCACTACATATTCATCGCTGAGGCTTGCGCCTTTAAGCTCACTTTCAAAGCCCGGATAGCATGTAGCTTCTCTGCCCTCTAAAATCCCGCTGTGGCCCAGCACAGACGGTGCGGCGCAGATTGCCGCGCACAGCTTTCCTGTATTATTGGCATAATCTAAAAATTCATGCACCTTTAAAGATTTATCTAAATTAATCATGCCGGGCATGCCGCCGGGAAGCGCAACCGCTTCAAGTCTCTCATCCGGCGTTATTTCATCCGCCAAAACATCGGCTATAACCTCTATGCCGTGTGAGCCGCGAACTGCTTTTGCGCTGACGCCAACAGTTGCGACATCAATATTGGCACGTCTTAATATGTCTATTATTCCTATTGCTTCTATTTCCTCAAAGCCATCGGCTAAAAACACATATACCATATCTGTCATCCTTTAGCTTATTGTTTTTTCTACATACTCCACTATTCTTTTGTGTATCTCTTCTACCGGCAGCGGCTCCCTGTCCGCCGCACAGTTTATTACATGCCAGCCGAGCTTCTCTGCCGCATAAAGCGCCGATACCCTGCTTATCTCTAAATATCTGCGGTCCTTTTCGTGTATGTCCCGCTTATCCTCATCGCCGCTGTAACGCTTAGATATAAGCCGGCTGGAAACGGACGACGGCATATCTAAATAAATTACGGCGTCCGGCTTGGGAAGGCCGACCTTATTAAACTCCAAATCATAGAGCCAGTCGAGATATTCGTCCCACTGCTCCTCCGGCAGCTTGCAGGTCTGATGCACGGCGTTGGATGTGGTATATCTGTTGGCAACTATTATTGCGCCGTTTTCGTAATACTCACCCCAGCTTGTTTTAAAACTGGCAATCCTGTCAACCGTATAAAACAATGACGACGCATATGGTCCGACATCGCCCGGCTTATCGCCGAACTTTCCCGAAAGATACATCTTTACAAGCGCGCTCGACTGAGATGAATAGTCCGGGAACGATACATACTTTACAAGACGCTCGCCGTTCTTTAAATAAGTATACAGCTTTTCAGACTGCGTCTGCTTGCCGCTGCCGTCCAGCCCTTCTATCACTATCAGTTTGCCGCGCATATCCGTCCCACTCTCATTCATATCATTATTCATTAATTATATCAAACATATATTATTTTATCAAACACTATTTTGATGCGTCTGCCGGCTCTGCGCATGTTTTCACATTCAAAGATGCTGAGCCATTTTCATCGACACCTATCCCGCTGCAGGTTATATCGGCGCCGACGGCATTATCAGCTGCATTTTCAATGCCTAAAGCATTCGTCTTATCAGACGCAGGCGCTCCGTATTGTTCAATGTCTACAGGCTCTACCTCTGTTTTTGAGGCGGGCGCTGACTCATTATTGTCACTGTCTGTCAGAACTTCCGCTGTGTAGTCGGTGCTTCTCTCTTCACCGCTTGTGCCAAGAGCCGCCGGCGTTTCACCTGCCGGTGCGCCGTCCCGTTCGGCATTTTCCGCACAAGCCTCCACAGCATCTAATTTGCCGGATTTGCCCTTTAGCAGCCTGTCCCTTAATCTATACATAAATCCGGGTATTATTAAAAACTTATTGACGCCTATTGCTATTATAACGCCTATCACCGTCTCAAAAATTCGGTAAAGCGCGTATACAAGCGGGTCTCTGTCGCCCATTACCGATATTACCACTGTAAACACCACGCAGGCCATTGCACAAGAACGCTGCTTTTTCGTTATATTGCATATCACCATGCAGGCTAAAATGCCCAAAAAGACTATTATTATCTGTATAGGCAACGACACATACGGCAAGGCAAAAAGAGCCAATATTCCCAATGCGCCTCCGACAGCGTTGCCAAAAAGGCGAAAAAGTCCAGACGTCACACTGTCCTCCACAGTGTTCTGCATACATATAATAGCCGCAGCGCATGCATAAACGGGTATGGAATTGGCCTGATTGAAAAATTCAAAATCTACCAGCGTGTGTAATATTGCAAAAAATATAAAGCACAGCGCAACCGATACTGCCGTCTTTAATGAGCGCATGCCAAGACCGGGTATTCTTTTTACCGCTTCTTTGGACATATTCATTCCTAAGCCGCAGCCATGTGCGGCCGCCTTTCAGATTATTTTTACATACATTATAATCTAAATTATTATTTTTATCTACAAAAGCAGCAATTTTTAACCTTTATGTAATATTTATTACAAACATTTATAGCCTTAGATAACGGACAAGCTTTCGGTATACTTATAAAAGCAAGCATACCGAAAGCAAAATTTTGTACAAAATACTTTTTGCAAGCTTTTATTGCTGCAAAACAATATACAAGGCCTAAACGTCCGCTCTGGTGCAGCGGTATATAAGCATAAGTTTATTTAAAAAAATTATATCTGGCATTTGTGCGTTGCTTTACCGTAATTTTGTATTTTAGAAAAGCCATAGCCAACAGAAATACTATATGTAATAACTGCAGCCATTTTCACCTTATCGGCAAATACGGCAAAAAGCGCCTGATTTATATATCAGCCGCTATTTCCTGCGCCATTTTGCTCCCTGCGGAGTGTCCTCTACTATTACGCCCATTTCGCTTAAAATATTCCTTATTTCATCTGCTCTGGCATAGTTTTTCTCTGACTTTGCAGCCGCGCGCTCAGATATGAGCCTTTCTATCTCAGCATCGTCATCGCCGGCGCCGTTTTTGCCGTCTGGCTCCTCATAAAGTATGCCAAGCACATTATTAAACTCGTCAAAAAGCTTTAAGGCGTTTTCAGCCGATTCCTTATCCATCTTGTTCTCAATAGCAACGTTTACCGACTTTACCATTTCAAACATTACGCCTATGGCGTCGGCTGTATTGAGGTCGTCGTCAAGTGCGGAAATAAAGTCGGCTCTGAAACTGTCAAATTTAACCTTTTCGCCTGACTGCGGTGCATTTTGCAGATAAAACTCCAGATTTTCACGGCAGGTTTTAAGCCGCTGCAAAGCACTGATATTTTGCTGCATTATACCCTCGGTAAAGTTTATGGGGCTGCGGTAATGCGATGCAAGCAGCGTAAAACGTATGGGCTCATACCCATATTTTTGCGCTATCTCACGCACAGTGAAAAAATTGCCCTTTGATTTTGACATCTTTTCGTTATTAAAATTCACATGACCGTTATGCATCCAGTAGTTTGCAAACTCACAGCCGTTTGCGCACCGCGACTGCGCCGTCTCGTTCTCGTGATGCGGAAACATTAAGTCGCGGCCGCCGCAGTGTATGTCTATTGTATTGCCTAAATACCGCCGCGCCATTGCCGAGCACTCTATATGCCAACCGGGGCGGCCGGGGCCAAACGGAGAGTCCCATGACGGCTCGCCCGGCTTTGCGCCTTTCCACAAAGCAAAGTCTAACGGACTGCGTTTTAAGTCCGATACCTCTATTCGGGCACCCGACTGTAGCTGCTCTATCGACTGATGTGATATGTCGCCGTAGCCCTTTGCCTTGCTCGTGTCAAAATAAACGTCGCCCCCCGACTGATATGCGCAGCCTTTATCTATAAGCGTCTTTATTATATCTATTATCTCATCTATGTTTTCCGTCGCGCGCGGAGCTACGTCTGGCGGCATTACGTTTAGGCCGGCAGCGTCCTTTTTATATTCAGATATGTATTGCTCCGCAAGCTCTTTTACCGTTATGCCCATTTCATTTGCGCGGTTTATCATTTTGTCGTCTACGTCTGTAAAATTCTGCACAAATTTTACCTTATACCCGCGCCACGCAAGATATCTGCGCAATACGTCAAATACGCAAAGCGGACGTGCATTGCCTATGTGTATCAGATTATATACCGTGGGACCGCAGGCGTATATTTTTACCGTATCGCCTATAGGTATAAATTCGTCCTTATTTCTGCTCATGCTGTTATATATCTTCATAACGCACCACCCATTTCTTTTTCCATTTTTATATTTTTACATATCGTTATAAGCAAACTATGTTTAATGCTATCTATTATATAGCTAAGCCTGTTAGACAGATTTTCCTTTGAACATATTGGGCCTTAGATATATCCCACTCCGTGCTGCTCACACATCTATAATAATTTTGCCGCACGGCACGGACGGCTTTTTAGCGGGACTTTAACAAATACTCTGCTATGCCTTTTTCTCTTTAACTATGCGAAATTTACTGCCTATTATTCCTTGCAGCAATTTATATATAAGCAGTCCAGCTGCAGTGCCTAAAGTGTTCAGTATTAAATCATCTACATCCGTGCCCCTCGACAAAAACAGCTGGCTAAGCTCTATAAACAACGATATTAAAAAGCCGGTTAATATTACGTACCTTCCTTTTATTTTCCAAAGGACAGGCAAACAGAAGCCTATTGGCACAAACATCACTATGTTGCCGATAAAGTTTATTAAAAAATAATTTATATTATCGTTTTCAAACACTTCTTTATATGTGTCGTATAAAAATCTAAACGGTATAATGTTAACCGAGCCGACGCCTCTCGTTTGAATAGTCAAACCGCCGTTTACTCCTATGTCGAGCTTTGGTATCACCGTTTGCGATGCGAGGCCCACTAAAAAGGCGGCAAATAAAAGCAACACAATCTCATGTTTTAGGTTTATCTTATTGCTTTTTAGCTTTAAAATTATGACCCTTGCTATTATAAAAATTGGAATTGCTATAAGCATATATGGCAGCATATTAACTATATAGCTTATTATTCTTCCCATTGTTTTTCACTCCTGCCATTATATACTTTAAATCAGAGATGAGACTGCACCGTGTTTTTTAAAAAATCTGCGCACTTTTCTATATCTTCCATGTCGGGGTGTCCCTTGGCTATGCCGCCGATTATCTTAAACGGGCCATAAGTGTCATAACCTTTGCATTGATATATTCCAAGTATTTCTAACCCCAAACCGCTAAGATGCTTTATAAAAGCATCGGCATACTTTTCACTGCCGCTGCCGCTCGTATATATTATAAATGTTTTTTGCGGCAGATGAGGGCTGCCGTCTAAAAATTTTTTCAGGGATTTATGAAACTTCGACATATATATTCCCGATGCAAAGCCTACAGCTTTGTATTTTGAAAAATCAGTATTTGCCGCTTTATCTGCGCTTATTAAATCGATGTCGCTTCCCGCTGCAGCGCCTTCAAGCAGCTTTTTTGTATTTCCGTGATGCACCGATGCATATATTACCGCCATGTCAGGCATAGCTGTCTCGCTCCTTAATTTTGTCTTATTTAACAGTCCGCCGCGGCAGCCGTTCAGAGATGTGGAAACAATAAAAAATATACACTTGTGCACATAAATCTAAACTCATAGCATGCCGCGCCGGGACTATATCACTTGTCATTATCAGGACTGTGTTTTACATTGTCATGCTCTTTAATATTTGCGTCGATATACATTTCTATCTTGCAGATTTTTTTACTTATATTTATTATCTCCTGCTCGACCGGGTCAGGAATATGAATTTGGTCAAGCGGGCTTACCTTTACGCCGTTGCGGCGGACGACCCTTGCCGGTGTGCCTACCGCCGTTGAGTTTTCCGGCACATCGTGAAGCACGACAGAGCCGGCAGCTATTCTTGAATTGTCCCCTACCGTTATAGGACCTAATACTTTGGCTCCAGCACCTATCATTACGTTTTTGCCTATTGTTGGATGACGCTTTCCGGTTTCTTTTCCCGTGCCGCCTAACGTTACTCCCTGATATATTACCGTGTCATCCCCAACTTCTGCCGTCGCGCCTATCACCACGCCGGTACCGTGGTCTATAAACACACGCCGCCCAATATTTGCCGCCGGATGTATTTCTATTCCCGTCTTGCGTACAGTGCGCTGTGATATCCACCTTGCTATGAAAAATAAGCCTTTGTTATAAAACCAATGCGCGCGTCTATGCCGACGCACCGCTTTAAAGCCTGGATATAAAAAGTATATCTCCAAGGATGACCGCGCCGCCGGATCTTTTTCCTTTACCGCGGCTATATCTTCCTTTAATCTTTCAAACATGGGTATCCCTCCTTTTAACTATTTAAGCACCGCTATTTTGCAGCAAACATTTCGCGAGATTGCCGCTTTAGCTCTGGCCGACTATTGCCGCCCGTTTTGCTTTACCGCGACCGGATTTGCTTAACGCCGTAGCTGTTCAGACGTTTTAGCCAGCATCATGAATATTCGTATATAACAAACGCCCCCTGCCGTAATGACAGGAGGCGACAAATTTAAACCGCGGTTCCACTCCAATTTATACTCTTAACCCCTTAACGCGGGAAACGTGCCGCACTACTATATTTCGCACGGCAGGCTGAGAGGTGCATTCAGCTTCTTTAGCATATCGTCCGCTTTCAGCCGATGACGGACTTTCTCTGTTATGCTGAATATAAAGCCTACTATTCCCCGTTAACGCCTTTATCTTTTAATACATTATATACTCTTTCCCACTAATTGGCAACACATAATTTTATCCTTTTGCCCAAGCATAATTTGATTATTCACGCTATTTTTCTAATTAAATTAAAGCTCATCTGCAACTTCAAGCAGCCGGCAGATTTGTCATGCGCTGCCGTATAATTCTTAATATGGCGACCAATAACGGAATGCTAAAATCAGTTCGTGCTCGCACTTATTTATTAAAATTAACGCATTCTCTGTTCTGGTATATATATGTAATCCCTGATATTACAGTAAGCAAAGCCGATATCCACAACAGTACGGAATATCCTATGCGTATAGCAAATACCGCAGTCTCTCCTAAAAAGCCCAGAGATATAAGATATTCCATAAGCATTACTGTTATAATTGCCACCATCTGGCTTACCGTTTTAAATTTGCCCCATATGTTCGCCGCTATGACCTTTCCGGTACTTGCCGCTACCAAACGTACCGACATTATTGCAAATTCTCTGAACAGAACAATGGCTGTTACCCATATTATTCCATAGCCGTAACCCATGTATATAAAACCTAAAAACGCCACCGTTGTCAGCATCTTGTCGGCTATTGGGTCCAAAAATTTACCAAAATCTGTCTCTATGCCGCGCTTACGCGCTATATTGCCGTCAAAATAATCTGTTATGCTGGCAATTATAAACACTGCCGCCGCTATCAGCATATGATGCGGAAAGTCTATTATCAGCAATGCCAAAAATATAGGCGTCATTATTATTCTTATTATGGTCAGCTTGTTTGGTGTATTCATAGCTTACCGTCCTATCTCTCTTATTTTTGCCGCATAACTTATTTTACCCTATAATGCTTCTCCCACAAGCTCGCCGTCGGAAGTCTCTAAAAGCTTTACATTTATAAATTCGCCCGGCTCAATTTCTTTATCGCTGCTAAAAAATATTTTGCCGTCTACTTCCGGAGCCTCCCCCGCACTGCGTCCGTACCACATCCTTATGTATACGTCGTAGCCCTCTACAAGCACTTCGCGCGTCTGCCCGATTAAAGCCTCGTTCATCTCATCGGATATTTCCTGCTGAAGCTGCATTATCTGCTCCTGCCGGCGCTTTTTTGTCTCTTCGTCTATCTGATTATCAAACTCCGCCGCCGGTGTGCCTTCCTCCTGCGAATAGGCAAAACAGCCTAATTTGTCAAAACGCATTTCTTTCACAAAGCTTAAAAGATTTTCAAAATCTTCTTCCGTTTCGCCCGGAAAGCCCGTTAAAATCGTCGTGCGCAGCACTATCTCAGGTATTTCTTCGCGCAGATTATGCACAAGCGATATTATGTCGTCCTTTGTCGTACGCCGGTTCATGCGGTGAAGTATTTTGTCTTCACTGTGCTGAAGAGGAATGTCAATATATTTTACTATCTTTGGGTTGTCCCTTATTACTGATATTAGCCGGTCGTCTACTCTTTCAGGATATGCGTACAGTATACGCAGCCACTTTATTCCCTCAATCTTGCACAGCCGCTCTAACAAATCCGCCAGACGCTCATTGCCTATGTCCTCACCCCAGCGCGTAGTGTCCTGCGCTATGAGTATCAGCTCTTTTACGCCGCGACGGGCAAGCATCTCCGCTTCGCCCACTATGTCGCTCATCGTGCGGCTGCGGTATTTTCCGCGTATGCCCGGTATGGCGCAGTATGTACACCTGTTGTCGCAGCCCTCCGCTATCTTTATATATGCCATATAGTGCGGCGTTGCTATAAATCTTGGACCGCTCAGCGGAAGCAGCTGCTTATCATCATATTTGCATACCCGCTCGCCACCTTCAAGAGCCTTTGTTATTATTTCCACTATATCGGCGTTTGAGCCTATTCCGACTACAACGTCTACCTCCGGCATTTCATTTAAAATCTGCTCGCGGTACCTTTCCGCCATGCAGCCGGTCACAACCAGCAGTTTGAGATTTCCCTCCTGCTTTAGGCGCGCTATGTCTAATATAACATCAATAGATTCCGTCTTTGCGTCTTCTATAAATGCACAGGTGTTTACTATTACTACGTCGGCTTCGTCTTCCTCTGCTGTATATTCAAAGCCAGCCAGCGCCAGCTTCGCCAGCATAATCTCCGCGTCTATCTGGTTTTTTGAGCAGCCCAGCGACGCTAAAGATACTGTATATGCCATTATACCATCCTCATATATTAAAAATTTGTCGTTTTATTCATCATATAAAAATTCATCTATCGCAGCAGATATCTCTGATGCAGAAAATCCCTTGCGATAGAGCATAGCGTACATTTTTCGCCGTCCGGCCGCGTCCGCCGGAAGCTCATGGTATTTTGCGCTTAGAATTTTATTTATGCTCTCCGTCGGATTATACTCCACGCTGTCCGCTAAACTTGCGGCCAGCTCGCCGTCAAAGCCCTTTTCCCTGAGCTTCATTACGGCATTCCTTTTTGACATGCCGCGGCGGCATATATACTCCTCCGCCAGCCTGCGGCCATAGTCATCTTCCCTTATAAAACCAAGCCTAATCATTTCACTGCATGCAGACTCCGCCGCCGATTTTGGATAGGTTTGGCTCAGCTTCTTTATAAGGCCGCCGGCGGAATAGTCCCGTCCCGTCAGGAGGGACAGCGCCTTGTTCTTTGCTCTTGCAAAGTTAGATGCCTCTATTATTTCAATCAGCTCGGCATACTCAATACGCACACCCGGCTTTAGCCGATATTTTTCCACTGTAGCGGGGCTTAAATAAATCCGCCGGTATTCATCGTCGCTGCCGGTGCGCCTGGCATCTGCATGCGGCAGCAAGGTCTTCAGCTCGTCATACAGATATTCGTCTATATCTGTTTTAATTGAAACGACACCGCCTCGAACCTTTTTCGCTGCTATTACCGTTATGTATTCCGGCATTAGTCGTCTACCGCTATGTCTATATTGATTTTAGGCTTTGGCGCGTCTTTTTCCTTTTTTTCGGCCGGCGCTTCTGTCTCAGATACGACCGGCTCAACCTTTGCAGCGCCCGCTTTATGCTGCGCCTTTGCCGAAGCTTCGGCTAATTTCGCGCGAATCTTAGCGTCTACCTCAGCTGCGACCTCAGGGTTGTCCCTGAAATATATCTTCGCATTGTCGCGACCCTGACCCAGACGTATATCGCCGTAAGAGAACCACGCGCCGCTTTTCTGCACCACATCAGTCGCTACGCCCAAGTCGACAAGCTCGCCTTCCTTAGATATTCCCTCGCCGTACATTATGTCGAACTCCGCCGTTTTAAAGGGCGGCGCCACCTTATTCTTTACCACTTTTGCACGTGTGCGGGAGCCTATCATCTCTCCGCCGCTTTTCAGCGTGTCGGCGCGGCGTATGTCTATGCGAACAGACGAGTAAAACTTTAATGCGCGACCGCCCGGCGTTACCTCCGGATTGCCGTATACAACACCGACCTTCTCTCTTAACTGGTTTATGAATATAGCCACGCAGTTTGATTTTGATATTGCACCTGCAAGCTTGCGCAGCGCCTGCGACATAAGCCTTGCCTGAAGACCTACATGAGAATCGCCCATTTCGCCCTCTATTTCAGCTCTCGGCACCAACGCCGCAACCGAGTCGACTACCACAACGTCTATGGCATTTGACCGTACAAGCGCTTCGGCTATCTCCAGCGCCTGCTCGCCGGTATCCGGCTGCGAGACCAGCAGAGAATCTATGTCAACACCCAAGGCCGAGGCGTACACAGGGTCGAGCGCGTGCTCAACATCTATAAACGCCGCCTCACCGCCGTTTTTCTGCGCCTGTGCAACTATGTGCAGCGCTACCGTCGTTTTACCCGATGATTCAGGCCCATATATCTCTACTATCCTACCGCGCGGGACGCCGCCTATGCCCAGCGCCATGTCCAGCGCTATTGAGCCGGTTGATATGCTCTCAACATTCATGCTCGCGTTCTGGCCGAGCTTCATTACCGCACCCTTGCCAAACTGCTTTTCTATGTGTGCAAGCGCTGTCTCAAGCGCTTTACTTTTATCCGACATATTTCCCTCTTTTCCCCTGTAAAACAGGATGTTTTTTGCTCTCATATTATACTATAGCAATAGCTTATTATCAACTTTCCCGAGACATTAGTGTACCATAAACGACTCTGTCAATACCCGCATAATCTGCTATGCATGATATATCGCCAAAGCCGCAGCTTTTCAGCATATCACTCACTAAGTCCGCCTGATTTATTCCAACCTCAAACGCCAAAATTCCGCCAGGACGCAGAAGTCGGCCGTAATTTTTGCATATAGAACGGTAAAAATCCAGTCCATCTTCGCCGCCGTCTAAAGCGCTTTCCGGCTCGTGCTGAACCTCGCGCTGAAGCGATGAAATATCGCCTGACGGAATATATGGCGGATTTGACGCTATTATGTCAAAATCTCCACCAAGTTCTTTAGGCGGGAAGTGGAGCGCATCGGCTCTAACAACATCTACTTTTACATCGTTTATTTCAGCGTTGCGCTTTGTTATTTTAAGCGGAACGTCATATAAATCCGCCGCAAAAATTCTGGCTGATTTTAGCTGTTTTGCCGCCGACACCGCTATGCATCCGCTGCCGCAGCAAAGGTCAAGTATTTTTGCCTGCTCTGTCTGCGATGCTTTATTTACCACCAGCTCCGCAAGCAGCTCTGTCTCCGGTCGCGGAATGAGTACGCCTGGACACACTTCTATCCTTAAGCCGTAAAATTCCCACCAGCCGAGTATGTACTGAAGCGGTTCACCGTCGGTGCGCCTCTTTACTGCAGATATGATTTTTTCCTCTATATCCGTCTCAAACTCTGCTTCTGGCTTTAAAATTATATCTGCACCGCTTAGGCCGGTATATTCCATTACTATAAGCCGCGCTTCACGCTTATATGCTTCTATGCCTGCAGCCTTAAGCCTTGCCTCTGATATATCACGAATTTGACGCAAGGTCATTTGTCTTTAGTCCTTTATTGCTGACAATGTCTATTATATCGCTGTCGTCTCCCGGCAGCACTTCCTTAAGCGCTTGGATTGCCACCTCTATCATACTGTCGTCCGGCTCCTTTGTCGTTAGACGCTGCATCCACATGCCCGGCGCAGATATTATTCGAGTAAGTCGGTTGTCGTATTTGCCGCAAATTTTGATAAGCTCATAGCCAAGCCCACATATTATCGGCACGAGCAGAATTTTTATTATTACCCAGAATATGCGCATTTTCGGCATCAGCAGCTCGTCAAAGGCTATGCCTAAAATGCTTGATACAATTATTCCTACCAGCAGCATAAGTATCATAAACGAAGTGCCGCAGCGCGGATGAAACCGCTTATATTTGCGCACATTCTCCACCGTAAGCTCTTCGCCGTTCTCATAGCAAAAAATGGTCTTGTGCTCAGCTCCGTGATACATAAACATCCTTTTTATGTCTTTCATAGTGGCAATAAGAGCTATATATCCCACAAAAATGCCTATTTTAAGCACGCCCTCAAAAAGCGTCTTAAATCCTGTTATAGCTAAGTTTGTACGCTCGTTTATAAAATCGAACAAAAGGGACGGCAGATATGCAAACAGTGCAACAGCAATAACAACGCCGATTATCGCCGCGACCACCATCAGCACCGACATAACCGGCGCAGGTACGCCGCCTTTCTTGTCGCTTTCCTTTTCCTTATCTTTCTCCGTTTCTTCATCAAGAGATTTATCCGCAGATATCATAAGCGCCTTGTAGCCAAGCTTCAACGACTCTATCAAATTTACTATACCGCGTATTAGCGGCCAGCCAAGTATTTTTACCTTGTCCTTTATACGATGGTCCTCAATAATATCAGTAGTTATGCTGCCGTCGGCCGTACGGCAGCATACCGACGTCTTTTTCGGACCCCTCATCATTATACCTTCAATAAGCGCCTGCCCGCCTATAGATGTGCGCCTGCAGGCGCTGTTTTCATTCTGCATATACTATGCTCCTAACTTTGACTTTCTGTCTCTTCCCTCTCCGGCTCTGCCGGAAGCATTATTGTTACCGTAGTGCCCTTGCCCTCTTCACTTTCCAGCGCCATCAGGCCGTTGTGCTTTCGCACTATCTCATCAGCTACTGCAAGGCCCACACCTGAGCCCCTTACGCTGTTCGACGCTTTATAAAAACGCTCCTTTACCTTGTCAAGCTCCGTCTCGGGAATTCCACAGCCATTGTCAGAAAACGCTATTTTTATATAGCCATCGCTGTATTCCGCCGAGACCTCTACTTTTCCGCCAGGCTCAGTATATTTAAGCGCATTGTCAAGTATATTTATAAATACCTGCTTTAACCTGTTGCCGTCGCCCAATACCAGCGGAAGTTGACTCGGCTCATTATATATAAGCTGCTTGCCGCCGCTTTTTGCCGTCTCTTCATATATTATAACAGCCTCTGCAAGCTCTGCCAATATGTCTATCTTTTCCATTTTAAAAGACATCTGCCCGCTCTGCAGCCTGGATAAGTCAAGCATTTCCTCTACAAGTGCTGACAGACGCTCTGACTCAGACATTATTACGTCCATGCCCTTTTCTACAAGCTCCTTATCCTCGCCGGCGGCGCTTTTAATAGTTTCGCTCCAGCCTTTTATCGCCGTCAGAGGTGTGCGCAGCTCGTGCGACACAGATGATATAAAGTCATTCTTTATCTTCTCCGTCGATTTAAGCTCGCCTGCCATGAAGTTTATCGTGTCGCATAGCTCGCCTATCTCATCGTTCTGCGATACTTCTATTTTAGCGTCAAAATCGCCCAGTGCAATTCTTCGCGCTACAAGGCCGACCTCTTTTATCGGCTTTACTATAGTGCCTACAAAATAAAATCCCAAAAACACCGTAAATAATACAAAAAGCGCACCTACGGCGACAGTTGCTATTACCGCAATAAAAATTTGATGGTCTACCTGCTCAAGAGACGCTACGCACCTTACCGCGCCTATTATCTCCCCTTGTGTTTTAACAGTATTAGTAAACGCCATTATCTTTTCGCCGGCAGAATTTTTACCTACATACTTAAATGCTGTTTCCGCTTTTGACGCGCTTTCATATTCACTTTTTATTGAGCTGTCGTCAATATAGCCCGATGTGCTTACAAATATATTGCCTTCAGTGTTTATAAACTGAACCTCCATTTTCGACTTCTCTGTATATTCGCTTACAAACTTATAGGCATTTTCCATATATTCGTCTGTTGACGAGCTGCTGTATTTACTCAGTATATTCTCCAATGTGTCGTTCATATATCTGTCCACTGTATTGTAGTAATAATTGCTGAGAAGCAGAGACAGTAATAATATAAATATAAACACGATGGATAATACCACTATAAGCACATTTACAAGCCAGCGCTTTGTTATTCCGTTTAATTTTACTTTCAAGCTCATGCCAATCCCCCGGATGCGCATTACATTCTTATATCAGTTAACAGCCCATTTATAGCCTATTCCCCATACCGTTATTATATATCTCGGCGATGACGGCTCATCTTCTATTTTTATCCTCAGCCTTCGTATATTTACGTCTACTATCTTTTCTTCACCAAAAAATGCGTCGCCCCACACTCTGTTTAATATATCCGTTCTTGACAACGCTACGCCGGGATGAGTGAAGAAGAACTCCATAATTTGAAATTCTACCTGTGTAAGCTCTATTGGCACACCATTTTTCAGCAGCATACGGCGGCGTATGTTAAGTGTAAACTCGCCTAATGTTATTTCTTCATCGTTTGGCACCGCCCTCATGCCTGATTCTAACATTTCTACTCGGCGGTTTAATGAATCGACCCTTGCAACAAGCTCCGACGGTGAAAACGGCTTTGTTATGTAATCATCCGCTCCAAGCATGAGGCCGCTTACCTTGTCCATCTCCTGTGTCCGAGCCGTTAGCATTATTATTCCTATTTTATTGCTGCGCTTGCGGATTTCCTTACATACCGATAAGCCATCCATACTTCCCGGCATCATTATGTCAAGTATTGCTATGTCAAAATTGCCGCCCTGCTCGTTAAATATTCGCATAGCCTCTTCACCATTTTCGGCCTCTACCGTCTCATATCCGCCACGCTTCAGGTTTATAACTATAAATTCTCTTATTACTGTTTCGTCCTCTGCTACAAGTACCCTTCTCATCTGCAATTCCTCCTTTGCTTTATTTTAGCTTGAAGCCGTTTACCAACTGCTCCTCACTTATTGAATATTTATTCTCCGTTTCAAGAATTCTTGCTAAATATACCTTTCCGTATTTTGTGCCAAGCCTTATGTACTGAGAACTTGCATTGCTACTTGTATCCCAGCTCTGCTGTGATATCATGCGTATTTCCAGTAAATCAACGCCCTTTCTGTTGGAACTGTTATCCCATAGCGAAAATGTTATTGTATTGTTATAATGTGTTACCGTTATATTGTTATCGTCAATCCAACTGTCCGGAAATGTCATGGAAAATTTATATTCATCATCTGTATACACTGTCATTACATCCATAAAGCTTCCATCACTGTACAGCTTCATCCACTGCGTCGCATATACAGTTTCTTCCAGCCGCGAACCCGACAGAGCCAAGTCGTTCGGTATTTCTATGCTGCCGTCGCTGTTTATGTCCTTAGAAGTCTTACCATACTTTCTTAGTGTCAAATCGTTTGAACTCGTCTTTGTATCGTACATTGGTGCTACAAGCGTTTTTGTACTTTCATCGAAATATATTATCTCAGTTATATATTCTTCATTTTTTACTGCGTCAAAATACATCGCGCTGGCTGTCATTATTTCAGGGCTGGTGTTGGCCACCACTTCATTATAAACTGAAGAAACCGCACTGTATTCTATTATGCCAGCTCCAGAATAATGATAATCTGATGCACTTCTGTCTATTTCTGCGCTGTATATCTCATTTCTTATAAGGACGCTGTCATTATCAAAATTACACATCACCGCTAAGCGCTTTACTGCAAGATTGTCTCTATATTCATCACACAATATAACAATTTCTTCTTCACTGTCATTATCCATGTTGTTGCATGCAAAATCTACATATGAATTCTGCATCTGGCACTGTATATACCCACCACTGTATGACAGTACTTCTATGCTGCGCGAGCTGTCAACCGAATTTATAAAGCCAATTACTATACTTTTTTTATATGTACCAGACAAATCAGCAAATATAACCTTGTCTATATCCGTACCGCTGGTGCTGTAATCGGCTACTGATTTCCATTTGTTTTTTTCCTTTTTTAAAAGATTTACATGCAATATGTAATTTTCTTTCTTAAGCTTATAAAAAACAAATGCTTCAGACTGACCATCGGCATCTATATCATTCATTACGTAAGCCGAAGTGTAATCTCCCGTTCTTGGAAATATAAGACTGTAGTCATTGCCTACATATTTAGAAAATGCTTTCAATATATCTGCTAATTCTCCCGTTGGACTGGGTGCTTTTATCAGCGATTCAGGATCGGCGCTGACTACAGAGCAGGAGGTAGATAATACGGAAATGAACATTATACAAATAATTGCAAATATCCGTCTAACTGTATTCATTTCATAACCTCCTTAACTACATAGCATTTCCTTATTCTATAACCAAATCCTGCAAAGATCTGAACTCATAGTCGCCATTTTTCAGCAAATCAAAATTTTTAAGCGCTTTGCTTATTCCATATGCTACACACAACTTGGGGTCACCTACAAGCTGAGCTTTTATGCCTATATTGTACTCCATCAGATCTTTCATGCCGCGTATGAGTGAACCGCCGCCGGTTAATATAAGCCCATCTTTAGCTATGTCGCCTACAAGCTCAGGCGGAGTCTTCTCCAGCACCGACTGCACAGCAGAGCATATGCTCTGCGACACATCGCTTATAGCGTCGCATATCTCGTTCGCCGTTACCTCAAACACCTGCGGCAGGCCTGTATATAAATTTCTGCCCTTGACTATCATTGTTATTTCTACGGGTCTGCGCACAACCGACCCTATCTGCAGTTTTATATTTTCCGCCGTGTGATAGCCCACTAAAATATTATGCTCTTTACGTATGTGGTTCACAATAGCCTCATTAAAATCGCCGCTGGCTATTCTCACTGAATCATACTGCGCTATTCCGCCCATAGACAGCACCGCAATGTCCGTGCTTCCGGCGCCGATATCCACCACGATAGTGCCGTGCGGTTTTGTAAAGTCCACGCCTACGCCTATAGCCGCCGCAACTGGAGATTCTATTGGGCATATATTCCTTGCGCCGGCCGCCTGAAGCGCACTCATAAAAGAACGCTGCTGCACAGCCGTTATGCCGGCCGGCATGGAAAACATCACGCGCGGCTTTACTATCTTGCCGTTATATGCTTTCTTTAAAAAATATCTCAGCAGCTGCTCTGCTTCGTCGTAACTCGCAATCACGCCGCGCTGAATTGGACACACGGTCGTTATCTTGTCCGGCGTCCTGCCTATCATTTTATATGCCTCATATCCAAACTTCAGCGGGCGTCCCGTCTCCGTCTCTATTGAAACCACCGACGGCTCGTCCAGCACTATGCTCTTTCCTACGCATATTACCGTATTGGATGTTCCCATATCTATGCCTATATCTACGGGCATCTAAATACACCCCGTTCATCTACATATTAAACCAACTATATTATATTTCATTTGCAAGCTAATTACAAGCACAAAGGAATGTCTAAATTTTTAACTTTATACCTTTAATACTGCCATAAAAGCTTAAAGTATTCGCAGCAACTTCTGAAAGCAACCTGATGAGTTTGATTTAACCAATTTTATATGCTTTGCTAAAATGTCTTTATCCTTTGGCAAAAATCCGGCATGCCGTTATGCCGGATTTTTGCGTCGGATGCTTTTACGCTCTGCTTATCATCTTAAAAAAGGTTATTTTTTACTCACGATTTTTTCTGGGCCTTGAAGCCGCTATTATTTCTGCGTTGCGCATTATGACCTTTTCGCCGCGCCATTCATAGGCACGTCCCACTATATCTTCTCCCGGTATATATCTTGGCCTAAACCCATTTATAAATTCCTTTATCTTTGTCGCTTGTACCCCTCTGTTCATGGGGCATACATCCTGACATATGTCGCAGCCCCATACCGTTCCATATCTCGCAATAAGAGCTTTTTCCTCTGCGTCTAACTCGCCCTTTTTCTGCGTTATATCCGAAAGGCACATTTTCCGGTTAAATCCGCTGTCGCCTATTGCGCCGCCCGGGCAGTGAGATGCGCAGGCGCCGCATTTTAAGCACTCTCTTATTTTTTCATGCTTATATTCTATTCCTTCAAAAACAACATCTGTTATTATTTCACCCAAGAATACGTATGAGCCATACTTTTTGGTTATTAGTAGGCCATTGTCGCCCACCGCGCCAAGCCCGCAGAAAGCCGCGGTATATACCTCCGGCAGCGGTGAATTGTCTATAAAGCAGGCTGTATGGCTGTCTGGGCACTCAACACTAATGGCGGCAGCGCACTTTTTCAGTATTCTCATGCATACGTCATGATAATCCGGCACCGCTGAATATCGCGATATGTTTTCCGGCTTAGCTCCAGTGTTATATGGAAATGCCGCCATTAATACAGTCGCCGCCCCAGCCGGTATGCGGCGTGAAGCGGCATTATTCTGTAAATATCCAGATACATCACTATAACGGCAGATGTCAAATAAATCTACCATCTCTGCATTCAGTATTGTTTTTATAATTTCTATATTCATATTAATCGCCTTTGGCTCAAAAAGAATAAATATAGATATATAAGGCTGTCGCCCTATTATTCCACAAATTATGCACTCACAATAATTAGCGCTGACTTACATACACATATAATTATAATACTATTTTATAGGTGTATGTCAAGCCGGGCTCTGCTTTAAAGCCGCTGCTTACAGCATAGCAAGCACCAATATAAGCGGCATGCTTACGACCGATACCAGTGTGCCCATCAGCACCGAACGCGTCGCAAGGTCGGTGTCGCCGTCATATTTGCCGGCAAACATTATCGTATTTGCCGCCGCCGGCGCCGCGGCCGGTATCATAAGCGCCACCAGCGCTTCACGGCTTGTATCTGCTATGCCGGTTAGCTTGAATATCAAGAAAAACAGCCCAAAGCTGGCGGCGGGAATGACAATCATCCTGAGAAGTATTGACAACCACATCTGCCCGTCGCCTTTCTGCGGCTTTAAGCTCGACATCGCCAAATATCCGCCCGTCACTATCATCGCAAGCGGAGTGTTAAGATTTGCCAGCATCTCTATCGGCGTGCTAAGTATTTCCGGCAGGCTAAAATCGGGCAGCTTCGCTGAAATTAAAAACAGCGGAAGTCCTATAACTATGCCTATTGTGCCCGGATTTATTATCGCTTTCTTGATAGATACCTTCTGCTCTGTCGTGAACAGCTTTAAACCCGCAGTCCAGATGAACACCATGAAGATAGCGACATAAATTGATACCAGAAAAACTCCTTTTTCTCCAAGCACCGCCTGCGTCAGCGGAATAGAAAAGAACGCGCAGTTTGAGTATATTGTCGCGTACCACAGTACACTGCGGCGCTTTCCTTCGACTTTTCTGAAAAATATAAGGCAAAATATATACCCTATTCCTATAGATACAGCTGTAAAAATTACTGCTATTCCAAGCTCCAGCGCCGACTGTAAGCTGAACTTTACGCTTTCAAAAGCGTTTATTACAACGCATGGCGTTACGGCATAAAACAGTATATCTATAAGCTGCTTCATACCTTTCTGATTAATGCACTTTGCCTTGAAAAGCGCAAAACCTACTAATATAAGCAAAAATAAAATGCATACCTGTACTACTACGTCGCCCGCAAAACCTAATAAATATAATATATCCAAAAACTACCACCCACACACAAAATCACCCGCGGCATAGCTGCGGGTGATATTTATCTTTTATAAAATTTAGAAGCAAATTGCCTGCTCGGTTTCCTTATCAAACAGGTGTATCCTGTCGTTGTCAAAGGCCATCTTTATCGTATCGCCAGCATGTGCTGTTGATGTAGGCTCAACACGTGCGACAAGGCTTGCACCTTCGCAGTTTACATACAGATATATCTCTGCACCCATAAGCTCGGTTACTTCAACATTTGCTTCAATAATGCCGTCAGGAAGCTTATTTATACGGTCTTCATTATCGTGTAAATCTTCCGGACGTATGCCCATGATAACCGTTTTATCCTCATACTTGTCGAGAACATTCTTCTCATTCTTATATGCAGGTACCTTAATATCATACTTTACACCCTTGCGAGTCTTAGTATCTTCAGTACCAAACTGGCAATAGAAGTCATCGCCCTTCTTTATGAGCTTGCACTCAATAAAGTTCATCTGCGGTGAGCCTATAAAGCCTGCAACAAACTTATTAATAGGCTTGTTGTAAAGATTTGGCGGTGTATCAACCTGCTGAATAAGTCCGTCTTTCATAACGACTATCCTGTCAGCCATCGTCATAGCTTCCGTCTGGTCGTGTGTAACATATATAAATGTTGTTCCTAACTTCTTATGAAGTTTTGAAAGCTCCGTCCTCATCTGTGCACGCAGCTTTGCGTCAAGGTTTGAAAGAGGTTCGTCAAGAAGGAAGACTTTCGGCTCACGAACTATAGCACGTCCCAACGCAACACGCTGCCGCTGACCACCAGACAATGCTTTCGGCTTACGATCCAGGAGGTGTTCTATATCAAGTGTGCGGGCAGCCTCTTCAACTCTTCTCTTTATCTCATCTTTCGGAGTCTTGCGAAGCTTTAGTCCAAAAGCCATGTTCTCAAATACCGTCATGTGAGGATAAAGAGCATAGTTCTGGAAAACCATCGCTATATCTCTATCTTTCGGCGCTATATCATTAACAAGCTTATCGCCTATGTATAACTCTCCTCCTGATATCTCTTCCAGTCCCGCTATCATTCTAAGCGTTGTGGATTTTCCGCAACCGGAAGGACCAACCAGTATTATAAATTCCTTATCCTTAATCTCAAGATTAAAGTCGGAAACGGCTATGACTCCGCCTGCATATTGTTTTACTATGTTCTTTAATACTAAACCTGCCATAATTAACCTCCTAGTTTTGCTGCTACAAGAGCATTATATAATATATCAGATTTTTTTAAATATAGCTACTATTATATTAATCAAACTTAAAAAAGTCTATTTAGACATTTTAACTAAATACGCACATATACCTGCAAAATATCAACAAAATATGTATTGGTTTAAACACTTTTTTATGTAATATAACATCCTGATTGTTCTGCGCATTTCCTATGACTAATCTCTATAGCTATATTTAAATCATTTTTGCTGCAATCATATTCAAACGCCATTTTTACCAATTTATATTATACTATTCATTGGTGCCAAATGCAAGGCCTGTTCCGCTTAAATCAAATCCATGCATAAATCCGTTAAGACTTACGTTGCATATATCCCCCGCTATTACCTTTGAATCATATATTAATAAATTAGCTTCAACATTTTCTTCTCCGCCCGGATAATTCGTAACCTCAAACTGCATATGCGTTACCTCTTTACCGGCATATAGAGATATGTCCAGTCCCTGCGCCTTTTGAATTTCGTTGTACTCTTTATACACATCGTCAAGCTCTGCCGGTATCACTATCTTTTCCTCTTCAAGCGGAGTAGTATTGACATCCCAGCCAAACTGCTTTAAAAATTCAATACAGCCCGCTGCATCTGCCGCCGTATAGTCTATTTTCTCCTCATTTTCTCTCATCATTGATAATATTACCGTTGCTATGCAAAGCAGTGCAAATATTATAAAAAGAATTGTCGCCGCCTTTTTCTTTGTAAGCTTAATTGATACTGCCAGCATCCTTATGCCCTCCTTTTTATCGATAATTCATTTATATGAATTACCAATATGCATTTATTCTAAAAGTGAGGACAAACTTTAGGCTATCGGTTATTTATAATAAAGGCGGCGTATTAACTGTGGCAATTTACGACATTATTAAGCAGAAATACTGCAACTTCGACCGTAATAACCTCGTCGAATGTAAAACTTATTATATACTAAGTTCAATACACAAATCTTCGTAACATTCACAGATATTAAAAAAAGAACGCCTTTCAGTGAGTCGTGTACAGAAATCTTTTATATGCTTATGCTTCTTTTACAGTAAACAGCTCTATCGTGTCAGAACACATAGTCAAACAGAACAACTTATCGGTACGTTTAACGATGTATTTATATCTATTGCCATTGCTTAGAAGCTTGCGGATGGTTCAGCATTCTCCGCCATTCCGGCCGCAGACCATAAAAATCGCACCTGGTGCTTTACGGCGCTTTAATCTTTAAGGACGCTTCAATTTGCAAAAAATCACTAAATATTTTTATTCGTCTATGTTATAAGCGGTCTCCATCTAAATTAGACAACAAAGAAGGCGCAAATATCTTGCGCCTTCTTGGATTTTATTTTACTCTCTGTAATATTCTCATAATTTCATGGCGTCAAAGCAATTTAAAACCGCAAAACCAAGGCTATAAATCTATATGCAGCAATATAATCGTCCGGCCGGAAATATAGCTTTTAAGCAGTATTTTAATATCAAATTATATACTCTTAAGCTCTATTCTCTCGCCGTTTGAATAAATATTACACTGCCCTGCCGCTGCATATAAACACACGCCATGATAAAAAGCATAAGAAAATTTTCTTTCTTGCGATAAATAGCAGCGCTATTATGCTTGCCATTCCTTAAAAATCAAATATTACATCATTTACCCATTTAATCTTTTTATAAGCAGATTATTTTACCTCCGGCAGGCTGGCGGCAGCTACCGACTGGCCTACGCGGCGGATTTTTTCATCAGGAAGGTGCAGCTGGATTTTCTTAGCAAGTTCAGGATACTCTTCTTTAAGCACCTTTTCAGCATTTTCAATTATCAAATCGCCGCCCTCGCCCGACATTACGCGGCCAAGCAGAAGCATGTGCTTTATCTCATAATACATTGAGTAATATCCTATGGCGTGGCCGAGATAGGTACCTATTGAGCGATAAACAGCGCGTGCTGCGTCGGAGCCGTTGTTCATCTCGCCCTGTACTACTTTCAGCTTTTCAGCCGGGCTGAGAGATTCGTCAAGCTTAATTCCCGCGCGCGGTGCAAGCTTAATTACGCCGTCCTGCGAGAAGTATTTTACGCCGCAGCCGATATCACCCGACCATTCGTCCTCCATAGCGTCGGCCTGCAAATCAACCGGAGCAAAAGCAAGCTCGTTAAGCCAGCCCGTTATATTGCCCTCGCTGTCGACAAAGCCGGCAGCCTCGGATGTGCCCATGGCTATGCCTAAAACATTATTGTCCTCTAAAGACATAGCACCGGCAAGTGCCGTAACGTCGCCGTCGTTTGCTACCTCCAGCGGTATGTCGCCGAGTTCCTTAGCGGCCCTTATATATATGTCCTTGACCTTTTTGTCGAACTCATCCAGCGGCACTTTGAGGAACAGTGACGCAACCATAGCCCTGTTCTGAACATATATGCCGGCAGAGCTTACGCCTATGGCGTCAACACGCGGCATTTTAGACGCAGCCGTCTTGAATGCCTCGAGTATTCCATTGAAATGATAGTCAGGGTCGGAATTGGTTTTTGGGAACCAAACAACTTCCTCAGAGAATACCGGCTCGCCGTCTATAACCGCAGATACTTTCCTGTCGCTTCCGCCGGCGTCAAAGCCTATGCGGCAGCCGTTAAGGTGACGTCCGACTGAAACAGACTTCTGCACGCTCTCCGGCGCATCTTCATATTTGCAGCCTGTTACCTCAAAATCGCGCTCATACACACGAGCCATAAAATCAGCGTCAAATTCGCGTGCACCGCCCTTGCAATAGGTTTCAGCTATAAACTTATACATGTCGTCGCTGCCGGCTATATAAACCTTAAAGCCGCCGTAGCACCACAGCATCATTTTTACTGTTCTTTCGACATATACACGGTCGGCCTGCTCCATTTCCTTTGTGCCGTGTATAAATGTCTTTCTTACGGCTATCTGACCGCCGTCGCGCTCAACCGCAATTGCAATCGGGCATTTTCCGGACGCCGACTTCTCAAACGCCTCTGCAAATTTTGAAAGCGGTATAAAGCCGCTGTCAAGCTCCGGTACATTCTTTATCGATATATCAATACCGTATACCTTCATTTTTTATCCTCCTATTATCCCTATTTTACAATTTGTTTTAGTATATAACATTATTCCTTTAAAGTAAAATATTTTTTTAACTTTTTTATGGAGAAAAATTGCTTATTATCTTTTTATACTTTTTGTGCTTTACTACATATCTATTTCTTAATATAAACATCTAAAAAATATTCGTATTTTTCTCTGGCGTTGACTACACATGTAAACAACTCAAATTCATATACATAATTTGTGGCACAAGTTCTTAGAGAAAAAGCTTATAAAATTTGCGGCTCGTAAAAAAGCCTCTTCTATTTTGCAAATTGGTATTTAAGATTTTTAAATAGCTGGCAGCCTCGCAATATAACTGAAAACAGCAGTAGAGGATGTCGCTTAAAATCGTAAAAATCGACATTATATAACATACCTTTTATTTTACCGGATTGCTTTTCTCTTTCCTGCATATTATAGCTTTTAATAAACTAATCTATATATTGTTCAATAAGAGCAAAGCTTAGCGACCTGTTTACATAACGCCCAATTACGAATTTTCTAAATCAATGGTGATATGCTCAATTATAACGCAATTTATCCTTACAAAGCCCGGCTAATTAATTTTTTCGTCTAACCCCCGACATATTATACACCTCACCCGCATATTAATTATCGACACATCAAACATCAGGAGGCGACATTGTGAGGGGAGCAGTTGAAGAACGCGCTGCTATGCTGGGCGAATACATAAAGGAAAATAAGGCTACAGTCAGAGCAACCGCAAAAAAATTCCATGTTAGCAAAAGCACCGTCCACAAAGATGTATCGGAGCGTCTCAGATATCTTGACCCGCAGCTGTATACAGAGGTCAAGGCTGTTTTAGAGATTAATAAAGCTCAGCGACACATTCGCGGCGGCCTCGCCACACGCAAAAAGTATAAAAATCTCTGATTTTAAAGCCGCGGATTATTAATATATTTTAAGCAATTAAAAACCGTGGCTTTCGCCACGGTTGTGCTTTAATTATCCCTATTTTTTAAATTCTTCACCAATCCGGCTCAGAAATTATCCTCTGTTAGGTGCGAAATCTTATCCGCACAGTCTTTGCAGATGTTTCGCCCTTTAAACTTCGTTACATTTTCCGTATTATCGCAAAATATACAAGCTGGTTCGTACTTCTTTAATATTATCATACTGCCTTCCGTATAAATTTCCAGATAATCTATGTCATCCTTTAGGTCAAGCGTTCTCCTGAGCTCCTTTGGTATTACAAGTCGGCCTAATTCGTCAATTTTTCTTACAACTCCTGTTGACTTCATATTTCGCCCTCCTTTTACGGCAAACTTCTCCATAAAAGCTTTATATGCCTCCTAAGTTACATAATTACGGCCTTTCAATCAATAATATAACTTAATTTTTCGTTTTTGTCAAGGTAACTCCTTACAAATTTTTACATTTTTTCATATTTTTTCATATTATATCTATTTTTTGTATTTTTTATAGGTGAATAATATTATGCTTAACTTTATTTGGGCTGCAATCATGATTATTTCAGTTATTTGCGGAATCGCCACAGGCCGCGGAAATGAAGTATCTTACGCCGCTATTGAGGGCGGTAAGACTGCTGTCGAGCTTTGTATTTCTTTGTTGGGCTCCATTTGTTTTTGGAGCGGAATTATGAAAATTGCCGAAAAGTGCGGACTTACCAACCTTATTGGAAAATTATGCAAACCCCTTATCGCTCTGCTTTTTCCCGGACTCAAAACAAGCTCGCATGCCGCCGGTGCCATTACCATGAATATGTCCGCCAATCTGCTCGGACTAGGAGACGCCGCTACTCCCCTCGGTATAGAGGCTATGAAATGCCTTCAGGAAATAAATCATGACAAGTCTACTGTAAGCAACTACATGGTCACTTTTATTGTAATGAACACCGCCTCTATTCAGCTATTGCCTACAACCATCGCCACTATCAGAGCTGAACACGGTGCAGCTTCGCCTATGGATATTCTTCCCGCTGTGCTGCTGTCGTCTGCCTGCTCTCTAATGGTCGGCCTTTTGGCAGCGGCGATTGGTAATATCAGATATGCCAAAAAATATCGTCGCGAGGCTCCAAAGCAACCAATATGACAAATTTTACTATATACATAATGCCTGCCGTTATAGCTCTTTTTATCGCGGCCGGCCTTATAAAAAAAGTACCGGTTTTCGACAGCTTTATTGACGGCGCTAAATCTGGAATTCCAACAATAATTTCTATTCTGCCCACGCTTATAGGCCTTATTACGGCAGTGGAAATGTTTAAGGCGTCCGGCGCCTTAGACATGTTGACGGCCGCGCTGCTGCCAGTCACCAACTTTTTAGGTTTGCCAGCAGAGGCTGTGCCTATGGCGCTGCTGCGCCCAATATCCGGCAGCGGCTCTATTGCGCTGCTTAACAACATTCTCGGCACCTGCGGCCCGGACACTTTCGCCGGCAGAACGGCATCCGTACTATGCGGTGCAAGCGAGACCACCTTTTATACTATTTCAGTTTACTGCGGCGCTGTCGGTATTAAAAAAACAAGGCACATACTAACCGCCTCTCTTATTTCTGACGCCGCCTCCGCCTTTTTCAGCGCGCTTGCCGTAAGATTATTCTTTAATTAAAACAGCTGTCCATATTTTTAATAAGATATCATTGGTGTTTTCAAAGCAATTACGACTTGAAATGTGATTTCTATAATAAAAAGCCCTGCCGAAACTTTTGCGGCAGGGCTTTGTTTTGCAGAAAGCTTTTGTATTTATCTTCTACTATATGACGCGTACCTTAATGACGCCGTCAATAGATTCCATCTCTGCTTTTAACTCGTCGGTAACCTCACCGTCTACATCAAGTATAGAGTACGCATAGTCTTTCTTCGACTTGTTCATCATGTTCTCAATGTTGATATTCTTCGATGAAACAGCAGAAGACAGCTGCGCAATTATATTCGGTTTGTTGTCATGTATAATGCATATTCTCTTTTCGCCGGCCTTAGGCATAGACACATTAGGCAAATTAACTGAATTGGTTATATTGCCGTTTTCAAGATAATCTATAAGCTCGTCGGCTGCCATCTTAGCACAGTTGTCCTCAGACTCCGGCGTTGAGGCGCCGAGATGCGGTATTGCTATTACGCCGTCTACACCAAGCAAATCATCATTCGGGAAGTCCGTCACATACGCCGCTACCTTGCCGTCAGACAGGGCCGCAATTATATCCTTTGTAGCTACAAGCTCGCCGCGGGCAAAGTTCATTATACGTACGCCCGGCTTCATCGCTGCTATCGCCTCGGCATTTATCATGCTGTCGGTGTCCTTATTATACGGAACATGTATTGTTATATAATCGCTCTTTTCATATATCTCGCTTACATCTATTGAATGATGCACACGGCTGGACAGCCCCCACGCCGCGTCAACCGACAAAAACGGGTCGTAGCCATATACATCCATACCTAAATTGACCGCCGTATTTGCCACCAGCATGCCTATGGCGCCAAGTCCTATAACGCCAAGCGATTTACCCTTAAGCTCAGGTCCTGAAAAGGCGCTTTTGCCCTTTTCTACAAGCTTGCCTACTTCCGCGCCCTGGCCCTTGAGCGTTTTCGCCCACTCTATCGCCGGAACAATCTTGCGTGATGAAATCAGCATGCCTGTAAGCACCAACTCCTTAACCGCGTTCGCGTTCGCACCCGGCGTATTGAACACCACTATTCCCTCTTTAGAGCATCTGTCCACTGGGATATTATTTACGCCGGCGCCCGCACGCGCTATTGCTTTGAGCTCTTCTCCAAACTCCATATCGTGCAATGCCGCCGAACGCACCATTATGGCATCCGGCGCCGTTATATCGTCGCCGCAGGTGTATTTACCACTGTCAAAGCGCTTCATGCCTACCTGCGATATCTTATTCATTGTCTTTACTTTATACATGACAAAAATCCTCTCTTAAATAATTTGCAGCAGCCGCGCCGCTGCCGTCGGCAGGCTGAATTGCCGGCCAAGCGTAACTGCGTAGAATAGATTTATGCTTAAAAGCACCATGCTCCGTCAGTGAGATGTACTTTTTATACAGTGCAGCAGCAACGCGAAAGATGTACATGCCGGAAATTTATCGGCCGTTCCTCCACGACAAAATTGCCTTTTATGCCAACTCCGGCTGATAAATGCATCATTCTTCAATATATGCATATTTTTCAAACTTGTCTATGTCGAGCTTTGCCAAGTCGTCATCGCTCAGTGGGTCTTCTGCAAGAAAATGCTGCATAAGCCTATACGCTTTGCGGCCGTACTCCTGCTCCTTTTCCGTCTCGCCCTTGAGCGCACACAGCTGCGCGTCTTCATACAGCAAAAATGCTGCTACCGCCGCCATCGACATGTCGCTCGGACACAGCACTCTCGCTATGTCGTCTGCCGTGAGCCTGTCTATAAGCTTCTTATTTACGCCTAAATATTTCATATAGGCGTCATCCAGATAGACCTCTTCAACCGAGCTGCCGCCCTTTAATATGCGCTGAAGCATTGTGCCTATCTGCTCTATCATTCTTATTATATAATCACTGCTTATCATACGTGTTTCTTTTCAAAGTCCTCCATAAAGGCTACGAGCTTCTCTATGCCCTCCGTCGGCATAGCGTTGTAAATGGATGCGCGCATACCGCCAACTGAGCGGTGGCCTTTTATATTTACAAAACCGTTTGCCGCTGCCGCCTTTACAAACTCCGCGTCTAAATCAGTATCGCCCGTTACAAACGTTACGTTCATTATTGAACGTGACGATTTCTCTGCGCAGCCCTTAAACAGCTTGCTCTTATCAAGATAATCGTACAGTATTTGGGCCTTGTTCACATTTATCTTTTCCATTGCCTCAAGACCGCCGATTTCATTTTTTATCCATTCAAGCACAAGCTTGCACATATATATCGAATATGTAGGCGGGGTATTGTACATTGAACCTGCGTCAGCGTGCACCTTATAGTCAAACATTGTAGGTGTAATGTCTCTCGCATGGCCTATGAGGTCCTCACGCACGATTACCACCGTCAGGCCCGCCGGAGCCATGTTCTTCTGCGCACCGGCATAAAGCAGGCCAAACTTTGTCACATCTATAGGACGCGACAAAATACAGCTTGATACATCGGCTACCAGAGGGACATCGCCCGTCTGCGGCAGTTCATGGAATACCGTACCGTATATAGTATTATTCATGCATATATGGAAATAGTCAGCGTCGCTGCGGCATTCGGCCGGGTCAATATCAGGAATGCGGCTGAAATTCTCGTCCTTAGAAGATGCAACTGCCTTTACATCGCCGTATCGGCAGGCCTCTTTATACGCCTTGGTGGAAAACTGTCCAGAAAGAACATAATCCGCCTTGCCAGATTTATTCATAAGATTTAATGGAACCATTGCAAACTGCGATGACGCACCGCCCTGCAAAAACAGCACCTTGTAATTATCAGGTATATTCATTACCTCACGCAGCAGCGCTTCGGCTCCTTCTATAATCTCTGTATATTCCTTGGATCTGTGCGACATCTCCATTACTGACTGTCCGCTTGCGCCGTATTCAAGCAGTTCGCTTGCCGCTCTCTTTAATACGCTCTCCGGAAGCATTGACGGTCCCGCACTGAAATTATATACTCTGGACATGATTTACCTCCAAATATTCTTTAATTTGTTTTATTATATCCCCTTTCCGCTTTCAAGTCAAGCAGATTGTTAAAAAAATATCAATATTTTTTCTATTTTTTTAAAAGCATTACGTAAACTTGTTTATTCTTTTAACAAACTTTCTCCTGCAAATTTCTTTAAAATGATTGAATATTATAATTATTAGGTTTATAATAAATTAAATAATATTAGGAGGGTTCAGTAATGATAAACGAAAATGCAGTTTCTGAAAAATCCAAATTAGGTATATCCATTGCGCTTTTGGCGGCGGGAATGTTCTTTCTCGGAATCGTAAGCTATCTTGCTCTTATAGCCGTAGCACTCTACATATTTATCCGCGAGGATAATGCATGGCTTAAAAAAGTTGCTATATTTGCAGTAATACTCGTTGTTTTCTTTGCCGCGGTTAATTTTGTTCTCAGTGTTATTTCTGGAGCTATTTCTTTATCAAATGTAAATATTGACTTTTTAGTAAGTCCGATGGCAATGTTAAGAAAGGTATTTAATGTACTTACTAACATAGTAAATATCGCGGAATTCGTTCTTCTTCTCGTATTCGGCTTTATGGCGCTCGGTGGAAAGAGTCTTAACATTGGCTTTATAAACAAGCTTTGCAATAAACATATGAACTAATCGCCTCTATAAATATAGAGTACAAACTATATACATTTGAATATTGCTGAAATCAAAGGACGCTATATTTAGTAAGCGTCCTTTATCCTTTTTCTTGACCGCATATTAAAGATAATAAGCAAATTTTTAAAAGCTATATAAATTTCTATATAATAGTAGAATTAAATTACTTATCCAAATCTTATATCAAAAAGTTTTACTTTACATTTTCTTTACTTAATGTCAAAATTTCATTACTTTTTACGCTTCATATCAGATCCCTTGTTAATCTTAAAATTTGAGCATATCGCTTTTCCAGTATGAAAATTCTCTACATGCTATATTGTTAAAAGATGAAAATTTTACTTAAATTTTACTTTTACTAAAAAAATATTTTACTTAGCGTTGACTTTTATTTTAAAAATAATTATAATTGTAAAACGTTATACATATAAATTTCCAATAGGAGGTGACAAAATGAATGAGGAATTTGTACCGTATATGCTTGAACAGCTCGAATTTTTAGGCAGGCTTGTATTGGCGGGATTATGCGGAGGATTTATCGGTTATGAACGCAAAAACAGGATGAAGAACGCCGGACCTCGTACCCACTTCATCGTTTGTCTTGCCTCTGCTTTGATGATGATTATCTCTAAATATGGATTTTTCGATTTGCTGGAACATGAAGATATCAGCCTCGACCCGTCCCGTGTGGCGGCGCAGATTGTTTGCGGCATCGGCTTTCTCGGAGCAGGTATGATTTTTATTCATCGCCAGTCTGTTACCGGTCTAACCACCGCAGCTGGAATTTGGGCCACGTCCGGCGTCGGAATGGCAATTGGCGCAGGCATGTATTTTATGGGTATATGCTCTACGGTGCTTATTATATTTATCCAGCTTCTGCTGCACAAAAAGTTCCGTATCTTCCGCAGTATAACCGCAGACCATATCTCTATACATATGAATTACAGCAGTGACGCCATAACAAAATTAAAACAATGGTTCCATGATAATCATATTACAATCTTGAATTTTAAAACAGAAAGCATAGAAAATGGCGAAATAGACGTTGAAATCAACGTACAACTGCCTAAAAATTACAGCCGTGAGGATTTGATGAATCTTCACCACGACATATCAGAAGTTGAATCTATAGAGATTTAACCAGTTGTTATCGCACCACAGTTAAAACGTTGCAGCTTTGAATAATGTATAAATTCTTATTTTTGCATTTGCCTCGCTGAGTTTGTTTTTTAACTGTACAAATCTTCAAATAAATGTTTCAACATATAACACAATACATCAGGCCGATATTTTTATATCGGCCTGATGTATTGTTATCTTTTGGACTAAAGATTTTCAGTAAAGCTATGGATAGATGAAAAAGCATTATAAAAAGTGCTTCAAAAAAAGACCGGCTTTTATAAATCAAAATCATAATAAACAGTAAAGTATATCTAATTAGAGAAGCTTTGGCCGACCGATTGATGCCGTATGCATATAATCATGGCATTGATGATGCGATATGCTTAGTCCAATTGTCAAGCTAATCCGGTATTAAACACTTATGTAAGCTATACTGTACACCTGCTGATTAAATTATTAACGCATTTAAATCATTATTTTTTTATCCCAGCACTGCAGTCATAATGATTTTCATACCACTGCTTTGCCTGCGCTATGTTGGCGTTAACTGTATTTACTAAATCATCCGCACTGTTAAATTTGCGCTCTTCTCTCAAAAAGTCAAACAGCTGCAGCTTTATCGTTTTTCCATATAAATCGCCGCTGTAGCCGATTATGTGAGTTTCAGAAAGCGGATAATCTACGCTGTAGGTTGGGCGAAGCCCTATATTCGTAACTCCCGGCAGCCAGCTCCCGTCTACATTTATCAGCGATATATACACCCCGTATTTCGGCAGCACAATGTTATTGGGAAATTTCTGATTTATTGTCGGAAAGCCAAGGCTGCGTCCGCGCTTATCGCCGGTTATTACTTCTGCCTTAAATCCAAACGGACGGCCCAACATGCTATTTGCAAGCAGCATGTCCCCTTCTTTCACCGCTTCTCTTATTCTTGTGGAGGATACAGAAAGGCCGTTATACGTCATAATATCGCTCACCGACAGATTTATGCCGCGGCGCTTGCATATTTTTGCAAGTTCGTCGCTTCCCGCACGGTCAGAACCTATGGAAAAATTTTTGCCGCAGCTTATCATCTTTATATTCAGCCTTTTTGCTAAAATATCAATGAAATCTGCCGCTGTATATTCCCTCACCGAAGCAAAGTCAAGCACATACATGCAGTCTGCGCCCATACCCTCTATTATATTTTCCTTTTCTTCTGTATCTATTATCTCCGACGGCGCGCTGCCATTTATCGTCAAGAGCGGATGGCTGCTGAAAGTGAGCACACCCGTTTTCATTTCATCTTTACAGCGCAGTGCAGACTTTATCACCTGCTGATGGCCTATATGTACCCCGTCAAAATACCCCAGCGCGAGGCTTAAGCCTCTGTCGTCATATGGGCCGAAAATATCCCTGTATATTTCCAATAATATCACCCGATAAAACTAAATTAACTGCCTTTTTGATTTAATTGCAAACTAAGACTTATATTTCTGCTTAACAAATTCCGCTGCGCACTTTAATCATAAGCGGCAGAGTTATATTCTTATAATACACGCTGGTTTTAGGCTGCCGTTTTTAATATCAACATTTCCCAGCCCTAAAAAGCCATCGCCGTCATATATGCGGACAAGCTCTGACATACTGCTGTCCTTTATATCCACTCTATTTATATCAAGCCAGCCGCCGTTTATAAGCCTGACCGATTGAGCCGGGCTCACATATGCGGCACTGCAGCTTTTAAAGGCCGTATCCGCCGCTATTACATGTTTAAACGGCTCTGATGCGCTTATGTCGTCTATTTTTACGCTGACATTTTCGTCAAATCCGCAGGCTGATGTTCGGCGCAGAGCGCAGAGATGCGCATATGTGCCGAGTATTTCGCCAAGGTCGTCCGCAAGAGTGCGTATGTACGTACCTGATGAACAGTCTATGTCAAGTATCAGCCGCTGGTTTTGCTCGTCAAACGAAAGCAGATTTATTCTGTTAATCCTTACTTTACGCTTTTCTCGGTGCACCTCTTTGCCCTGCCTGGCTAAATCATAAAGGCGAACGCCGTCCTTTTTAACGGCAGAGTACATTGGCGGCACCTGCTCTATTTCACCTATAAACTTCGCCATTGCGCGCTTTATGTCGCCTATATTCACAGACCTTTGAGAAGTCGCAACTATACTGCCGGTTTTATCAAGCGTATCGGTTCTCGCCCCCAGTTTTACCGACGCAGTGTAGCGCTTATCTGTATCCTGCAGATAATTCAGCAGCTTTGCCGTGCGGCCAAGCATAAGCACCATAACACCTGTTGCCATTGGGTCAAGCGTGCCGGTATGACCTATTTTTTTTATTCCCGTAATGCGCCGCACCTTTGCCACAATGTCAAACGAAGTCCAGCCCTCGGGCTTGTCTATTATAAGAAATCCGTTCATACTTTCTCCTAAGATATGGATTACTGTAAAAAGCTGCCGGTTAAAGCGGACCGCATGGCTTAAATTTATCTTTTAAGCCAATGCTTATAAGAATGTGCGATATTTTGCTTATATGCAGTCTATTCGCAGACTGCTCTTTTAAGCGAAATAAGCGGCGCCGTACAAAGACTAAATTTATCAGGCAGCGTTTCGGCAAGCGGCGAGACCGCACGGTTTTGCTGGAAATGGGTCGGCGTCGCTTCACAATACTTCATGATATGTTTAAGTATCGAGCGCATCTGCTCCATACACAGCCTTAATCGGTTATGCCCTGCTGTGAAAGCAACTCTTCTGCCCTTTGCACAAGCGCGGCTTTGGCATCCGCCTCACTGCTCTTTATACGGCAGCCTGCCGCACGCAGATGTCCGCCGCCGCCAAAGCTCTTGCATATCTCTGCTGCGTCTATAGGCGGGTGCGTCCTTACCGACGCTTTAAAGCCGCCCTCGTCCGACTCTTTAAGCGTTATGCCGACTAATACTCCCTCTATCTGGCGCGGAAAAGCGGATATGCCCTCTATGTCGTCATCGCTTGTGCCGGTCTGCTCATACATAGAGCGCAGCACAGTTATAACCGCTACCTTGCCGCCGCAATAATACTCCAGCGTATTTGTCACAAGGCGCTCTAACTCTACGGCAGATTTCTTTTTGGTCTCAAACAGCCGACGGTTTATTTCGCCCACGTCTATTCCCGCCTGAAGCATTTCTGCCGCTATATAATGCGTACGCGCCGTTGTATTAGAAAATTTAAAGCAGCCGGTATCCGTCGATATGCCGGTATATATGCACTCAGCTATATATTTATCTATTTTAACCCCCAAAAGCTCGGCAATGTCGTATAATATCTCCGCTGCAGCCGCGCTTTCTGCATCCACATACGTTATATCGGCATACCCTGTATTGGACATGTGGTGGTCTATGCAAAGATTTATTTTGCCGGCATATGTTTTTAGTCCGCCAAGCAGCTTTACATCGGCGACGTCGGCGGCTATTATGTTTTTTACCTCAAAGTCCGGATTATCTATGCCATTTGTCAGCCCAGCATACATTGCCGGAATTTCATCGGCGCACGCTACGGCGGCTTTTTTGCCGAGCCTTTTTATTATCCCGCATAGTCCGCAGGCCGTGCCTATGGTGTCGCCGTCGGGCGAGGCGTGCATAAGTATTAAATAATTATCGTTCTCTTTTATATAATTTATTGCCGATTGTAATCCTGACATATTTTTCACCCTTAAATGTAAATTAGCTTTACCGACTGAACCGCTGCTGATTTATATGCGTATCGCGGGCAGATTTCTGCCAAATCAAAAAGCAGCGCAGTATAAAACAATATAAGTTTCCTATTTTAGAAAAATTAACACATTAATTGGCAGCTGCCTTTATTTTAGCACAAAAGGGCAGACTTGTCTGCCCTTTTATCTGCTTAAAGTTTTAAACTTATCGCGCAATATATTTAGTTAGGTTTGTCTGAGCCTTTTGCTCCCTTTTCATGCAGGCTGTCTATAATCTTCGATATATCTTCTGCGTACTGCACCGTATCGTCTGCTATAAATTTTAGCTCCGGCATCTTGCGCAGCCGGATTTTTTCATTCAGCCGACCCCTTATAAAGGGTGTGGCATGCTTTAATCCTTCTACGGACTTTTTCGCCGTGTCATAGCCCTCAACAGCGCTGATATACACCTTCGCATATGATAAGTCGTTAGTTAAATCAACCTTCACAACACTCAGTATACCTGTCACCCGCGGGTCCTTTATTTCTCTTATTATATACGCAAGCTCCCGCTTTATATCCTCGGCTACACGTCCGACTTTATAGCTTGGCATCTTTTATCCTCCGTGCAAAAACGGATTTTTATCCGTCCGTTTTATATCATGCATTTTTCTATGTCTGCTTAAACGACTTGCAAAAATGCAGCTATTCTTCGCGATACTCCTCCACTATAAACGCTTCAAATATATCGCCGACCTTGATGTCGTTGAACTTTTCAAGTCCTATGCCGCATTCATAGCCCTGGTTTACCTCTTTTACATCGTCCTTAAAGCGGCGCAGGGAGTCTATCTTGTCCTCCGCCACTACTATACCCTCGCGGACAACCCTTATCTCAGACGCACGTGTAACCTTTCCGTCCACCACATAACAGCCCGCCACGGTGCCCACACTTGATATTTTATACACTTCGCGCACTTCTATGCGCCCAATGTCAACATTTCTGTATTTAGGCGCAAGCATGCCTTTCATAGCGCTCTTTATCTCGTCTATGCAGTCGTAAATTACGCGGTAGAAACGCATATCTACGCCGTCGCGCTTGGCGCTTTCAGATGCTATTGGGTCGGGACGCACGTTAAAGCCTACTATAATCGCGCCGGAGGTGTTCGCCAGCATTACGTCTGATTCGCTTACCGCGCCGACGCCGCCGTGGATTACCTGAACATGCACTTCCTCGTTTGACAGCTTTTCAAGCGACTGCTTTATCGCTTCGACCGAGCCCTGAACGTCCGCCTTTACTATTATGTTCAGTGTCTTGACCTCGCCGCTCTGTATATGCGAGAATAAATTCTCCAATGTCACCTGCTCGCGCTTGCCCCATATCTCTTCTTTAGCCTTCTGCTTGCGCTGCTCAACCAGTTCTCTCGCAAGCTTTTCGTCCGACACCGCGTCAAATGCGTCGCCGGCGGCAGGTACCTCTGCAAGACCTATTATCTCTACCGGCACGCTCGGACCAGCTGATTTTATCTTCTCGCCCCTGTCGTTTACCATGGCCCTTACTCGGCCTACAGATGTGCCGGCTACTATTACATCGCCCGCTTTAAGGGTGCCGTTCTGCACTAATACGCTCGTTACCGGGCCGCGTCCTTTATCAAGCCTTGCCTCAATAACCGTGCCTTTGGCGCGGCGGTTGGGATTTGCCTTTAACTCCATCATATCAGCTATAAGCAGTATGCTGTCAAGCAGCTTGTCTATGCCCTCGTTTTTCAGTGCAGACACCGGCACGCATATGGTGTCGCCGCCCCACTCTTCAGGAACTATGTTATATTCTGTAAGCTGCTGCATCACGCGCTCCGGCGACGCCTCCGGCTTATCCATCTTGTTTATCGCTACTATTATCTGAACATCCGCCGCCTTGGCGTGGTTTATTGCCTCTACCGTCTGCGGCATTATTCCGTCGTCAGCTGCTACCACCAGTACGGCTATATCTGTTACCTGTGCGCCGCGCTGACGCATTGATGTAAAGGCCTCATGGCCGGGTGTATCTATAAATGTTATGTCCCTGCCGCCGGCATTTACCATATATGCGCCTATGTGCTGCGTTATGCCGCCAGCTTCTGTCGACGTTACGTGTGCATGGCGTATGGCGTCGAGCAGCGACGTCTTGCCGTGGTCAACGTGACCCATTACAACTACTACCGGCGCACGCGGCTCAAGATTCTCCGCTGTGTCGTCGGTATCGTCTATTATCATTTCCTCAATAGTTACTACTACCTCGCGCTCAACCTTTGCGCCGAGCTCCGTTGCCACCAGCTCTGCCGTATCAAAGTCTATTGTTTGCGTGACCGTGGCCATTACGCCAAGCTGCATGAGCTGCTTTATCACTTCAGCCGCCGTTTTCTTTAATCTAGAGGCAAGCTCGCCTACCGTTATTTCATCGCCTATGGTGACCTTTATAGGCGTTTTCTTTATGCGCTCAAGCTGCAGCCGGCGCAGTTTATCCGCTTCCGTCTCGCGCTTGTTGCCATATTGCTTTTTAGAGCCCTGCTTGCGGCCTATCTTCTGCTTGTGAACGCCGCTGTCCTTAGTTATTCTCTGAGATGCTATCTCTTCATACTTCTCATTGTACTTGTCAAGCTCTACCTGCGATGCACGCGTATCAACCGTGCGCATCTTCGCCGGGCCGCGGTTGGGATGTTCTTTAAGAGTATCATCACTTACTTTCTCAATAACTATGTCGCTGCCGGAGCTGTCATCGGCAGCTTCAGCCGCGGGCTTGTCGGCAGACTTATCTGATGTTTTAGGCTGCTTGGCCGCTTTCATCATATTCGCTATTTCCTGCTGCTTTGCAAGCATATCGGCCTTTTCTTTCTCCTTGGCCTTTTTGCTTTCCTCGCGCGCCTTTTCGCCCTCGGCAAAATATTCGTCAAAGCTTTCTACCTGATTATTCTGAGTTAAATAATCAAATATTACATCCAGCTCATCCTCTTCTAAAGCCGTCATGCTCTTTTTGGCTGTCGGAAAATACTTTTTCAGCAGCTCTACTACCTCTTTGCTCTGAAGGCCAAAATCCTTTGCCACTTCGTGCACCCTATATTTAATTAGCATATATAACCTCCATTAACCGGCGCACCGCCGCATTTATATTGCTGTTTATTTATTATACTCTCCCTATTTGCTTGTATGTGCCGCTTCATGCAGCTGTATTATATAATCTTCATTTATCTCAGCATTAAAGCCAACTAATTTTGCAGCATCGCTTAGCGGGAGAATAAATTTGTGCTTTTATCCATAAGCTTTTCAAAAGCCTTTGCCAGTATTCTATCGTCAATTATGATAAAGCGTTTACACCTTTTCTAATTCTCCGCGCTGAGCTCCTTTATCCGCTTGGCAAAGTTTGCATCGGTAACCGACAGCACGCCCGAGCGCTTGCCAAGCGACTTGGCTATCATATCCATATCCCTGTTTATTTTTATCATATCTATACCGCTCTTTTCACAGAGCATCGCTGTGTTTTTCAGCGTGCGTTCGGATATGTCGTCGGCTACAAGCACCAATGCACATTTGCCTTTTTTTATGTCCGCTTCTGTAAGATTATAGCCGAACGTCATTTTGCCCGCCTTTACTACAAGGCCCAAAAACAGCATCAGCTTATCCATTGCTTATCTCCTCCATGAGCCTTTCATATATCTCGTCGGGAATATCGCATTCAAACGCCTTATTAAGCTTTCGCGATTTGCGCGCCTTTTTAAGGCATTCCACATCATTGCAGATATATGCGCCGCGGCCGGATTTTTTTCCTGTTTTGTCTATACTTATTTCGCCCTCCGGCGATTTTACCACGCGTATGAGCTCCGTCTTAGGACGATGCGCCATGCAGCCGGTGCACATCCTCTCCGGTATCCGCTTTACTTTCATATATTATCAGTTCCTTTCAAGAAAGCAGAACTTGACTTTATTCGCCGTAAAATCCGCTTGCCGGCAGTATGTCTATCTTCCAGCCTGTAAGACGTGCGGCAAGACGGGCGTTCTGTCCCTTATTGCCTATTGCCAGCGACAGCTGCTCATCCGGCACAGACACGCGGCAGGAACGGTTTTCGGCACTCACTATCTCTACACTCACGACCTCCGCCGGAGACAGCGCCTCCGCTATAAACTCCTCCGGATTATCAGAGTACTTGACTATATCTATTTTCTCGCCGCCGAGCTCTTCAACTATCTTGTTTACACGTGCGCCGCGCTGACCTATGCAGGAGCCGACAGCATCCAAATTTTCATCCTTTGAATATACTGCAAGCTTGGTGCGAGAGCCCGCCTCACGCGATATGGCCTTAATCTCTATCTCGCCGCTGTATATCTCCGGTACCTCAAGCTCAAACAGGCGCTTTACAAGGCCGGGGTGCGTACGCGATATCATTGCGCGCGGGCCCTTGCCCGTATCCTTTACATCTACTATAAATACCTTTATATGGTCGCCTTCCTGAAACTCATCATTTTCCAGCTGCTCAGCGCGTGGAAGCACCGCCTCCGCTTTGCCTATCTCCACTGTCACGGCGCCGGTTTTGGGATCGACGCGCTGTACTACCGCCGTTACCAGCTCCTGCTGACGGCTCTGGAACTCCTCCATCATCTGGCCGCGCTCGGCCTCTCTTATACCCTGCCTTATGACATGCTTTGCCGTCTGCGCCACTATCCTGCCAAACTGGTTTGTGTCCAGATGTATCTCAACAAAATCGCCCACCTGAGCTTTAGAATCGTATTTTTTTGCATCCGACGGAAGAATTTGGGAATATACATCCTCTACCTCGTCTACAACCTCTTTGCGTACATAAACATCAAATTTGTTTTCCGGTATGTTTACATTGCAAAACACTATGTCTTTTCCGCCGTAATCGCGTCGTACTGCTACTATTATAGCATTTTGTATCTTCTCCGCAAGATACTCGGCCGGTATTCCCTTTTCTTTTTCTAACTGGCTTAAAGCTTCAAAAAACTCGTTATTATTCATCTTATATCGCCGTGCCGCTTACGGCCTCACCCTCCAAAATAATATTTTATTTTTTAGCGCGGCTGTTTTCACATTTTTCAGTCTATATGTCCTCGTCAAGTCTGACCTTTGATATGTCCTTTTTTGCAAAGCTAAAGATACTGCCGTCCGACGATATCGAGACATCGCCTGCGTCGCTGCAGCCGAGCAGAGTGCCGGTATATGTCTTGACGCCGTCTACCGCCCTGTACAGGCTTACTATTATATCTTTGCCCGCCATTTTGTCAAAATGCTCTTTCCTTTTGAGCTCGCGGCCTATGCCGGGCGACGTTACCTCTAAACAATACTGCTTATCTATAAAATCATACTCGTCAAGCAGCGGGTCTATCTCCCTGCTCATATTCTCGCAATCGGTTATATTTATCCCGCCGGGTTTGTCTATTATTATCCTTAAATAGTACTCGCTGCCTTCCTTTACAAAGCATACGTCCCATATCTCAAGGCCAAGCTTTTCGGCTATAGGCAGCGCAAGCTCTAACGCCCTTTCGGCAATACTTGATGACGGCATATTATCTTCCTTTCATGTATAAACATGCCAAAACAAACGAAAGAGCAGGTCGCCCTACTCTTTCCTTTACTCTTACTTCTTTTGTAGTATATCACATATCTTTTATAATTGCAAGCCCATTCTTCACTATTTTGCACGTCTTATATACGTTATATATTATACCCAGCGCAAATAATATTTTTACCGCCAATTTGCCCTTGTCCTGTCTCTTTTCTTCGCCCTTGGATTTCAACGTTTACTATTCCTCCATTTGCTTGCCTAAAAATGCCGCGGCCACCTGCGCAAGTTTTATATCAGATTCGTTTGGCACCGTCTGCTCATTTTCCGGCTCAAGCATTATTACCGCACCCATAATGTCGCCTGCCGAGATAATCGGCATTATTACACCTGCTGCGCGGTCTATGCCTTCGAGCGGATTTACCTTTTTTATATCTCCCTGCTTTAGTATATATGACTTGCGCGCTTCCATTATCTCTTCAAGCTGCGGGGAAACTCTGCGCTCCAGCATCTCTTTTTTCGATATTCCCGCCGCGGCTATGCAGTGGTCCCGGTCGCAGATGAGCACCGGCATTGCCGTGCCCTTTACAAGAACCTCGGCATACTGCGCCGCAAACGGCGACATCTCTCCCATGGGAGAATATTTTTTAAATATTACTTCGCCCTCGCCGTCGGTATATATCTCCAGCGGCGCGCCCTCGCGTATCCTCATTGTCCTTCTTATCTCTTTCGGTATTACCACCCGTCCGAGATCGTCTATCCTTCTTACTATGCCTGTTGCTTTCATTATATTTAACCCTCCTGTGGATATTATCGTTTTAAAAAGTTTTCTGAATTAGTATCCGTAGGAAAATTAAAACTATTCAGGTAATTTTCATTTGTTAATTTGGAAATTTATTCTATGATCTATTTTAAACATTAGTCGACATAATATTTATATGCGACAAAATTTCAATATTCTTTTTGTTCTTATATCAATTATGAAGTAAAACGGGCAACATAAAAAATCTTTAAAAAGGCTTATTTATACGGCTGGCGCGACAGTCGACCATCCCATTTCCGTTTAAAGTATTGACTTATTCCTACGAGTATTGCAAAATAATTTCAGATATTTTTAAGAGCACTTTAATAACGAAAGGATTGACTTTTATGGATAAAAAAGATTTTGCCAGATTTTTATCTCAAAAGCGTCAGGATGCCGGGCTTACTCAAAAGCAGATGGCGGAGAAATTATATGTAGACCACAGCACCGTGTCAAAGTGGGAGCGGGGGCTTAGCTTTCCGGATATCACTTTAATTTCGAAAATATGTGAAATACTGTCAATAAGCGAGCATGAATTTCTTACGGCCTGTGAGGATCATCAGGCGCGCAATGAAAAGCTGCAAGCGAAACGTTATCGCGGTATTTTACTCACTATTCAGTTGATTTTTGCCATAGGCTATGTATGCGCTATTATTCCATGCTTTATTTGCAATCTGGCTATAAACCATACATTAAGCTGGTTTTGGATTGTCTTTTCCAGTCTGCTGTTTGCCGCCTGCATTACAAATCTGCCATTTATCTTATCGGGCAGGACTAAGCATAATCTGCTTATTACCTCCCTGTGCGCTGCAGCTGCGCTTTTTCTCATGCTCGCAGTAATTGCATGGCAGACAGACGGCTCAGATTGGCTTTTCAGTATAGCGTATCCAATAGCCGGACTGCTTGTTGCCGCATATTTTGCCATTATGCTAATATGCCGTTATTTGCCTGTCAATATTATACTTAAATTAGGCCTGAGCTTCCTTATAACCGCCGGCGTGGCTCTTATAGGCATGGTTTTGGGCAATTCTCCCGAGCATCCTATCGAGGCTTACGTCAATTTCCTTTCGTGGAATAATCCAAACGACTATGCCAATAAAATAGTATTCCTATCAATTGTTGCAGCAGGTATTGTATTTTCAATAGTTGGGCTGATTATGCTTATCAGGAAAAAGATGCAAAAAGCATAAATCAGCATAAACAAAGGTAATTATCTAAATGCGCTTTTTTATCTTAACAATTATTTTGTTTTAGATACAGCGTTTAACGCAATGCTGTAAAAGTATTTCAAAAGTTTGATGATATTTCTAAAAAAGCAGGTGTTAAATCAGCGAGTAGACATCTTGTGCTTGCAGCTTGCTTAAACAGATGCCGACGGCTTATCTGCTGCTGCATTATTACTCAGTTTACTGATAATTAACCGTTTGTCTAATTTTAAAAGCGCCCTATAAGGGCGCTTTTATCTGTATAATATTTTTTCACTTTTTATTAATTCTCAAACGAGCATAAGGTCTTGCACAGACTTTTATCACCGCCTGTCAAGCAGCGTTGGCTTGCTGCCGGATATTTGGCTTGTCAATATTAATATTTTGCCGATTTAAAAGCAGTCATAGTTGATAATGCTGGTTTAATTTTCGTAGGTTCTTATAATATCCTCAGCAATTTTTCTGCGTTTTACACAGGCGTCCATCGCAGTTTTTTCTATATACCGATGCGCCTCCGGCTCGCTCATTTTAAGATGCTCTATAAGCAGCAGCTTAGCGCGGTTGATAATCCGTATTTCCTCCATCTTACTCTGCAGCGTAGAAGTTTTTTCCTCAAGCGCTTTTATTTTCTGCCGCGAGGCTACCAGCAAATTCATCGACTGATATATAAGCTGGCGGCTCACCGGCTTTGACAGAGTAAGTATGCCGTAGCCCTCCACTTTTTCGCTGACATTGTCCTGAAGCTCGGCCTTTACAAAAATCAGCACCCCGCAGTTTAAACTTTCCGATGCTTCTATTGCAAACTCTAAACCGAAATCATCAGGCAGCGGCGCATTTATCACGACTATGTCTATATCCCTGTCGACTAAGAGGCGCCGCGCTTCACCCGCCGTCGGAACAGTAAGTATTGGCGAAAATCTGTCCGGCGGCAGCAGCTCCGACAAAAACTTGTTGACCTTTTGGCTCGACGACACTATTAAAACACTGCTGCTGTTCTTTTCATAAATCAATTATGCTCTCTCCCGTCATTTTAGCATTCGACGTTATTGACATGCAGTGTTTTACCTTAGAATATCCGGTAGATATTTATTTATCAGCTCGCTTTTGCGCGCAAGCCTTAATGCCTCGCTTAGGCTTTGCGGCAGCGTTTCAAGAGCATCCGTTACCGATTTATCCGCCTTAAACAGATTTATATCCATCGGTGCGCACAGCTCCATATGATTTCTTATTCCGTCCAGGCCGGCGTAAATCAGCAGCGCATAGGCTATATAAGGGTTTGCACATGGGTCGGGGGAGCGCAGCTCGAAGCGCTCGTATTCGCCGTTGGCAGCCGGTATGCGTATTAGCTGTGAGCGGTTCTCATGCGACCATGTTATATATTTTGGCGCCTTTTTCTCGCCTAATCGGAGATACGATTCCTCCGTCGGGTTTAAAAACGCTGTAATTTCCTTGATGTGCTTCAGTATTCCGGCAATAAAAGCGTCTCTTTCTTCAGTGTCGGAGCTTTTTATAGAAATATTTATATGCAGTCCGTTCCCGCTTTCATCCTCAAGCGGCTTTGGAGAAAAGCAGGCATAAAGTCCGTTCTGCATAGCAATGGTTTTTACTACCGATTTAAAGGTAACGGCATTGTCGGCAGACGTCAGGGCGTCGCTGTATCTGAAGTCAATCTCGTTTTGGCCTGGGCCCTCTTCGTGATGTGAGCTTTCAGGACGTATATTCATATTTTCCAGCGTAAGGCATATATCGCGGCGGACATTTTCGCCCCTATCCTCCGGCGCTATGTCCATATATCCCGCATTGTCAAACGGAATGTTCGTCGGATATCCGTTTTCATCTGTTTTAAAAAGATAAAATTCGAACTCGGCGCCGAAATAACATGACACGCCCATTTTTTCCGCCTCAGCTATCGCGTTTTTCAGTATGTGACGGCTGTCTCTTTCAAACGGTGAGCCGTCGGGACGGCGAATGTCGCAGAACATGCGCATTACCCTGCCGTGCGCCGGGCGCCACGGAAGCGCAGATAATGTCGAAGGGTCGGGAAATAAAAATAAGTCGGACTTTACCTCGTCTCCAAAATCAGGTATTGCCGAAGCGTCCAGCGAAATGCCGTATTTAAACGCGCGCTCAAGCTCCGACGGCATTATGGCAACATTCTTCTGATTTCCTCTAAGGTCGCAGAAAGCAAGACGGATGAATTTTACGTCCTCCTCTTTGCAGTATGTTATTACTTCGTCGCAGCAATACATAGTATTACCTCTCTCTTTTTAATCTTTATATCTTTTATTTTAACATACATCTTAAAAAATAAAAACAGCATTTTTACCGCTGCAAATATATATAAGCAAAGCCTGCCGACGGACCAAGTCGATATAATATTTTAACGTCTGCGCGGGAGTTAACCTATTAATACAGCGATATATTATAAACCTTACAGGTATACCGCACTATAGTACATTCATAATTAGAAAGCTGAAAATGGCAAAACTCCGCTGACGGCGGCTGGCGCGGGAGAATTAAAAACGGGATATTAGACCTGCGCAAATTCAGGAAAGCCCATGTAATAATTTGTTTTGTCGTAAATTGCATATGCGATTTGTATAATATTTTTCTTCATAAAATCGACCGTTTAGTAGTTAAATAATAAACTTTGACATATAGGCTCTATATTTTCAAAATAGCCCTTGACAAAATTAAAATATATGAATATACTAATAATCGTAAACGGCAATGATGTCGCAGAATACTAATTCTGTAATATCGTTGCTTTTTTTGTTTTTCACCCGGTTATGCTGATTTATCAAGAAAGTTAAAGTCTGTTTTTTAATTCGGCAGTTGTCGGGGTGACGGTTTTTGTTTATATGCCAATGGCGGCATATAAACAATTATGAACTAACTTAATTATTGCTTAAAAGCGGCAAGGGCGTCGTAGAAAATTATTCTACACCTTTGCCGCTTATTTTATTTTAAAGTGAGGGTTACATATGAACACAATCACAGAGGTATTCGGCAGCAACGTCTTCAGCGACGCCGTTATGAGAGAGCGTCTGCCAAAGGAGACATATAAGCAGCTTCAGCGCACCATTAAAGACGGCCGACATTTGGACAACGCCGTCGCCAATGTGGTGGCAAACGCCATGAAAGACTGGGCGATTGAAAAGGGCGCCACTCATTTTACCCACTGGTTTCAGCCTATGACGGGCATTACCGCCGAAAAGCATGACAGCTTTATCACCCCGACGGATGACGGACGCGTAATTATGGAATTTTCCGGCAAAGAGCTGATACGCGGCGAACCGGACGCTTCTTCTTTCCCCTCCGGCGGACTTAGGGCGACCTTTGAGGCGAGAGGCTACACCGCTTGGGACCCAACCTCTTATGCGTTTATTAAAGAGAGAACCCTCTGCATTCCGACGGCATTTTGCTCATACGGCGGCGAGGCGCTGGATAAGAAAACCCCGCTGCTTCGCTCAATGGAGGCGATTAACCGTCAGGCGCTGCGCGTACTTAAAGCCATGGGCGACGAGGCGGTTAAAACAGTTAAAACAACCGTCGGTCCTGAGCAGGAGTATTTCCTTGTAAGCCGCGAGATGTTTGACAAGCGCCCCGACTTAGTTTATTCCGGCCGTACCCTGTTCGGCGCAAAGCCGCCTAAGGGGCAGGAGCTTTCAGACCACTATTTTGGCACAATAAAGACCAAGGTAGCGGAATTTATGGCCGATTTAAACAGCGAGCTGTGGAAGCTCGGCGTGCTGGCTAAGACGGAGCACAACGAAGTGGCTCCTGCGCAGCACGAACTTGCGCCGATTTTTACTACAACCAATATTGCAGCCGACCACAATCAGCTGACTATGGAGCTTATGCAGCGCATAGCCAAGCGTCACGGACTCGTCTGCCTGCTGCACGAGAAGCCGTTTGCCGGCGTTAATGGAAGCGGCAAGCACAACAACTGGTCTATATCCACTAATACCGGAGAAAATCTTTTGGATCCGGGCGACACGCCGTATGAAAACGCGCGCTTCCTTTTATTCTTGTGCGCCGTTATAAAGGCGGTTGACGAATATCAGGATTTATTAAGGCTGTCGGTTGCCTCCGCCGGCAACGACCACCGTCTTGGAGCAAACGAAGCGCCGCCCGCTATTATATCTATTTTCTTAGGCACAGAGCTGACGGAAATACTCGACGCCATTGAAAAGGGCGAGCAGTACGGCAGCAAGGAAAAGGAAATCTGGAAAGTCGGCGTACACACACTGGCGCGCTTCCCAAAAGATGTGACCGACAGAAACCGCACGTCTCCTTTTGCTTTCACCGGCAATAAATTCGAGTTCCGCATGCTCGGCTCCAACGACTCAATTTCCGGTGCAAATATAGTGCTTAACACCGCCGTCGCCGAAAGCCTGCGCCAGTTCGCAGATGTACTGGAAAATGCCGATGATTTTAACTTCACTCTGCACGACCTTATTCAGAACACCATAAAAGAGCACAAGCGCATAATCTTCAACGGCAACGGCTACGACGACATGTGGGTTGCGGAGGCTGAAAAGCGCGGGCTGCTTAATCTTAAAACAACGCCCGACTGTTTGCCGTATTTTATTAAGGAGAAAAATATAAAGCTGTTTGAGCTGCACAAGGTATTTACCAAAACGGAAATACTTGCACGATATGAAATTCTTCTCGACAATTACAGCAAAACGCTGCACATTGAAGCCATGACCATGCTTGATATGGCGAACAAGGATTTGCTGCCGGCATATTCCGATTATACAAAGCGGCTCAGCGACGCGCTGATAGCTAAAAAGAGCGCCGTGCCCAGCGCCGACTGCACATTTGAAGAAGAAAGAATAAGCAAAATATCCGAACTGTGCGGCAGAATGTATCAGAAAACAAAGGCGCTTGAGGAAACTCTTATGAAGCTCGTGCATATGGACTGCGACGAGCTTGAGAAAGCAAAATATTATCAGACTAAGGTTTTCAGCGCCATGAACGAACTTAGAATAGCCGCCGACGAAATAGAAAGCATCACCGACAGAAAAGCATATCCGTACCCGAACTACGGCGATTTGCTCTTTGGCGTACGCTGACATCTGGTTAAGCGACGTCGGATTATGCATAGCAGCTGAGCTGTTAAACAGCTTAAATAAGCAGCCTAAACAAGTTTATCGGTTGCCTTGCCGGAGCTTTTAATTCGGCATGTTCTAAGCTAAGCATGATTTGATTATGTCTTTACTGCTCCCAGAGTTGAGCATGTGATGTAAGGCTATATACCAAAGCTCCAGCTTTACAGCAGGTAAAACAAATTCAGGCTTGCTTTACGCTTTGTATGCGCGGCCCGTTTTCACACGGCGCTGCGCATACAGATGCATATAAACGGCTTACTTGGCCGTACTTGTTTTTTCGGTATAACCTCCGGCAGTATATCGCCAGAAGTTATACATGTAAATAATTGCAGAAATATTAATTATAAACAGGATAAACGGGGGAATCTTAATGGATAAGGGACAAAAGGGACTATACCAGAAATCCTTTGAGCATGACGCCTGCGGTATAGGTGCGGTCGTCAGCGTCAAGGGAGTAAAAAGCCATGCTGTTGTCGACAATGCCCTTAAAATAGTAGAAAAGCTTGAGCACCGCGCCGGAAAGGACGCCACCGGTGAGGTCGGCGACGGCGTTGGAATAATGCTTCAAATACCGCATGCGCTTTTCGAGAGTGTAGCGCAGGAGAAAGGCTTTCTGCTCGGCAAAGAGCGCGAATACGGCGTGGGCATGTTTTTCTTTCCGCAGGATAAGCTGCTGCGCACACAAGCGCAGAAAATGTTTGAAATTATCGCCCAGAAGGAAGGGCTTGAGTTTGGCTTTTGGAGGGAAGTGCCGGTAAACTCCAAAATTTTGGGTAAAAAGGCGCTTGACTGCATGCCGAAAATATATCAGTGCTTTATTAAAAAGCCTAAAAATGTAAAGTGCGGCATAGATTTTGACCGCAGGCTTTATGTCGTGCGTCGCACATTTGAGCAGAGCGACAATAATACATATGTCGCTTCTCTCTCCAGCAGGACGATTGTTTATAAGGGGATGTTTTTGGTAAGCCAGCTGCGCAAATTTTATCCCGATTTGCAGGATAAACGCTGCGTATCGGCAATGGCGCTAGTACATTCCCGCTTTTCTACAAACACCAACCCCAGCTGGGAGAGGGCGCATCCGAACAGATTTCTGCTGCACAACGGCGAGATTAACACAATACGCGGCAATGTAGACAGAATGCTGGCCAGAGAGGAAACCATGTCGTCCGCCTTTTTGCAGGACGATATGGACAAAATACTGCCGGTAGTGGAGGAAAACGGTTCTGACTCAGCCATACTCGACAACGCCATTGAATTTATGGTCATGAACGGCATGGATTTGCCGCTCGCCATGATGATTACTATTCCGGAGCCGTGGAGCAGCGAGGACAATATAAGCCGCGAAAAGCGAGACTTTTACCGCTATTATTCTACCATGATGGAGCCGTGGGACGGCCCTGCTTCAATACTTTTCTCTGACGGCGATATAGTTGGTGCGACGCTTGACCGCAACGGCCTGCGTCCCTCAAGATACTATATAATGGACGACGGCACCGTCATACTTGCTTCCGAGGTGGGAGTATTAGATATTCCGCCGGAGAAAATTGTCAAAAAGTCGCGGCTGCAGCCCGGTAAAATGCTGGTTATAGATACAATCAAAGGCAAAATTATACCAGATGATGAGCTAAAGGCATATTACGCCGGCCGTCAGCCGTACGGTGAATGGCTGGACAAAAACGTCGTCACGCTCTCATCTCTTAAAGCACCCAACAAAAAAGTTGAAACTCATTCGCAGCAGCAGCGCGACAAATTATATAAAGCCTTCGGATATACATATGAGGATTTGAAAACCGCAATACTCCCCATGGCCCGCGACGGCATTGAGAAAACGGCGTCGATGGGTATCGACATTCCGCTGGCTGTGCTGTCTGACAAGCACCAGCCGCTCTTTAACTATTTTAAACAGAGCTTTGCTCAGGTAACAAATCCGCCGATAGACGCCATACGCGAAAAAATTGTAACAAGCACTACTGTTTATGCCGGCTCAAACGGCAATTTGCTGGAGGAAAAGCCGGAAAACTGCGCCGTGCTTCAAATCAATAATCCGATACTCACCAGCGTGGATTTGATGAAGATTAAAAGCCTTAATCAAAACGGGCTTAAATCTGACACGGTTTCACTGCTGTATTATAAAAATACGCCCGTTAAAAAAGCGCTGGACAGACTGTTCGTGCAGGTAGACAAGGCGTATAAAAACGGCGCCGACATAATCATTCTATCCGACCGCGGAGTGGATGAAAACCATGTCGCCATTCCCTCCCTGCTGGCGGTGTCAGCTATTGAGCAGTATCTGATAAGGACAAAAAAGCGGACGGCAGTGTCTATAATACTCGAAAGCGGCGAGCCGCGCGATGTGCACCATTTTGCAACGCTTTTGGGATACGGTGCCATTGCAATAAATCCATATCTGGCGCACGAGGCCATTGGGGAGCTTATCGAGAACGACATGCTCAACAAGGATTTGTATATGGCTATTGAAGATTATAACAAAGCCATTATAAGCGGAGTTCTTAAAATTGCGTCAAAAATGGGTATATCGACGCTGCAGTCTTATCAGTCGGCGCAGATTTTTGAGGCGATAGGCATTAAAAAGTCCGTTATAGACGAGTATTTTACCAACACCGTCAGCCGTGTAGAGGGCATAGGACTTGAGGAGATAGATCAGGATGTACATGTAAGGCACGCGCACGCCTTTGACCCGCTGGGACTCGGCGTCGACACCACTCTTGATTCCTCCGGCAGCTATAACTTAAGAAGCGGCAAGGACAAGGACGACCATCTGTATTCGCCGGAGATAATTGTCGCACTGCAAAGAGCAACGCGCACCGGAGATTACAAAAAATTCAAGGAATACACAGCAATGGTGGACGATGAGACTAAACCTCATACGCTGCGCGGACTTATGGATTTTGTATTTGATGAAAACGGCGGAATATCGATAGACGAGGTGGAGCCGGTCGAAAGCATAGTAAAGCGCTTTAAGACAGGCGCAATGTCCTACGGCTCAATTTCGGAGGAAGCGCACAAGTGCATGGCGGAGGCCATGAACAAAATAGGCGGAAAGTCAAACTCCGGCGAGGGCGGCGAGCTGCCGCAGCGTCTGTCTTCTCCCGAATACTGCAGCGCTATTAAGCAGGTGGCGTCCGGCAGGTTTGGCGTTACCAGCGAATATTTAGTTTCCGCTAAGGAAATTCAGATAAAAATGGCGCAGGGCGCAAAGCCCGGCGAGGGCGGGCATCTTCCGGGAAAAAAGGTGTATCCGTGGATTGCCAAGACGAGATATTCCACCCCCGGCGTGTCGCTTATATCACCTCCGCCGCACCATGATATTTACTCTATTGAGGATTTGGCGCAGCTTATATACGACCTTAAAAATGCAAACAGCAGCGCCGATATATCGGTAAAGCTTGTGTCTGAGGCGGGAGTCGGCACTATAGCCTCCGGCGTTGCAAAAGCGGGCGCCAGCGTAGTGCTCATCTCCGGCTATGACGGCGGCACCGGCGCCGCGCCGCGCAACTCCATTCACAACGCCGGCATGCCGTGGGAATTAGGGCTTGCTGAGACGCATCAGACGCTTATGCAAAACGGACTGCGCTCGCGTGTACGCATTGAAACCGACGGCAAGCTGATGAGCGGCAGAGATGTAGCCATTGCCTGCATGCTCGGCGCTGAGGAGTTCGGCTTTGCCACTGCGCCGCTGGTGACCATGGGCTGCATGATGATGAGAGTATGCAATCTCGACACCTGCCCGTTCGGCATTGCAACACAGAATCCGGAGCTGCGCAAGCGCTTTGCCGGAAAGCCGGAGTACGTTATAAACTTTATGTATTTCATAGCTCAGGAGCTGCGCGAGATTATGGCAAAGCTCGGCATACGCACGGTAAACGAGCTGGTGGGACGTTCAGATTTGCTTAAAAAGCGCGAAAATTCCGCCGCGCCTCGCGGAAAGCTGGTTGATTTATCAAAAATACTTGCTCAGCCTTACAACGGCACCTGCCACTACAAGTCCGAGGACAAGTACGACTTCCAGCTTGAAAAAACGGTGGATGAAAAGATTATACTGCCAAAGCTTCAGCAAAATTTAATGAGCGGCGAGCCGGGCGAGGTTAAGCTCACTGTCTCCAGCACCGACAGAACGGTAGGCACGCTGTTCGGCGCTGAAGTCACCCGCAGATTCGGCGGCGAGCTTGGCGACGATACCTTCCGCATAATATGCACAGGCGGCGGCGGACAGTCGTTTGGCGCCTTTTTGCCTAAAGGCGTGACAATATCGCTTGCCGGAGACAGCAACGACTATTTCGGCAAGGGACTTTCAGGCGGCAAGCTTGTGGTATATCCGCCTAAAAAGAGCAAATTTAAAGCTGAGGACAACATTATAATAGGCAACGTTGCGCTGTACGGTGCGACAAGCGGCAAGGCGTTTATAAACGGCATAGCCGGCGAGCGCTTCTGCGTCCGCAACTCCGGCGCGACGGCCGTTGTTGAAGGCGTCGGCGACCATGGCTGCGAATATATGACAGGAGGTATAGCCGTAATACTCGGTCCGACGGGCAAAAATTTTGCCGCCGGCATGAGCGGCGGTACAGCATATGTCCTCGACAGCAGTCACGATTTATACCGCAAGGTAAATAAAGAGCTTGTCTCAATTGAAAATCTTTCTGACCATGATGACATAGAGCTTCTCAGAAGTCTTATAACCGAGCACTATCAGAACACATCGTCACAAAAGGCCAAAGAAATACTTAACGATTTTGAGGAGTACATACCTCAATTTAAGAAGATAATTCCAAACGACTACCGAAAAATGTCCGGTGCCATAGCCGCGCTTGAAAAGTCCGGCATGGGCAGAGAAGAAGCGCAGATTGAAGCGTTTTATCAGAATACGGGGAGGTAAGATTATGGGGAAGCCAACAGGTTTTTTGGAATATAAAAGAGAAGCAATGCCGGAAAGAGAGCCCCTTGAGCGCATAAAGGATTTTGAAGAGTTTCATACGCCTTTGCCCGAAAGCGAGAGGCGAGAGCAGGGAGCGCGCTGTATGAACTGCGGTGTGCCTTTCTGCCAGTCCGGCATGATGCTTAACGGCATGGCCACCGGCTGCCCGCTGCATAATCTTATACCTGAGTTCAACGACGAGGTATATCACGGCAATACATGGCATGCCCTTTCAAGGCTGCTTAAAACCAACAATTTTCCGGAATTTACCGGCAGAGTATGTCCGGCGCTGTGCGAGGTTGCCTGCCTGTGCGGAATAAACGACAATCCCGTTACCGTTAAGGAAAATGAGCTGGCGATAATTGAAGAGGGATATGAAAAGGGATATATGCGCCCGCGTCCTCCCGAGCTGCGCACCGGCAAAAAGGTAGCGGTTATAGGCGCCGGTCCGTCGGGACTTGCCTGCGCCGACATGCTCAACAAGCGCGGACATCACGTCACTGTATATGAAAAAAACGACCGCATAGGCGGCCTGCTGATGTACGGCATACCCAACATGAAGCTTGATAAAAGCATCATCGAACGCCGCGTCAGTCTCATGAAAGCCGAAGGCGTAAGATTTATTACGAACACCAATGTCGGTAAAGACGTGCTGCCGAAGACGCTTATGCAGCAGTTTGACGCCGTTGTCCTCTGCTGCGGCGCGGAACAGCCGCGCGACATTCAGGCGCCCGGCCGGGACGGCGCTAAGGGCATCTATTTTGCCGTCGATTTTCTCACGCAGAATACACGCAGCTATTTAAACTCCGGCTTTAAAGACGGCGAATATGTAAACGCGAAAGGCAAAAACGTGATAATCGTCGGCGGCGGCGACACTGGCAACGACTGTCTCGGCACCGTAATACGGCATGGATGCGCATCGGTCGTGCAGCTCGAGCTTATGCCTAAAGCCCCTGATGAAAGAAGCGCCGACAATCCGTGGCCGGAATATCCCAAGGTATGCAAAACAGATTACGGTCAGCAGGAGGCCATTGCCGTGTTCGGCAGGGACCCGCGTCTCTACAGTACAACGGTTAACAAGGTTATAACCGATAAGCAGGGTAATATAACAGCCGTAGAAACGATTAAAATGGCGTTTGACGAAAATCATAGACTCGTGCCGGTAAAGGGCAGCGAGGAAACTCTGCCCTGTGAGCTACTTATAATAGCCGCCGGATTTACCGGATGCAGAAAATATATCGCCGATGCGTTTAAAATAGAGCTTTCGCCCCGCAATACCGTAAAAACGGAGGGCGAAAAATATTCCTCAAGCGTGCCCGGAGTTTTTGCCGCCGGCGACATCCACCGCGGCCAGTCGCTTGTTGTCTGGGCGATACATGAGGGAAGAGAGTGCGCTAAGGAAGTAGACGCATTCTTAGAAGGATACTCAAATATGTAAGAGAGATTTTACATATTTTGAGATATATAAGAGTCCCCTGGGAATAATTGGGCGGAGAAATCCGCCCAATTATTCTTTGTATTTCCTGATATGTATTATAAAAGAACTGCTATATCCATAAAAATTACTTTTGGATAGCTGAAACGGCAATTTTTATGAGCGCTTATGGCATATGCCGACTGCCGTCTTAATGAAAACACCATAAGAAGCCCCGCCCGCGAGGCTTTTGCGTAATGGTATTTTTGTTATAAATCAGTATTGAAGCGGCTTTAAAGGACGGATTTTTCCTTTTTGTAATTGGACTTAAAATGAGAAAAATTAAATCCCGCGGCAAAAAACAAAAGCTGATGTTTATAGACCCATTACTCTATTTGCTCATCTTTATAAATCCGCATGTTTTAAGGTATATTCTGAAGTCTTGCATGTTACGCGGGTGCAAATCCATCCTCCGAAATCGAAACAATATCTTTTCTGTCCTCCCTTGTCATCAGGTCGGTTTTGATGCATTTAGCTTTGAGAACCCGCTTTTTATTTTATTCCATCGCCAATAAAGCAAATACCGGATTTAACAACTGCAAAAATTCATATTTATACAATAAAATAGTAAAATATCTTTTTGGTCAACGCTTGGTAAAAAGCAATCCCCGCGCAAATCAAAAATTTACGCGGGGGTTCTTATATTATTTTATGTTGTAATAATGGCGTCAGATGTTAAAAATAGATTTCTAAAGAAAATATCAATGCATAAAAAGCTATGATTTACAAGACTTTCAACAGGCAGCTTGTAAGAAGCTGCTGGATGTAGATATATAGCGGTTTTGAGCGTTTTGCGTACCTTAAAATTGGACAAATCCGCTTTAAATAATTAGATTAGCAGATGTGCTGATATCTTTCCAAATGTCCACCCTGCCAATAGTACCGTCTTTAAAGGTAGCGTACGGCAGCTTAGCAGCACTGAGCTCTTCTATATCATCCACTGCTCCGTCGGCAAACATCTTCATCCGGCGGCCGGCAGACGACATTCTCTGCGTAACTCCGCCAAGGCGCACGTCGACAACCTCAAAGCCCGCAATTTTCCTCGTCTCATACCACATATTGCGCCACGACTGCCTCAGCTCATTCATCGACGTAATGATAGCCGGCGCCGTCATTGCAAGCTCCTTTGCTGCAGCGCGGTCTTTGCTGCGCACGATATTTCCTGCCGCTTCGTGCCATTTGCATTTTGCAGAAAGCATTGCGGCCAGCTTTTCATAAAAGTCAAACATGACGGCAAATGCCGGATTTTCTTCCCGCCAAGCCGCGCATTTTGTCTGAAGTTCGCTGTAAAGCTCAGAAAATTTATAGCCCTCGCAGTCCTTTTCAAACATGGGTATAATCGGGTCTTGATATAAAAGGAATTTGCAGGGATTTCCACTTACGCCGCCCAGCGTGTCAAACTCGTTAAGTCCCAAAAACGCATCGGCGTCGGCGCCGGCGCATGCGGCAAACCTCGCCTTTGCCTTTTCTTCGTTATATTCTCCGGTATACGCCGTCTCGGCATATACCTGAAGCAGATAAAGTCCTGCAAAGTATTCTGCCTCAGCGCCGTCCTCGCAGCTCATAAGCGCCACTGCTTCCTTTACTCCGCTGTTTATACACTCGGCCAAGTCAGATGCAGCGGAATTTACCGTAATATCATAACGCGGCACAACGCTGTATTTAAAGCAGCTTTCACCGACATACATAACATTCGACGAAAACTTTTTCAGTACATCAAGCTCTACTTTAGTATCCGCCGAGTTATCCGCCTTGTACATTATATCCATAGACTTTGCCGATGCTATTACTGCCTGAGAGTCAGGCTTATCAAGGTAAATGTCGCTCCACATCATGGGCTTAATGCCAAATCTGTCAAATATCGGACGCATGTTTTCCACATGCTCGCTTATAATGTCGGCCGTCTCTTTAAATCCGTGCTTTCTGAGATATTTGCCACGGCCTATTCTCAGCGTTTCATCAAGTCCTATAAACACTCTGTTGCTGCGGTATGGCGCCGTCAGCGCCTTTAAGCAATCCTCAATAAATTTATATGTATTCTCCTCGCCGACGCAGAGAACGCCCTTTGAATCGGCCAAGCCGCCCATCGCCGGCCAGGAAATCTCGCATTCAAGGTGCGCTAATGTGTCTATGCCGGGTATTACTTCTATTCCCAATGCATAGGCATAGTCGTCTATCTGCTTCATCTCTTCCGGCGTGTAGCGCCCACGAAGATAGCCGTAAAGCGGATAACTTTCAACCTCCATAAGCTGCTTTATAACCGCTGTATTAAGTCCCATAAGCGCCATTTTGGAAAAATAGCGCGCCAGCGCCTCCGGCGTCATTACGCCGTTCAGCGTTAAATCAAGCATTACGCCGACATTTTGGAGCTTAGCGCTTTCCTCAACATCGCATGATGTAGCGTACTGCTCTATATAAGACAGCGCGCGGAAAAATTCCACCTTTTTGCTGTAGACAATGCTGCCCTCTTTGTCATTAAGTTTAACTGATAATTTATCTCCCTGCTTTACACTTACAGGAATGCCGTCCTTTTCTATTTTTACGTTAAGCTGAGGAAGTATTAATTCAAGGCCCTCTTTTAACTCGGCTGTTTCGCCGTTAAGCCAGATTTTAAGCATATTATTCATGTCCTTTCAGTAATCTTCATCTTAATACCTGTTTAAGGCACTGTTAGAATGTTTCTCTTATTCCGGCGTAGCCGTTGGTTATTATTTCGTGCCAGAATTTATAGCAGTTGAGGTGCCCCATCGGATAATATGATTTATACGGTATTTTCTCTTCGTCAAGACCGGGTATTGTATCTATAAGTCCGTCGGCAAAATCCTTCATATGTCTGCCGGCCGTTTCCATGCGCGCCATTACTCCGCCAAGGCGAACCTCAATCGCATCAAAGCCGTACGGCTTGTTGGTGTCCATCCAGAAGTCCTCCCATGCAAGGCTGAGCTCCTGAATTTTTGCTATTATCTCCGGCGCAAGCTCTGACAGCATCTGCGCCGTTACCCTGTCCTTTTCGCGTACGCATTTGGCAGCGTTCTCATGCCAAATGCACTTTTTCTCGACAGCGGCGGAAAGGCGTACAAAAAACTCAAACATCTTTTTAAATTCAGGATTTTCATCCCTGTGCTTTTCCATTACCGTCGTCATTTTCTTATAATAAGGAGAAAGCTTAAAATGCTGACTGTCGTCACCCATCGTCTCAAATAATGGGTCTTCAAACAGCATATATTTTGTCGGGTCGGCAACGTAGAAGTTCGGCGGCGGTACTACTCCGTCTACTTCGTCAAGACGGCTTATATCCAAAAATGCATCTGCACTTACGCCCACACACGCCTTAAAGCGGTTTTTGGTGTACTCCTCGTGGAAAATTCCCTCGTGATATCCCATTTCCGCCCATACCTGGAAGCCGTAAAGCGCTGTTATCAGATTGCACTCCTGCCCGTTGTCGCCCCACGCCGTTGCTATCGCCTCATCTATGCCGTGCTTAAAGCACTGACGCAGCGCCAGCTTGGCGCTGTATATTGCCGAGCCGTAACCCGGCGTCATTCCGCTCCATGTGGATAAGCCGCCGGCAAACGTTGTTTTTGCCTTAAACAGCTTATGACGCTTCAGCATTATATCGTCGGTTTCCTCGTCAACCGTGCCGTAATGCCAATATACCAGTGTTACATTATCCGGCACCGACTCTATTACATGTTCGGGTATCGGTGCGACAAGGTCGTAATAGTTGTCGTCCGGCGAGCATGAGCTGAAGAACATATCGCTCCATATCATGGGCTCCAGTCCCTGCGCCTTTACTATCTCGTTTACCCTTGAGAGGTGCTTTAACATAAGGTCGTGCGCCGGGACATAGCCGTTATCTTTAAGATATTTGCCAAGCCCCAGCAGCTCAGCTTCGTCCATGCCTATATGTATGCGCTTGGTGCGGTATGGCTCGCTTGCGTCCTTTATTATCTGCGCTATAAATTTATAAGTTTCCTCATTATCAATTTCCATAACCCTCGCCGTGTCGCGTATGGGGGCCATTGCCTCCCATCTCAGCACGCATTCAAGGTGAGCCAGCGTCTGTATGCATGGGACCAGCTCTATACCCAGCATATCGGCATAGTCGTCAAGGTCTTTAATTTCTGCCTTGCTGTATGCGCCGCGGAGATAGCCAAAGTATGGGTAATTCTCTACCTCATATGTATCTTCCGTGTACATCATGCCCATGTTAAGGCCCATAAGCGCCATTTTGCGGAACATAAACTTAAGGGTTTCCGGCTTTATTACCGCATTGCGGGAGGAATCAAACATTATGCCGCTCTTTTTAAAGCAGGATTTTTCCTCTACAAAGCATAATGTGCCGTACTGCTCTATATAAGACAGTGCGCGGAAAAAGTGCACCTTTTCGCCATATATAATGTGTCCCTCTTCCTCCGACATCCTGACCGAAAGCTTATCGCCCTTTTCCACTGTGACGGGAATGCCGTCATCGCAAAAACAAAGCGATAAGTCCTCTTTCATAGCCTGTATGCCCGGCTTGAAGATATCTATATCGCCTATTAGTTTTATTTTAAGCATATTCTTCGCCTCTCGTTTTCTTATTTTTACTACATCTTGCAGGATAACCCAACATCTTAAAAAAGTCAATACTAATTTTCCGGTTGCACACAGCGTCAACAATGCGGATAAATATCGGCATATTTCTATTTTCGCTCCTCATTTTTTGTATTCATTTTGTATGTGACAGACTATTTATGTACTTCATATGCATCAGAATGCCCGCCTTATCGACATAGGCTTCCTAAAATCACGCGCCCAGCGCGTGGTTTTACTATAAAAAACGGCGCATATTACATTTAATATGCACCGTTTTCCTTATTATCTATAAAGACAGTTGTTTTTCAGCATATTCTCTGCTGCGAGCATTATTCCGACCTTAGCGCTGTGATAATTAAAGCCGCCCTGAAACCATACGGCGTAAGGCTCTCTCAGCGGGGCGTCGGCGGAAAGCTCAATAGACGACCCGCCCGTAAAGGCGCCGGCCGACATTATTACTTTATCATCATAGCCCGGCATTGGCGCCGGTACCGGAGATACAAAAGAGTCTACCGGCGCTCCGCTTTGCAGTCCGCAGCAAAAGGCAGACAGACGCTGCTCATTGCCTAAAACTATGCTCTGGATTATATCGCCGCGCTCGTCGGAATGCGACGGACTCACATCATATCCAAGACTGCCAAATAGAGCTGATGCGAACACCGCTGCCTTTTTTGCCTCACCCGTCACATGCGGCGCGTTGAAAAAGCCCATATACAGCTCTCTGTTCATTCCCAAGGTAGCGCCGACTTCGCGACCGACGCCCGGCGCCGTCATGCGATATGCGCAGAGCTCTATAAGTTCACTGCGGCCGGCTATGTAACCGCCGCACCGTGCTATGGCGCCGCCGGGATTTTTTATAAGCGAACCGGCTATCACGTCTGCGCCAAGCTGCGTTGGCTCATAAAGCCCGGCAAATTCGCCGTAACAGTTGTCCACCATAGCAATTATACTGCTATCTATTTCTTTTGCGGCCTTTATTGCCTTCGCGCACTCCTCCGCCGTATATGACGGACGTAAAGTGTAGCCCCTTGAGCGCTGTATGTAAAGCATCTTATATTTTTTGCCGCCTACCGCCCGCTTTAACCCGTCAATATCTATTGTGCCGTCGGGCAGCAATTCAATGACGTCAATTTCTACACCGAAATCCTTAAGCGAACCGGGCGTCTCTTTCACGCCCAACACCGGCAGCAGCGTATCATACGGCAGGCCGCAGGCACACAGCATTCTATCGCCTGGGCGAAGCAGCCCGAACAGCGCCGTGCTTATAGTATGCGTGCCCGACGCAAAGGAGTGCCTTACAAGCGCGTCCTCAGCGCCGAATATTTCCGCCACGACCCGGTCGAGATTATCCCTGCCCATATCGTCGTAGCCGTAGCCTGTAGTAGCGCCGAGATGCGCCTCGCTGACTTTGTTGTCTATAAAGGCAGAAAGCACCTTTTGCTGATTATATTCCGTTACAGCGTCTATTTTTTCAAACTGAGCCTCTGCTATGCTTTCAGCATCGGCTGAGAGCGCTAAAACCTCTTTTGACATATTAAAAAAATTATTGTGCAAACTCTAATTCCCCGTTTCTCGTGTTTTTAATTTATTCCGTTTGCCGCGGCTTATGCTGCAAGCGCATTTTATACATTGCTGCATGCACAGACTTGTTTAACCGCGCCGTCCTCAAGCCGCGCCTTGTCCTCAACGTATATACAAAAGCCTTTGCATCCGACAATTAAGCGCTGTTAGTGCATCCGCTTTGGCTGGTTTCATATGGGATATACCGGCAAAACAGTGAGCATACAAAATAATATACATTAAAGCCGCTTGGTTAAGCTGACGGGTGTTGGACAGAATGTGGTTTTCAGCTTCTTTCCGCGCCGACTGCATTAAAATTTTTACCATACGGCAGTATGGCTGCAAATTTATGCCTTGTCCGCATGAAAACATTCTCGCCGAAAATTGCTTCGCACCTAAAATGCTTACGGCAGGTATAAACTCTTGCTTTTGAGGCCGCCGGTGTGCTGACGCACACCATGGGTGAAAAAGTGAAAAGACGCCGTGGAAGCACTTAGGCATATCGGCTTTATTTCCCGGCAGTTTAAGTATGAGCAACCTACAGCACCCATCTTACTTCCGACCAATCAGTTGCTGCACACTATGCTTCCCGGCCGGCAATCCGCTTTACGGCATTCCGATAAAAGTATATCATAATGTACTATTTTGCGGCATACTTTTCGGCTATGGCCTTTGCCAACTTACCGGCATTTTCAATGTCGTTTATGCTGGCCATACTCGACGGCGAGTGCAGATATCTCACCGGCACGTTTACCGCTATACATCTTACCCCGCTGCCGGCTTTTTGTATTGAGCCGGCGTTGTTGCCGCCCGATGCAAGCGATTTTGGCTGGCAGACAATGCCCATCTCTTTCGCTGTTTTGAAGGCTTCGTTATACATTTCCCTGTCATACAGCGTGGCCCTGTCCATAAACGACACCGCCGGACCATTTCCCACGCGGCAGACGTTATTAGGCGCATCTACGCCGGGAATATCCGCTGCTGTTGTTCCCTCTAATATAATTGCGTAATCCGGCGCAACGCTGAAAGCGGCCGCCGCCGCGCCGCGCAGGCCCACCTCTTCCTGCACAGTGAAAGTGAAATACATGTCATACTCTGTTTCGCTTTTTATTATGTCAACCAAAAGTGCACAACCTATGCGATTATCCAGCGCCTTGGATTTTATTATATCGCCCATTTGCCTAAAGCTGTTCTCAAACGTACCTGTATCGCCTATCGATACATATTTTTGTGCGTCCTCGCGGCTGTTTGCCCCTATATCAATGTACAGCTCGTCCGATGATACTTTTTTCTCACGCTGCGATGATGTCAGCAGATGTACCGGCGTCAAAGCTATAACGCCTGTGAGTCCGTTTATTTTTACTCTTGAGCCGACCAGCGCCGTCTCCTCTATTCCGCCGACGGTGGTAAAGCTTAAAAAGCCCTCGTCCGTTATGCCGGTCAGCATTATGCCTACCTCGTCCATGTGCGCGTCGAGCATTACCTTTTTACTGCTCCTGCTTTTGCCCCTTTTAAAGGCGATTATGCTGCCGAGCGCATCTACTCTATATTCGCAAAGTCCCGCTATTTCCTCTATTATAGCCTCGCGCATCGCCTCCTCGCTGCCCGATGGAGCGTCTATATTGCAGAATTTTTTCAATAGCTCAAGCATTTTTAACACCGCCCTTAAGAATATATTCATATAAAAGCCTTGCCGTGTTCTCTACATCCGACTCAGTTATCACCTCAACCGGCGTGTGCATATACCTCAGCGGTATTGAGACAAGACCCGTTTTAATGCCGCTGCCGGATATCGATATAACGTCTGCGTTGGTGGAGGTTTTACCGCCCATGGCTTCTATCTGATACTGTATACCGTTTTCTTTTGCTGTCGCCTTAAGCCGCTCAGTTATCTCTCCGCACAGCGTAGGAGATACGCCTATCATAGGTCCGCTGCCGAGTATACCCGTTTTATTTGGCGGCGTGCCGGGACTTTTGGCATACGATACGTCTACCGCAACAGCTTCATCCGGCCTTATGGCGTATGCGGCGCTGCCGGCGCCGAGACAGCCGAGCTCTTCTTCCACCGACAAAAGGATAGTAACGCCGCAGGGCAGACTGCCATGCTCATGCAACAGTTCGGCAGCGCGAATAAGCGACGCCACACCTGCGCGGTTGTCAAATGATTTGCCCGTCATGCAGCCGTTCAGCAGCGCCGCCGGTACTGTACTGTACGTAACTCTGTCGCCTACCGATATTATCTCCGCCGCTTCTGCACCAAGCCCTGTGTCTATATGCATTTCGCTGAGCTTGCGAGGAGCATCGTCCTTTTTGCTGAGATGCGGCGGTGTGCTGCAAAATACGCCGTATACTTTCCGCTTTCCATGTATTATTACTTCCATTGCCGGCAGCAGTCTTGAATCTATGCCGCCGCTGTCAGTAACCGTTACAAAGCCGTTTTCATCCACCGATGTGACCATAAAGCCTATTTCATCAATGTGCGCGTCGAGCATTATGTTATATTCACTGTTTCCCGATATTTTACCTATGACGTTTCCGGCTCCATCTCTTGAAATAGAGGCATACTTGCTGAGCATGTCTGCCGCGGTCTGTGGAGCATCAGGCAGCCCGCCGACACCCGCTGCCGCTGACAGCTTAAACAATATTTCTTTTACATCCATATTTTTACCCCGCTTATATTTGACAATATTGCTTTTTGCTTTAAAAACTGACATTATCATTCATTCTTTTACACTAAAAGCGTAAAAGACAATTATTATGATAATTTTTTTACCAAATCCTTAAAATGCCGGCCGCGCGCCTCAAAGTTTGGATACATATCAAAGCTCGCGCTCACCGGGCTGAGATAAACGATATCTCCCTCTGCGCTTATATCATCGGCAATTTTTACAGCTTCCTCCATGCACGACACCCGGTATATTTTAAGCGCGCCGGCATCATACCCCTCAAAGGATGTGACGGCCTTTTCTATTTTGTCCGCCGTCTGGCCCATTAGAATAAGCGCCTTGACCTTTTCGCAGGCATACGGCGCAAGCGGCTCGAAGGGGACATGCTTGTCATAGCCGCCGGCAATCATTATTACCTTTTGCTTAAACGCTTTAAGTCCGGCTATCGTCCTCGTAGGGCTGGTGGCGATGGAGTCGTTGTACCACTTTACGCCGCTGCGCTCCCTCACCAGCTCGCAGCGGTGTTCTACACCTTTAAAGTGCGATGCGACATATCTCATGCTGTCTGTGCTGCATATGCCGTACACTGCTGATATTGCCGCAAGATAGTTTTCGACATTGTGCTTGCCGACCAGCAGTATATCGCTTTCATCCATAATTTTTTCTGTGCCGTCCAGCTTTGACATATATAAAGCGCCGTCCTTATAGTAGGCGCCAAATGCCGGCTGCTGATTCATGCTGAACATATATGTCTTGCCCCGCACCTCATCCGCAAAGGAGGATGTTATATCGTTGTCAGCGTTGAGTACCGTTTTTGAAAAAGCACCCTGATGCAGGAATATATTTTTCTTTGCGTCAATATATTCCTGCATATCCTTATGCACATCCAAATGATTTGGGCTGACATTGGTGACAACAGCAATGTCAGGACTGCTGCGCATGGATATAAGCTGGAAAGACGAAAGCTCCACAACGGCGTAATCCTCCGGCTGTATATCAAAAATCCCCGCCAGCAGATTGCGGCCGATATTTCCGCCAAGATGTACCGTTTTGCCGTCTCTTTTCAGCATTTCGGCTATAAGAGTAGTTGTGGTCGATTTGCCGTCGGAGCCGGTTACCGCTATTTTTGTCGCAGGACAAATATCAAAAAAGATTTCCATTTCTGAGGTAACTATTATTCCACGCTCGCGCGCCTTTTTTATGGCAGGAGAGTTAAAATAAAGTCCCGGCGTGCGTATGAGTATATCTGCTTCTATATTTTCAAAATTGCCGTTTGAGAGCGTAAGCTTTGCGCCGCAATTTTCTGCCTCGTCGGCTGCATCGCCTAACTCCTCCCGCGTCTTTTTGTCATATACCGTAACTTTAGCGCCGCTTTCTGCAAACAGCTTTACCAACGGTCGATTGCTCACGGCCAGCCCGCATATCGCTATTTCCTTGTCCTTTATAAACTCAAAAAACTTTTCTACCCTGCTGTCCATAATTTTCCTCCGATATTTATGTAATCATATATATTATATGGCTAATACCCTGTAATAATATGTCGTTTGAAGACTTATAAAAATTATTATACTTTCACATTGGCTAAATATCAACTTGCAGCCGTGATAAAAGGCAGAAATTTTACAGTATACCGAAGACATTGCTATAAAATCTCGCTGGCACTTAAGAAAATGGCAGATAAAATGCCTTGTGCCAAGCATCTGCCTGGTGTGCAGAATTTATATATTGTATAAAAAGTGCGGCGCGGAATGTAAAACCATATCAAAACTGTGCCTATAAGTCAGAAACCATGGCTGCAGCGGCGCGGGCCATAGCTTAGGAAAAATTTGATGATGCCAGGCAGAAACGCTTTTTAAAACGGCTTTTAGAGCAACAATATTTTAAAAGCACAATCTTCAAGCTCATATTTAAATTACTATAATTCGACAAGCATAAACTTATGTTTATGTAAAATATTCTAATTATATTTAAATATTTTATATATAATTGTAAATTTAATGCATTAAAAGTATTGACAAATATGTCGCTATGTTATAAACTATATGTGTCGATAGGCTACCAACACAATAAATAGAGGAGGAAAATAATATGAAGTACATAAAATTTATAGCCATGTCTCTCGTATTTATGCTGGCACTGCTTTTGCCTGGTTGCGATGAGGCTATCTATCAGGAATATGTAGATGCATGTGAGAAAACATCTCATCTGGAGGCGGTCAGCGGCAGCATAGAATACAGCTTCGACCTGAATAAAGAGTCTGGCGACGGCTTTAGCTTTCCTATGAAAGCCGATTACAAAATGCGCACAGAGAACGGAGAAATTTCTCAAATGTCGATGAATATAAACTACAGCTTTTTAAATCAGGATATCACGGCTTCGACATATGCCGATAAGGAATTTATGTATATGGACGTCGTCGACCTTAAAACAAAAACTCCCGTTGACAAAGAGAAATTATTAGAATATGAAAGCATTGCGTCAAGCTATGTAAACTTGTCGGAAGATGTTCTGAAAAATGCCGAGCGCACCGTTGAGGATGGCATCGTAAATGTTGTCGTCACGTTTGACGGCAATCTTTTAAGAGAGCAGCTTATCGACATCTTTACAACTTCATTCTTCCAAGGCTATAACCCCGGCATGGCATCAGTGCAAAACCCTGAATATATTTCCGATATTTCCGACGCTAACGTAAAATATACCATTAATGCCGACGGATATATTGTCTCCGAAAGCCTTGATTTTTCAATGACCTTGGACGTAAACGGCACATCTACATCCGTAGACGCTCACATGGCGCTGACATACGACAATCCCGGCCAGCCGGTGGAGATTGAGGTACCGAATTTAGACGAATATGAAACTCTGCCAGACGAAATCTTTTCCACATTTTCCAGTGCATCATAATAAAAATTTATGGTAATATTAAAAGCCGCCCAGATTATTTCTGGGCGGCTTTTCTGCTTATTAAATATATGATTTTATTACCCGCTCTAATTCTTCTTTGGGGCGCATTCCCACCAGTGTGTCTATTACTTTGCCATCCTTTACAAACAGCAGCGTAGGTATGCTCATTATGCCAAATGAGGATGCAAGCTCCTGATTTTTATCGGTATTTACTTTTACTATTTTTACATCATCTATCTCTTCAGAAAGCTCCTCAAGTATTGGAGAAAGCATTTTGCAGGGCATGCACCAGTCGGCGTAAAAATCTACAAGCACTAATCCCTTTTCCGCCATGACTTCCTTTTCAAAATCAGCAGTATCAAGCATTATCATAATCATACCTCCATTTACTCATCAAATATAGTATATACAATATCATAACACATTATACTATACTGTACAAGTAGTAATTGTCCCATCTGCTATTTATTTTTTCTTTTTGCTGTTTATTACAGTTATAATAACAGTGGCGGCAACCAGCACGACGGCGGCAGCAGCTATACCTATGACCCAGCCGAGTTCATTGCCCTGTCCCGTTGATGGATTGGCTATGCCCTCCTCCGGCTGCGAAGATGAGTCTGAATTCGCAGGCGTGCTTGCGGTGCTGCCTGTGCTCGATGATGCACTGCTGTCGGGCTGCGATGGATTTAAGTCGGTGAGTCCAGAGATATTTGCGTAAAGCTCCTCGGCATTTGCAACAGCGCCCAGCGCCATTACACACTGACGCGTGCTGTAATCATCAGGAGCGGTAAACCAGCCCGTTCCGTTCTTTGAGGCCGAATCGGACCAAAAACCGCCGTTTTCATCTTGGAAACTGAGCAGCGCGTCTACAATATTAACGCCGTTCGTCGTCCATTTATCAGATGTGACGTCCTCGCCCGCCATTATAAGGCCTATTATGGTATAAGCCTGTGCGCAGCTGCTGTCAGCGCCGTAATATTCAAACAAGCCGTTTGCACCAAGTTTTGATTTTATAAAGCTTATGCAGCTTTCACGCTCAGTATTTGCGGCAGTGTAATCAAAAAATGACATCGCCATTAGCATTGTCGCTGTAACGTCTACAGCGCCATCGTCGCCGTAGTTGTTGTATCCGCCGTCTTGCTTTTTCTGCGATATAATCGCGTCTATAGCCGCTGCAGCGTCGTATTTTGCATCATAGCCGTAAAGCTTTGCCGCCTGCAGCGATATAAGCGCCCAGGCGTCGTCCATAATGTCGGCGGCGCCGGCCGTTTTAAATGAGCCGGACGTATCCTGCCTTAAGCAGAGCGCGTCGGCAAACTGCTTTACGCCGTCCATGTCGTCGTTTATTATTGATATTATTATGCCCTTGGCATATTCGCGTGAGTATGATGCGTCGGTTATCGCCGTTATATCCGGCTGCACGCTGAGATATTCATAGCCCTCCATACCGTATACACCGGCGGCATATGCTGCAAGCACATGCTCCATATCAGCCTTTATAGCATCTTCTCCTTCATAGTCTTCGGCAAATAAATACGACAGGTTGTCCTTGTGATATTCCATGGCTTTCACTGCCGCAGCCTTAGCCGTATCAGCATAATCAGAAATTGATGCTGATGCCGGCAATACAAACAAAATCGACATTATCACTGCCATTACGGCTGATATAATTCCTATGTTTCTTTTCATATGCGTCTCACTTCTTTCATTGTTTTTATATTAATGCTCTTTTGCCAGCAGATTATTCATGTAATCACTGAGCTTTTGCGCCTCTGCCCGGCTTGTCTCTTTATCTGCCGACACGCTTATTATATATACTTTTATTTTGGGCTCGGTGCCGCTTGGCCGGATTATAACATCGGCGCCGTCCGCCAGCCTGTAAGCAAGCACATCTGACTTCGGCAGCGTAAGCTTTGTAACATTATCGCCCTCTGTGCATGTACCCGTCAGATAGTCCGAAACCGATACGACATCCGTACCGTTTATCTGGGCAGGAGGATTGTTTCTTAAATCCTCCATAATCTCTTTCATCTGAGCCATGCCCTTGGAGCCTTCAAAATAGCTGTTTATAAGCAGTTTTGTATAATACCCATATTCTTTATAAAGCTCATCCATATAATCGGCAAGGGTACGTCCCTCTTTTTTAAGCACAGCCGCTATCTCAGCAAGCAGCAGTGCGGCTGCCACCGCGTCCTTATCTCTTACATAGGTTCCTGGCAGATACCCATAGCTTTCCTCAAATCCAAGAACATATCTGTCATCGTCGCCCTTGGATTCGAGCAGCGCTATCTGCTCGCCTATAAACTTAAAGCCGGTGAGGACGTCTATTACCTCACAACCGTATTTTTGAGCTACTTTATCGGTCATTCGGCTTGTTACTATGGTTTTTACGCAAACCGGCTTTTTAAGAGATGCCGGACGATTTTTCAGTATATAGTCCAGCATGATAATGCCCATTTCATCGCCGTTTAAAAGGACATAGTCATCGCCTCTTTTAACGGCGGCGCCAACCCTGTCGGAGTCGGGGTCGGTAGCTAAAAGTATATCTGCCGGACGCTTTTCTGCCAGCTTGATTGCGCACTCAAACGATTCCCTAAACTCCGGATTTGGGAAAGGCGTTGTGGGGAAATTGCCGTCCGGCGCCTCCTGCTCTGGTACTACGCGCAAGTCCTTTACACCCGCCAACGCCAGCGCCTCGCGAACCGGCTTGTTGCCGGCGCCGTTAAGGGGAGTATATATCACGCTTAAATCAGCGTTTCTTATAGCGTCCTTATCCACCATACAGCCAAGTACACATTTATAATACGCGTCGAATAAGTCTCTTTTTACATATTCTATCATGCCGTTTTTTCTAAGCTGCTCGAATTCGCCGCACTTTACAGAGCCGAAAATATCCAGCGTATCTATTATGTCCATTATATGCTGGCTTTCTTCCAGTCCGAGCTGACAGCCGTCGGCGCCGTACGCTTTAAAGCCGTTATATTTCGCAGGATTATGACTGGCCGTTATCATTGCGCCGGCATTGCATTTTAAATGTCTTACAGCGTATGAGAGAACAGGTGTGGGGGCCAACTCTTCAAAAATATACGTCTTAACGCCGTTTGCGGCAAGCACGCTGGCTGTGCGCTTGGCAAAAAGCGTAGAATTGTTGCGCGAATCATAGCATATAACGGCGCTTCCATTTTTTGTCATGCTGTTTATATGCTCCGCCATGGCCTGAGCAATTTTTGAAACAGTATAAATATTCATCCTGTTTGTACCGGCGCCCATTTCGCCGCGCATGCCGCCGGTGCCAAATTCCAGATTTTTGTAAAAACGCTCGTATATGGCGTCTTTGTCGCCCTTTATCTCCTCAAGTTCCTTAACAATAGATACATCCTCTTTAGCCTTTTCACACCAAACTTCATAAAGCTGCTGTTCCGTCATCTTTCCACCATCCATATCTTATTAACCCGCTAAAGCGCTGCTTTCTCATTAATACAGCATTCTTCAACGCATATATTCCATATAGTTATTATATCAATCCTAAATAATTTATTCAATTATAATTTATATAAATGCCGTGCGCACTTTTTCCCCGCTTTTTGTTCCCTTTTTCCAATTTAAAGCCCTCTATATTCTGTGCAATCCGCAACAATTTGTTAAAGAATTTTTACTATCATACTTAAACATAAGCATAATTAACATAAATAATTTTACTAATGTGTAAAACTTGCAAACGGTTATGCGCTAAAATGCTTAATAAAAAAGAGGCTGATTTTATCAGCCTCTTTTTTATAATTCTGCCTCTAAAAAATCCACACCAGTTTTAGTATTATCATTAATATAACCCCCGGCAAAGACAGCACCGCAGAGCAAATAAGCGTCCACAGATTTATGGGCAGGCCAAATCCGGTAAAACTTCCAGTAATTGATGCCACTATCAAGGCTGCAATTCCTATCAATGCAGAAATAATCAAATAATGCCTCGCCCTTTTGCTCTTTACCGCCGCCACTATAATAGCCAGTCCCGCTACTATTGCGCATATTATGTATATAACTTTTAAAACCTGCATATCTTTATCCTCCATTTTTCCGCTTATTCAAGCATATGTTAAAAGGACTTGTTATATTACAGGCATATTTAAACTTTTACATTTGAATTTTGTCTGTTTTATAGCTTAATTTTATGCTATTATAAAATTGGTGATATTAAATGGAGATAACCTTAAAAGTAGCAGAACATGGCGAGAAAAGTATTCTGAATAATCTGCTTGAAAAATACAACTACGAATTCTCGCAATATGATAAAATGCCGTTTAATAATGATGGGCTTTATAGCTATATGTATCTTGATTCATATTTTACATCGCCTAATCGCTTCGCATATTTTATCTTCGCCGATGAGCATTTAGCCGGGTTTGCCATGGTCAACAATCGCTCAGAATGCGACCGTCGAGTAGACTGGTCGATTGCTGAATTTTTTGTGGCCTATCCGTACAGACGGCAGGGAGCCGGCAGTAAAACAATGGAAAAGCTGTTTGAAAGACACAAAGGTTTTTGGAATATAAAATATCATCCGAAAAACACCGTGTCCAAGTCATTTTGGACTAAAATTGCCGATAAATATTCCTGCGGGGAATATGAACTGCTGAGCGGCAATGAAAAATATTATGATGATACAATGCCGGAAGTGCTGTTTTTTAAGGTCTGAAGCACAACTGGCTGCAATATTAAAAAGCAACAATTTTGAGAGTTTTTTAATGGCGCAGCATCATATACATATAGGTATTATAACAGGAAGCAGGCGGCATAAGCCGCCTGCTTCCCTATATTACTACCCCTCAAACTATCAATAATAAAATTGTTTTATACTATCTGTCGCCTCCGACAATTTCCTGAGTTTGGCCGTCAAGGCGCAAAACAAGATTATTCCTTACGGCTTTGTCTGCTGCAAAAGCGACCTTCATCGTGCTCTCAACATCGTCTATCGTCGGGCTTGACACATATCCCGGCTCCTCTATCATATGTATGAGTTCTAAAAGCTGGCCGTACATATTTTTATATATGCTCTTGACGTTTATTATATGATGCTCGCCGGTCTTTCCGTCATACCAGCGTATCAAGTCGCCGAGCTCATGACCATCGCTGCGGTCGCAGGACAGTATAAGCTTAATGTAGCCGCTGTCGCCGATAAACTCCTTAAGATTGTTCGCCATCATATTCTTGGACCAGCCGCTCTCATAGTTAAACACAGTGCCGTCGACGAGTAATGCATTCATCATGCTGTAATTATACGAGCCGTCAGGTACATCACCGTCTATATTTGTCGATATGCCGGACACCTGTACTATTTTCGAGCCGGTAAACCACTGCGCTACGTCAATATAATGCACACCGCAGTCCACAAGCGGCGGGCAGAAGCTCAGCAGATGCTGGTACCTTTCCCAATTAACAGCATTGTGGTTCTGCGCCATTCTGAACACCTTAGGACGTCCTATCGCTCCGTTCTTTATCATGTCGGCAATCGTCTTATAAGACTCGTTATGACGGAGTATGTGTCCAACAAGCACCTTTGACTTGGCAGCATTGCGTACCGCGCTTACAAACTCCAGCGAGCTCTCTAATGTGTCGGCCACCGGCTTTTCGCACAGCACATGCTTGCCATGAGATATACAAGCTTTTAAAATTTCCAGATGCGTTTCAGTATAGGTTGCAATTATAAATATGTCGACCTCATCGTTTGTAAGATACTTATTATAATCTGTCGACCAAGACTCCGCACCATATTTGCGGGCAAACAATCTTGCCGCACTTTCATTTATATCAACTACGCCGACAATCCTTATATTATCCCTATAATATATGTCATCAAGATGCGTAGCACCTATATATCCGCAGCCGACAAGTACAACGCCGTATTTGTCTTTCATCTAATTAACCACATTCCCCTGCTATCTAATTCATGGCAGACATTTTTTCTTTAAGAAAATCTACCGCCATTTTTATATCCGCCTCAGGATTAGCGCCGACTTCGCGCTCTATCGTCAGATATCCTCTGTAGCCGATATCCTTAAGAGCGTTTAAGTAAGCTGTAAAATCGACCTTGCCAAGACCCAGAGGAGTTTCTTTAAAATAATCCTCAAGCCGCAAATCGCCTATGCCGCCGTCGGCAAAAAAGCCGTATATCTCCTTTGGTTCTGTCTGCTTCAGCATTATGCCGTCCTTGGCATGAGTATGTACGATATAATCCTTTAAAGTATATACGCCCTGTACCGGGTCGTCGCCTGTTACCATAACCAAATTAGCCGGGTCAAAGTTGACGGCTACACCCTTAGAATCCAGCTTATCTAAAAACGCCTTGAGGGTGACCGCCTTTTCGGGGCCTGTCTCCACTGCAAAATATGCGCCGACGCCCGCCGCATACTCCGCAAGCTGATTGCAGGCCTCAAGCTGATTCTTATAAGATTCATCGTTTTCGTTTCCGCTTACTACGCCTATGTGCGTCGTTACCACATTCGAGCCAAGCTCCAGCGCAAGGTCAACTATCCTTTTGGATTTTTCCACTTTCCATACATTGTCCTCTGCTATTTCAAAGCCGTGGCCGCCAAAATCGCCGCACAGCGCCGAAACCTTAATGCCGTTTGAAGCTAATATGTCCTTTTTCTCCTTAAGGCTTGACGGCGTCATGTTGTCCGGCGACATTTCGCCGCTTACAGCATAGAGTTGCACCGCCTCGGCACCTATTTCCGCCGCTTTTTCTATGCCGCCTTTAAAGCCTAAATGAAACCAGTCGGATATTACTCCTATTTTAAATATACCCATACTTCTCCCTCCTTAATCTTATCAGGATTAATTAAGCCTTGTGTGTTTATTTGTATTATTACAATCTAATTAATGTAAAATATAATTAATATGCCGCTTACCGGCTAAGCCGGCAATATATAATAGTACAATCCGCTTATAGATTTATCCACTCGTCCGGCTTCTTTATCGCTTCGCTTGCTGCACCGATTATCGCCATAAGCGTGATTGTTTCCTGCGGGTCTACCGGCACTTCACCGTCGTCAAAGAATTTTACCATCGCATGCATAAAGTTCCTAAACGAGTCAGACTCAAGCTTCTGCATCACAAAGCTGTCGTTGTACTTCACAGCTAACATCTGCGGAGCGCCCCAAGTCCTCGGCATGTTCATATACGCGCGCCGGCCGTCGGAAAATTCAAGCGTAAATGACATTGAATTTATTGAGCCAGTATACATTATGCGCTTTACATCCGGGCCCATTAAATATACAATCGGCTCAAACTGATGTATAAAATAATTTTCCTCAACGCCGGGGCCTATGCTTGACACATATATTGCCTCGCCCTTTTTCATCTCCTGTATTTCCGTCGCATATCTCAGCGCGGAGGTGGAAAACATTTTTGTGCCGCTCTTTTCCGCTATTTCAAATATGCGGCGCGCCGTATCAGCATCCGGCGCAAAGGTCTTGTCAACATATGTGAGCTTGCCGGACATAAGCGGCTTTTCACATAAATGCTCATGCTGCTCCGGATTATCCGGCGACAGCACAATAAGGACGTCGCTCTTCTCTACCACTTCATCGATAGTTTGGCAGAGCGTCACGCCGTTTTTCTTTGCCCATTCCTCGTTGCTTATGCCGCCGAGTGGGCTGTCAATTTCACCATAAGCATATGTAACCTCATAACGGCCGTCAGAATATTCCTTAAGCCATTCCGGATAATGGTTTGCATGCCATTCGTCAAGATAATAATCAATAAAGCCTACCTTTTTCACCATATTACCCTCCGTTCGCATTATAGCTTAACGCAAATGCCTCTCATTTTAAAGCGGCCATATTATATTATGGCCGCCTGCCGTTAACCCACATTGCTCTACAGCTTTACTTCCTCGTTCCTATCAGAGGAATCATATATTGCCTGCATGAGCTTCGCTGTTATTATTGCAGAATCTATATATGACTGTATGTGCTCGCCTGTCTGTATGCACTTTACAAAGGCGTTTATTTCATTTTCAAATATATTCTCCGCCTGGTACTGCGGCTTCATCTCTGTAAGAGCGCCGTTCTCCGTCGAATATTTTGTGAAATATCCGCCGTAATTTAAGCGTACGCCGGCCTTTGTGCCTATAAAGTCTATATAGGATTCACCTTCACCAATATTCTGAGCCCATGCGCCGTTTAATGATATTGTCGTGTTCTCGGTCCTTACCAGCGCCGTTACAAAATCATCAACATCATAAACGCCTGTGCCGTCTAATACCGGAGGACCGGCCCACATATTTACATATGTATAGCCTTCTATGTCCTTGCCAAGCGCGCAGTACGCCTTGCCGCTTACAGCTTTCGGCTCAGGATCGCCCAAGCAATACATTGCTATATCTATATAATGTACGCCCCAGTCTATAAGAACACCGCCGCCAGATATGGACTTAGTTGTAAACGCACCACCGAGTCCAGGAATGGAACGCTGCGCGCGGAACGCTATATATACATGATATATATCGCCAAGATCGCCGTTTGTTATCATGTCCTTTATCATATTTACGCTCTTGCTGAAGCGATTTACAACACCTATATTAAGTATTTTGCCAGTTTCATGAGCAACCTTCTGCATCTCAAGCGCTTCGCTTAATACTCTTGCCGTCGGTTTCTCGCAAAGTACATGCTTTCCAGCCCTCATTGCATCTATTGATATTATGCTGTGCATGTTGTTTGGTGTGCAGACAGATACCGCATCGATTTCCGGATCATTTATAACAACATGATAATCCTCAACCGCTGTACCGCAGTTATAATCCTTTACTGCCTTTTCCGCCCTATCAAGCTTGATATCGCAAAAATACTTTATCTCTGCATCCTCATTTTTTACATACGCCGGTATATGCGCGCTGTTGGCTATTGAACCACAGCCTATTACACCTATTTTTATTTTTGACAATTTCAGCACCTCCGATGTTCATATTTACGTTGATTATACTACAGTACTCATTTTTTTAAATACCGTTATTTAACTTTTGGCGTGCCTAAACTAACTTTTGCTATATTTTTACTTTGTCTCTGATTTTTCTCTTTTGCAACACTCATCTGAATCACACAAAGGCAATTTGGATGTGATAGTACCTGTTTCTCCCGTACCAGATATGTAAGCGGTTGCCCGGAAGAACTCGTCATAGTCCTCTTTGGTGCAACCTTTAATAAAGATATGACAGTAACGCTCGTCGTTTTCATCAACGATATAAATACGCTCCACAAAGGATTGTATCAGCGTTACTAACACATCCGGCTGTGCGTCCTTTGCGTATTTCTCAAAGGATAACAGTCTTTCTTTGATTTCTTCAATATCTCTCACAGCATACATCTGACTTTGCCTGCTGTCCTCTAATTTTTGGAGCAAAGTTTCGGTTTCGGAAAGCTCATCGGTTAGTGCCTTTACATCCTCCTGAATAAACCGTTTTAAGCTTTCGTCTGCTTCCCGCAGATTTTTCACCTGATTCGAAATAGCTGCTTCAAGCTGTGCTTTTTTTTCTTTAGTTCAATTAGTTCCTGTTCGTTCTGAGTATTCTTAAAAATATCCGAAGCCTTTTGATTGAGTAATTTGACAAAGTATTCGCTGTCTTCATCGGAGAGATTGGATAACTGTTTGACTACAAATTCATCAAGCAGTACACCGTCAACAGCACGGAAAGTACATTCGCCCAAACGATAGCCGGGACAGACATATTTGAATCTCGGTTTGCCGTTTGTCCATCGATTTGATTCGGAGATAACTCGCAGGCGTTTCCCACAATGCGGACAGTATACCAGTCCTGCCAGCAGAGCATTAGTCTTTCGGTGCGGGCGGTTGTATTTTTCTGCAATGGAATCAAGCATATTTTGTGTATCAATCCATTGCTGACTCGGAATAAAACCTTCGTGCCTGCCAACCGAGATAATCCATTCGGAAACAGGCTTTGCAGACATTAACTGTATAAATTTAGGGGAAATAAAAGTGCTGTCAGCATCCTCAAACTTCTCTTGGTCGGTCTTGTTATAGGCGGATAAGCCGTGCTGTCCGTCAAACTCTGATAGATCAGCGCATACTCCACCGCCGTTTTCGTAGAAATAGTTGTAGGCAATTTCATCAGCAACGCAGTAAACAGGATTTTTTAATAAGATAGGTGGTGTACAAAATGACTCAAATAGATTTGCAAAATTATATGAAAAATCCATGTAGAGTTTCGTCAATCCCCTACTGGAAAACTAAGACTGTATCAGTTCCCGATGGTATGCTGATTATCCATGACGAACTGTATAATGACGATTATTTAAATAAATATGATGATGAGCGCTATTTCAGATTACAGCATAATCTTATAAATTTATATAAACCCGAACTGCCCGAAGGGTATTCTGTTATTTGCGCTACATCAAAACAGTATGCAGACCATATAAATAGTTGTTATTATGATCTTACTGTAACAGAGGAACTTATTGACAGCTATACTACACATGCAGTTTATGATGAGGATTTATGGATAGCGGTAGTCGATAAAGAAACGAATAAAATTGTAGCTTCCGGAACTGGGGAGTATGATCGGGAGATACATGAAGGAGTTTTGGAATGGATTCAGATAACAGAAACATACCGTGGTAATGGTTTGGGCAGCTTTGTTGTAAATGAACTGCTTTGGAGAATGAAAGAAAAAGTGGATTTTGTGACGGTTTCCGGAAAATCAGACAACAAAACAAATCCGGAAGGATTATATCGAAGCTGCGGATTTACCGGGAATGATTTGTGGCATATACTTAAACTAAAAGAGGTATAAGAATGACAAAGCAAATTGAAACTTACATTGAGGAACATTTGTCTGGCAACATGAAGCAAACCGCCATGGATTTTGTTAAGCATTTGAGAAAAAACGGTCTGACCTTTTACAGAGATACCTGTGATTGTTGGAAAAACAAAATCTATTATTGGGTGAAGCTTGGTAATGAATGCGTTTGCTTTATTGCCATCAAGGATCCCGATGAACCGGACAACCTTTGGACGGTTTGGTCAGATAACAGCAAAGCTTATGAAGATGTAGCCGTAAGTGATGAAATCAAAAATTTTGGCTGGAAATATGTGGATTATTGTGGAAACTGTGGATCTTGCGGTGGCGGCAAGGAAAAAGTTATTTTCGGGAAGCGTTTTCCGAGAGTTTGTGGATGCACTTTCAGAATTGACAATGCCATGCGGGAGAATTTGCCGTTTTTGAAAACCATGGTTGATTTACGGGTAAGAGAACTGCAAAAAAGCGACGTTGTTTCTCACTACGATCTTCTTATCGATGAGGGCGACGATCCGGTCCATGATCCTGAGCCGCTGCAGGACTATATGAACAAATGGGACGGGCAGGAATTCATCAAGCAGATGCAGCTTAACAGCAGCAAATCCGTCCTTGAAATCGGTGTCGGAACCGGAAGGCTGGCCGTTCGCGCGGCACCTTTGTGCGGTGAGTTCGTAGGGATTGATATATCCCCCAAAACCGTAAAACGGGCAAAGGAAAATCTCTCCGAATACAAAAATGTAAACATAATTTGCGCCGACTTTTTAAGCTTTAATTTTGACCGCAAATTTGATGTGATTTATTCGTCTCTCACATTTATGCACATTGAGGACAAGCAGCGAGCAGTAAATAAGATTGCCGGATTACTAAATGGCACAGGCAGATTTGTTCTTTCCATTGATAAGAATTCAAGCGAGTTCATTGACGCCGGCACGCGCAGGATCAGGATATTCCCCGATACGCCGGTTGAGATGGCAGAATGCATCGGAACGGCGGGACTGACTATCCTTAAGCGGTATGACACGGAGTTTGCGACGATATTTGTTGCGCAGAAAGACGGGTGAAAAATGGGCTTTAATGAGAAAATGGAAATATCAAGCATTCCCGCAATATCGGCGATATATTTTGCGTTGCTCCAATGCGGGTACGATTATTATTCCTTTGAGAGAAGCGCTGAACATGTCAATGCGATTAAAATATTTCGGGAGACTGACACTGCTTTAGGATTTTTTTCTGAAACCAAGCAAAATACATGCGATGTGTATCCATATTGGCCGAGAGCCGCAATGCTGGAATCGGCTACTTTCTATATTCGTCCGGATATGAATGATTTCACAGACATTAAGATGTATCAAAACTTTATTATGTCTGCCGGAAATATTTCCGACGCGGAAAGAGGTCCTTCGTTTTGGGAATGGATAGTTCTTTTCCCAAGAGAGCTGAAAAAAGTTCTGTTAAGCAATAGTTTCAAGAATTATATGAAATGGGAGAATCAATGGATTAAACAACAGAACATACTTCACAAAAATCAGCTTGAGTTCCTCAAAAGCTGCATGGATTTTTGTGTAAAATATTATTATTCTCCGGTTAAGAGCGTACAACTTGTTTTGTCTCCGATCAAATGCGTATATTCAAGTGATTACCATATCGTAGATGACCGCTTTATATTCTGCTCCGGGGCATTTAAGATTGATTCTGTCATACATGAGTTCCTGCATCATGTTGTTCATCCGACAGTAACAAAATGCAAAAGCCACATACTTGCCGGTAAACAAAACTACGAAAATATTGATGCTTCATATTACCTTGCAGGGGATGAAAATGGGATGCTAAACGCTTTTGAGGAATTTGCGGTACGCTCACTTACAAAAAAATTTCAGGAAGGAATTTTTCCAACTGATTTAGAAGCCTACATTAAAACGCTATAATGCAAGGCGGTGTGCATAATGCATAACTATAAAAACGGAAAATGGGCCAACCGAATAATCTCTATGCAGCATCCCGACGGAAGTTGGGGGTGTTTTCACACCCTGCGCGGAAATAGTGATACGCCGATGACCACAGAGACAGCCCTTCTCCGTTTGGAACTGCTGGGCTACACCGCAGAAGATGGATGTATTAAAAGAGCAATTACCCATATGCAAACACTGTTACATACGGGTGAGCTCCCCGAGGGAAATGAGAAAACAAGCGATTTTGAAACCTTTGTAGATCTGATCGTTGCTGCGCGGATTCGCATATTTACCAACCAATGTGAGTCTGCCAATGAGATTGCCGATAAGTGGGCACAGGTAATCACGAAAGCATTTGGCAGCGGCGCCTATTCTCAGACTGATTATGATGCGTGTTATACGCAGATGTTCGGCAGAAAGCCCAAGGGCGGAAGACTGACCGATTTTGTCAACTTCTATCAGTTATCCATACTTTCCGGTATGCTCGATAAGAATACCGAAGGGCTTATGCTCAACTACGTACTGAGACACGAGGGTGGTATCTACTATGTTTATGAAAACAGACTCGATAAAGTGCCGAATGAATTCCAAAGCAAAGAGGCGAGCCGTTATTTGGCAGCAATAGAGCTTCTCGCTCGATATGAGTCTGGGAAAGATAAGTTATCCTTTGTTTACGACTGGTTAAAGGCCAATCAGCAAGCAGACGGAAACTGGGATATGGGTGCTGAAGCAAAGGACGGAGTGTATTTCCCATTATCCGACCGTTGGGATAAAACCACAAGGACTACAGACAGCACTTTTCGGATCGGCAAGATAAAATCAAAAATATTGGATGGCAATATATAGATTAATGGTTGATCTAAGAATTGAGGAAAAAGGATGTAAATGATATGAATAATGTTATGGAAATGGTTATTGCCGGAACTTGTACAGGCTGTTCAAGATGTGTTTTGTTTTGCCCTTTTAATAATCTTACTATGCAAAACGGAGCTCTCGGCTTCCCAGTGCCTCACGCCAAAAACGAAGAATTATGTAAAGGGTGCAACGAGTGTATAAAGGCTTGCCCTTTTTCAGATGAGTATGGTGAGAATGAATAATACCGGGGGTATACGATATGACTGAATTAACATTACATATCCCATCAGACAAGGAACTTTCTTATCGGGGTTATCTTATTTCAGACGAAGAGACAATGTCCTACAATATGGGAAATGGGGATAACGGGGGCTGCACCTATCACAAAACGGCAGAGGAACTCTATGAATGGTATCAATACTGGAAAACCCCGGATCGATTTTATGCCTACATTCAAAGAGATAAAGGTCATGCTTTTATCGGTGAAGTAAGCCTTCATAAAAACGAAAGGAATGATTGGTTTGAAATGGGGATTATCATAGAAGCAAAGTATCGCGGTATGGGATATTCAGTTCCCGCATTGAATCTCCTTTTAGAACATGCCTTTACAAAAATGAACGCCAAAGCGGTTCATAATTATTTTGAGGAGAGCAGAAAAGCGGCTATAAATCTCCATCTGAAAGCGGGATTTATTCAGACCGGTCATAAAAACAGAATGGTTGATTTTCTTATCACAAAGGAGCAGTACGAAAAAACAAAAAGAGGAATTGAAAAATGAGTATTATTAAATCGCATAATATTACACTATATGGCGGAAATGATGAGTACAAAATTATACTTCGCCCTTTATCAGATAACTATTTGCCATTGCTTTATAAATGGAACTCCGATCCGGAAGTTTTATACTGGTCAGAGGGGGATGACGTTAACGAGAATTCGCCTGAGGTGGTACATCAAATTTATGGCGGAATTTCGCAAAATAACTTATGCTTTGCTATTGAAGTAAATGGAAAAACGATTGGCGAATGCTGGCTGCAAAAAATGAATTTGCCCCAAGTGAAAGCAATGTACGATGAAAACTTGGATGTTAGAAGAATTGATATGTGTATTGGAGAAAAAGACTATTGGGGAAAAGGGATAGGGACTTTGCTTATTAGTATGTTAGTAGATTTTGCTTTCAATAAGGAAAAAGTAGATGTTTTACATTGTATGTGTGAAGATTATAATATTCGTTCCAAACGTGTGTGGGAGAAAAATAGTTTTACACTTGCTTTGGAAGAAAAATTGCCTCAACCGCAAAAAGGTAAAATACAATATCATTGGAGACTAACGAAAGAAGTATATGAAAAATATCACAGAGAAAATCTCTGCTATTGCGGACATGACTGCTCTAAATGCGTTACCTATATTGCGACACAGAGAAACGATGATAACCTGCGGAGACAGTCTCAAAGCTTTTATAAAGAAAATTTCGGACTGGACATTCCGCTTGAAAAGTTTAACTGCAACGGCGGCAGATCAGGCAAGGTTTTTGAGCTTTGCAAAGAGTGTCCTTTTATCAAGTGCTGTAAACAGCATGATATCGATTCTTGCAGTAAGTGCCCGGAATATCCGTGCAAAAATATTTCGGATTACCAAGCAAAGTATGTGAATAAATGCAATCAGATATAGGATAGTTTTCATGGTTTCAACATCATATTTTGATGTTTGAATATAAAAACGAATGAAACAGAAAGGGTGATGATATATGAAAATGAATCGTGTATGGAGGGTTCACATTTCCTAATTCTCCGAATAAAACTTTGGAGGAAATATGATGGAAAAACAAATCAAGTATGTCCAGCTCTCTGCGGATAATGCAGAAAATTGTAAGGTGTTTGAGTCGCTGATGTATGAATATATTGATGAGATGAATGAGCATAGCGAACGCCCACTACCGAAAGAGTTTCAGCAGAAATGGATCAACAGTATCATTGCCATGCAAGGACCGACAGA
>JABLTR010087642.1_pt1 | contig 85327 bp, 74 predicted proteins | sample 7160071 | NCBI WGS metagenome assembly JABLTR01 (sample SAMN14651230, study PRJNA627086) | human gut metagenome | isolation source: feces | host: Homo sapiens
CAAGACGGCGTTTTCTGATTTGGTATCAGAGCGAACATTTCACGGCAAAGCCGCCTGCAAAAAAGTAGGTGTTCGTCCAATACCCGATTGGTGGACCTAAAGGGATTCGAACCCTCGACCTCTCGGATGCGAACCGAACGCTCTCCCAACTGAGCTATAGGCCCATATTTTACAAATTATTATCATATTGCAATACTGAACGGGACAGTAATTGCAGACGATGAACATATAACGCCGTACCATACAAAAATCAATAATACAAAATACGTCTGCAAACTCATTAAATTAAAAAATCTGCTTAACAAGTATACAACAAGCTGGGACGTTAGTCAATGTTTTGTTTTATAAATTATAAAAAAGCACAAATGTCTACGATAAATAATTATATTATTGCAATATGTCCATTTTGTATATATAATTTTTTCAGAAATATTTTTTATTAATGCAATAAAAACGTCTTTTGCTGCAATTATTATATGAGGGCGGAAAAGCAGGCAATGATAATTTTAACACTTTCTGCAGAAAAAGAGAATACCGCGCATGACATTAACAGATGGCTTGTAAAGGTCGCGCAGGGTGATATGGAAGCGTTTTCATATATATATGAAAACACAAAAACGGCCGTTTATGCATTTTTACTTTCATATCTCGGCTGCCACGACGCTGAGGACGCTATGCAGGATACTTATATAGCTTTGTATAAGTCCGCAGACAGATATAAGCCGGGCAGCCCGATGTCATGGATTTTTGGCATAGCGAAAAATACTGCACTTATGAAATTACGCCAAAATAAGTATGACACAACCCTTTCCGAAGAAGAATGGAGCAGAATAGAATCAGGTTCTGCAGAGCTAACAGCCGAGGATAAGCAAGTGCTGAGACAGCTTATGCTGAGTCTGTCAAACGAGGAGCAGAGAATAATTCTGCTGCACATTTCGGCGGGAATGAAATTTCGGGAAGTAAGCGAGCTGCTTTGCCTGCCCTTGCCAACGGTTCTGTCAAAGTATAACAGGGCCCTGAAAAAAATGAAAAAAGCACTAAAGGAGGAATCTGAGCATGGACAACAAAACGCTTGAAAACAAAATAAAGACTGCTGTAGACCATGTTCTTGTGCCGGACAACGGCGGATTTGACAGGATTCTTTCGGCGTGCGGGCGGGAGGATTGCAGTAATATGGACAATGTAACACAATTTGAAAATGTAAAAGCAAAGAAAAAGAATTGGATAAAATGGGTATCGGCGGCAGCGGCAGTAGCTGTGGTAGCGGCTTTCTCATCATTTGGCGCAGTATATTATACGAACAATATTGCGGTTAATTCAGGAATAGTGCTTGATGTAAACCCAAGTATAGAGATTAAGCTGAACGCGAAGGAAAAGGTGTTAGATGTAGTAGCTGGCAATGCCGATGCGGAAAAAATCCTCGACGGTATGGAGCTTAAGGGAACAGATTTAAATGTAACGGTAAACGCATTGCTGGGCTCTATGTGCAAATACGGCTATATCGATAGTGCGTCAAATTCTATATTAGTAACAGTAGAGGACGACGACGCGGCGCACGGCGCACAAATGCAGCAGAGGATAGTAGATGAAATAAACCGCATTTTATCTTCGCAGTCGATAGACGGCGCTGTGCTCAGTCAGAATATACAAACGTCAAATACAGATTCCGCTGTAACTGAAATTGCAAATAAATATGGCATATCGCTTGGCAAGGCGTCGCTTGTGCATACGCTAATTACGGCTAATCCGCTTTTGCCGGAAAGCGAACTTGCCGGCCTTTCTATAAACGAGCTTAATCTGCTGCTTGAATCTCAGGGCAGTGCGGCGCAGGGCGGAATAGCTGCTGTTGGAAATGCAAGCGAGCAGGCGTATATAGGCTCTGAAAGAGCTAAAGAAATAGCTCTTGCGGATGCCAGCCTTAGCGCAGAGAATGTTACATTTAAAGAAGTTAAGATGGATTATGACGACGGCATGGTAGAATATGATGTTGAGTTTTGCGCGTCAGGAACAGAATATGAATACAGCATAAACGCATCGACGGGCGACATTATTAGCCGTGATACAGAGCCGTGTGAATCGCAAGGACATTCTCATGGCAACGGCTCTTCAAATAATCAGAACAGCTCTGGCGGGCAGAACGGACAAAACAATTCCAACGGGCAGAATGGCTCGAATGGGCAAAACGCTTCAAATGGCCAAAACGCTTCAAATGGCCAAAACGGTCAAGGCGGAGGCTTTGGTAATCAGAACGGACAGGGAAATTCAGCACAAAGCGGAGACATAGGGATAGAAGCAGCGCGTCAAGCGGCATATTCACATGCAGGAGTAGCATCTGACGAAGTAACTCTTACAAAGTCGGAAGTCGATTGTGACGACGGCCGCAAAGAGTATGAGATAGAATTTTATTATAACGATATAGAATATGACTATGTTGTAGCCGCCGATGGCTCAATTATCTCATATGAGCGCGAGAGTAAAAATAATAATGCAGCAAACGGCAATCAGAATGCTGCATCAAGTCAGGCGCAATCAGGCGATATTGGCATTCAGGCGGCACGTCAGGCAGCATTTTCACATGCCGGAGTATCGGAAAGCAGTGCTTATGATATAAAATCTGAAACCGATTATGACGATGGCCGCAAGGAATATGAGATAGAGTTTAAAGCTGCGGGGTACGAATATGATTACGTTATTGCTTGCGACGGCACAATTATTTCATATGACCGCGAAAGAGATGATTAAATAATTCTATATAATTAAACACATATTTTAAACGGATATTTTCTGCTGAATATACGCAGAGCAATATCCGTTTATTGCTTTTTTAACTTATAATTTAATTAATGCTTTGATTAAAAGTATTAACAGTTATTTTATAACCTTGGCCGATAGCAGTTTAAAAGATGTCAGAGTTTTCAGTTCAGCATAAAAATTTATAAAATTGCTGGATAAATCTCAACTGGTTTTTCTTAATATATTCTGAAAAAAGGCGTATAAAAGTAATTATATACTATAAGAAAAAATTGAAAAGCCGCTTACATAAGTAGGCGGCTTTTATATATTTTAAGCATAAGCAATAAAGCAAAATAATATAAAAATAAAGCTTTAATTGACAAAATAAATTTATTCTTTAATATGCTTTATAATATCCTCCACTTCGCAGTTCAGTACATAGCATAAAGCATCCAGCGTAGTAGTGCTGATTGCCTTACCATGCTTAATTCGATGTATTGTATTAGCTGAAAATCCCTGTTTAAAAATCAACTGATATTCAGTCACGCCTTTCTTTAAAAGCGTGTTATAAAACGGCTCATAACTTATCAATTATATCACCAAGTAGAGTTTAACATACTTAATTACTTGACTATGCTTAATATATTGAGTATAATAATGATAATTTTAAATGAAAAAGGTAATATTTAGCAGAAAACTGTGTTAAAAAAAGCGAAGAAAACGTTATTTTTTAAAAACGCATTTGCTGAATATTAATAATATGCTAAATTTTTGGAGTAATATTCATTTTACTTTCTCAAATATGTATTGCAAAAACGGTGAAAAATAGCAGAATCAAAAGATATGAAAATGTAAGAGTTATTCTCTGCGAGAATTTGGCAATAAGATAATGAGGCATGTAATAGAGTTGAAGACGGACTAAACCGTAGTAGTGTATAAACAAACGGACAAATCCATGGATAGGCTTCAATGCCTTGCTGAGAATATGTCAGAAAACCACGAATATGCATAAATATTACTTTTTAATAGCCAACTTCATGATATTCTGCATATTAATTGCCCTGGCGAGGCATTTAAAAATTTACATTCAATCTTGCGTGTTTCCCCATTCAAAAGGCTAACCTTACTAAGAATAAATATTTCGGCATTTAAATCGAATGTTACTGCCATTATATTGATTGATATTATAATTTTTAACGGCTGCAGCAGGGCGTTTATTTTTAGTTATCCATAATTGTGCTTTTTAAAATGGTGGGCGAGCATTGTAAAAATAGTTCCAATACAGATATTTGGAAAAAGGGAGAGTGCATGGCTTGAAGCAGTCAGTGCAGCCATGGAGCAGCAGCAACCAGGTACTTGTAATAATGATGGTTCTTGCGTTCTGGGAGATGATAGCGGCAGCAGCAAGCTCATTGATTGGCTTGGTTTTGGGTATTGCCAAATTTGCCGCGGTGGTAGCCTATGCATTATTAACAGCTAAGAATAAAAAAAGAATGGCCTGTATATTAGGATTTATTTACGCATCGGCACATTTAATATGCGACTTAATTTTTGCCGCTGCTTTATATCATGGCGCTATTATGGGAAAAACAGAAAGTTTTATTTGCTATGATTTTAATTTTTCTGCTGATGCATTAGTTCCGACCGAATTAAATATAGGCGCCGCTCTGACAATATCAGCACTGATTTTGATTTATATATTCTATAGCAAACCGTTGAGCGATAAAAAAGTAAAAATACTTAAAGTCATACTATGCTCGGTGCTTGCAGCTATATCGTTATGCTTCGGCCTGCAGTTTTTTCAGATAAATTGGAAACTTGCAATTTTCAGAGCCATGCAGCTAAATAACGCTGCCGTCGTCTTACTAATAGCTTGTGCACATATTAGCTGCCAAGTATGCGGAGACAAGGCAAGCACAGATACAATATTTTGCAAAAAATGCGGCCGTAAAATTGAGAGATAATAAAGATAATTATATGCAGAGCAAAGTATAAATGTTAAAAAGCCGGTCTTTTTATTAAGACCGGCTTTTTTTTAAGTAATATCGCCGCTTATAAAATATCTGCAGGAGATAAAGGTAATAAAGAGAAATTTTATATAGCTAAATTAGCGCAATTCCTATTTTATGTCAAAGTAAGATTAAAAATAAAAACAATTTCTAATCAATATTATTCTGCGTTAAGCGGACCGTGCTTTTCTCCGTTAGTAATACCGCTCACCTGATTATCTTCCCCAAGCAGTACAACCGTCGGCTTATGCGACTTTGCTTCCTCTGCAGTCATTGACGCGTAGCTCATAATTATAATCTTGTCGCCAACCTGCGCCATACGCGCCGCCGCGCCGTTAAGGCACATTATTCCGCTGCCCGGCCGGCCGGCTATGACATATGTTTCAAAACGGTGGCCGTTGTTTATATTTACAATCTGCACTTTTTCATATTCCACTATATTAGATACTTTCATCAGTTCTTCGTCTATGGTAATGCTGCCGACATAGTTGAGGTCGGCTTCGGTGACGGTAGCGCGATGAAGCTTGCTTTTCAGCAAAGTTATATTCATGGGTTTACCTCCAGGGCGATGTTGTCTATAAGTCTTGTACGTCCGATGTATACCGCGAGCGCACAAAGCGCGTCGGATTTAATTTCATTTATAGGCTTCATTGTTATTATATCAACTATTTCGATATAATCAATTCTGGATAATGGTTCGTCCTTTATAATTTTTTCAGCTGCATGCTTTAAAATATCAGAATTTCTCTCGCCGCTGTCAAAAAGCGATTTTACCGCTTTTAATGCACGGCTCAGGCATAGCGCCGCTTTGCGCTCTTCACTGCTGAGATAGGTGTTGCGAGAGCTTTTCGCAAGGCCGTCATCCTCGCGTACAATGGGCATGCCTACTATTTTAACATCCATGTTATAGTCCTTTACCATCTGACGAATAACGGCAAGCTGCTGCGCATCCTTGCGGCCAAAATATGCGCGGGATGGATTCATTATATTAAACAGCTTCATGACAACCGTGCATACTCCGTTAAAATGCCCGGGACGTCGCGCACCGCACAATCCATCAGCCGGGCCGGATATTTCAATATGGCTGCAAAATCCGTCTGGGTACATCTCCTCCGCCGCGGGGCAGAAGACCAAATCCGCACCGCTTTTCTCGCACAGCGCAGTGTCATGCTCTATATCACGCGGATAGCTGCCAAAGTCCTCGTTCTTGCCGAACTGAATGGGATTGACAAATATGCTGACGCAGGTTTTATCATTATTCTTAGCAGATTCTTTTATTAGGCTGAGATGCCCTTCATGAAGATATCCCATTGTCGGAACAAGGCCTATGCTCAGCCCCTCTGCCGCCCATTTTCTTGTTATTTCTTTTGCTTCCTTTACGGTTTTTACTATATGCATTATATTTAATCTCCCTTAAAATACATTGCTTGGATTTAAATTGTTTAGACTAATATGGATGCTTGCACCGCCGCCGCTGTAGGTAATATTTTCGGCCTTGTATGCGCTTTACAGCTTCCGGCGTCTAAAACAAAATCGATTTGTGACGGCGCATTTAATTAAGCCTGATAAATATGCCAGCGTATTTTTTGTCAAAATAATTATCTGCTTTTTTGAGAATATTCCGCCATAAGCTTCCTTAAAATATCGTTGTCGAGCTTATAGGTGTGCTTTTCCTCAGGAAATTCACCTGTCTGAACGGCATTTTTATAATCGCCGAAGGCGGTGCGCATAGCCGAGCCAATATCTGCAAACTGCTTTACAAATCGTGGCTTTACGCCGTCGTACATGCTGAGCATGTCCTGATAAACAAGCACTTGCCCATTGCAGCCGCTGCCAGCGCCTATACCTATTGTGGGGATGTCGAGCAGCATTGTTACAAATTCAGCTAAGGGCGCTGGAATGCACTCAAATACTATTGAAAAGGCTCCGGCTTCCTGGACGGCAAGCGCATCATCTATAAGCTTTTTGGCGCTCTCGTAGCCTACGCCCTGTATTTTATATCCGCCAAATGCATTGATTGACTGAGGCGTAAGCCCCAAATGCCCCATTACGGGAATTTGGGCCTCGGTAATAGCTTTTATCTGCGGGCAGACGTTTTTGCCGCCCTCAAGCTTTACGGCCTGTACGCCGGTCTCCTTTATCAGCCGGCCGGCCGCCGTAACAGCGTCATAAACCGACGCCTGATATGACATAAACGGCATGTCCGCGACCACAAAGGCATGCTTTGCACCACGGGCTACGGCCTTGGCGTGATGTATCATATCATCCATTGTTACGGGAAGCGTGCTGTCATAGCCGAGCATTACCATACCGAGAGAGTCGCCGACAAGTATTGCATCTATGCCGCTTTCGTCAATCAATTTAGCGGTTGTATAATCGTAAGCGGTTAGCATTGTGATTTTATTTCCATTATTCTTGCTTTCGGCAAAATATGACGTCGTGATTTTCATTATCCCCATCTCCTGTATTTATGTAACATTTATATTATTATTAGATGCTTTTGTCTTATTATAACGCACTATAAAATATATAATGCCGTTTTTATATATTTTAAGTATTCGATACTGCGAATACTTTATTTTTTAGATGTGCGTATATTTATAATTCTCACAGATAATTATAAGCTTATATTCAGCTGTCTCATAACTGATTTTATAGTTTATTAGTACGATAAAATCTCAATTATTTTAAGCTGAAATAAATTGTATTGACGAAATGACACGTGTGTCATATAATTATTATAGCAGATAATGACACGTATGTCACTATGTTTTTGGAGATAATTATGCAAAAAGAGCAGGCAATGGAAAATACGAGCCGCCGGCAGGCCAAAATAAACGCCATACTGGACAGCGCACGCACCGTATTCTGCCGTAAGGGCTTTATCGGCGTTACCATGAAAGATATAATAGACGAATGCGGAATATCGCGCGGAGGGATATATTTATATTTCAGCTCTGTCGACGATGTATATATAGCGGTGATGAACCGCCGTCTTACGCGCAAATTTGACGACATACGCGCGGCTGTAAAGGCAAATACTGACTTTGACACACTTTTTAAGCGGTATTTTGAAGAGCATAAGCAGCGGCTTATGCATATTGAAAACAGCCTTTTGCGCTCTATGTATGAGTATTTTTTTACCCATAAATCGGGCGACGACCATAAATTCCAGCAGTCACAAATGCAAAAGGTAAAAGAGACTATAAGTGAGATACTAATGCTGGGGGTGCGGCAGGGCAGGCTTAAGGAAGATAATATAGATAATCTTGCCGAGCATTTTATGTTTGAGATAGAGGGGCTAAGCGTGCTTGCGCTTTTCGGCGGTTTGACAGAGGAATGCATGCAAAGGCAGTTTTCCGTTATGGAGAGCATGCTTGACCGTATATAAGCGAGTACTTAAAACGCCGCATTAATTAAAAGATTTAGCGACGATGTACGAGGAGCTTTATATAAGCTCTAACGCAGATGCATCTTTTAAAGCTCATAATGAAAATGTATTGTATATAGCCAATGGGATTATGAATGCGCATTACTCTTCAGTTATGGGCGGCGATAGAATTTACTTTTCGATATATGTAAATAGTACGGTAAATATGTATATTTAAGAAAAATATTGGATGTGAAAGCCATGAAAGTACTTATAACAGCCGGCGGTACGTCGGAAAATATAGACAGCGTCAGAAAGATAACAAATACTTCCACCGGAAGGCTTGGCAGTCTTATTTCATCTGAATTTATAGGCATGGGTGCTGAGGTGACATATATAACGGTAAAGTCTGCCGCCTCTCCTGCGCCGGGCTGCAATGTGCATTATATCCAGACAGCGCAGGACTTGTATGATATTATGCGCCGACTGCTTAGTGAGAATAAATACGATATCATAGTGCACGCTATGGCGGTAAGCGATTATACCGTAGAGAGGGTGACATCTCTGCATGAGCTTTATGACATGTTTAAATCGTCCTGTAGCGCGGGATTGAGCAAAGACGAATTTATAAACGCGGTACAGTCCGGTGAGTTTGGGCGTCAGACCGGCTCAACTGAAAATGGCGAATGCATAAAAAACAGCGATGCAAATGCTGAGGGCGATAACGTCTGGGGCAATGCGGGAAAGCTCTCAAAGCTTCCGTCGGGCGTTGAGGATTCGGTGATAATATTAAAACCCACAAAAAAGGTTATAAGTCTTATTAAAGAGCTCTGCCCCAATTCCATATTATTTGGCTTTAAACTTTTAGCTGGCGCCGATATTGATACTCTCTATAAGCGCGCATCAGAGCTTGCTGAAAAAAACAACTGCGATTATATGATAGCCAACGATATAACCGGCATAAATGGTGACAAGCATGAGGCCTTTATTATATCAAAAGCTGGCGATGTAATCCGGTGCTCAACAAAGCAGGATATAGCGGGGAAAATCGCCGATATAGCAAGAGAGCAATGCAAGATATTTTAATGCAATATTTGTAAAGGCGTTTATCATTACAGATGAATTGAGCTCAAATGCATCCGGCAATAAAAATTATATATTTTTGGCATCATTTAAGATAAAATAACTTGGCATAATTTGGCAGAGTATGTCGGTGTAAATATTGATAAATGCATTACCACTAAGAAGGAGCAGATTTATGAAAAACATAATTTTGGGAGTAACGGGCAGCATATCGGCATACAAGGCTGCGGACATTGCAAACGGACTCGTAAAATCAGGCTGTAATGTGAATGTTATAATGACGGCGGCGGCAACTGGATTTATAACTCCGCTTACTATGCAGTCGCTCACTAAAAATCGGGTATATACCGATGTGCTTCAGGAAGACGAGCCATCCATTATAGCCCACATAGATTTGGCGAAGGCGGCCGATGCACTGCTTATAGCTCCGGCGACGGCTAATATAATCGGCAAAATAGCCGGCGGAATAGCAGACGACATGCTGACCTCCTGTATACTGGCGGTAAAGGATGTGCCGCGCATTATTGCGCCGGCAATGAACTGCCGGATGTACGAGAACGAGGCGGTGCAGAATAATCTGCAGATACTCAAAGAGCGGGGATGGCAGGTAATAGAGCCGCGTTCCGGCCGGCTTGCCTGCGGCGACACCGGAAAGGGTGCGCTTGCGGCGGTAGATGATATACTGAGCTTTGTTAAAAAAGCAATAGGGGAGAATGTATGATAATTGCTGTAAATGTCGGCAACACGAATACCGCCGTTTTCTGCTCAGGAAAGACGATATTATTTCCAACATCCGAGTATAGCTGTACCGACGATTTTATATCGCTTATATCTGATAGCATATTAAAAACAGATAATCCCGACGGCGGGGTATTTGCATCAGTAGTACCGGAGAAAAGCAACGCAGTGGCATCAGCGCTTGAAGCGATTACGGGACATGTACCGATTTCTGCCGGCGCGCATGCAAGCTTAAATATAGACATATCGCATTATGATGCCGCGCTGCTCGGCGCCGACCGTATTGCGGCATGCTGCGGTGCTGCGGCAAAATACAGCCTGCCGGCGGTAGTTTTTGACTTTGGAACAGCGACTACTGCTAATGTTTTATCGGCCGGCGGGGTATTTTTAGGCGGTGCGATTGTGCCGGGAGTAAGCACCATGCTTAAATCTTTGTCGCAAAATACTGCACAGCTTCCGTACATAACGCCGCAGGACGACATACGCCTTATAGGCTCTAATACGCGCGAGTGTATGCTGGCAGGCGCTTACTATGCGACGGCTGAATTTGCAAAGGGATATCTTGCCAATGTGTCGTCAGCGCTTGGAGAGAGCTTTGCCGGAATAGTCACGGGCGGCAACGCCGCCGCTGTGCGGGGCGCTCTGCCGGAGAGTTATATATTTGATAAAGATTTGGTTTTTTACGGGCTTATGAAAATATATGAGCTTAATGCTTGAAGATATATGCAGCTAAGGCTTATATATAGAACTGACGCCGGCATTTTATAAAAGCATAAGCGGGAGGGGCTTGATATTTTAGCTCCTCCCGTTTGTTTTTATATTAACAGGCTAATTATGTCTTATAAGCGTTATTTCTTATTATTAATGAGTGGGATAATTAAAAATATGGATTTATAGTGTATATTCAATTATTTTCGGTTGACAATAGCCCCGGCAATTGGGCAAATAAGCGTTATAAGCGCTACGTAAATCAGCTGATTGAGGCTGAGCGGAGAGGTGCTGAATATATCCGAAAGGAACGGTATGTATATTACCGACAGCAACAGTATAAGAGATGACAGCACCGCAAGAATAAGCGCTTTATTGTTAAAAAGATGTATTTTGAAAATACTGTGCTCTTCAGATTTGCATTCGAAAACGTGTATAAGCTGCGTTAAAACGAGCGTCATAAAAGCGCCGGTGCGGGCCGCCTCCAGACTGCCGCCGGATATTTGTATAATCCAGAATGTGCACAGCGTACAGGCGGCTATTAAAATACCGCGGAATATAATTTTAAACAGCAGCCCGCCGGAGAATACTCCCTCGTTTGCTCTGCGCGGCGGATGCTGCATGACGTCGTCGTCCGGCGGGTCAAGCCCTAAAGCTATGGCGGGCAGTCCGTCGGTCGCTAAGTTTACCCATAATATCTGTATGGGGAGCAGCACAACCGGGAACCCAAGCAGCATGCCGACAAACATCGTAAGCACCTCGCCGACGTTGCAGCTTAGCAGATAACGGATAAATTTACGGATATTTCTGTATATTACTCGGCCTTCTTCGACGGCGGCTATGAGGGTTGCGAAGTTGTCGTCGAGAAGTATTACGCCGGCGGCCTCTTTGGTGACGTCGGTGCCGGTAATTCCCATTGATACACCTATGTCGGCCTCTTTTACTGCAGGGGCGTCGTTTACTCCGTCGCCCGTCATGGCGACTATGTGGCCGTTTTTCTGGAAAGCGCGGACAATGCGCAGCTTATGTCTCGGAGAAACGCGGGCAAATACCGACGCCTTTCTTACCGCCCTTGCAAGGGCAGCGTCGTCCATGGCGTCCAGCTCCTGACCAGTATAAACAGCATCGCCGTCCTTATATATTTTTAAATCTTTAGCTATTGCCATGGCGGTAAGCTTATGGTCGCCGGTTATCATAACCGGCTTAATGCCGGCGGTTTTGCAGGTCTTTACCGCCTTGTACGCCGCCTTGCGCGGCGGGTCTATCATACCGAAAAGTCCGGTAAAAATTAGGCCGTGCTCAGCGCTTTCTCCGCTTTCAGACGCCCTTATCTCTCTGTATGCCGCGCCTATAACGCGCAGCGCCGCGGCGCCCATTTTCTCATTGTGCGAAAGTATGCGCGATTTTATCTCAGGCGTGAGCGGAACAATGCCGGAGGATGTGCTTACTTTTGTGCACAGGCTGAGTATAACGTCCGGCGCTCCTTTTGTTAGAATGTAGCCCTGCCCGTTTATATTAACCGTCACTGACATGCGTTTCCTATCGGAATCAAAGGGTATTTCGCTTATTCGGCGGACGCCGGATATGTCCACACCGCTCTTTTTCGCGACCGCCAGCAGGGCAAGCTCGGTCGGGTCGCCGTAAACGGAGATTTTTCCGCCGCGTGTTTGAATTTCCGAGTTGTTGCAAACGGCAGCTATAATAAGCGACATTTTAGCGCTCTGACTCATGAGCGGGTCGGACTTTGCGCCGGATATGCTAAAGCTGCCTTTGCCGTCATACCCTTCGCCGGATATTTCGTAAATCTTGTCGCCGGAGTACATCTGCCGCACCGTCATGCGGTTTTCTGTCAGTGTGCCGGTTTTATCCGAGCATATTACCGAAGCGCATCCAAGCGTCTCAACGGCGTGCAGCTTGCGTATGAGAGCCTTGCGCTTAACCATGCGGCTTACAGCCAGCGCCAGTGAAATTGTAACAATGGCGGGCAATCCCTCCGGCACTGCGGCCACGGCCAGCGATATGCCGACTATCAGCATGTCGAGTATGTTTTCTCCCTTTATAACGCCGGTTATGGCGACTATTGCGCATATTACAAGGCAGCCTATTGCCAAAAACTTACCGAGCTGGTTAAGACGCTTTTGCAGCGGCGTCTGCGTCTCCTTTATCTCGCCTAACATGCCGGCAATTTTGCCCATTTCGGTATTCATGCCGGTGGCCGTTACAACGGCGTCGCCGCGGCCGGATGTTATAATAGTGCCCATGTGCACATTACTTGCGCTGCCGCTTTTGCCGGAGGATTTATCAACCGGCACAGATTCGCCCGTCAGAATGGATTCATCTACCTTCATGGAATAAGCCGTAAGAAGCTTTGCATCTGCCGGGACGCGGTCGCCGCTGTCCAGCAATATGTGGTCGCCGGGCACAAGGCTTGATGATGGAATATCTTTAATCTCGCCGTCGCGCGTTACTCGGCAGGTGGGCGCCGCCATGTTTCTTAGCGCTTCAATGGTCTTTTCAGTACGGTATTCCTGGATAAACCCTAAAAAAGCATTGACTATTACTATTACTACAATAGCTATAGCCTCAGTAGTTTCTCCCATTATAAACGATATTACCGTTGCGACTAACAGTATTATTATGAGAACGTCCTTGAATTGGCTGAAAAATATTGCTAAAGGGTGTATTCTTTTTCCGCTTTTAAGCGTATTTGAGCCGTACTGCTCAAGCCGCTTTGCGGCCTCTGACGATGTAAGCCCTCTGCTTTCGTTCTGCATTAACATTCCTCCAAATTAACATAGCTCAATTAATACATATTCAGACTCCGTCCAAGTTATTCTGTCATTTATACTTTTGTCTCACAAATCGGGCTAAGCCCGGCTATAATTCGTATTTAGATAGGGTGAGAATACTGCTAATACGCTCGAAAGTCCGCTCTATGCTGAATTATCTCATATGTTGGGCTAAGCCCGGCCGTAATTCGTGTTTAGATAGAGCGGGAATACTGCTGATACGCTCGAAAATGCATGTTTATCCCCAAATGTTATATCATAGCGTAGATATGTCGCGGCTTATTGACTATACAGTTGGTAATTTTTATTGAGTATCATAAATCGCCAAAAATAAAGAGCCGCTTTAAGCGGTTCTTTATTATATAGTAAAACCACGCGTTAGACGTGTGGCTCGGGGAAGATTGTGGCAATAAGATAGCCATTCTAATACATCTGAACGACATAAATAGTCCGTCATACACGAAATGAATATGAAAAATAGGGGGGAGAGAAAATACAAATATCAAAGCTGGGAGTTCTTGTGCCGCAGGAACTGCGCGGATGCGGCGGGCAATTTTGCCCGCCGCATATCGAAATGCATTACGAAGCAATTGAAGGAGCGAATTAAGCAAACAGCTGACGATGAGTGAGGTCGGCCAGTTCACGGGCGGCAAGCATCAGTCTGAGCGCGGCTGGCAGACCATATTATGCGTTTTACGCATCTGCGAGGAGCATATGGCTTTACCTGCATGAAATACCGCCGGCTTTGCCGGTGGATGTTTATTTACCAATTGCAAAAGTGAACCACTGGCTCTGCCAATGGCAAGGAAAAACTTAAAGCTATGGACAAAATAAGACCTCCTCGATAGATTAAAGTTAAGGTATGCCAACATAACTAAAAATATCGGGGAGGTCTTTGCCATAGCTTTTATAATTTAAAAAGATATAACAACTATAAATTTAATATACTCTCAACTATTTTATTTTGGACCTTTTCTACACCTTTAAAGTCCATGGCGTCTATGTAATATTCTTCAAGTTTGTCGTGCACGCTGTTTGCATCATGAAGTATTTCACACGCGCTTATCATCAGCTCTTTTATGGCGCGGCGGTTAAAGGAGAGCCTCTGCTTACGGCTGCGCAGCGCCGACATATCGGTAAAACGACGGGAGTGAATGCGTCTGGTCGCCTTTTCTACCTTATGATATCTGTTTGACGTGCATACCGCAAACGATGCTTCTGGTACAATAATATGGTCTATGCTCTCATCCGGAGCCATTGGACATGGGCAGGTGATTATGCTGTATCCGCTGTTTAAAAAGGCCGAACGCAGTGTCGACATGATTACTCTTGAGGCTGCGCCGTATTCGTCCTCTATAGCTATTACGCGGTCGCACAGGCTGTGCAGGGTATGCTCGAAGAATATACTTCCGTATGGCGTAATGGCAGAAAGCAGCCTAAAAGTTTCATGCGCTTCGCCTTTTTTTGACGGCAATTCGCGTTTTGCAAATGCGCTGGCAAATCTTACGGCTTTTTCAGTGTCGGTATAATCAAGCGCAATGCGGTAACTGTCGCTGACAAGAGAGCCCGCGGCAGATATGTATCGTCTGGCCCGACTGTTTAAAGCGGCGTTTTCCTTAAACAAAGGTATTATTTTATCTCTCTGTTCAAAAAGCTTGTCGGAATTATAAAACTCGCCGAGATTAACAATATTCTCGCAGACTCCCGGATAGTTTGGCTCCATAACATGCGGAGCGGTGCCGTCGAGAACAAACGCCTTTGCTTTAGGAAGAATTACAGCATCAAGCGAGTCGGGATTGCCGGAGCAGGGAATAATCTGTACTTCCTTGCCGGCCGCAATAGCCATGGCTGCCGTCTTGCTGAGCAGCGTTGACTTTCCAGTGCCGGGGCCGCCCTTTAATATGTATACTCTCCAGCTTTCCTCTAAACCGTAAACCGTGTCGAAAAACGGGCTGAAACCCTTGGGAGTAGTAGAGCCTAAAAAGAACACGGGGCAATTTAAATCAGGCATAAAATAACCTCCAGATATTACAAAATAAATTTTTCACCTGATTTATACTATTCCGAAAGCGAAGCATTTGACACAGCATTTAATCAATAATTGCTCAATTTAATAATAAAATTGCAATTTATTATAAATATGGGATTTATTATCTTCTCAAAATTTCATCTAAAAAATTCAGAGGCATGTCTCACGTCTATATCGGCGACTAAATGCAAAAATGTTAAATAAATGGAAGACAAAAACCTAATTTATCTTAAAAAAACACAGCCTAAACATTGCGTGCAGCAGGGCGGCAAAAAAGTTAGCGGCCAAAAAGATATTTTATTTTAACCTCAAGCTTAACAAAATCCTTATATATGCGTGCGAGAGAAAAAGATATGTCTATATGTCGAGCGAACGGGAAATTGTTTGTGGCAGAATGAAAATGTAAGGCGAAGAGAATTGCTTTGGCTCGGGTGAAGAAGACAAATGACAGTTTTTCAGCACCTTTTAAGAGAATAGCTGGGATTGTACTTGTTTAGAGGCTTAATTAGACCTCTGGTTTTACCGTGAGCCGGATTACTGATATTTTTCGATGGAAATATCAGTATAGTACCAGTTGAGGATTTCTTCATAGCTGCTGCCCTGCTCGGCCATATATTTTGCGCCTGTCTGGCTCATGCCAACACCGTGACCATAGCCGCGTACGGTAAAGGTAAAACTGCCGTTGGAATATGTAAGGTCAAAGTTGGCCGAGCGCAGAGCGAAATATTTTCTTATCTGCTGTCCCGTATACACCTTTGAGTTAAGAGTATATTCCAAAACCGTGCCGGAGTCAGAGCACTTTGGCTGAGTTATCATAGCGGCGCAGTCAACGGTGGAAGCGTCGGGCACGGTCTGCATTTCTGTGCCGCTGACGCCGGCATCCATCTCATAAAGATGCTGTAAAAACTCCTGTGCGGTATATGTAACGGTGCTCATATAACTTGGGTCGAGCAAATCCCCGACGCTTTCTACTGGCTTGAGATACGCCATATCGGAGCCCCAGACGTTTGCGGCCGCTTCGGTGCGTCCGCCGGATATTGCGTGATAAACAGCCAAAATAAGCTCTCCGTCATATCTCATGCATAACCCCTGTACATCTTTCATAAGCTCCGAAAAGCGGGAGCGGCAGCTGTCGTAAGAATCGCCGAGCTTTGAGCGCGCGGCCTCTTCGTCAAGATAATTTTGGTCTATAGTATGGTCGTCGGTTATATCGGCGTTTAAAATAGAAGCATCCGGCTGCGCGGCGCGCTGCTCCTTGCGGCGCATGGCAAATGTATATGATGCGATTATCTGCGCTTTTATAGCTTCATCGCCATAGTCGAAGGATATTTCGCCGGCAATTACACCGAAAAGATAATCCTCCGCCGAAAGCGTGACAACTTCATTTTTTTCATGCATATATACCTTAAAGGTGCTGCCAAACTCCGGCTCAGTTATTGATAATCCTCCGCCTCCGCCGTTATCTCGGGGAATGAGCGAAATTGACGGAACGGCAATCATAAGCGCAAGAAAGACTGACAGAACAAGGGTATAAAAGTGCTTCATAATAATTTCTCCTGAAAGGGTTTGATAATATATTTATTGACTTATAATATTAGTTGCGATAAAATTATATAATACCCGGTATAGAAGTTGACTGGTAAAATTGCGGAGGTGAAAACAACGTGAACGATAGAATTTCACAGGACGTCTTGTCCAGTTTATGCGAGCAGGTTAAAAAAAATAACCGCATAGACCCTACTTTTAATGAAAAATATCATGTAAAGACGGGGCTTAGGAATCCTGACGGCTCTGGCGTAATGGCGGGCCTTACGAAGATATGCAGCGTACACGGATATGTTATAAGCGAGGGCGAGAAAGAGCCTACGGACGGCAAGCTTATTTACAGGGGCATAGACGTCCGGGACATAGTAGCGGGAGCGGCGGCTGAAGGGCGCTTCGGCTTTGAGGAAACGGTATGGCTGTTTTTATTCGGCGAACTTCCGACGGCGGAGCAGTTAGAGCATTTTCAGAGCCTTTTAGCGCTTTGCAGAGAGCTTCCGGAATATTTTGCCGAAGATATTATAATAAAAACCCCTTCAAAGGACATAATGAACAAGCTGCAGAGGTGTGTTTTAGGCCTTTATGCTTACGATGACAATCCCGACGATACATCGCTTATGAACGTGCTGATGCAGTCGATAAACCTTATTGCGCTTATGCCGTCGATGATGGTGTGGGCATATCAGGTAAAGCGGCGCCATTTCGACCACGAAAGCATGTTCATACATCCTAATAATACGGCGCACCACACGGCAGAGTTTATACTTTCTTCTCTGCGCCCCAACAGGGAATTTACCGATATTGAGGCAAAGCTTTTGGATTTATGCCTTATACTGCATGCCGATCACGGCGGCGGCAACAATTCGACCTTTACGACAAGGGTGGTAACCTCGTCCGGCACCGATACATATTCAGCGATAGGCGCAGCGATAGGCTCGCTTAAGGGCCCGCGTCACGGCGGCGCCAACATAAAGGTTATGGCGATGCTGGAGGATATTAAGGCTGGAGTAAAGAACCACAAGGACAAGGGTGAAATAAAGGATTATCTGGTAAAGATAATGAAAAAGGAAGCGGGAGACGGCTCAGGACTTATATACGGCATGGGTCATGCTGTGTATACGCTGAGTGACCCCCGTGCAATCATACTTAAGGAAAATGCTCGCAACCTTGCCCACGAGAAAGGCTATGGCGATGATTTTGATTTGCTGGAGGCGGTAGAAGAGCTTACTCCGGAAGTATTTGCAGAGTTTAAGGGTGACACTAAAAATATATGCGCAAACGTCGATTTGTATTCAGGGCTTGTATATAAATCGCTCAATATACCGCCTGAGCTTTATACTCCGATTTTTGCCGTCGCACGCACAGCCGGCTGGTGCGCACACAGGATTGAAGAAATTGCCACCTGCGGCAGGATTATACGTCCGGCTTATAAGGCAATAATGAAGAAAAGGGACTATACTCCTATTTCTGAGAGATAAAGGCGGTAATTATGAAAGTAAAGCATTTGCTTCTATGGTTTTTGATACCTTCGGCACTTATTGTAATATTGCGCACAGTTGAGCAGGCGCTGCTTATAAATGCTGACAGCGGATTTTATAAGGATGGGCTTGAAGCGGCCGGATACACCGTTTTGGGTATAACTCTTGCAGTTATGCTTATATTGCTCATTTACGGGAGTACACGTAAGAAATATCCGGTTGCTGCTCCGGTAAAGTCGAGGCCGGTATTTATTATGAGCCTTGTTATGGCAGCGGCAATTGTTGTGGATATATTTATGGTCATGCTGTCAGAGGAATTTTCTTCGGCAGTGGTTTTAAGTGCGTCTAAGGGACTTTTGTTTTATTTATATCTGCTATATATTGCGTTTGCAGTGTTGTCGCTGCTATTTTTCCTTTACTATACATATGCCCAGTGGCAGGGAATACGTCCGGCCGGATTTGCTCCGGCGGCGGTAATTATTATGACGGCGATTAAGCTGGCTATAGTATTTACCGAGCATTCTGGAATTGCGAATATTTCTGATAATGTAAATAATACTGCAATGATTTGCTTTTTGCTGGTTTTCTGGCTTTTCCACGGCAGGATGATTGCCGACGCCGGATATCCGAAAGCGGTAAGGTGGGCCTATGGATTTGGAATTTGTGCAGCTGTATACTCACTTGCCTGCACGCTGCCGTATTATTTTATCAAGTTTACGGGCAACGGCGCGCTGCTCCATCAGACAGAACTGCCAAGTCCGCTGCTTATAGCTTCCGCTATATATATAATTGTTTTCCTGTGTTCGTCGCTTGCCGGCGGTACTGAGTATATCGGCAAAATAAAGAAAAAGTACGAAGATGAGCAAAGAGAAGCTGAAAACGGTGAAGATGCTGTTATGCCAGAACCTGGTGATATTGAACCTCCCAGCAAGGCGGATGAGATATATAATAAGATTATAAAAGAGCAGGACAAGGACAAATAGTTTTTATATCAGCGCTGTGCATAAATATGCACAGCGCTTTTTTTTTGTTGTGGACTTAATGCGTTGTAGGAAAAGATTTAAAAGCTGGCATAAGCCTAAGCGACCGGCTGAATAATATAGACGGCTGCAGATTAAAAGCCAGCTCTCGGGTTTGCAGCAAGATACACATTGAACTGCAATTTATAGATTTTAGCTTAGATGTATTAACACTAATTGCATTATTCCAATATCTTTGATGTCAGCAATAAAAAATGTGAAAAATCCGCATAATACTTTTGATAATGCATTGTAATTTGTAGGTTAATACATATGATGATAATACGTCAGCGAATATGCAGTACAAAATTGACTTATTAGCAGAGATAGTAAAGAAATGACTATTTTAAAATTAAAAATAAGCCAGATTTGTATTTGTAATAAGGCATGTATTAATTTTTAAACGATTGTAAAACATATTGACGAATAAAGGAAAATTTTAAGAGCATACTATTGTTTTGAGCATACAAAAAAATAATTATAATTTAGTAAAATGGCGCATTTACAATGTATACTAATATGATATAATTAAAATTGATAAAATAATAACAAAGGAGTGCAAAATATGAAAACAGCAATAATAACCGGCGGCTCACGCGGTATAGGTGAAGCTATGACAATGAAGCTTGGAGAAATGGGTTATAATGTAGTAATAAACTACCGCTCTGACAGCTCTAAGGCGTTGACGGAAAAGTTAGTTGACACGCTTAAAGAGAAATATGGGGTAGAAGGCTATGCAGTCCAGGCCGATGTATCTAAATATGAAGACTGCGAAAAGCTTGTAAAAGCCGCAGTAGAAAAATTTGGAGAAAAAATAGACGTATTAGTAAATAATGCCGGAATAACAAATAATGCTGCATTCTGCGATTTACCCCGTGAGAAATACATGGCCGTATTAGAAACAAATCTTATAAGCGCATTTCACATGTGCCATTTTGTAGTGCCTTATATGGTAAAGGCAGGCGGCGGCTGTGTCATAAATACGTCGTCCATAGGCGGACTTATGGGAGTGGCAAATCAGGCGGATTACTGCGCGTCAAAGGCGGGGCTTATAGGAATGACTCGTGCGTTGGCTATGGAGTTTGGCAAGCAGCATATACGCTTTAATTGCATATGTCCGGGTATGATTTGGACGGACATGCTGCGCGGTGTTAATCAAGACGAGGTTCAGGCGCTTAAAATGGGGATTCCGATGGGCGATATAGGAGATGTTGAGGATATTGCCATAGCAATGGAATTCCTTATTCGCGATAAGTATATGACAGGACAGTATGTATCTCCGAACGGCGGAATTTACATGCCATAAATTTAAACAGTACCGCTGGAAATACTATTGCAGTACAGGCTTTTATTTGCCTGAGTGTTTTAAGCATTATAGTATTTGATATTGCTTTGCGGCGTTTTTTAGCTGATTCTTATCTTTATTATGATAATAGCAATTTGAGCAATTCGGCTGTGCTAAATTAAGGCATCAGCCGGATTGTTTTATCATAAAAAGACAAAGCCCCCGGTAAATCCGAGGGCTAAGAAAGACTTCTGCATCAATTATTAATGTAAATAATTTTTTCTGCCTGCAGCTTTCAGCAAAGCATGTATCCAATTTATAAATAGTTACATCTGTTTTTGTAAAAGCTGAGATTAGAACTATTAATATTATATAAGTCTTTCCATAAATAAATCTAACAAAAGGATTTGCGACGTTTAGAACATTACTTAAGCTTAATAGCATTCTGTGCTTTTGCTAAAGCGGCTTATGGCTCAGGCACTTCTTCACCGTTTATCAAATTTTGAACATACGTCACGTATGCGTTTACAGTATCCGATGTTATACAGAGCTGCCTGCCGCCCTGCTTTTCGGCAATGTATCTGCGAGCGGAGTATTTCGTAAACTCAATCACCGTATCAGGAATGCTTGAGTCAACATGCGTAAGGGTTAAAACATATTCCGGCTCACTTTCCGGAATATCTGACGGAAGCGCTTCAACAGATTTCATAAGCAGAAGGTGCTGATAGAAAGTCCTGAAATCAACAGAGGATATCTCAGCTCCGTTATATCTTACTATAATATCCGTCTTAGTCTCTGTCTCGCCGTCCTCATCAGTAGTGGTTGTAGATGTATGCTCAAGTTCGAATAGATATTCATTATCTGGGGTTTTAAAGGTTACAGACTGTATATCGGCTATAGACTCCACAAGTATGCTTGTATAATATATACTGTCGGTAGAATGAAGTGCAAACTCGATATTTGTTTCCGTTACCTTGTATATGGCCGGTATATCGTTTATCATTACGGCATAATAGCCATTGCCGTCTGATTTTCCAACGGTTACCTTGAGTTGAACATCCTTAATTGTGTATTCCACAACACTTGTAGGATTATCAAAGCCATATTCGCTGAGCGTAGCAGCATCTGGGCTTAGGACATATGTTTCAGCTGCATAGAGCGATCCCGAAAGCGGTGACAATATATCAACGGCAGTAACCTCATTCGCATAATCATGAATAGGCGCTGTCACTTGATAAGCTAAAAGGGAATCGTCAGGAGTATATACGAGCTCGACCGGCTGCGGATACGTTGAGCCGGAAAGCTTTATGCTGTCAAATCCAATAAGATCTCCGCTTGAGAAATACTTTGAATATGTGCTGCTTTCCTCAAGTGCACTTACAATAACAAGCTCTGCAAAATATGCGGTGGAGGTGTCAAAAGTCTCCTCATATCCGCTTTCTGACAGATAAACTGCATCGTCTCCTGACACCTGAATATATCTGCCCGAAGCAATAGAAGTTGCATCTCCTATGCTTATTGTATATTCTTCTCCACCTTTAAGGGTGACCTTAATGGTTATTTCAGGATTGTCAAGGCCATAATTTGATAAACTGTCTGATGTATCAGTAAGCTTGCGCTGTGCATTTACAGTAGCGGCCGCTTCAGGTATTCCGGCTATGACCTCGTCGTCTATTGGAATTCTTTCGTCGACGCCCTCGAGTTTCCAGCTTAAGTCGTCGCTAGAGGAGCTGGAAGAACTGGAGCCGCTCGAATTATCAGAGTCACTCTCTTCAGAAGAGTTATCTCCGGCAGCCGATATTACATAGCTGCCATACTGATTATGCACTTCTACGCGGCTGATGTCCGATGTAGACACTGCTTTAAGGCTTATGGATGAACCGCTGCTTGAAGAAGATGAAACATCCTCTCCGCCAGATTCACCGAAGATAAGCACAATGCCGACGGCAGCAGCTACAAGCGCAAGCATAACTATAATTGCAATAATAAGCTTTATTATTCTTGATTTTTTAGAATTTTTCTTCTTTTTTGGCGGCTTAATTGTCGGCGCAGTAAATATACTGGAATTTTCATCAATAAAGCCTGTATCCGGAATTTTTTCATCTTCTAAGGCGTATTCTATGTTTTCATTTTCGCCTTTTCCATTATCCTGCGCCGCTGACTGGCCATTAGTTATATTGCCATTTTCGCCGGCAGAAAATGATTTGTCTTTTTTTGTGTTGTCGGAACTCATAAATTCTTCCTCCTGACGAAGATATAAATGCCGGCGGCTATAACGAGTATAGGAACAATTATGGCAAATATCCATCTTACAACATTAACGTTAGCTTCAGTAGGACTAAAGGTATCGCTCTCAATTACCTTATTAGTAAAGGTTATCTCATCGGCCGCGCCCACAAGGTGATTTGAAAGGCTCAGCATAAGATTAAGGTTGTAGACATATGACGACGATACGGTTGAATTGTTTATAAAATCAGCGCTGGACAGAGCAACAACATTAGATGTTATGGGGTCTATGCCGCTGTATGTGGTGTATGTGCTCATACCTGCACGAACAAAATCACCTTTTTCTGCATTGTCCGCCGTCCAATCTTCCGGCGCATTTGCAGGATATATTACAGTCGTGTCGTTAAAGCCGACGAGTGATTTTACAGAGTAAGCCGAATTATTCGGGCTTTCTATAAGTATAGGCTTATTATAATCTGAAACATAGAAATAATAGCTTGAAGGAACCTCTAATATGTCATTAGACTCGGCCATAGACAACACTTCAGTGTTTCTGCCGGTACGATGATATCCTGAGTCAGTCTCATAAAGAGTACCCGATTTAAAGGTATAACCCCACTCGTAAAGGAACTCCTCTAAATTCGGAAGCTCGCCCTGATTAGAGCTGGCGATATAAATAAGCGATTTTCCGTAGTTGCCGCCGTTTTCAAGGAAAGCTGAAAGCCGGTTTACTTCTTCCTCGCTAAAGTCCTCGGTCGGAGCACAAAGAACGACTATATCATATTTTGAGTCAATATCTGATGTCACAAGACTGCTGATTTCCTCAACCACATAATTGTTGTTTTCCAGCAGTGTGGCATAATTGTCAATAGCCGATGTGTTGTGCGAAGCTATATTGCCTACATAGTATGTACGTTCGGAAGTTACCGTGTAAAGCGCAGAGGTCAGTACCGACTCAAGGTTAGAACCGGATATGGTGGTATAGTAGCCATAGCTGTCAGTTTCTGTTTCAAAAAAGTCCGTGGAGGATATAAGCTTATGACGCGAGATTGTCTGACCGTTAAGCTCAAACTCAGAAGTGACGAGGAGGTCGCAGTAGTTCATGCTTTGTGAAACATCTGAATATTTCTGAGATATATCCTGCATTTCCGGCTGGTCTGGGTCGACAAAGACAATTTGTATGTTATTGTTTATTTTAGCATAGCTGAGCAAAAATTCATAAGTCTGCTGCGCATATAAATCAACCGAGCCGTAATAACCCTGGTAAGACAGCATGGTCTGCAAATTTGTAGCGTAGTCGGTTTCCGGCGACAGTGCATATATAGTAACCGGCTTGTTTATATTTCTTATATATTCCTGATTTTCATCAGTAATGGTAAAATGCTGGTCGGCCGTCAAATCAAAACTTAACGGATATTTATTATAAAGCGTAGTAGCAATAACGTTTATAACAATTATAACGACAAGCACAATAGCCGTCATGGCTATCACAAAACCGCCCTGCTTAAGCGCACGGCCGCGCAGACGAGGAGCTTTTTTCACCTCAGCCGCCTTTTCAGCTTCATACATATCATTGATATCGCTGTTTTTGCCTGAATTTCTTAAAGCTTTTTTCTTTGAACGCAAAGCTTTTTTTGCCTCATCAGCCTTTTCGGCCTCGTACATATCATTAATATCATTTTTCTTGCTCATATTTCGATAACCTTTCCGGCCCACATATTAACATAAACAGCATACCTGCCGTGAGCCTGACAGCATGCGTCGGGGGAATTTATGCCCATCTTTTCTTGTCGAGCACGCGGACGGTAAGAAAGAGGAAAAATGCCGCAACGCTGCCGAAAAATATTATATCAGCGTAGCTTAACGTGCCCTGTGTGAAAGAGGAGTATCTTTCGTAAAATGATATCCATGAAACGAGCTTTGTAATAATATTGATATTTAAAGATGCCGCAAGGCTGTCCATCATATAGAGCAGCAGAGATACGGCAAATCCGACAACCGCAGCAACCAACTGGCTCTCGGTGAGGGATGATATAAACAGTCCTATTGCAATAAGGGCGCCCGCCAAAAGCAGCATTCCCAGCGCGTTGCTTATAAACAATATCCAGTCAACGGTTGCAAAAAATGATGTTACGAGCTGAGTTATAAGGAACATGGCCATGGCCATGGCAAACACTGTAAGAGCGGCGAAAAACTTGCCTATAACTACGCCCGAAAGCCTTGTTGGTGCCGTAAGCAGCAACTGATCCGTCTTTTGGCGTTTATCTTCGCTCAGCAGCCTCATTGTAAGTACAGGAATGATAAACAGCACTATAATAAACATTTGGTTAAACATCAACGTAGGAGTAGTGTAGCCATAGCTGAAAATAAGCGTAAAGAACATACCGCAGAAAAAGTAGAATATTCCCAGCACCGAGTAAGCTAACGGAGATGTAAAATAAGAACGCATTTCCTTTTTATATATTGCACCCATTATTTTCTGCTCCCCTTTCCGCCCTTTTTATCATCTGGGTCGTCTACAAGCTTTTGCTTATTTCCAAGCATGGTGTTAACGGTCTGCGCCGCTTTTGCGCGCACGGCGGCAGCATTGCTTTCGACGTCCTTTTTAGGCTTAATTTTCGGCTTTCTGGAATCTGTAAGCTGTAAGAATATTTCCTCAAGCGACAATTCGTTGTATTTCATGAGTATTATATTCCACGAATTTTCCATCATTTTCTCTGAAAGTTCGCGGCGTATATCCATATGCGGACGTGTTTCAATCTTAAACTCATACGCATCACCCTCGCGCATGCCCAAACACTCACACTGCATTATGCCGCCTATTGATGAAATAGACTGCTCAATTTCCTTTTTAGGCCCGACGACGCGTACTGTGAGCGAATTGTCGCCCGAAAGATTTTTTGCAAGGTTGTCCGGCGTGTCGTCGGCGATTATCTCACCGCGGTTTATGACTATAACGCGCTCGCAGGAGGCCTGAACCTCCGACAGAATATGTGACGAGAGTATAACCGTATGTGTTTTGCCGAGGTGGCGTATAAGCGTGCGTATGTCAATAATCTGCTTTGGGTCAAGACCGACGGTCGGCTCGTCCAATATGAGAACCTCCGGATTTCCAACCAGCGCCTGTGCAATACCAACGCGCTGCCTATATCCCTTTGAGAGGTTCTTAATAAGGCGCTTGTATACATCATCTATTTTTACAAGCCGGCAGATTTCTTTTATATGCGCTTCCCTCGGCAGACGCACCTTTTTAAGCTCATAGATAAAGTTAAGGTATTCTTTAACCGTCATGTCGGTATAAAGGGGCGGCTGTTCCGGCAAAAAGCCTATTCTGCGCTTTACCTCTATTGGGTCGTTAAAAATATCATATCCGCTTACATTAACGCTGCCGGATGTGGCAGAAAGATATCCGGTTATGATATTCATAGTAGTGGACTTTCCAGCGCCGTTGGGGCCTAGAAAGCCTAAAATTTCGCCGTCATTGACCTTAAAGCTGACATCGTTTAAAGCCGTATGAGAGCCGTATTTCTTGACGAGGTGGTTAACCTCTATCATTTATATCACCTCAGTTTTATATTATCAGATGAGAAAGCATCTGCGCTTATGTGTAAACCGCCTGAACACAGCATAAATCAAGTATTATAATAACAAAAACTTTAAATTGAGATGTAAACATTTCTTTAATATATTGTGCTTATTTTACGGAGTTTTACCGTCTTATGCCATGGCTTATGAGGCTTAAGCTAAAAGAAAAAGAGTAAAGCGCGTAAATTTATGAGTAATTGGGTTTTAAATTTTATTGATAGCTTTAAGCTTTTCTGATGCATACACATACAAGCTATTATACATTATATAGGCCATTAAGTCAAAGCATAGCTTTAGCGGTATTATGTATTTTATATACATGCAAAGACGGCGGATTAAGTTTTCGTTGACTTGAGAGTTGTATGGATATAAAATTAATAAATAAGGGGGAAAATGACAATGGCTGAAATAAAAGGATTTAAAGGGCTGAGATATACTAAAAAGGCAGGGGATATGGCGTCGCTTGTGTGTCCCCCATACGATGTGATAAGCGAAGACGAGCGTAAAGAGTATTTAAGATGCAATGAATATAACATAATAAGGCTCGAGCTTCCAAGAGAAGGCGAAGACCCATATGAGACCGCCGGCGAGACGCTAAACGAGTGGCTTAGCGAAGGCATACTCGCAAAGGACGATAAGGACAGCCTATACATATATGAGGAAGAGTTCGAGGATAACGGCCGTACAATGTCCTTTAAAGGCATAATAGCGCTGGTAAAGCTTGAAGAGTTTTCAAAGGGTATAATTTTGCCGCATGAGGAGACGCTGCCGAAAGCCAAGGCCGACAGATTTAATCTTATGATGTCTACCGGCTGCAATTTCAGCCAGATTTATTCATTATACATAGATGAAAAAAATACAACGCAGGAATATATAGAAAAAATTTCATCCGGCGCGCCGGAGGTGTGCATAACCGACGACAGCGGCGTTACACATAGGCTTTGGCGCACATCCGACGAGAGCATAATATCGGCCGTGTCTGCTGATTTTGCAGAGCGCAGGCTGTATATCGCCGATGGGCATCACAGATATGAAACGGCGATAAATTACAGAAATGCTATGCGCGAGCTTGGCAAATCGCAGCCGGGCGGCAGCGCTGATTATGTAATGATGACGCTCGTTGATTTAAACAGTCCCGGCCTCGTCGTGTATCCGACGCACCGCGTAGTGCATGATGTAGAGGGCTTCAGCGCGCAGGCGGTCAGAGAAAAAAGCGTGGAATATTTTGATATAGCATCTGATTTGCCAAAGGAAAAGGCGCTTAAACTGCTCCAGGAAGCATATAACAGGGGAGATAAGGCGTTTGTCTTTTACACCAGCGGCCGTTTCGACTTGTTTAAGCTGAAAGATTTTGAAAAAGTATGCAGACATAGCACCATCTGCCGCGAGGTTATGGAGCTTGATGTTTCTATACTGCATAGTCTTGTGCTGGAAAGTGCCATGGGAATAGACGCCGCCCGTATAGCTGACCAGACAAACGTCATATACACCCGAGACATAGACGAGGCGATTTCATTAACCGACAAGGGCGCTGATTGTGCCTTTATAATGAATCCAACGCGTATATCGCAGATAAAGGATGTTGCAAATGTCGGCCAAAAGATGCCGCAAAAGTCTACTTATTTTTACCCAAAGCTTATTACCGGCCTGGTAATGAACAAAATAATCTGATTTCATGTCAATATATCGGCACATATGTATTTTCTGTAAAGACTAATCTAATATTTAATATAAAGTTGCCTTTTGATTAGTTGACATAAATCATAAAAATATTAGGCTTGGGCAAGAAAACAACTGCCGTGAGTGCTTTACCATATCTAAGATTTGTTGCTTGATGGCTCGGAGGTTAACATAAAATGAATGATAAAATTACTTCAGAAATGAATAATACGTCCAATACAGCAGGTAAAACAGACAGCGGTGTCAAAGAAAGCAGAGCGCCGAAATATTTAATGCCGGCGTTCATTGCATTTATTGCTCTGCTTGTGGTAATCGCTGCAATATTCATGCTGATTATGCCGCAGGATATAGTCGATTACTCGGCCGGCAACACATATGGCAATATAATGAACGGCGGCCGAGTTCTTGAGGCTGGCGGATATTTATTTTATGCATCTGACGATAAGGGCTTGCTGAAAATTCCGGTAAGCGACGAAGCACAGACGACGACCACTGAGGTTATAAGCGAAGACAAATGTTCCAATATTTCAGAAGTGCAGTCAAAGGTTTATTATCAAAGCGGGCAGATGCTTAAATCATATAATTTTTTAAACAGCACCGATATTGCAGAATTAAGATATCCGCAGGTAATAGGCAGCTGGATTTATTACATAAACGACACCGGCAGCATATGCAAAATGCGTACAAACGGCAAGGACCAGAAAGATTTGGGCCTTATATGCGCCGACGGACAATTTTATGTAGAAAATACGCGTATATACTATAAAGGCGCCGACGGCTGTATATATTTTGCGATGATTGACGGCAGTGAAAACGAGCAGCTGGTAAGTACCAATGTAGATAAATTTTTCCTAAGCAATGAGTACTTATACTACAGCACTAGCAATTCCATCATGGCATTTATGATATATGACAGGACCAGCACAATTATAGATGAGATAAACGGGGAAGCGGTATTTAACATATTTGGCTATAATCTCATTTATACCGACGGCGACAAAATAAAAGCGGTGGATTTGTCAAGCAGTAATGTTAACAGGGAAGTAAAGGAAATATCTGATTTAAAAGTCACTGAAATATATTCGTCTGCTACGGCGGCATATTTTATAACCGATGCGGGTGAATTTTATAAGCTGAGTGATATATCGGCATCTCCTGAGCTTGTTAATTTAGGAATATAAGTGCGGGTTAAAATGTCTGCTTTAAATGAAAATCAGACATACATTGTTTGTCACGTGGAGTATCTTGACGGGATAATAATATCAGTAAATTAAATGATAATGGAATAATTTTTACATTTATAGATACAACAAGCGGGAACATTTAGTCTCCGCCGGAGCAAAAGCTGTCTGTGACTAGACAACGTCTGTTACTAGCTTGTTTCGTTTGACGTTTAAGGCTATAGTCTGTATAAATCCGAATATCCAGTGAGTTAAGTAAAACAAAAAAGCGGCGAAATTTTCGCCGCTTTTTTTTCGCGTTAAATTTAAAAAAGCTAAATTATAAATTGCCTTATGTCATAGACTAAAATACATATATACGATTTGAGTAAAGAAATTTAACTTTACCATAATATTGGCGTGCTTTAAAGATATTATTTAATATTTTTAAAATATGTAAAGTTATATAGCATTACAGCACAAAACTGCTTTTAGTTAGTCTGTGCCAAATATTCTGTCGCCAGCATCTCCAAGGCCGGGGACGATGTATGCCTTTTCGTTCAGCCGCTCGTCTACAGCCGCACAGAATATTTTAACATCGCTGTGCGCGCTGCTTAGGCGCGCTACTCCCTCAGGCGAGGCAATGATACACATAAATTTTATGCTTTTTGGATGATGCTTTTTTATGGTGTCAATCGCGAATATGGCCGAGCCGCCGGTAGCAAGCATGGGGTCGAGTACAATAACGTCTCTTTCAGAAATGTCCGGCGGAAGCTTGCAGTAATAGCTCATGGGTTCAAAAGTTTCATGGTCCCGCTGTAAGCCTATATGTCCTACCTTAGCCGGCATAAGACTCAGAACGCCTTCACACATACCCAGTCCGGCGCGCAGTATCGGCACAACGGCCAGCTTTCGTCCGGCAATTACTTTAGATTTTGCAGTAGTTATCGGCGTTTCGATTTCTACCTCCATAAGCGGTAAATCGCGCGTGGCCTCATAACACATAAGTGTGGATATCTCCGTTACCAGCCTGCGGAACTCTGCAGAGCCGGTATTTTTATCCCGCAAATGCGTAAGCTTGTGCTGTATAAGCGGATGCTCAGTTACAAAAACATTATCAGACATTTTTTCACCCAGTCGTCAGAGCAAATTATTTCACTCTGCCGTTTTCAATATCAGAAATATAGTTTACCCGGCGCAGATGCCGGCCGCCCTCAAACTCCGTGTTTAAGAACACATCGACTAATTCTTTTGCAAGTTCTTCACCTATTACGCGTCCGCCGAGGCAAAGTATGTTGGCGTCGTTGTGCAGACGCGTGTATTTGGCGCTGTAATGCTCTGAGCAGACGGCGGCGCGTATACCCTTAACCTTATTTGCAGCCATCGACATTCCTATACCAGTGCCGCATATAAGAATGCCGTATTTGCATTCTCCAGAGGCGACGGCGTTTGCCACCTTAAGAGCAATTTCCGGATAATCAACAGGATTATCTTCGGTTATTCCAAAACATTTTATATCCTTGCCCTCAGACTTAAGATGTTCAATTACAGCTTTCATAAGATTAATGCCGGCTTTATCACATCCGATTGCTATCATTTTTATCACCTTTCTAATTAATATTAATATAAACTCATCTCAGCAGCCGTAAGACCATGTTAAATGACGTTATGAGACTATTAAGAAGATTTCAGCATAGTCAAACTAACCGCGTATAAACAGAATAATCATTAGCCATCCGAATGAGTGACATCAGCATTTCCGGATTGCCGCAGATATATTTACCCATTAGCGCTGCCAGCGCTTTTTTTCTCAAGCAGTTCTCGCTGCGCCTGCGGCAAGCGAAGATATACCGGATTAAGTTCTGCTGCAGATACAGTTTGTCCACGATTATAATAATCCAGCGCAAGCTGAGCTGCTGCCGCGGCATTTTGATAACGCAGATTTGCCGGCGCAATAAAGAGATTATCATATTTTTGCCCTAATTTGTTATAGCAGAGCGCCGCACCGTCTCCGACTAAAATACACGGACGGTTTAAATTTCCAATTTCTTGGCCTAAGGCGTCTATTGAGATAGCTCTGTCATCTGTTACACGGCAAAGTCTGTCGCCTTTACATTCAAACAACGCATTGTATACTTGCTCGCGGCGCGCATCCATAACAGAGCAGACAATACCGCCAAAATATGGGATATTATTAGCGATAACCTCTAAAGTAGATAGACCCACACATGGCTTGCTATATGACAACGCCATTCCCTTTACAGCAGCTATGCCTATTCTTATGCCGGTAAAAGAGCCGGGACCATGGCTCACAGCAAAAACGTCTATGTCGCCGACATCCGTATTAGTGATTTTAAGCATGTTTTCCACCATAGGCATAAGCGTTTGGCTGTGTGTAAGCTTTACATTTGTACGCATGTCCGCTATTATAACGCCGTCTTTAAGCAAAGCGCAGCTTGAAAGAGCGGCAGATGATTCAACAGCAAGTATAAGCATTTAAAAATCCCCATCTATAGTAATTTTTCGGCAGTCGTTATCTTCGCCGTATTCAATGTTAATCCTTAGAGCATCCGCATCAATATATTCCTCAATGTTTTCGCTCCACTCAGTGATTATAAAGCCGCCGGCGTCGAGATAATCATAATATCCGGTGGAGTAAAGCGACTCCTCCGTATCAATCCTGTACATGTCAAAATGATATATCGGCACTATCCCGCCGATATATTCATGTACAATCGCAAAGGTGGGCGACGTCACTTCTCCTGTAAAGCCAATTCCCTTTACAAATCCTTTTACAAAGGCGGTTTTGCCGGCTCCCATTCCGCCGAATAAGGCAATTACACAGCAAAACTCCCCACTGGATGTATTACATTTTGTACTGTTTATCAGCTTTACAGCCAACTCAGCGGCAAACTTTTCCGTCTCAGCAGAAGAGTGGGATATAAATTCCATACAGTTCATCCTGTCACATACATATTTCTTGGAGCTAAATTTTATAAGACGTACATATACAGTTACGCAGCCATATAAAAATATAATCTGACACAGCATGAGTATAATTTATATTTCAGTCGTAAAATTATACTTGTAAGCGCATGCAGGCAGAGAAAATACGGCTCAATAAGCGGTATAATTGGTTGGCTAATGGTTAATCATCTGCCAAAAATTGAAGCCAAAATTGGCGTTCGGGCATGTCGAGTATATTGCCGGTCATGGCGACGACAAATCCGGCGCCGGAGCGCAGATATACATCGCCGACGGGATTTTAAAGCCGATCGGCCTGCCCAGCAGTGCGGGATTATCGGAAAGCGAATACTGTGTTTTTGATATGCAGACGGGAAGCGCACCGCCCAGTCCGTTTATCTCGGCAATATCGCGCTTGGCTTTTTGAGTAAACTCCATGCTATTACCGCCGCAAATATAAACTTAAAACAGCCCGACAATTTTGCCGTCTATAACGTCAATGCCCTCAGCTGCCGGAGTTTTGGGCAGTCCGGGCATGTCAAGTATATTGCCGGTCATAGCGACGACAAATCCGGCGCCGGAGCGCAGATATACATCGCCGACGGTGATTTTAAAGCCGGTCGGCCTGCCCAGCAGCGCGGGATTATCGGAAAGCGAATACTGTGTTTTTGATATGCAGACGGGAAGTGCACCGCCGCCCAGCCTGTTTATCTCGGCAATATCGCGCTTGGCTTTTTGAGTAAATTCCACGCCATCTGCTCCATATATTTCGCGTGCGATGGTGGTTATTTTATCTTCAATAGAACAGCCGGTGCTGTAAATCGGAGAAAAATCAGAAGCGCTTTCACACGCCTTAACGACGAGCTTTGCAAGCTCAATTCCGCCGTCGCCGCCCTTTGCAAAAACCTCCGACATGGCAAAATCGACGCCAAGACTGCGGCAATAGTCCTCAATAAATTGGAGTTCCGCATCAGTATCGGTGCCGAACCGGTTGATAGCGACAATAACCGGCAGTCCGAATTTTTTCATATTATCAACATGTGCGCCAAGATTAACTATGCCTTTTTTAAGCATGTCGATATTTTCCATTCCCGCCTTTGCATCGTCTTTAGACATGCCGCCGTTATACTTAAGGGCACGGACGGTAGCCACTACGACGGCCGCCGACGGTTTAAGTCCGCCGACACGGCACTTAATATCAAAAAACTTCTCAGCGCCGAGGTCAGAGCCAAAGCCCGCCTCGGTAATGCAGTAATCAGCCAGCTTAAGACCGAGCCGCGTTGCTCTCAGCGAGTTGCAGCCGTGCGCAATATTCGCAAACGGTCCGCCGTGCATAATAGCGGGTGTACCCTCAAGCGTCTGTACAAGATTTGGCTTTATAGCATCCTTAAGCAGCGCCGTCATTGCGCCCTGCGCTTTCAAATCGCGGGCATATACAGGGCTGCCGTCATATTTATATCCAACGAGTATATTAGCAAGTCTTTCCTTAAGGTCGTCTATATCCCTGCACATGCAGAAGATAGCCATAACCTCAGTGGCGACGGTTATCGTAAAGCTGTCCTCGCGTGGCAGACCGTTGGCCTTGCCGCCAAGTCCGATTACAACGTTTCTAAGCGCACGGTCGTTCATGTCCATACATCTTTTTATAACTATGCGGCGCGGGTCAATGTTAAGAGAATTACCCTGCTGCAGGTGATTGTCAACCATTGCACAGAGAAGATTGTTGGCAGAAGTTATAGCGTGAAAGTCGCCGGTTAGGTGAAAGTTTATATCCTCCATGGGGATAACTTGAGAGTATCCACCGCCGGCAGCGCCGCCCTTTAGTCCAAATACAGGACCCAAAGAAGGCTCTCTCAGTGCAATAACAGCATTTTTGCCTATTTTTGCCATTGCCTGTCCTAAACCAACGGTAGTGGTGGTCTTTCCCTCACCAAGTGGCGTGGGATTTACGGCGGTTACAAGTACGAGCTTGCCGTCTTTTCTTTCAGAAAGCTTTTTTTCTAAGTCATCTGACAGCTTTGCCTTATACTTGCCGTAAAGCTCCAAGTCGTCTTCAGATATCCCAAGCTGTTCGGCGATTTCCGTAATTTTTTTAATATTAGTGCTCTGTGCAATTTCTATATCGCTTAACATTTATTTCCGCCTTTCAAATGTTGTATTAATTTTTAATATAAAATCAGTTTAACTGCATAAAGAAACAAAACTAGTGACAGCCAGATGCGGCATCTTTTTCGGCAATACCTTTAAGCTTATAAAGCTGTATAATGTCGTCAAGGCCGCGCAGCGCCTGACAAATGGCATTTGCCGGCGCAGATAATGTATATTCTGCAAACATACATAATTTTTTAATCTGTCACAGCTGTATTATAACACATAAAACGTTCATAATAAAGTGTTACAAACTGTTAACTTGATGTATTCTGCAAAGTGGCATATAATATTTATGCTGCTTTATAAATTTTTTTGTAAAAACATAGGCTGACATGTCTGGAACGGAGCTATAAATGTCAAAGATTTTCGGGAAAATAGCAGACTATATACGAGAGACTGATAAACAGTTTTTTATTTTATGTATTGCGGCTTCACTGTACGGAAGCCTGCTTGTGCTGTCCGCTACACGTGCGATAGGGCAGACGCGGCAGTTTTTTGTGCAGCTTGCAGGCATAGGAATAGGCGTTGTTGCTGCAATAATAATATCAAATTTTGATTATAAAACTTTTGGCAAGCGCTGGTATATAATAGCCGGACTATGTATATTTTTGTTTATTTTTACATATTTCTTCGGATATACTCCCGCCGGCACCGACAATAAGGCGTGGATAGAGCTGCCGGGAGGGATGTCGCTGCAGCCGTCGGAAATAATAAAGGTCTGCTTTATAGTAACCTTTGCATATCATATTTACCGGCTGGGAGATAATATAAGCAAACTTACAAATGTACTGCTGCTGTGCATACACGGCGCCATACCGATACTGCTTGTGCACTTTTTGCAGGGCGACGACGGCACGGCACTTATGTTTGCCGGTATATTCCTATTTATGATGTTCGCAGCCGGCATAAAGTTGAGATATTTTCTTATAACAGGCGGCGCGGCGCTTGCGGCGGCACCGTTTGCGTGGTTTTTTGTACTCAGCGACTATCAGCGCAACAGAATTCTGTCGATATTCAATCCTGCGGCGGACATACAGGGCATAGGTTATCAGCAGTATTACGGCGGAATTTCCATAGGCTCCGGCGGACTGACCGGCTATGGACTGTTTAACGGCCCCAGCGTACAGAATGGTACTGTTCCAAAAGCGTATAACGACTTTATATTTACCGTGGCCGGTGAAGAGCTTGGCTTTTTAGGCTGTCTTGCAATAATATTACTGATAAGCGCGATATGTATAAGGGCGCTGCGTGTGTCATATATGGCAAGAGATAAAATGGGAAGCATGATATGTGTCGGCGTATTTGCCATGATAGCAGTACAGTCGGTGATAAATATAGGCATGTGTCTTTCATTGCTTCCGGTTATAGGAATAACACTGCCGTTTTTCAGTGCCGGCGGCACGTCTATTGTCGCGCTGTATTTGGGCGTTGGGCTGGTGCTCAGCGTATATATGCACAGGAATAAACGTGTACTTTATCTTAAGGATGAATAGGGCGAGATATATTTTTATATGTAATAAGGCCCCAATTATAGATAAAAAAACAGGCAATGATTTTCATTGCCTGTTTTTTATTGTATAGTAATACCACGTGTCAGACGCGTGGGGTTAGGAAAGCCTATGGCAATAATATTGGCATTCTGATGCGTCTGAACGACGTAAATAGTCCGTCATACACGAAATGAATATAAAAAATGTGGGAGCGAAAATAGAAATATCTAAGCTGGGAGTTATGGCACCGCGGACGCTGCGCGGATGCGGCGGGCAATTTTGCCCGCCGCATATCAAAATGCACTGCGAAGCAATTGAATGAACGAATTAAGCGAGCAGCTGGCGATGAATGAACTCGGCCCGTTCACGGGCGGCAAGCAACAGCCTGAGTGCGGCTGGCAGAGTGTATTATGCATTTTACGCATCCGCAGCATATGGCTTTGCACGCATAATAAACATCCACCGGCTTTACCGGTGGATGTTTATTTAAGATTAAAATAAGGAATTATTCAGCTTTTTTAAAGGTAATTTTGTCATCCTCTGCATCGCAGATTATCTTGTCGCCAACCCTAAACTCGCCTTCCAGCAGCTTTTCGCTAAGAGCATCCTCAATTCTTGATTGTATTGCACGGCGCAGCGGACGAGCGCCGTATACCGGGTCAAATCCGGCTTTGGCAACCAGCTCGACAGCCTTTTCAGTGAACTCTATGCTCATCTCCATGCCCGAAACGCGGTCGGATAGCGAAGAAAGCATGCGCTTGGTAATCTCAGCTATATTTTCTCTTGTGAGCTGATGGAATACAATTATATCGTCGACGCGATTTAAAAATTCCGGCTTGAAGTATTTTTTAAGTTCGCCCATTACATCGCTCTTTATCTTGCTGTAATCTGACTCAGCCTCATCTTTAGACTCGACAAAGCCCAGGCTCTTTTTATCGGTAATAAGGCGTGCGCCGATATTTGACGTCATGATGATAACGGTATTTTTAAAGTCTACTCTGCGTCCGTGCGAATCGGTCAGCATGCCGTCCTCAAGAATTTGCAGCAGGATGTTGAATACATCTGGATGGGCCTTTTCGATTTCGTCGAAAAGCAGTACGGAGTATGGCTTGCGGCGTACTCTGTCGGTGAGCTGTCCGCCCTCGTCAAAGCCGACATATCCAGGAGGTGAGCCTATAAGCTTGGACACGGTATGTTTCTCCATATACTCCGACATATCAAGACGAATCATGGCGTTCTCATCGCCGTATATCGCCTCGGCCAGCGCACGGCACAGCTCCGTCTTGCCGACGCCGGTAGGACCTAAGAAGATAAACGAGCCGGTGGGACGCTTAGGGTCCTTAAGCCCAACTCTGCCGCGGCGTATCGCTTTTGCAACGGCAGAGACGGCTTCGTCCTGTCCTACAACGCGCTCATGCAGTATTTTTTCCATGTTGAGCAGACGTTTGCTTTCTTCCTCCGTAAGCTGCGTAACAGGAACGCCCGTCCATTTTGAGACAATGTCGGCTATTTCGCGTTCGGTTACTTCTCCGGAGGTGTGAGCATTCTGCTTCATCCACTCTTCCTTTTTATCACTTAATTCTTTAGACAGCTTAGACTCTTTATCGCGTAAAGTTGCCGCCCTTTCAAAGTCCTGAGAGTTAACGGCTTCGGTTTTTTCAGCAGACACTTGTTTAAGCTCTTCTTCCATCTTTTTAAGGTCAGGCGGAGCAGTAAAGTTTTTAAGCCTTACACCAGCCGCTGCTTCATCTATAAGGTCAATGGCCTTATCCGGCAGATATCTGTCAGCGATATAGCGGGAGGAAAGCTTTACAGCAGCGTCTATAGCTTCATCGGTAATTTTGACCTTGTGATGTGCTTCATATCGGTCTTTCAGTCCCTTCAGTATCTGCACAGCCTCCTCCTGCGTAGGCTCGCCTACCATTACCGGCTGGAACCGGCGCTCCAGCGCCGCATCCTGCTCAATGTGCTTTTTGTACTCGTTGAGGGTTGTAGCGCCTATTACCTGCAAATCTCCCCGCGCCAGCGACGGTTTGAGTATATTCGCCGCATCGGTCGAGCCCTCGGCAGAGCCTGCGCCGACAATAGTGTGCAGCTCGTCTATAAACAGTATTACGTCAGATGCTTTTTTAACCTCGTCAATAGCCGCCTTTATACGCTCTTCAAAGTCGCCGCGGTATTTTGTGCCGGCAACCATGCCTGTAAGGTCGAGAGCGACTATTCGCTTGTCTTTAAGCAGCTCCGGCACCTCGCCGTTTGCTATTTTAAGAGCAAGCCCCTCAGCAATAGCGGTTTTACCGACGCCTGGTTCGCCTATAAGGCACGGGTTGTTTTTAGTGCGCCGGCTGAGTATCTGAATTACACGCTCAATTTCAGTGGCCCTGCCTATAACGGGGTCAATTTTGCCGGCTCGCGCTTCGGCGGTTAAATCGCGGCCGAACTGGTCAAGCGTAGGAGTCTTGGCTTTTGCACTGCCGCCCTTTGAGTCTTTCTGAGAGATGGGCGAAGAATCGCCGCCCGGCGCCGCACCGATTGCTTTAAGCGTATCGTTCATAACGTCTCTGCCGCTTACGCCGGCCTCAGCAAGGAACCTGACTGCATAATTGTCGCCTTCCTCCATAATGCCCATGAGCAGGTGCTCGGTGCCGACAAACGAACAGCCGAGACTGCGGGCAGTGGCAATAGCTATTTCAATTATTCTCTTAGCGCGCGGCGTAAGGTCGTCAGGCGTCAGCTTTGTAGGCATTCCTTTGCCCACGGCGGATTCCAGCATATCTTCAATAGTCTCCTGCGTTATGCCGCGGCCGTTAAGGACGGTATAAGCAAGTCCGCTGCCTTCTTTAAGCAGGCCTATAAGTATGTGTTCGCTTCCTATATAGGTGTGTCCGAACTTCTGTGCTGATTCAATCGCAAGATTAAGCGCGTTGTTGGCTTTTTCAGTAAATCCGTTAAATTTATACATACAATTCATTCCCTTCAGAGTGATATTATCTTAAAATATTTTTAAACGACCAGTAATTAGTCAAGTCCTTTTTGTTCACGTTAAACTGCCGGAGCATTCTCTGTATTAAATAATCGGCTTTTAATTGCTGCAGCTTTCAATATTTCTATTTGTTTATTGACAAAGCTTTTCTTATAATGTCCGTGCGCTTGTTGTCGCGCTCCTGTGTGCTGGCCGCTTCCGTCATAACAGTGAGATTGGCCGGCTGAGTGTCGATGCACAGCGCATTGAGGGTGTCCAAGCTAATGTCATTAATTAGTCCGCATGCTATTCCCAACCGCACATCGGACAAAAGCCCTATGCTTTCTTTGGTGTCCATTATACGTGCATATTTAAGGGTACCGAGCGAGCGGAATATCCTGTCCTCAACCGTAGGATTTTTTATAAGCGTACGTCTGTATGAGCGCTCCTGTTCCATAATCTGCGTGGCTATAGACTTAAGATTGTTTATAGCCGATTCTTCAGAGATGTCCAGCGTAACCTGATTAGATATCTGGTACATAGCGCCGAGCGGTGAGCTGCCCTCGCCATACGTTCCGCGTATGGTAAGCCCTATTTTGGCAATAGTGGTCATTATCTGATTTAAAAGCCCCGCAGACTGTATAGCCGGCAAATGCATCATAACCGACGCCCTAAGCCCGGTGCCTAAGTTTGTAGGACACTCGGTAAGAAATCCAAGCTTTTCGTCAAAGGCATAGTTTAGGTGTGCATCGAGTATCCTGTCAACTTTGTCGGCTATCTTGTAGCATTCGTCCAAATCAAAGCCGGGACGCATTACCTGTATCCTGATATGGTCTTCTTCACCCAGCATTATGCTTATAGTCTCGTCGTCTGAGATTATCAAAGCCTTTGCCGTGCGGTCTTTTATAAAGTCTGGACTTACGAGCCGCTTTTCCGTCATTGCCATAGCCTCAATGTCGCTTAGCTCAGACATATCGATATATCTGAAATTAAATGTTCCGTCGCTCAGCAGAATATCCTTAACCTTTTGGTTAATTTCCATCTGCTGCTTTTCGGATATGCGGCAGGGAAAAGGGTAGGAATCTAAGTTTCTTGCAAGCCGCACGCGTGTAGAAATAACCGTGTCGCCGCACGGACCTGATTCTTTATACCATTTTGAGTTTGTCATTTTACTCATCCTTTCCTTTATCGGCGCTGCCGGAATTGTTGTTTTCATATGAGCTTTTGTCTGCAATATCTGGTGAATTTTTCAGTGCGGATATCTCATCTCTTATTTTAGCAGCGTCCTCATATCTTTGCTCATCAACCGCCTGCTTAAGCTGAGTTTCAAGATTTTTAAGCTGTGCTTCTTTTTTGCTTTCATCTGTCACCTTTGATACCTTGCCCAAATGTTCAAGCTTGCCGTGAATTCTGCTCAAAGTAGGCAGCAGTTGGTCGTAGAAAGTGGTATAGCACTGCGGGCATCCGCAAAGTCCGGTTTTTGCAATATCGTCAAAGCTTATGCCGCAGCCGGGACATCTTTTTACCATTGCCTGTGATTCTATACCCGTAAGTCCGTCGCTGAACAGACTGCCGAACAGGCTGCCAACTCCGAAGTTCATAAAGCTGCCTAAATCGTTTGTCATGCCGAGTGCTTTTGCGCACTCGCTGCAAAGATGATATTCCTGAGTATTTCCGTTTATAGTTCTTTTAATATGTGTTGTAGCAGTATTCTTTTTACAATTTTCACAAAGCATAATAAAACCTCCTAAAGTTAAACTTGCGTAAGCAGCATGTGCTTAAATATCTGCGCTCTGACGGCGTCTCTGCCTTGAGTGGGTACAGACGCATAGCATTTGTCGGAGAGCGCTGTTTTCATAAGTACGGCTGCTTCTCTTGAAATAATACCTCGCTGATATAAGCTGTCTATAATTGCATATGAGCTTGACTGGTCAATTTTTTCGCCAATAGAATTTACAATATGCATTATAGCCATGGCGGGGGAAGAGGATATTCTTCTTATTCTAATATACCCGCCGCCGCCTCTCCGACTTTCGACTATAAAGCCCTGCTCAGGTGTAAAACGGGATGTAAGCACATAGTTTATTTGGCTTGGTACGCAGCCAATACGCTCCGCTAAGTCGTTGCGTCTGATTTCAGCAGTACCGTCGGAGCTCTCCAGCATATTCATAATCAATCCTGCAATTTCATCGCTTAGTCTCATAGCATTCCCTTCCTTTTATTTGTATGTGCGGCCGCTTACGGTAATTATCGGCTGTACGCTTTTTTCTGTTTCTGATTAACATTATATTTATTTAGTCAGTAAAAGTCAAAGTCAGTAAAAGTCAAAAAGAGTTTATCATAAGCTGATTTTTTAAAATATCTCTCAATTTCTGCTGTTTACAATAAATTTTAAGGATTTTCTTTAAATTTCATATTATGGCTTGCGAATATAAATTTGGGATTATAAAATCGACTTTGCCAGTGCATAAATCAAAGCTTTATCTAAGCTGTACATGCTGTGCTGAAGAGGGCGATGACCTGCTTATTAATTATACGATGATATCGCGGCAAATCTTAGATAAAATTGGGAAATTTAGGCGGATAAAATAAATTTCCAGATTAAAAATATTATTGTCCTCTTTTAAATAATGTAAGCCAAATAAATTTTTATAACGCCAATGTCTTATATAAACAAGCGGCATATCATCCACAAAAGCAGATGCAAAGCAGAATATGAGATTATCAAAAATAAAGTAGTTAGTAGTTCATAACGTAAAATTACTTGATGCAGCGGCGCGATTGCAAATGTGTAGCATAAAAGCGGGCTTGCGGCATTAGAGCCAATAAGTCAAATTATTTTTCTGATTAATTAGTAACCAAACCTTGAGTTTCACCATAATATAGGGTGAACAACGAAGGGAGGTATTAGTTAATGGGCAATCTGTTTGGAGGCGGCTGTGGTAGCGGTAACTGCTGCTGGATCATAATATTGATACTCATACTTTGCTGCTGCTGTGGCAATAACGGTTGTGGAAGCAACAATGACTGCTGCTGCTAATATTTTCACTTTAACTCAAAGTAGATAAAGGTTCTGCGCAGTCCTAAAAACATAAACGCCATCCGTAAATTCGGATGGCGTTTGTCCTTTTAATAAAGCTTTATCGTCTGTCTAAGGGAAGAGAACTGATATTTTTCGCTGTAAAAGGAGAATAGAAACAACAGTATAACGCATCTTAATTTAATTCATTAGAATTCTGTCCGCATGTTTCCATTATAGAGATGCAAGCCTATATTCCCTTTGCAAATAAAAGCGGCTGTGCCGGCAAAAAAGTCACGCAGGAATGTAAGAGAAGCAATATAGTCCTGCTAATCAATATCTTCGTCTGCGAGTCTGTTCCTGCTGCCGCTGCCGCTGCTGCTCCCTTTGGCGCTCGCGCTGCCTTGCCAGCCGCTGCGCCTGACGTTGCCGGCTCCGCTGAATAGTGCGCAGCGTAATTATAATCAGTATAAGTATAAGTATTATTATAACTATTACCCTAAACCATGTAAGAGCAGAGATATCCTTTATACCCGATAAAACATATAGAACCATGCTGCGGTCGACGCTGCTGCCGGCTATAAGCGGGACTTCGGCAATCTTCTCTTCTGCTAAATAAAACTCGCAGCTGCCTAAAACATCGCCTTGCTGTACAGGCGCGCTGACGCTGTCGGCGGTGAGAGATATTTTAGTTGTTATGGTAGATATGTCAGCGTCAGCTGGTATAATTGCATAACAATCCTGCTGGGCAAAAAGCTGTACATAGTCAGTATCCCACGCGTTTTCTATTTTTATTTCGCTTATTGGGTCTGTAGTGCTTATAATGCGCCGATATTTAAAGTTGCTGAACGCCCATTTAAACAGATTTGCCGTAAGCGTCATGTCGTCTCTAATCATTTTACCGGATGCGTCTTTAACAGGACAGCCCATAACAATGCTTAAATATGAATAACCATCCTTGCTTGCAGTAGATATAAGACAGCGCCCGGCAGGGTCAGTGTATCCGGTCTTTATACCGGAAGCATATTGATAATAATATCCCGACGACGGAAGCATTAACAGATTAGTAGAGGCTATGGTGCGTGAATTGCTGTTCATATTGGTAGGCGGAACGGTATATGACGCACAAGTGCATATTTCCATAAACAGCGGAAGCTTCATAGCGTAAGTTACCAGCTTATATAAATCGTTAGCAGTTGTATAATGGTTTTCATCATGCAGGCCGTGAGGATTCATGTAATGGGTGTTTGTCATGCCGAGCTCTTCGGCCTTTTTGTTCATAAGAGCAACAAAGCCGTCTATGCTCCCTGCAATATGCTCGGCTATTACGTTTGCCGACTCGTTTGCCGAATGTATAAGCATGACATACAGCATATCCTTTGCGGAAAGCTGTTCACCGGGTTTTAGTCCGAACACAGATGAATCGGTGCCGTATAATACGTCAATAGCATGCTGCGACGTTGTCATCATGGTATTTTCAAGGTCATCTATATTTTCAATGGCCACCACTGCCGTCATAATTTTTGTAATGGATGCGGGGTATACTCTTTCATCGGGATTTTTGGAATATAAAACGTCACCGTTGTCAAGGCTGACAAGCAGCGCAGATTTAGCAGTTATATCAAAAGTGGTGGGCTCATACGCGGCCGCGGCCGGTATTGCACAGCTGAAAGCAGCGAGAGCTATTAAAATTACAGCGATAAATCTTTTTACCATAGAAATTGCTCCAATAATGTTGTATTATATATATGGACATGGCTTGTCCGATAATTAAACTGAAATTAATCACAGCTATTTTTATTATATCTTAAATAGGTGTTAAATTAAAGACAGAAAATTAATTTTTTCCGGGGAGTGGAAATTTTGGTATATATAACGGGCGATATGCACGGTGATGAATCACGTTGGCTGGACCGCAAAATAAGAAAGCTTAAATCGGGTGACACGCTTATTATATGCGGTGATTTCGGATTTATATGGGACGGCAGCAAAAGCGAAAGAAAGCTTTTAGAGTATTTAGGCAGCAGAAAATATAATATTTGCTTTATTGACGGCACGCACGAAAATTACGATTTGCTGTATTCATACCGGCAGACGGTCTGGAAAGGCGGGAGAGTACACCGCATATCCGGCAACTTGTTTCATATGAACCGCGGCCAGATATTTAATATAGAGGGCATAAAGATATTTACCTTTGGCGGCGGCGAGAGTCAGGACCGCGAGATGCGCAACGAGCATGTGACATGGTGGCGGCAGGAGCTGCCTACTCCGGATGAAATGGCAGAGGGAGCGGAGAATATTGACGAAAACGACTGCAAGGTGGACATTATAGTAACGCACGAGCCGCCTTCTTTAGTCAAGAGTTCTATTTTGCTGCGCTCTGGTAAAATAGACAAGGTAAATAAGCTTAACGGCTATTTTGAAGAGTTAAACCGTGCCTGCGAGTTTAAGCACTGGTTTTTCGGCAGCGTGCATGAGGACAGAATAATAACTCCTCAGCATACGGCAGTATTCAGGGATGTTATTCCAATTAAGCCGGATGTTTTCGGCATAAAGCCGGATTTAGGAGAATAATGCGTTAAATTTATATATGGCTTCGGAATATAAATCGCAGTTTGCAGTAAGTGCGGATATTATGCTGTTAAATTTTTATCTATGAATAAAAAATACAAATAGCGCGTCTGGCACATTGGGGCCGCAGACGATTTACAGAGACAATCAACAGGTAATTTTTTGCTGAATATGCATGCCGGCGGCCGACATCTCTCCAACATTTAAAAATTCCTGCAATTTTCGCTGGCTTTTCTGATTTGATAAAAACGTCACAGAGAATAAAAACATGAATATGCCGCGGCGGCGGTTTATGATAGGGGAGGGCAAATGAGGCTTATACATACTTCCGACTGGCATTTGGGCAGAATACTGTATAAAAAATCGCTGCTTGAAGACCAGCGCTTCTTTATATATGACTTTTTTCTTCCGGCTTTGGACGAGCTTTCTCCCGACGCTGTAATGATATCCGGCGACATATTCGACCGGCAGATTGCGCCTACGGAGGCTATTGCGCTGTTTGACGGATTTATATCCGAGCTTTGCGTAAAGCGCGGAATAAAGCTGTTTATAATTACGGGAAATCATGACGGCGCCGACCGTTTTGCATTAGCGCCAGAGCTTTTAAGCAAATCCGGGCTGTATATATCGTCGCGGCTGGATGTAAATTCTCCGCCGGTAAGGCTTGAGCGTGGGAATGAGCGGGCGGATATTTATATGCTGCCATACTTTGACCCTGCCCGTGCCCGGGCCGCGCTTGAAACGGCGGGCTATGATGCCGAGAAGATAACAACCTTTTCCGACGCCTACAGCGCGGTGCTGGACATAAAATGCAGAGATATGGATAAAAGTGCGGTAAATATACTTATGGCGCATTGCTTTGCGTCCGGCGCGTCAAAAAGCGACAGCGAGAGCGTAATGTATTTAGGCAATGCCGGCGAGGTGCCGCCGTCGCTTTTCGACAGGTTTGACTATGCCGCGCTGGGACATCTTCACGGCCCGCAAAGAAGCGGTGAAAAGGGATGCTATTCCGGCTCGCCGCTGAAATACTCATTTGACGAGGAAAAGCAAAGAAAAGCCATATTTGTGCTGGACATAAAGAATAACAAAATAGACGTCAGCGAGTATCGGGTAAAGCCGCTGCACGATATGCGCACCGTAACCGGCGGTATAGAGGAAATAGAGTCGGCGGCAAAGCTCGATGCCTCACCGGAAGATTATATATATGCAAAAATTGAGGGCGCGCCGGTTTACGAGCCTATGCTGCGGCTTAGAAAGGTATATCCGAATATATTAGATTTAAAAAACGGAAATCTTACTGCCATAGGCGGCAATGCGGAGCGCGACGAGCTGCGCGAGAAGCTAATGCATTCTAATAGCAGCGGCCTTTCGCTGATGACTGAGTTTTTCCGGCAGATGTGCGGATATGAGCCGGACGAACAGGATATGTCTCTGCTTAAGGAGCTATTGAGCAGTGCAGATGAGGATAAGGCATAGATTTATAAAAAAGGCAAGGCACTGTGGCGTATTTAGCGCCGCTTGAGCTGAATGCCGACAGCATGTAATTTTAGCGCCGGTACGGTTCGCAGCTAAAATATGAGATTGAGGTTTATGCTTATAAATACGGCGGAGGAATAAAATGAGGCCAATAAAGGTTACGATGCAGGCTTTCGGGCCATATATAAATAAAACCGTCTGCGACTTTACTCTGCTTAGCGACAACAGCCTGTTTTTGATAACGGGTTCAACAGGCTCGGGCAAAACGACAATACTTGACGCGATGTCGTTTGCCCTTTATGGGTATGCGACGGGCCTTATGCGCACATTTAAGGATATGCGCAATACTGCGGCTCCGGAAAATCTTGATACATATACCGAGTTTATATTTGATTTAGCCGGCAAGACATATAAATTTATCCGCAGCGTAGAAATTCGTAAAAAGCGAAGCGGAGAGCGGGAGGAAAAGGAAGACGCCGAGTGCTATGTTAAAAGCGGCGACGAGTGGGAGCTTATAGATACAGGCAATAAAAAGGTGTCGCAGAGAGCGGCGGAGCTGCTCGGCTTTACGCACAGTCAGTTTTCGCAGGTGATAGTGCTGCCGCAGGGTGAATTTCGAAAGCTGCTGCTTGCTTCTTCAAAAGAAAAGGCGGATATACTCCAGACGCTGTTTGCCACCGGACGCTGGCAGCTTATAATCGATGCCGCGGTGCAGAAAAGCCGCGAGCTGAAAGCGGAGTATGACGAGCTGTCGGGCAGATTTTCAGCGCTACTTGACAGTGCCGGCGCATCGTCGGAGGAGGAGCTTAATGAGCTGTCGGCATCGGCGAAAGAGAAGCTTTCACTCCTTTTGTCCGAGGCCGAGCGCTGCAGTGCTGAGGCGGAGCAGGCACGGATTAAATATGAGCAGGCAAAGAACACAGCAGATAAATTTGAGCTGCTTAAATCCCTTAATAATGAGCTTTTAAAGCTTGAAAAGCAATCTGAGGAAATAGATAATTTGCGTGAGAAGCTAAAGCTTTATGATAAAATGTTGGCGGTGCGCCCCTTTTTAGTTGCATATAAAGCCGCTGATGATACTGTAAAAAGCACACATCAAAGGCTTTATGAGTCACGTCAAAGAGCGGATACAGCTAAAAAAGCATATGAGACAAACGCCGAGCAGGCAAAATCCCTCGACGAAATGAAAGAGCAAAGCAAAGCGTTGGATTTGGAGATTGAGCGTCTGAAATCATTGCTTCCCGCCGCCGCTGAGTATAATAATACGCTTAAGAGTGCGGAAACGGAAAATAAGGCATTAACCTTGCTTAATGCCCACAAAGCGAAGCTTAATGACGAAATATCTCAGCTTGATATAAGAATACGCAAAAATCAGGAGTATATAGAAAGCAGCTATAAAAAGTATATAGAGAATTATCCGGCATATTTAAAAGAGTTTAGTATGCTGAAAGAGGCGGCCGACAAACGTCGTGAGCTGCAGTCGGCTGAAGCAAGGCTGCAATCGGCAAAAAAAACATGCTCAGACGCCGAGACAAAGCTGTCAAATGTTCGGCAAGATTTGTCTTTGTCCGAGAAAAGGTACAAGCAGGCGGAAAAGCTGTTTTTAGAAAACGCAGCATATTCGCTTGCCGCGTCGCTTACAGAGGGGGCGCCTTGCCCGGTATGCGGTTCAGTGCATCACCCGGCGCACGCCAAAGCCCCGGCCGGCGCTGTAGACAGACGCCGGCTTGATGAATTGAAATTAGAAGCCGATAATCTGCGTGCAAAATATAACGGTTTGGCGGCTGAGTTAGCAAGCTTTAAAGCCGAATGCAAATCGGCAGAGGAAAATTACAGAAAAATCTCTGATGCTTTAAACAGCGTACCTGCTGAAAACAGTATTCGCCTTTCGGAGCTTGAGAAGCTGATAGAGGAAAGCGACAGCTATAAAGAGATATATAAGCGCCAGTCGGCGGCGCTCGAAAAACTCAGGTCAAACCACAGCGAAAAACGTACTGAGCTTGATGAAATTTCAGCGCAGTGTTCCGAGAAAGCTTCTTTGGTTTCGGCGCTCAATGCCAAATGCGACGAATTAAAACGCCGTTTGCCGCAGGACATAAATGCGGCGGAAATGGACGAACGCATAAAATCACTTCAGCATAAGCTGGAAAAAATAACGTCTGAAGCTTTACATATACAGCGCGCCCTTGACGAATCTATAGAAGCGCTGCATAAATCCAACGCCGAATGCGATACACTTTCAAAAAGCCTTGAGGAGAATGAAAAGGCGCTGTCAGACGCTTATAATCAATTTACTCAAAAATGTATTCAGTTAAATATCGGCGAAGATATTGCTGCATCACCCCTGCCGCCGGACGATAAAATGTCGGAGCTTAAAGGCAGGGTGGAAGCTTATACAAATGATACAGCGCTGCTCTCACACCGCATTGACGATTTAAAAGCGGAGCTTAAAGATGCATCATACCCTGACATGGCGGCAGCCGAAGAGGAACTCAGCGATAAAAAGGCTAAGGAGGGCGAAGCTGCGCAGCAGCTCGGCTCCATGCGCCAGCGGCTTGAGAATATAGAAGCAGCGCGCGCAAAGCTTGCAGAGCTTATATCAGAAAATGAAAAAATAGCTGCTAAAATAGACAGATATACCCGCATATCCGATATGCTTATGGGCCGAAATTTGCACCGGACAACGCTGCAGGGATTTGTGCTTGGCCTTATGCTTGATGAAGTGGTGCTTGCAGCCTGTCGTTATCTTGGCAAGCTCAGCCGCGGCCGGTTTGCGCTTGTAAGGGTGGACACGGAGGGCGGAAAGGCGCAGCACGGCCTTGATATAGAGGTGATGGACGCATATTTAGGAAGTCAGCGTAAAATATACACATTATCGGGAGGAGAATTGTTTCTTGCATCGCTTTCGCTGGCTTTCGGACTGGCTGAGGTGGTACAGAATTATTCGGGTGGTACACGCTTTGATTCAATATTTATCGACGAAGGCTTTGGCTCGCTGGATGCGTCTACCCTTAATCTTGCAATGGACGCTTTTGACGAAATAAGGCGCGACGGCAGGATGGTAGGCATAATATCGCACGTAGAGGAGCTAAAGGAGCGCATAAGCGCGCGAGTAGAGATTATATCCTCATCCGACGGCAGCCATATAAAAATAGTAAACTGATTTTTGCTGTCGCTGCTGCATTGCGCTATACACACTTTTTTCTTCCTGCTGCGTTTTCTGTATCTATTCACCATCTATCTCCGATGCTATTGCTATCATTGGCACACAGTCTGAGCGGGGGAAAGACTGCTTATAAATTTGTTATATCCGCTTTGCCCTAAGCGCGGTGAAGCATTTGGTGCGTTTTCACAAGCAATGCCTAATTCGCATCACCCAAATAAGATGATAGCGCAAAATAGGCTTATGTGTAAATTTTGCTTGGATTTTATGCAGATTTTGGCAGCTTAACTCAACTGCTGATTTTTCATATGTACAGTACCGCTTGCGATTTACGACCTCAAAACAAATAATAGGCTTTGCGTGTTATATGGCAAAGGCATCTCAATTGAAGCGTTAACGGTGCTGTTAATATCCTTTTGATTACACAATTAAAGATGAGCGATATAAATTTATATAAAACCAAAAAAGCAGAAAGCAAATGATTGATAAAATAATGCAAAAGTCTCACCTGCGGCGATATAAAGCATAAAATATTACCGGAGGTGATGTTTTTATGCCCAAAATATATTTATCGCCGAGTAAGAGGAGCCAAAATAAGTGTATCTGCGGTGATAATGAGTTCCTGCACAGCAGGGACTATATTGAATATTTAGCCAAATTTTTAGAAGCGGGCGGAGCAGATGTCAGAATTAACGGCAGCAATTTGCGGTTTGGAGTAAAAGAAAGCAATATTTGGGGTGCAGACATTTACTACACCGTGCGGACGTCTCCGCAGAGCAGCAGAAGAGGCTCGATAATTTATATAGGCAAAGATGGCAATTTGTCGGAAGCGTACCGCTGCGCGACATTGATAAGGAAACAGCGCAAAACGATTTATACCGGCAAAGTAACGATAAACGCAGTAAAAAGGTTTTATGAATCGGCTGCGGCAGAAGCAATATGCATATGCGATGAAATATTAAGTCACAGCAATGTAAAAGACGCAAATTTTTTCCATAAAAACATGAAAGAGCTGGCTAAGTCAACGGCAAAAGGAATGCTTGATTATATTAAATATAAAGAAACGCATAATAAAAAATGCGGACAAAATGAAGCATGTCCACAAAGGCCTCTTACATTCGGCGCATCTGACAGCGCCGAATGCAACTGTGAAAATATAGATGTCAGCGGCGCGCAGCGGCATGAAAAATGCGAAAATCATATTTTCGAATGTTGCGCGGACAAATATGGCCAAGAATGTAGCTTAAATGTAAGAGATAATGTGCCGCAGTTTTCAAATATCGATTTTGAAAGTTATCTGATAGATGAGGAAGAAGAGCTTATAAGTGGAATTGGTCCGTTCCCGGAAGACAACGGTGAATATTTTTCTATACTTCCATAAAAGGAGAGATTAAAGTCAAATAGACACAGTATTTTCTGCTTATTAGATTTGATAAAACAAAGGCTGACAAAAAATTTGCGACCGTTTTGTACATCTCTTTTTATATGATTACAAATTTTAGCGTGTTAAAAAAATAATGATTGAAAAGAATAAAAAATATCGCGAAGTCCGTTTAAAGTATTTCAGCACGTATCGTAAGACTATTTTAATTTTATTGGATAGCTATTCTAAAGCTTATTTGCATAATACATAGTCAAAGTCCATGTTTTATATAGAATTCATAAAAGGAATCAATCTGGGCCATATCTGAAAGCATTTGGAACATAAAATAAAAAAGGACACAATTTTTGTGTCCTTAATTAATATTTAATATAATGAATACTGCCGTCGCTAAATCCTGTAAATTCCGGAGTTTAAAAGAACAATTTCATTTGAATTAATTTTAAAATATTTGTATACCGGCTCTTCAAATTCTGCATACTCATTAACTTCAAACGATTCAATATTTAGAGTATAAATTTTATTAGTATCACTGCAGCAAATAGTAAGTATGCCGTTATCAATAGAAATTCCGCTTGGTGAAGTAAAGATGCTGTCAGCGCCGCCAAATCGCAGCTCCTCTTTAATAGTTTTTGCGTTATATCGGCTGATTACTCCGCTTTTTGGAAAAGAGCACCAGAATTTATCATCATATAAAATGATATCGGAGGGTCCTTCATTTTTATGGGAAATTTGACCGCTCCATAAAATATTTCCGGACTTATCAAAAATATCTGAGGTGCCGTCGTCGTTACAAATAAGGACTTTTTCGTCTGGTAATAAGAGAGAAGCGCAGCTGATATAATTCATGAGCATATTTTCAAAGTTTACATAATTAGGGCCAAATTTTACAGTAAAATAAATAGATTTTTTAATAGGCGATACAACGCCGGTATTAAAAGAATATAATTTATATAAAATAACGACCTTATCGTCATATGCGGCCTGCTGTATAGCAAATACAAAGCCATCCTTAACAGGCAGAAAGTCTATCACATTTTCACCATATAGCCGTTTCATATTGTTCTCCTCAATTTTTCGATAATATAATTTTACATTAAAAACAATATACGGTCAACCATCAAAATATAAAAAGCTCTTATCTAAAAATACGCTATACAGTAATTATAAGGCTTTTTATACAATGGATAACTTTAAAATTAAGCAATGTTATTCGCCAAAGCTATAATGCAGCAACTTTTTTATAGCAAAAAAAGAAATTAAAAGGAAGTTTTTGTTGAATTTTATGTTATAATATCAAAAAAACCAACTGATTTGTGTTGAATTAAAAAGTTTAAATTGTATAACAGATAAATGGCAAGAAGTAAAAATTAGGAAAGACAGAAGTGGCGGTTTAAATGGACAAATCAAAAAACAGCGTGATGACAATAATAGCTATAGGTATTGTTATAGCTGCGGGACTGGTAGTATATAATTTAATATCCGCGCCAGAATATACGACAAAACATACGGCGCTCACACATGTTACAGACAGCTCATCTTCATATGTGTCTTCAGAAAATATTAGTGACACATCTATAAATGAGGTGTCGGAGCCAGAGAGTACAGTAAATTCTGCGATTACTGAAGAATCGTCTGTTCAGAGCGACAGCGCAAGTGAAAATGCAATAAGCAGCACGTATTCTACCGCTGCACCTTCCTCCGTTTCGTCCGAGCCAAACGGACCAATAAATATTAATACTGCAGATTTTGAAGAGCTTCAGGAGATTAAAAGAATAGGTCCAGTACTTGCTCAGAGAATTATAGATTACAGAAACTTGAATGGTCCGTTTGAGTCATGGGAAGAACTACTGGAGGTAAAGGGAATCGGTGAAAAAACATTAGAAATAATAAAACAATATGCATGTCTGTAAATAATAGTTAAATAGTAGAAACGGCAGTGTGTATTAAGTTATGTGGGTCAGAAGCATAATAGTAAAAATAATTTTATTGTGTAATATTCCCGCTGCGCAGAATGCTTTTATTGCTTGACATGTAAGTGCTGCGATGCTATAATAGCAAGCGTATTTATGATGATGGAGACGTATCGAAGTGGTCATAACGAGCGCGACTGGAAATCGCGTTGCCTTAACGGGCACGAGGGTTCAAATCCCTCCGTCTCCGCCAGAAAGAGGCTATAAAAAAGATATAGCCTAAGAAACCCCCGATTTTATCGGGGGTTTCGCTGTTTCATCAGGCGATTTTTCAAAGTGCCAAATCATAGATGTAAAATCGCCTTTTTCCCTTTGCGGATAGAGTCAAACTCTCGTACAACTGAATACAGAATCGCAGAAGGCAGATAGATGCAAAAAATCTATCTGCCTTTTTTGCTGCCCGGAGTTTTGCAAAGGACTCCGGGCTTTTTTCATTTTTCTAAAAGGAGTAGATCAAAATATACTTTACCAATACCCTCTCCCTCAACAGCGTGGAGGCAATCATGAAACAGCCGCCGGGTTACCGCCAGCGAGGCGGAGGAAGAAAGAGAAAGCCATATCAATACACGAAAGCAGACTGCGATTGCAGGCTCTGTCTCTACTATCAGAAAAAGAACGGCTGCGCCGTTTCCGTCTGCCCGGTGCTGGACATCCGGCTGGAATGCGGTGCTGCCTCTTTAGAGGAAGCTGTCCAGTCCACATTCAGCGAGGTGACACACATCCTATTCAAACGGCGGCTTCAAAGAATATACAAAGGAAAGCGAGATGGTGCATATATGCCCTATCGGAACACCCTGCATCGGAAAATCTTTGAAACGGAAATGCTCAATCTTCGTTCCCCGGACAACAAAACTATTGCGGCGCTGTACCTGCTGACAGCGGATCATACGCTTTGGAGCGAAGCCAGACGCCATATCCAATCCGGAAGGATAGACCTGAAAAATATGCATATCGGACCGGCATCCCCCGACAGCTATGCCCTGTGGAAAGCCGCAAGGGAATTTGAGACTGGAAAAAAGCAGATTACCCTGGGCGAACTTGCGGATCGGGAGATGGTATCCGATAAAGCATTTCGGCTGATTGTGCAGGCAGCCGCTACCGCCCGGTTCGGCAAGGCAGTATTAAAGGAAACGGAGGAATAGAAAATGATAACAGCGGTGATTCAAAATGGCAGGCAAACAGCAGCCATCGAGCTTCCGCGGGATTGGTGCAGCCTGCAATACTGGCTGGCACAGATAGATATCCGGGAACAGCCGGAGCATATCCCTATCGGCTTTGACAGCGACAAAGCAATATCTGTCACGCTGGCTGCCAAATCAGATATTGGGAAAGCCCTGACTGCGCTGTTTACAGAGAAAAACACACTGGGAGAAGCCAATGTGTGTACTCACATGACGGAAAATGCCAGAATGGAAATCCGGGAGGAACTGGAACAAGGTCTGCTATACGAACAATACACTTCTCCGCAGGAAGTGATGGACAGTATCCGGTCGATGACCGGGGAACTTGTCACTGTGACAGCGGATTATTACTGCTCCCTCAAATTCCAGATGACCGATGAGGAATATGGTGATTGGTATGAGGTGGATAACGGATACGGTATCGCTACAGAGGAAACCTCTCCAAACTTTACGGGTGAATCGATGACCTTGGAAGAATTTATGCGGGATCAATCCCCGCAGGAGGGCGAGGTGATGAGACTATGCTGAACCTTGTTATCGGACTGCTTTTGGGCGGCTGCATTGCCGCGGTGATCCTATGCTGCGTACAGATCAACCGTGTCGGACGCTGCGAGCAGGAAATCCGCAGGCTCAAAGAATTCATGAAGAATTCTGAAAAATGGAATAACCGAGATTAAAAAAGAGGTCGTTTTGCGTGTATGGAAACCCGTACATGGAAAACGGCTCCTTTTTTCTGCGGGTTTCCGTCACGCGGGACACCTCCCCCAAGGAGGTGATATCATCAACAGCTTTATGTCTTGGGTGGGAGGCAAGAAAGCATTGCGGGATGAAATCCTTGCTCGGTTCCCGCTGGAATACAGACGATATATCGAAGTGTTCGGTGGCGCGGGCTGGGTTCTGTTCCATAAGCCGCCCGGCAGCGATTTCGAGGTATTCAATGATTTCAACGGAAATCTTGTCAACCTGTACCGCTGTGTGCGGGAGCAACCGGATAAACTCAAGAATGAACTGCGGTATATGCTCAATTCCCGTCTGGATTTTGAATATATAAAACAGCTTCTCCATTCACAGGCGGTGCTGCCCGATATCCGGAGAGCCGCCTGTTATTATGCCATCATCCGGTACAGCTACGCAGCAGGGACCAGCACCTTCGGCAGCCAGCCGCACTCGCTCTGGAACGACTTCCCGCCGATTGATGCAGCGGCCGGCAGGCTGCAGAAGGTGGTCATCGAGAACAAGGACTGCGTAAAGCTCATCCGCCAGTATGACCGGCCGGACAGCTTTTTTTACTGTGATCCGCCATACTACCAGGCGGATCAATATTATGAGGCGGTGGGTGCGGACGGATTCGACCATGACGGTCTGGCACAGGCGCTGTTTTCGATGGACGGGAAGTTCCTGCTGTCCTACAACGACTGCCCATATATCCGGGAATTGTATTCCCAGCCGGGTATCGTGATTGAAACCACAACACGCCTGTCCAATATTGCACAGCGGTTTGATAACGGCAAACAGTATCCCGAACTGCTGATCGCCAACTATGACACAACGGAGCGCGCTCGTTCCAGCATACAGCTCACCCTGTTTGGCGAATACGATTTTGACCCCCGGCAAATCTTAAATGAAAGGATTATCTGCTATGAAACGAACTGAATTCAGATTACTTCCGGTTCCCGCCGAACTGTTCGATGAACTGGGATTTACGGAGGATATGACACTGGAAGCCTTTGTGGAGGAGCGCCGCCTTGTACTGCAGAAGGCGGATGAGGAAGACACTTTCTGCGGGGCATATGATGAGGACTGTGAGGACTGTCCCTATTGCTGCCCATGCTGCGGCGAATGCCTGAAAGACCAAATGGAGGAATTAACCGGAGAGGATGAGGAAGATGATTAAACTGTATCGTGTGCTCGGGAAGCACGGCCGGATCACCATCCCCTATGAAATGCGCCGGCGCACAGGCTTTTCGTTTAACGATGTGTTGTCTTTTACTCAGCAGGATGACGGCACGGTCGTGGTTAAACGGGAAAAAATCTGCGATGGATGCAGCAAAGCAGAAAAGCCTGCCGGCAGTGAGCCGGACGGCGTCACCCTGCTCCAGTTTCTAGATGGTCTGTCCGCCGAGGAACAGCGAGCCGCCCTCATTCATTTGTCGGTGAAATGGGCGGAGCAGAAAAACGGAATTTGTTAAAACAAAAATATTTTTGAAAAACCGTCATAGTCGCTGGACATTTCCGGAAATCTCTGTATTCTGGAGGTAAGAGGAGTGATCGGAAATGAAAAAAGAACCATTCATCTGTGCGGTTCTCTGCGGGATCATGCTCATAAGCCTTGCAGGATGCGGGAATCAGCCAGTCCCCATACAGCCTGAAACCGCTGGAACGAGCAGTACAGTGATAGCGGAAAAGTCATCTGAATCCAGTCAAAACAGCAGCGTCCATGCTGACCGGATGGAGCAGACAGAGCCTGCCGCTTCGGGAAACGGCTTGGCTGTCCCCTCTCTGCCGGCAGAACAGGAAAAATCCAATGCAGGATCGTCTGCACCCGCAAGTACCCAAGCGCCTCCGGAGAGCCGACCGGAACAGACCAAGCCGCCGAAAAAGCCGGGGGCTTCGTCAACTCCAACACAGCCGGATACACCAGCTTCGGCGGAAACCTCCCGACCAACAAAACCGGAGCCGGATGAGCCTGCAGTTCCTCCCCAAGCAGAGGGATCAAATCCAACGAAGCCGACAGAACCCCCGGTCACCGAACCGACCGATCCGGTATATACCCAGGCGGACTATGACCGCATTATACGGGAAGCAACCGCCTATGCCGAAAGCTATGCGAAGAAAGGCTTCACCTTTGAGTGGAAAGACTCCATGGAGTTCGGCTGGGATGTTGGATATATGGGAACACCGAGAATTAAATACGAAGGTGTAGAGGGAACCATTAGCCGACTCAAAAATCATATTGATAAAATTGTTGAAACAGGCACCAACCCCGCCTATGGAATCCCGTCCGATTCCGTCACCTACAAGGTGGTGCAGATCACCATCGATGGGGATATTGCTTTCGCCGTGATCTACGGCGGATAAAAAACCAAAAATATACTTGTACGAACAAGGACATCGTCTGAGAAACAGACGGTGTCTTTTTTGTACCCTGAAACGGAGGAAAAAGAATGCTTACCAAATCAAAACGCATCCTGTCTGCGGTGCTGGCAGTGTTCATGCTGCTCACTGTTCTTCTGCCTATGAGCGCATCAGCAGCGGATGTGACGATGGACCTGTCCAAATGCGAAGTCAGCTGGGACTATACGCTGACGGATAAAGAGGGCAAGACGTTTTCAGCCGCTTATGGATTGAAAAAGGAAGATAATCCATTCGGCTATGAGATCAAACCTCTGCGGCGGAGTATGCACGACTATACCGCAAAACGCCCCGGTCTGACCGGAAATAAATCTGATTGGGTGTATGGTGCGGATTACGTCTATTGCTTTTGCATTGAACATGGTATCCCGCTGCCGGATTCCGCCAGCTATGCGGGCTCCAGCAACGCTACCCACGGAAACAAATACGAGATGCTGTCGGACGATCAAAAAGATCTCCTGCATCTTGCTCTTTCCTATGGGTATCCCAACCGAACCGATCTGGAAACCAGCAAGGATGCCAATGCCTGTTACGCAGCCACCCAGCTGATCATCTGGCAGATCACGCTGGGATTCCGGTCATCACCGACCGAACTGAACGACAAGACCTATCCCATAAACGGATATACCGGCACGATGACTGAGCAATACTGCCGCAACAAATATTTTAAGGATTACTATGACCGCATCCTGTTGGATATGGCAATCCATTACAGTCGTCCGAGTTTTACCACTTTTTCTCCTGGGACAGCTAAAACCTATGAGATGGACTACGTCAACGGCAGATACACCCTATCGCTGACCGATGAGAATCATGTGCTGAACAAGTTCTATGTGTCTGTCAGCGGCGGAGCATCTGTAAAAATCAATGGTGATGTGCTGACAATTACCTCTTCCAAGCCGATTAACGAATCCGTTACCATTAAGCTGAACCGCCGGATGCCGTCCACCAATCATACCACCGGACTACTCATCTGGTCGGTTCCTGGCAAGGAAGACGAGAACCAGGATATGATATCCGGAACAAAAGGTGAAAGCGACCCGGTGCCGGCATACTTTAAGGTACAGACGGCAGCCGGGAATATGAAAATCGTCAAAAACGCGGAAGACGGCAAGGTTGAGGGCATCCGTTTCCACATTTCCGGGAATGGCGTGGACAAGGACGTGACCACCGGGAAAAGCGGTGAAATCCAGGTGGAGAATCTCCGGCCTGGGATATATACCGTAACCGAGCAGTCCTACGACCAATATGAGCCGCAGGAAACCCGGAGAGTCACTGTGGTCAGCGGGCAGACGGCAACCGTCATGTTCAGCAACACACTGCGGCGCGGTGATCTGGTTGTTACCAAAACCTCGGAAGACGGTCTCAACGAGGGTGTGAAATTTCACTTGTCGGGCACTTCGCTGTCCGGCCTGCCGGTGGATGAGTATGCTGTGACGGACAGTTCGGGGACGGCGCGGTTTGAGGACGTATTGATCGGCTCCGGCTATGTATTGTCCGAGGTGGGTATGGGGGATCAGTACGTTGTCCCGGATAACCAGACGGCAGCGGTTGAGTGGAATAAGGTGACAAACAAATCATTCCACAATATCCTCAAAAAATGGAATGCAACCATCACCAAATCCGATTCCGAAACCGGTACGGCGCAGGGGGATGCTTCCCTGGCTGGTGCGGTCTACGGTTTGTATAAAGGTGAACAGCTCATCGACAAATATACCACGGACCTGTCAGGACAGTTCGTTACCAAATACTATCCCTGCAGCAGCGACTGGTCCATCCGTGAATTGGAACCGAGTGAGGGGTACCTTCTGAACCCCGAAGTCTATCATGTGGGTGCTGAACCGGAACGCTACGAACTCGAATATAACAGTATCGCACTGGACGTCCAGGAAACCGTCAGAAAAGGAAAAATCGCCATCATCAAGCATCATGATGATGGCTCAACTCAGATCGAAACGCCGGAAGAAGGCGCCCAGTTTGAGGTGTTCCTCAAGAGTGCGGGCAGCTATGCAGCAGCAAATGAGTCGGAACGAGATATCCTTGTTTGTGATAAATTCGGTTTTGCTGAAACAAAGGAGCTGCCTTACGGCGTGTTCACGGTAAAACAAACCAAAGGCTGGGAAGGCACGGAGCTGATGCCTGCCTTTGACGTGTATGTGAGCGAAGACGGCGGGGTGTATCGGTATATCATCAACAACGCCGCCTTTGAGTCCCTCATTGAGATCGTCAAAAAAGACGCGGAAACCGGGAAGATCATACCAGCGGCGGGAATTGGCTTCAAGATACGCAATACCGATACCGGTGAATGGATCACACAGCATATCAACTATCCCACGCCGGCGGATATTGATATCTTTTACACGGATACAACCGGAAAGCTCATGCTGCCGGAGCCTTTGGCATACGGAAATTTTGAGCTGGTGGAACAGTGTACAGCGCATGGCTATGTTCTCGACTCCGAGCCCGTTCCCTTTACGGTTGACGGCACCCAGACGGTGGTGACGGTTACCAAATACAACACCGCGCAGAAAGGGACCATCACCGTATCCAAATCCGGCGAGGTGTTCTCCTCGGTCATGGAATCAGACGGCGTCTATCAGCCGGTGTATTCGGTCAGCGGCTTGGCGGGAGCTGTTTATGAAATTTATGCAGATGAGAACATCGTTACCCTTGACGGCACTATCCGGGCTAAAAAGGGCGAGTTGGTCGGCAGGATTGAAACAGGTGCCGGGGGTTCCGGTACCAGCGGACTGCTGTATCTTGGCCGGTACAAAATTGTGGAGAAAAAATCGCCCTTCGGCATGACATTGAATCCTGATCCGCAGATTGTGGAACTCACCTATGCGGGACAGGAGGTGGATATCACCACCGTTTCCGCTGCTTTCTACAATGAACGGCAGAAGGTACAAATCGATCTGACCAAGGTGCTGGAGCAGGATGAACGGTTCGGCATCGGCATGAACGGCGAGATTCTGTCGGTGCAGTTCGGGCTGTATGCCGCCGAGCCGCTGGAAGCGGCGGACGGCAGCGTGATTCCCAAAGACGGCCGGTTGGAGATTGTCTCCTGCGATGAAAACGGCAAAGCGGTTTTTTCGACCGATATACCGGCCGGAGCGAAGCTCTATGTCAAAGAATACAGTACCGATGGGCATTACCAGATCAGCGGCCAGATATACCCTGTTGAATATGAATACGCCGGACAGGACGTGGCGGTTGTTCACATCTCCGTCAATGGCGGCGAACCGATCAGCAACGAGATCATCCGCGGCTCTGTCATGGGCAAAAAGGTGGATGAGGACGGATTCGCCATCTGCGGCGCTGTGTTCGGACTGTTCAAGCCCGATGAAACCACCTTTACGGAAGAAACGGCGCTGTTGACCGCTGAATCCAATCCAATCGGCGTGTTCCGGTTTGAGTCCGTACCTTTTGGGAATTGGGTAATCCGGGAATTAAAACCCGCACCGGCCTTCGTGTTGAATGAAACCCTATATCCGGTTACTGTCAGCCAGGAGGAAGAAGTTATCGAAATCGAGATTGAAAACCGCTTTATCACCGGCTCTGTGCAGGCCACCAAGGTAGACGCAGAATATCCTGACCACAAGCTGACCGGCGCTGTGTTTGAAGTTTATGTGGATGTGGACGGCGATCAGGCATACCGTGCGGAAACTGACAAGTTCATCGGTGAGATGAGCGAGGTTGAGACCGGCGTGTACCGGATGGACGGTCTGCGGTATAACGGGTATTTCCTGCATGAGAAAACGAGCCCTGAAGGTTTCCTCAAGGACGACAATTACTATTATTTTGAGATTCGGGAAGACGGCGAAACGGTCACCGTAGAGAACGAGGCGGGCGTTGGTTTTGTAAACCAGCCGATTACCGGAAAACTGGAGCTCACCAAAAAGGACATTTCGGACGGTAAACTCCTCCCCGACGTTGGGTTCCGTATCCGGAATGAGCAGGGCGAAATTATTGCCGAAGGCTATACGGACCAAAATGGTATCGCTGAATTCACCCTCCGTTACGGAAAATACACCTATCAGGAATTCGATCCTTTGGACAACTACCAGCCCGATGAAACGGAATATCCTTTTGAAATCAGGGAAAACGGTGAAATCGTCAAAGCGGAAATGACCAACGAGAGAATTCCCACGCCGGAGGTCCCGCAGACCGGCGATGATACCAACCTTGGTTTCTGGATCGGTCTGGGAGCTGTGGCGCTCGGCGCACTGGTCTCTCTTGTGATTATCCAAATCAAACGCAAAAAGGATGACGATGACGAATGATGAAAAAGGTGTATATCTGTTCTCCCCTCGGCGGTGATGTGGCCGACAACCTGGAACAGGCAAAGAGCTATACTAAATATGCGCTGATGTGCGGCACGGCTCCGGTCGTGCCGCATTTCTATGCATTGTGCCTCGATGACAGCAGCCCGGCAGAAAGAGAGATCGGAATGGCGGCGGGACTTTCCCTGCTGTGGTTCTGTGACGAAATCTGGGTGTTTGGAAATACTGTGACCGATGGAATGAAAGGTGAAATCAATTTCTGCAAGAATCTGAATATCCGTATCCGCTATGTGACAGAAGCGGAAATCCGTGCCAAGATGGGAGGAAAAACAGCATGAAGAAAAAAACGATGAAATTACTGGTTTGTCTGACAGTGCTTGTGCTGGCAGGGACGGTGTTTGCCGTCCCTGCTTTTGCGGCGGGTGATGTGGCGACCGCAATTGAGCAGACCTGGAAAGCGGCGCAGACGCAGATCAAGAATGTGGTCAATAACGTGGTTTTTCCGGTGGTGGACATGATCCTGGCAATCCTGTTTTTTGTGAAATTGGGGACGGCATATTTTGATTACAGGCGTCACGGACAATTCGAGTTCGCTGCGCCAGCGATCCTGTTTGCCTGTCTGCTCTTTACCCTGACCGCCCCGCTGTATATCTGGACGATATTATGATGTATAAATATGAGGAGAATGGGAAATGGGAACACGACATTTGATATGTGCGGTAAGCGACAATAAATACCGTATTGCACAATACGGCCAATGGGACGGTTACCCAAGCGGACAGGGACTCGCTGTCCTTGCCTTTTTGAAAAGCCCGATGGTTGAACGGCTCAAGCAAAATTTAGACTATTGCTCCTGGGTTACAGACAACGAGTACAACAAACGATGGGAAGACATGGGGGGTGATACAAAACAGCGCTATGTTGACAATGATATCTATAAAAAGTTTTGCAGCAGATATCCTGAATTCAGCAGGGACACAGGGGCGGGTATATTAGAAATCGTAGCCAATGCGTCCGGTGACATTAAATTGAAAGATGATTCCGATTTCGCACAGGACAGCCTGTTTTGCGAATGGGCATATGTGATTGATTTTGATAAAAACACTTTTGAGGTTTATCAGGGATTTAACGAAACGCCTCTTGAACCATCCGACCGATTTTATACAGCAGAGCAGGACGCGGATGAAAACAGTCTATATCCCATTAGGCTTTACCAATCCTTTGATTTATCCAATCTTCCTTCAGAGGAGGAGTTTTTGGGAATATGTGAGCCGGAGCAAGATGAACCGGACGAGGAAGAAACACCTGTCCTTAACGGGCTGACGGGTATGTAGCGAGCACATGATATTTTTATTCAGGAGGTGAAAGCCGGTGTTTGACTGGTTAGGCAATATTTTTTCAGGGATCGGGGACGCTATCGGAGGCGTATTCGACACCCTGGGGCAGCAAATATCCAATGTCATTTTTGATACCATGCTGCAATGGTATTACAACAGCGTCTATAATGCAGTAGCGGATTTTTTCACCATGATGGGCAATATGGGGGCGGACATTTTCAAGCTCGACTGGGTGAAAGCAACGATCCTGCTGTTTACCCTGTTCGGGTGGGCGCTGTTCGTAGCGGGCGTGGTGGTCGCCGTGTTCGATACGGCGATTGAATACCAAAACGGCCGTGCGGACATCAAATCAACGGCGGTTAATGTCTTAAAAGGCTTTTTCGCCTGTTCCCTGATCGGTGTTGTGCCGGTGGAACTGTATCAGTTCTGTATCAGCCTGCAGAACACCTTTTCCCATGATCTGTCCGCCCTGTTTGCCGGAGGCCAGTCCCTCGATCTGGCGGGGCAGAGCACCAGCGTCCTGCAGGGCTGCTTTTCTGTAGCGAACAACATTCAAATCAACCTGTTCAACATCCTCGCTCTGATTGCTTTCGGCTACTGCGTAATCAAAATATTTTTTGCGAACATCAAACGAGGGGGTATCCTGCTCATCCAGATGGCGGTCGGCGCCCTGTATATGTTTTCTGTCCCCCGCGGCTACACGGACGGGTTCAACCAGTGGATGAAACAGGTAGCCGCCCTGTGCCTGACGGCATTTCTACAGACAACGCTCCTGTTCCTTGGTCTGCTGACCTTCCCCGGCAATATGCTGCTGGGGCTTGGCGTTATGCTGGCAGCTAATGAGGTCCCCAGGATTGCCCAACAGTTTGGACTGGACAGCTCGGTACGGGTGAATATGATGAGTGTGGTTCATGCGACCACAACAGCGGTCAACCTGACGCGGAGCGTGGCAAGAGCCGCAGGAAGATAAAAGCAAACTTTCTGTTACAGTTCTCGATAACCTGTTGATATTTGCAAAAATATAGGTTACAATATAGACAATACAACAGGAAAAGAGAGAGCAGAATGAACAGTACAGCGGGGCGCATCCGGCAGATCGAAGACGAGCTTGCCGGGCTGCCGGCCGGATATATCTCGAAGAAGATGATCCACGGGAAAGAACGGTTCTATCTGCAGTGGATGGAAAACGGCAAATTGAAAAGCCGGTATATCAAAGCGGCTGAATTCGATGCGGTTTCAGCGCAGGTGGAAATACGGAAGCAGCTGCAGGAGGAACGGAAAGCCTTGATGGAATCCCCCGAAGGCGTCCGGGAACAAAATCTCAAACGAAAGGCGGCGAGAAACATGCTGAATATCACAGGGGAAATCCTGTCGGAGGACATGGTTATAGCAAAGGTCAAAAACGGTGAGATAACTGAATACAACGAGCAGCTTCTTCCGTTGTACCTGAAACGGACAAAGAATGTGGAAGGCTGGCTGTCATCCCGTGCCATCGACACGCACAGGATCAATTCCCGCCTTTTGAAAAAGGCCCTGCGGCTCCGTACTGCGGATGATGCGCAGACGGCGCTGGCGGTCAATGCCGCAACGGTGACCGACCACTATTGGTTCCGGCCGGAAGGCTCAACCGCCTGTTATGAGGATATCCGGTTTAAGGAAAACTATTTTGACAGCCTTGCACTCCGGGGCGATCCCAACGGTTTCTCGCATAAGCCGTCAAGGACGCCGGAGCTGACCAACACCGGAAGCTATGAAAAATGCTGGCGGCTGATTGACGGCGGATGGTGGATGTATAAAAGCGGAACCCCAAACGAGTATTTTTCCGAGCTGTTCATCTGTAAGCTGGGAGAGAAGCTCGGACTGGATATGGCGCATTACGAAATGGACGATGGATATATCCGGACAAGGAACTTCACAGATGGGACCGGGCTGAATTTTGAACCGATCTCCTCACTGATGGGGGAAAACGAGGATTACAGCGACTGTTTCGAAACCATTTCCGCCATTTCTCCCAAACTGGCAGAGCAGTATCTGAAAATCGTCTGGATGGACACCGTCTGCTACAATATGGACCGGCATACCGAAAACTTTGGATTTCTGCGGGAGATCAAAAGCGGAGAGATTGTATCCATGGCACCGAACTACGACAACAACATTGCCTTGATTTCCAGAGGGTATCCCGATGACGTCAGCCGCAAAAGCGATGGGCTGATGCGGTTTTTCCGGGAGTTCCTTGCGGAAAACGAAACAGCCGGGCAGATGTACAGGAATATGGAGCTGCCGGTGATTACGAAAGAACTCATCGGGGCCTGCCTGGATGAGATACCGGTAGAAGCGGACCGGGAATATATCCAGTCCTTTATTCTGAACGGGCAGACGGCTGTTCGGGACATTATCCATTCCGAGAATCTCACCGAGGTGCAGGATCAGTCTATGGGGCTGACGCTGTAAAAACAATAAAATATCCGGAGGGCATCGTTTGAGCAAAACGGTGCCCTCTTTTTTGGAGGTAGAATATGAAAGAAAATAACGAATGGGAACGAAACGATCTTGCCGTTGATCGGGATATGGAAGTGGACTGCGGTATTGGACAGGAGATCATGGTATATATCGAAACATGGTTCGATGTGGACAAAAAGTTCGGATTGAATATCGCAGATGAGGACGGGACATGGTTAAATATGTACGGCAAATATGATCCTTTTGAGGACAGTCTGCGGATTGAGTGTGAAATCAGCCGGGATGATGGCAGCGAATATTTTGATTACACGCCGACTGAAGCGGAATCTGCTTTAATAAAGGATATGATTGCGGAGAAGATTCGGGAGCAATGGGATCAAACACCGCAGGAATTCTGCAAGGAGGCTTTCCAGCAAGATGCAGAGGAAGTATATATCTACCAGAATAGAATGCGGTGTTCCAAGGAACAGCTGCTCGCACAACGAAAACGAATGAAAGAATATATGGATGAACATGGCTATGTCCTGGGCGGCAGCAGCGTTGCACAGCCGATGAATTGGGACAACAAGGAATATCGGAACATGATTCGCTATTGTCAAAGCTGCGGTATCACCAAAATTATGGCAGACAGCTATCAGGATCTGGCTCCCACCCTCGATGAGGCGCGCTCCATACTCCGGGAATTAGAAAACAACGGCTTTACCGTAGAATTTTCCGACAGCCGCTATGCCTATCTGTGGGATAACGGCGAAAATGGGCTGTCTGAAAAAGAACCGGAAGACAGTATGGCAATGGGAGGGCTATCATGACACAGTATCTCTATCCGCAAAACCTCAAGGCAACCGCCAACCTGTGGCTGTGGAGCCTGCGGGACTTCGCCATTTTATGCATTGCTGTTCTGCTGTCGGCACTGGCGCTGGTACAGCTTGGGATGTTCATCCCAGCCGCCGTCACGCTGTGCTTCGGATTCCTGACCATCCGGATGGACGATACCACCGTCCTCGACTATATGCGGTATGCGGTGCGGTATCTGATCAGCACACAGCAATACTTTGAATGGGCAGTCTGATATATAATATAACTGGAGGTGCAATCGCTGATGACGAAAGATACACAGCAGAAAAAGAAAAAGGGACGCTCTGCGCAGGAACTGATCGGAATCCGGGCATTCACACCCTATGGACTGGAAACCAGCAAGGGAGAGCTTCTGTTTTTCCTGGTCTCCCCGACCAATATCTCGGTGCTGTCCCATACCAATATTGAAATCAAAATCCGGCATCTGATGATGGTGCTGTCGGCTGTTCCGGACATTGAGATCGGCTGCACCGACTCCTGCGAGTGCTTTGACGACAACAAGGCGTACCTGCAGGAGCGGCTGGAAGATGAACCGAATCCCCATGTATGCAGGCTTCTAAAGCAGGATGTGGATTTTTTGGATCATATCCAGGCAGAAATGGCGACGGCCCGCCAGTTCCTGTTCATCGGCCGCTGCAAAGGAATGAAGTCCGGTCAGGTGTTCGACACCGCCAACCGGATCGAGAAAGTCATTTCTGAACAGGGGTTTGAGGTGCGGAGGATGAAAAAAGAAGATATCAAACGGTTCCTTGCCTTGTACTTCGATGCATCCATGAACGGCGAACAGATGCCGGATGTGGACGGCGGACAGTTTTTTGAGCAAGAGGCAAAGATCGGACAGTAAAAAAATCATGAAATCACATCAGTCGTTTTGCAGACAGCAAAGCGGCTGATTTTTTATGCTCTTCTGTCTGCAAAACGGCGGAAGGAGGCAATATGTTCAAGAGAAAACCAAAGGCGCTGACGCCGGAGGAACTGGAAGTAGTCCATACCAAGGACTTCTTCGATATGATCCTGCCCGGCACGGTCAAATTCCTGTCCGACCACTATATCGTAGGCGACAGCTATCGGTGCGTGTGGGTGATCCGGGAATATCCGCCGTCCACAGAGGAACAGGCGATCCTGTCCCAGCTTGCGGATCGGAATGGCGTGACCATCCGCATCTACCACCGGCTGGTGGAAGCGATGGAACAGCGGAAGATTATCCAAAACGCCACCCGCCGGAACCGGCTGAAAAGCGGCGGGAACGACGTCAACGAAACCATCGAGGCGGAGGGCAACCTGCAGGATGTGATAGAACTGTTAGCGAATCTCCGCAAGAATAAAGAGCCGCTTCTCCATTGTTCGGTGTTCATGGAACTGAAGGCCAGAAACATGGACGCCTTAAAGGAACTGCAGAGCGAGATTGCGATGGAGCTGACACGCTCAAAAATTTCGGTTGACCGGCTGACACTCCGGCAGAAGGAAGGATTCCTCTCTGTCCTGCCGGTGGGGGTGAATATGTTCGGCAGCCAGTACGAGCGCGTCCTGCCCGCAAGCTCGGCTGCAAACCTCTATCCCTTTAACTTTTCCGGCAAGACCGATCCGCAGGGACTGTATATCGGCAGGGACAAGTATGGTACCAACATCCTTGTGGATTTTGACCGGCGGACAGAAGACAAAACAACCAGCAATATCCTCATCCTCGGCAACTCCGGGCAGGGCAAATCGTATCTGTTAAAGCTCATCCTGACCAATCTGCGGGAATCGGGAAAATCCGTGATAGTGCTGGACGCGGAAGCGGAATATATGGATTTAACGGATGCGCTGGGTGGCTGCTATATCGACTTCATGTCCGGCGAATATATCATCAATCCGCTGGAACCCAAGGCGTGGTCGGATGGCAGCGGCAATGACAGCGATTCAAATATGCCTGCCGCATTCCGTAAGGTCACCCGGTTAAGCCAGCACATCGCCTATCTGAAAGACTTTTTCAGGAGCTATAAGGATTTTACAGATGTGCAGATCGACACCATTGAAATCCTGCTTGCCAAGCTGTACGCCCGGTTCGGGATCACCGATTCCACCGATTACAGCAGAATGAAACCAACCGATTACCCCATCATGAGCGACTTCTATGCGCTGTGTGAGGAAGAATTCATGACCTACGACAGCAAGCGGAAATATCTCTACACCGAGGAAACCCTGCAGGAAGTCTGCCTGGGCATCCATTCCATGTGTGTGGGGACTGAGGCGAAATACTTCAACGGGCACACCAATATCACCGACAGCGAGTTCCTGTGCTTTGGGGTGAAAGGCTTAATGGATACCAACCGCAGGCTGAAGGACGCCATGCTGTTCAATATCCTGTCCTTCATGAGCAATCAGCTTCTGGGAAAAGGAAACACCGCGGCGGCAATTGACGAACTGTACCTCTACCTGACGACTACAAAGAATGCAAACGGTGCAGCCGACAATACGGCGATTGAATATATCCGCAACGCCATGAAGCGTGTCCGCAAGAAAGACTCCGCCATCCTGATCGCCAGCCAGAATATCAACGATTTTCTGATGCCGGAGGTCTGCGAACTGACAAAGCCGCTGTTTGCCATCCCGTCCCATCAGTTCCTGTTTAATCCCGGACAGATCAACCCGAAGGAATATATGGACACCCTGCAGATGGAGCCGAGCGAGTTCGAGCTGATCAAATACCCGGAAAGAGGCACCTGCCTCTACCGCTGCGGCAATGAGCGGTACCTGCTTCAAGTGATCGCACCGGACTATAAAGCAGCGCTGTTTGGAAAGGCAGGCGGGCGGTGAGCCGCCGGCAACTCGCACATCAAAATCGGTAAAATGCGTGGGTATGGCTGCCCGCGTCTTTTGCTTTGCGGAAGGAGGGAGGTGCTGTGAGCGCGACAATAGGAGCGGCGCTGAAAAAAATAGCGGTTGCCCTGTTCACCAATCCCAAGGTGCTGAAAACGGTCCTCGGCATTGTGCTTGGCATCGTTATCGCCCTCATTACACCGATCCTGGCAGTCATCGCTGTGTTTAACGGCGGCATCAAGCTGGATACGGAAAAGCTGCAGCAGATGATCACGGAAAATCTGTCTGCCGCAGATCAGGCTATGCTGCAGCAGGTAGAGGATACCATGTATGCCATTGAGGATGAGATGACGGCGGCGGGATTCACAGGACGGATCATGGAAGCGCAGGTTCTGTATATCCTGGCGCTGGAAGACCATGCGGGAGAACCGGGCTTTGTCTCTAAACTGGTGGGGTGTTTTACGGCAGAACAGACAGACGAACAGCTCATCGCCGCTGTCAATGCCGCTTTCGGCACAGAACTGACCGCCGAGGAATTCGGGCAGGTTATGGGCGATATCCGCAGTACGGCAGTCGATACCTCGGACTGGACGGACACGGCTGTCAAAAACAACTTGGATCTGGTCAGATGGGCGCAGGATGCGGCAGATAATGGCTGGGGCTATGTATACGGAACCTATGGGGCGTTGCTGGATGAAGAACTGCTCATGAGCAAGATCACGCAGTATCCGGACGAGGTCGGCAGCGATGAGGCATTTATCCGGCAGAACTGGCTGGGGAAACGAACCGCCGATTGTGTAGGACTGATCAAAGGCTACGGCTGGTATGACGCTGAAAAGCAGCAGACAGTAATCGACACAGAGAAAATGCCCGATATCGGTGCGGATACCATGTACGAAAATGCAGCGGAAAAAGGCACCATCGACACCATCCCCGAAATCCCAGGACTGGCTGTTTGGCATGAGGGGCATATTGGCGTCTATATCGGGGACGGCGAAGTGGTACAGGCGGCGAATACCAGAGACGGCGTCATCCGGAGCAGACTGGAAGACACCGCATGGACACACTGGCTCAAGGTGCCATATATCGAATACCGGGAAGAACCGGAAGAAAATAAGTGAAAAACAGGCGGTATCGGGAACGGTTCGATATATTATGTCTGAAATGATAACTCTGCCCCAAGTCCCTGGACTTGGCGGGAATTCTGTGGCATGGTTGAATTGCAAAATCTAATTTCCAAATAGGAGGAACAACATGTTGAATGAACAAGAAAAGACAAAGGCAGAGGAAAGCGTCCGCATCATTATGAAGGCTGCCATGGTCAAAATTTTCACCGTGGACCCATGTGGTGAAGATGCGCTGCAACGGATGGAGCAGACGGCCGAAAGCATTCGGAAGACATTCGGGCTGGACGGTAAAATCATGGACGAGTACCGTTCCAAAGTGGCAGCCGCCAAAGAGATTGGGATAATCACATCCGAGCTGTATCATGCAGAGGCTGAACAGGTACGGGATGTCATCTATGAGATGTGCGGCCGTCTGGATGACCCGAAAGAGGTTATGAAACATGTCAGGACAGCCGACGAAATAGTCGACATCTGGAATCCCGAAAAATAAAGGACACAAAGCCCAGAAAATGGAGCTCCCGCTGATGAGAAAATCGGCGGGAGCTTTTGTGTGCAGTGAAAATATATTGAAAATGGGGTGGTTTCTATGTCAGAAAGAAAATTCAGATAAGCCGCAGCGATAGGCTGCGGCTTGGAAGCCTGTTCGATGGGATCGGAGGATTCCCGCTGGCGGCGGTTCAAAACGGCATCGAGCCAGTTTGGGCAAGTGAAATCGAGGACTTCCCGATTCAGGTGACCAGACAAAGGTTCCCGGATATGCTCCATGTCGGGGATATCACCCGCCTGAAAGGGGCAGAACTCCCTCCTGTGGATGTTGTCACCGGGGGCTCGCCGTGCCAGGATTTGAGTTTGGCCGGGAAAAGGGCTGGGCTTGCCGGAGAACGCTCCGGTCTGTTCATGGAACAAATCCGGATCATAAAGGAGATGAGACAGGCAGATGAAAAACGAAAACGGGAAAATGGAGCAGATGACGCTCTTCCCATTCTCCCCCGATTCATGGTGTGGGAAAACGTGCCGGGAGCCTTCTCATCCGCAGGGGGCGGAGATTTCCGGGCCGTACTCGAAGAAACGTGCCGGATCGCCGACAGCTCCCTGTCTGTTCCTGGACCTCCGTCCGGGCGGTGGGAACCTGCTGGGGCCATACTGGGAGAGGGATTCTCCATCGCTTGGCGCGTCCTGGACGCTCAATACTGGGGAGTCCCCCAGAGACGCAAGAGAATCTTTCTTGTCGCAGATTTTGGAGGATACACCGCTCCCCAAATATTATTTGAGCAGGAAAGCCTGTCTGGGCATCCTGCGGCGTGCGGCGGAACGCGGCAAGGGGCTGCCTCCGCAGCTGAAGGATGCGCTGGAACTGCAGGCGGGACTGAAAGAATAGCCGCCTATGCCGCCAACCAGCGGGACGAGGTGCGGGACCTGCACGATATAGCCGCCGCACTTGCCGCACAGCCGGGGATGAAGCAGCAGACGTTTGTTGTCAGGCATCCGGATGGGTACAGTCATGACCTTACGGCTGGTTTCTCTGCCGGTGCGGGAGCTTCGGCAGGAAGCATCGGCTTCTGTGAAGAGGTGTCCCCAACGCTGAAAGGATCAGCCGGCGGCAATTGTATGCCGTCCGTCCTGTGTCTGAATGATCAGGGTGGCAGTATCATGGAAACAAGCGAAGACGTCACCGGGACACTGCGCTCACAGATGAAAGGGCATCCGCCGCTGGTTTTCGATAACCACGGACAGAGCCTCCGGTTCGATGGACCGGTAGAAAAGGCGCAGGCAGTAACCGCCGCCTATGGTATGGGCGGCAACAACCAATCCCTGGTACTGTTTGAGAATCATGGGATCGATTCCCGGTATACCGGACCGCTGTCCGTGGCGCCGACCATGTCCGCCCGGTACGGCACAGGAGGAAACAATCTGCCGCTGGTCACACAGACGCCGGACAGCTATTGTATTGCAGGAAATATCATTGACAGGAAAACCGAAAACGGCGGGAACGGGTTTGGATATCAGACGGATATCAGCTATACCCTGAATACCGCAGACAGGCATGCGGTATTCGTCCGCCAGCGAGTCGATCAGTTTCGGGAGGATGAGATTACCGGCACTCAAAGCGCCCGGCAGCATAAAGATGCCACCGACCTTATCTGTCAGCCGGAAACAGACGCATCCCAGGGATCAAAAACAAAGCGGCTCATCCGCCGCCTCACTCCGCTGGAATGCGAAAGGCTGCAGGGCTTTCCGGATGGATGGACGCTGACGGAAACCGCTTCGGATTCCGCCAGATACAAAGCCCTGGGCAACAGCGTTGCCATTCCCTGTGTGGTATATGTGCTTCATGGAATTGCTCTGGCGGCAGAAAAAGAAAGACAGGAGGAAAAAGGGTATGCAGTTTAAAGTACCGCTTCGAAGAAAAGACAAAGAGATCGAAACCACGCCGTGTGTTGTGGAGAAAACAATAGAATTGAATGGGCGTGAATATGCCCGTTTTTCTCAGAACCTGTTAGACGACTATGACTTCATCCTGGAAAACGTCGGTTCCATGTATGAAGACGCGGACGGTGTATCCCACTGCCTGCTGGTGCTGGGAGAAGGATCGGACGATGGCATTTTGGTGGAATCCGAGGGCAGCAGCTACGCCCGCTATTCTGCTTATGTACCTCATGCCCGCACCCTTGTGCAGATGGATCAGTATCCTGTCCTGCAGGAGTTCAACAACCAGATGACGAAGAACGCAGGCAAATATGTGGAGCAGGCGGTGGAAAATCAGAAAAACGGAATATGCCGTATTTCGCTGGAAGATATGCAATGGGAGCTGGAGCCGGAAATGTTTGAGTCACAGCTCCTGACAGCTATGCTGGAGGAACGCCCGGAATTTTCCGACGTGGATGAGGGTGATGAAGAACTCATCCTGCGGCTGAAGCCGGAATATCTGCCGGCAGAAGAAAAACAGCGCACCCGCATTAGTCAGGAACAGGCTGATATCATGTGCGCTAGGCATACCCTCTGGCTCCACGATGAGGGCGGCGCACAGGCGGATTTTTCCGGCTGTGAACTTGCTGATCTGGATTTGAGCCACCGCAATCTGAATAACGCCCTGTTCATCGGCGCCTTTCTTTGCGGCACGGAGTTCGACCATTCGGAGCTGTGCTTTGCCTCCTTTGACGGTGCGGTCCTATATGACTGTGCAATGAAAAACGTCTGTGCGGAAGAAACCTCCTTCAAAAGCACCGGCTTTGAGGAATGCTCTTTGTACGGGGCTGTGATGACGCACAGCAATTTTTCAGGCGCTAAATTTACAAAAACGGAGCTGCACAGCGCAAAACTGCAAAACTGTTGTATTGACGGTACGCGGTTTGAAGGAAGCGATACAGGGCAGGCAAATATGGAACACTGCAGTTATAACGAACAGGACTGGAGCGAACCCTCCGGTCCTGTTCTTTCTATGTGAAGGGAGGCAAATCATGAGCGGAAAGGTCAAAAGCCTGTACGGGGTATATAAGGCGATGGGCCGCGATGCGTTCCTGGAAGCGGCAAAAAGCTACTCCGGCCATGTGAAGAACACGGTGGAGGCAACCCTTGCGGAGATGGAAAGCCGGTGGTATGACGCCGGGCAGACCATGACCGAGGCGGATAAGATGGTAGACGATTTCAGAAAAGGGCAGATTGAATGGGATAAAGAGGATATCTCTTTGTTGGCACAGCCAGAGTTGAGAATGTGAGGGGTAAAATGGACAAACAGAATAAACAGCAAAAATATATTGATAAGGTCAACCGGGTTCTGTCTTTTTTTGATTTTAACCAGCTGGACTGTTCCTGTAACAGTTGTGACAGAGGCTATGCCCGATCCGCTTTGCGGGCGCTTCATGAGGCGTTTGTTTCTGTGTATCAGACGGACTATCTGGACAGGGGCGAGTATGAATTTGTTGAGCTGCCCACTGTGATACGCGGAAGAAATATCGGGCATATTGCCCTCGGCATCGTAACACTTGACCTGGAATCCTCCGGTGAACACTTCGGGACTTTTTTCCTTACACCGCACGGTGTCATTGATCAAGGTGGTGAGGATATAACGGAACAGCAAAAGGAATATATCCGGAAGACCTTTATTCCCTATGATTACTGGTACACGCCGGAGGTGGAACACGATATCCATGTGGATTATGAATCGGTCCCACCGGAAGCGGCGGAGCTTTTGGAAGCCTGTCCGCTGCATAGACCGGGTTTGGAAGAATCGGATTATCACATGAAAATGAATTGAGGTGATACGTCATGAAAAAAACAGTCGTCCATGTCCCGTTTGACGAGGGAAAACTATCGGCCGCCCGGCTGTATATGGCGCAGAAGGAGCTGTCCTTTGAGGAAGAAATGGAGAAAGCGGCAGAAACATTGTACGGGAAATATGTCCCTGCCGGAGTACGGGAATTTATTGAGATGACCGCCGGATCAAAGCTGTCGGCAAGACCGAAGAAGCCCAAGCCCTCTCTCTCTTCTGCTGTGGGCACTGCCCCGGCTCCGGGCGGTGATTCTGATTGAGAGATCAGAACTTCGGCATCGAAATCGAGATGACCTGTCTGACAAGGGCGGCAGCCGCCCGGATTATTGCGGGGCATTTTGATACCGACGCCTGTCATGTGGGCGGAGGATATGACGCATATACGGTCAGGGATACCACCGGCCGGCAATGGAAGGTCATGAGCGACGCTTCAATCCGCTGCCAGAACGGAAGCAGCCGTACCGCGGGAAGCCAGTATTCTGTAGAGGTGGTCTCCCCGATCTGTCAGTACGGCGATATCGAAACCATTCAGGAAATCGTCCGGAAGCTCCGGGCGGGAGGCGCTAAAGTGAATAGTTCCTGTGGAATTCATGTGCATGTGGACGCCTCCAACCATACGCCAAAGACGCTCCGCAACATTGTGAACATCATGGCGTCCAAGGAAGATCTGCTCTACAAAGCGCTGCAGGTGCGGATCAGCCGGGAACACTACTGCCAGAAAGCAGACACCCGTTTCCTCGATGACCTGAATCAAAGGAAGCCGGCCACGATGCGGGAGGTGGAGCGCCTGTGGTACAACGGATATGGCGGCCGTCAATATCATTATGACGACAGCCGGTATCATGGGCTGAACCTGCACAGCGTATTTTCAAAGGGGACAATTGAATTCCGGATGTTCAATTCCACCCTCCATGCCGGCGAGATCAAATCATATATCCAGCTCTGTCTCGCCATCAGCCACCAGGCTCTTGTGCAGAAAAGCGCCTCCCGCACCAAAACACATCCTGAAAATGAAAAATATACCTTCCGCACCTGGCTGCTGCGGCTGGGGCTCATCGGGGACGAGTTCAAAACAGCCCGCCAGCATCTGCTGAAAAATCTGGAGGGCAACATCGCGTGGCGTGATCCGGCACAGGCCGAGGCGCAGAAAGAACGGCTGGCGGCAAAACGGCATGCCGAACAGCAGGCAGAGGAAGAAGCGGAAACCGTACAGACCGAACCGGCGGAAGACATGACCAGGCAGGAGCAGGACGCGCCTGCCTTTTCCATGTCCATGAGTATGTAAAGGAGTGAGCAGAAACCATGAGCAAGCGATTGTATGTTGCCTACGGAAGCAATCTGAATTTTGAACAGATGAAGCATCGGTGCCCGACAGCAAAGCTGTATGATACCGGCATCATCGAAGGATATGAACTGCAGTTCAAAGGCGAGCCGACCTGTGCTTTTGCCACCATCGCACCGAAAGAGAACGCCTCCGTACCGGTAGCGGTATGGGAAATCCAGCCAAGGGATGAAATGGCTCTCGACCGCTATGAGGGATATCCCTCCCACTATTTCAAGCAGAATGTACCGGTGCAGCTCGGCGGAGAAGAAGTCGGCGCCATGGTGTATATCATGAACCTGAAACGGCAGTTCGGGATGCCTTCGCCCCACTACTACCAGACGGTGCTGGAAGGATATCACGACTGCGGGCTGGATACCGATGTGCTGGATCAGGCTGTCAAGGACAGCGCACAAAACTTTTACAAAAGCTACAGCCGAAGATCACAGCAGCAGACGCTGTTTGATTATGCGGATTACGGTGAGGAAGAACCGGAGGATTATGATGAGGAAGAAGAACTGGAGGAAAACGATGAGCCGGAACTGGACGAGTCCGCCCCCTTCTATTTCTCCGATGGCATGCATTGGTAACGGAGGTGAACAGTAAAATGAACAAGGCAAGGGAACTGAAAAAGAAATACGGCGGGCAGTATCTGTTCCGAAAATATCTGACCGGCCGGCAGATCGCGGAGCTGAAGGCTGCGCCGCCCGATCCGTTTCCCGACACAGCCGCCGCCTCGCTGGAGGTGGGCTGTGTCCGAATGGACGCCGTGCTGTTCCGTTCTCCGGCAGGGCTGGAACTGGGGCATGACATCCTTGTCAAGGACGCGCCGGACAGCCGGGAATGGATTTACTACGATGCGATCCCGGCGGACAGCCTGAAAGAAACGGACATGGCCGAGAAACTCGACTGGTATATCACAGAGCACGGACTTTCCTATACCAACTGCGGATTCACCCGGCTGGACGGGAAAACGGTGAAAGTCAAGGAATCCAAGCCCCCGGTGGATTGATAAATTGGCAAAAGTGTGGTACAATATATTCTTAAATAAACGGAAACGAGGTGAGCAGGAATGGATTATGAGAAACTGCTGCGGATGAAGGAACAACTGAAAGAACAGCGGGAAACGCTCCCCAAGGAGGCTCTGGAGAGCTTTGACAAGAGCTTTGATGTTGAATACGCGCACAACTCGACTGCCATCGAGGGCAATACACTGACGCTGATTCAGACCAAAGCAATCATCGAAGACGGTCTTTCGGTCGGCGGGAAAACGCTCCGCGAGATCTATGAGGTAGCGAATCACGATAAAGCCTTCGCCTATGTGAAGAAATGTGCTGCGGAGGGCAAGCCGCTGGATGAGTCCGCCGTCAAGGATATCCATGCCCTGCTCATGGAGAATATATTGGTCGGAGGCGTTTACCGGAACGTGGAAGTCCGCATCTCCGGTGCGGGACACAAGCCGCCAGTCCCCAGCGAGATGTACCGCCAGATCAAAGACTTCTTTGCGAACCTGCCGTACAAAACCGGGTTCAATGCCATCGAACTGGCAGCCTGGACGCATACGGAGTTTGTGAGAATCCATCCTTTCGTGGACGGCAACGGCAGAACCTCCCGAATGATCATGAACTATCAGATCATGGCGCAGGGGTTTCTCCCAGTATCCATCGCCAAGGAAAACCGGCTGGAATACTTCGACGCCCTCGAAGCCTATGCGGTAAATGGTGACCTGCAGCCCTTCGCAGATATGATTGCGGAACTGGAAGAACAGCGGCTGGGCGAATACCTGTCTATCGCACAGGAGCCAATACAGAACAACGGACCGGCCATGACCTTATAAAACAGAATATCGTTCAAGCAGACCGCAGGCAATGCCCTGCGGTCTTTTTTACCCCCTGTGAGCCGCTGTGACGCCCCGTGCGGCGGCTTTGCCGGGACGGTGGAGGAAGTACACGGCAAATGGTCTCGGAGCGAAATTCGGGCGGTTTTGGGAGAGGCTCGCACGGACGGAGGAACCTCTCCAAATCGGCTGGCTTCGCCTGCGATTTGGTTGCAGGAATAAGAGGCGGGGTTGCAAAGCTGCCCCGCCTCGGTTCACAGCAGCCCGCAACGCGGACTGCAAAGGGGATTCCGCCCTTTTCCGTTTCGCAGATGCGAGGGGTTGCAAACTGCCCGATTTTCGGCTGTTGGGGTTGCACATTCTCCCAACACCAGTCCTACAGCCTTTTTGAGGGGGATTGCATCAAAAAAACAGCAAGGAAGTGATGAAGTATGCCGATACCGAAGGAAAAGCGGAAATTCGCCCTGTGGCTGCGCCCGGAAACGCTTGCCAAAATCGAGAAACTCTATCGGGACGATGACTGCCGGAGCCGTTCGGAGTTTATCGAGAAAGCGGTCTTGTTCTATGCCGGATACTTGACAGCCGATGACGGTCAAGAGTATTTTCCAAACGTCATTGTCTCTACCGTCAAAGGCAGCCTGGACAGTTTGGAAAACCGGATGGCAAGCCTGCTGTTTAAAATGGCGGTGGAGCTGTCCATGACGCTTCATGTGACGGCGGCGACCAACCAGATCGATGCGGATACGCTCTCACGCCTGCGCGGTCTGTGCGTGGAGGAAGTCAAACGCCTGCACGGGGCTGTCCGGCTGGAGGACGCCGTGAAATTTCAAAATGGGATGTAATCGATGGCGGGAATTATTTTCAAGTGGCGGTATCTCAAAGCAGGTGCGTCCGGCAGGCACTCGGAAAATCTTATTCGGTATATCGCCCAGCGTGAAGGCGTGGAAAAACTCGATGACTCGTGGAAGCACCGCCCTGTGACAAAGGCGCAGACTGAACTGATCACACAAATCCTTTCGGATTATCCCGACGCCAAAGACAGCTTTGAATATCAAGACTATGAAAAATCCCGCACAGCCGGTGCAGCTTCTGAATTCATCACCCGTGCGATTGAGGAACGTGTCGATCTGATTGGAAAACGGGAAAACTATGTGGAATATATTGCGAAGCGTCCCCGCGTGGAGCGTCATGGATCGCACGGTTTGTTCACCGATGACGGCGTCCCCATCAATCTCTCCGCTGCGGCCAAAGAGGTAGCAAACCACAAGGGCGTGGTGTTTACCGAAATCCTGTCCCTGCGGCGGGAAGATGCTGTACGGCTGGGATATGACAAAGGTTCCGCATGGCGGGATCTGCTCCGCAGCCAGACTGACGCTATGGCAGCAGCGATGAAAATCCCGCTGACCGACCTGCGGTGGTATGCGGCGTTCCATAACGAGAGCCATCATCCCCATGTGCATATCGTGGCATACTCGGCAGGCCGGGAACCATATATGACAGAGCAGGGACTCCATAAACTGAAGTCTGTATTTGCCCGGCAGATTTTCAAGCAGGATCTGCTGCAGGTCTATACAGAGCAGACAAAGCAGCGAAATACGCTCACCCAAAAGAGCCGGGACGTTCTGGCAGACATCATCGGGCGCATCAACTCCGGCAGCTGTGACAATCCCATTGTCGCCGATCTGCTTGTGAAACTGTCGGAGCAGCTGAAGCATTGCAAAGGAAAAAAGGTATACGGGTATCTGCCGCAGGCGGGGCGGAACATCGTGAACGCCGTTGTGGATGAGCTGGCGAAGGACAAAAACATTGCCGCCCTGTATGATCTGTGGTACGAACAGCGGGATAAGATCACCGGCACCTACAGAAACACACCGGAACAGCGTATCCCGTTATCCCAGAACAAGGAATTCAAAGCAATCAAAAATGCGGTGATACAGGAAGCGATGAACATTGTCGCCGGCCATATCGAGATGGAAGAAACACCGGAGGACTCTCAGCCCGATGTAGATGAGCCGGAGATCAGCAGGGATACCGACTGGGACGAAACGGAACCGACAGAGCCGGATCGCTTCTATGGCGGCGGTAGTGGCAACAAGAAAAAGAAATCATGGTGGACTGATGAGTATAAAAAGGCTCGTCAGTTTTTTTATGGCACAAAAGAGATGCCGCCTGATTTTGATGCCGCCTTTTCCCTGATGCAGACCGAAGCCCAAAAAGGAAACGGCTTTGCCATGCACGATCTTGGAAAAATGTACCTCTCCGGCTTCGGCTGTGAAAAGGATGAAGAACAGGCGCAGGCGTGGTTCACAAAAGCGTATCATGCCTTTATTGCCAAAGAAGCCTCGTCCAAGAAAAAAGACTATCTGCAATACCGCATCGGCAAGCTGTATGCTTTCGGATACGGCGTGGAGCAGGACTATGGACAGGCGGCTAAATGGTATGAAAAAGCAGTGTCGGAAGACAATCCCTTTGCTGCTTATGCGCTCGGCAGTCTGTACCGCCGCGGTCAGGGCGTGGAGCAAAACGATGAAAAAGCCTATGAATTGTATTGCATGGCAGCGGAGCATTCGGAAAAGCCAAACGCCTATGCCGCATATGAGCTTGGACGGATGTGCAGGGACGGGATCGGCACGGCTCCAGACAAGGCAGCATCAGAAGCATGGTACCGGCAGGCATATCAGGGGTTCCTCATGATCGAGCAGAATATGGCGGACGACAAGCTGTACTACCGCCTGGGGCAGATGAACATGGGCGGGATCGGGACGGCGGTGAATCTGCCGAAAGCAAAGCGGTATTTTGAAAAAGCGGCGAAACTGGACAACCCTGACGCCCTATATGGCCTCGGCAAACTGTTCCTGCGGAAAGACTCGGAATATTACGATCCCAATAAAGCAGTGGACCGCCTGCTTCAAGCAGCGCAGAAAGGTCACGAGTTTTCAGCGTATGCTCTTGGCAAGCTGTTTCTCAAGGGCGATGAAGTACCGAAAAATGTGGGCTGCGCACTGCAGTGGTTAGAAGAAGCAGTGGTAAAAGAAAATCAGTATGCCGAATACCTGCTTGGAAAAACATTGCTCATGGGCGTGGATACTGAGCAGGACATGGAACGCGGTGTCCAGCTGCTGACCGCATCGGCCGGGCAGAAAAACTGCTGTGCGCAATACACCCTCGGCAAAGCCTATCTCGAAGGAGTTCTGCTGCCGCAAAACATTCCTGAATCCATCCGTCTGCTCAGCGAATCAGCAGACGGCGGCTTCGCTCCGGCACAATATCTGCTTGGGAAACTCTTATACCGCGGAGAAATCGTGATGCGGGATATCGGCAGGGCTCTTCTGTATTTGGAACAGGCGGCAGAAAAAGAAAATGCCTATGCAGCTTACCTTGCAGGAAAAATCCGGCTGACAGAAGAAGGCTTCAAGGATGTCCCGAAAGCTGTCAGGCTGTTTCAGCTTGCCGCCGCCCAGCAAAACAGCTTTGCCGAGTTTCAGCTCGGCTTATTGTATCTGTGGGGCAAGGATGTGGTACGAAATGAACGGGAAGCAATCCGGTGGCTGACTTTGTCTGCCGAACACGGCAATCCGTATGCCGCCCAGCTTCTCCACAGCATCAAATCCAATCAGAGCCGGTCGGCAGCATTGGGAGCACTCCGACTGTTACAGCATCTTTCTCGCATGATCCAAAACCGTTTGGAGGATGAGCGGAAAGGAACAGCCGGTATGACCGAGCGGAAGCTCAAACGAAAGATTGACGAGAAAAAGCAGGCGCATGGTCTGCGGCAGGGATAGGAGGTATTATTTTTGTCTCAATATATTCATTTTACGGAACAGCAAAAGGCACAGGCCAGGCAAACCAATATTGCGGAACTGCTCCGCAGCCAGGGTGAAACTCTCAAGCGATCCGGTTCGGAGTACGAATGGCGTGATGGCTCTGAAAAGGTTACCGTCAGAGGGAATCTGTGGTTTCATCAATACGAGCAAGTCGGCGGAGATGCAATTGATTTTGTGCGCCGTTTTTATAACAAGCTCTATCCGGAAGCGATGGAATTTCTGCTGGGCAGATCGGGCGGGGTGCTTACTGTTTCACCGCCTGTGCAAAAGGAAGAAAAACCATTTGTACTGCCGCCGAAGAACGATAATATGCGGCGGGTGTTCGCCTATCTCCTGAATCGCCGGGGAATCGACCAGGAGGTGCTGTATGCCTTTGTTCATAAAGGCATGATTTATGAATCGGCAGACTACCACAACACAGTCTTTGTAGGCTTCGATTCCAATGGTAATGCAAAGCACGCCCACAAGCGCGGGACTGGTTCCGAGAGCAGCTACAAAGGCAATGTGACCGGCAGCCAGCCGGAATTTAGCTTTCACTGGTACGGACAAAGTGATCGGCTCTATCTGTTTGAAGCGCCGATTGATATGCTTTCGTTCATTTCCATGCAGAAAGAGGGCTGGCGGCAGCACAGCTATGCGGCATCCTGTTCGGTTTCGGACAGGGTGCTTTTTCAAATGCTCAAGGACAATCCAGATATCAGGCAGGTGGTTCTCTGTCTTGACAGCGATGAACCCGGACAAACGGCAGCGAAACGCATTGCCGACAAGCTCTTTGTCCAGGGAATCTCATCCGAAATTCTCGTACCGTATCATAAGGACTGGAATGAGGATCTGCTGGCAGCCGGGAAACAGCCTGTCCCTGAAGAATAGGAGGAACAGTCAAATTGGGGAATACAACTCTCCTGATCGTGATAGCGGCGGTTATGTTCGCCGTCATCGGCGGGATCACACTCGCCTCTCATCTATACAACCTCAACAGCATCAAAAGCAAAACAGTGGGTGACGGCCAGCACGGTACCGCTCGATTTGCAACCAAATCAGAAATCCGGCGGACCTATAGGCAGGTGCCGTTTACGCCCGCCACGTGGAGAGCACAGGCAAAGAAAAATCAGCCGCCAGAGCTGCCGCAGGGTATCATCGTCGGCTGTAGAAACAAGGGTGGAGAAACTATTGCCCTTGTGGATGACGCGGACGTTCACTGCATGATGGTTGGTGCGGCTGGTTGCGGAAAGACCGCTTTCTGGCTGTATCCAAACCTGGAATATGCCTGTTCGTCCGGAATGTCCTTCCTGGCGACCGATACCAAGGGTGACCTTTATCGGAATTATGGACGGATTGCGCAAGAGGATTATCATTACAACGTGGCAGTCATTGATCTGCGGAATCCCACCCAGTCGGACGGGAACAACCTGCTGCATCTCGTCAACAAATATATGGACGCCTGCAAGGAAAATCCCGATGATATTGCTTTGAAAGCAAGGGCGGAAAAATATGCAAAAATCATTGCCAAAACACTCATCTACGGAGACGGCGATGCCTCCGCTTACGGACAGAACGCTTTCTTTTATGACGCCGCCGAGGGGTTAATGACATCGGTCATCCTGCTCATTGCGGAGTTTGCCGAACCAAAGGAACGGCATATTGTATCGGTGTTCAAGCTGATCCAGGAATTGATGGCGCCCAGCAATGTAAAGGGGAAAAATCACTTCCAGCTTCTGCTGGATCGTCTGCCGCCGGATCATAAGGCGCGGTGGTTTGCGGGAGCGGCGCTGTCTGCCGGCGATCAGGCTATGGCAAGCGTTATGAGTACGGCGCTGTCCCGGCTCAATTCTTTTTTGGACACCGAGATGGAGCAGGTGCTGTGCTTTGACACGGCAGTGGATGCAGAGCGCTTTTGTCAGGAGAAATCCGCCATTTTTGTCGTTATGCCGGAGGAAAATCCCAATGCGTACTTCATGATCAGCCTGCTCATCCAGCAGCTGTACCGGGAAATCCTTTCCGTAGCGGACGAAAACGGCGGTAAGCTTCCCAACCGCGTTATGTTCTACTGTGACGAGTTTGGAACCATGCCGCCGATCCAGTCGGCGGAAATGATGTACAGCGCTTCCCGAAGCAGGCGGCTTTCCATCGTCAGCATCATCCAGAGCTATCAGCAGCTGGAAAAAAACTACGGCCGGGAAGGCGCCGCCATCATACAGGATAACTGCCAGATTACCATTGTGGGCGGTTTTGCGCCGACCTCAGAAACGGCTGATATTGTTTCCAAGACGTTGGGCAGCCGAACAGTGTTGACCGGCTCGGTCAGCCGCAGCAAAAATGATCCGTCCCAGTCCTTGCAGATGACCGAGCGCCCGCTGATGAGCGCGGACGAACTCAAAAACATGAAAAAAGGTTCCTTTATCGTGATGAAAACAGGGACGCATCCGTTTGTGTCCCCATTAAAGCTGTTTTTCAAGTGGGGCATTTCTTTTTCGGATATGCCCTATACAGTTGCGGAGCATGGTGCAAGAAAGGTGTGTTATGTCAGCCGGGTAAAAATCATGCAGGCTATCGCCAGCCGGTTCCCACAGGTCAAAAAGCCGAAGACGGAAGCAAACAGCGGTGGTACGAATCTGACAGAACCGCAGCCGAAAGCCCCCATACAAATCCGCACCGATTAGGAGGTGGCTGCCATGCCATATTTCACAAAGCTGTATCAGACCGATCTGCCGCATCGTGCCAAGCTCGTCTATATTTATCTTCACGACCGGATGGACAGTGAAAAGAAAGCATGGCCGGGACTGGGGACCATTGCAAAGGATTTGTCGCTTTCCCGCAGCACGGTCAAGAGGGCGGTGAAAGATTTAGAGCAAGCCGGGCTGATACGAAAAGAGCCGCACTTCCGTGAAAACGGCAGTGCGACTTCTAACCGGTATTATTTACTTTGAAAAAGTTTTTACTCACAAGGGAGCAGTCTGTCTTTATGATGAACCGAGGGTCGGTTCATCATGGCTCCCCTTGAACAACTCACTCTAAGAGGGATACCAGCAGAAGGAAAAAACACAAACTCCCACTTGCAAACTGTAAATCATATAGATGAGAAAGGCGGCTCCTTTATTATACAAAAGAAATACCGCCTTTTTTTACGGAATGATGAATATTTACATTTATTTCATAAATTACAGATTGCATATTTGCCATAAATAAGATATAATCAAATAAATACTACTTTTGTATTTTGGATTTTAATTTTGAATGGGGCTGAAGACTATGGGGCGAAAAGCCTATTCGGAACAGGAACGGGAGCAAGTGCGGACTGCTCTGCTGACCACTGTGATCCAGTGTATTGTAGACCGAGGACTCATCCACAGCAGTATTGATGTCCTGTGTAAAAAAGTAGGCATCTCCAAGACCTTTTTCTACACCTTTTTTCCCTCCAAAGAAGAACTGGTGTTGGAGGCACTTCGGTATCAGCAGCCCAAGCTGCTACAATATGCCAGGCAACTGATGGGAGATCCTGCCCTCAGTTGGAGGGATGGTGTTCGAACCTTTTTAGAAACCTGCGCTTACGGTGAGAAAAAGGGGATCGCCGTATTGTCCATTGAAGAAGAACAGGAGATTTACCGCTGCCTCTCCCAAGAAAATTTCCAAGCCTTCCGTGACGATCAGACGAAATTATTCTGTGATCTGCTTGTGATTTTCGGTCTTCCTGTGGGCTGTATAGAACCCCGGCTATTTGGCAACCTCGCCCTGTCCATGATGATGGTCTACAAGGCAATTCCAAACACCATGCCCTTCCTGTTTCCGGAGATGGCGGAGGATATGGTGGAGTTTCAAATCAACGCCCTGCTGGATGAAATGCAGAGGGTAAAAGAAAGAGTAAACAGAGAGTGAAAGAAGATGCACAGAAAGAACCAACACCTCCCCGTAAGGGTACAACGCAACTCCATCGTTCAGTTTTTGAAAAAGGCTGATTTTTTGAAACCGGCTTTTGGTTCTGTGCGGCCTTTTCATGCCCTGCGGCAGTCTGTCCTTGCGGCAGTATGGCACGGGGCATTTTTTATGACTCAGAAAGAGGTGGGTTGATATGAATTTACCAAAACGCAACAGTGCGGACGGGCGCTGTTACTGGATGAAGCCCGAGGTACAGGAAGAACTGCAACCGCTCTTTGACCAGTGTATCCAGGATGCCATTGACGGGAGAATCACGCGGCTTGATGATTCCCACTGGCCGCCGGTAGTGGTCAGCAGTCAAGGTGCACCCTTTGAGGTGTGGCAACTGCTTAGGGCATGGACCGAAATACAGCGGGCCGAGACCCTGGATGCGGAAAAGGC
>JABLTR010106113.1_pt1 | contig 84484 bp, 76 predicted proteins | sample 7160071 | NCBI WGS metagenome assembly JABLTR01 (sample SAMN14651230, study PRJNA627086) | human gut metagenome | isolation source: feces | host: Homo sapiens
ATATCAGCCATTGAGCAGCACCTCCATTACATCCATTAGCTTTTTATAAACCCTCATTTTCTTTGCGTAACTTGAAAGATTGCTCAGGTTTTTCTTTTTATCGGCAGCATAGGCATTGAGCGCCTTATTAAACATTTCGTTGTCCAGCTTTGTGCGGTATTTGAAACAGTCGCATATGGTGCGTTCCCGATCATAAACAGCAAGCTGCACTCCATTAAAATCCCCGCTTGTTTTTCCGATTTCAAACAAGGTAGGCTGTACAAAATACACCTTTGTCGCCAAAGAATCGATATGCAGCCTTGTCCGTGAAAAGGTGCGGGGGACGGCAATTGACCATTGCCGGGGCGAAAAATCACTGTAGCCGTAATAAAACAGCGCCGATTCCACGCACACGATACTTTCGGGAAGGAGAGTGGCAAGCACCTGTTCTTCCTTTATATCTTCCTGATCGGCGAGTTGGTAATAGCCATGTCTGACACGCTCAAGATAACCCTTTTTGCATAGATTGGCTACATCATAGTTGGTAAGTCCTTCAGCAACAAAATCGGCGGTTTTCGCTATGCCGCCGTTGTTATCTATTATGTTTTTAATGGTTTCCTTTTTGTCCACTTGTTCACCAATTTTCAAGCCACAACTTATTGATATTGTGTTCGAAAAATATTGTATCATAGAAGCGTCCCAATATCAACAATTTTTAAAACATAGATATAAGATATTGTGAAACTAAAATTTGAAATCTGCTACAATATCTTCGGATGAGATGATATTGCTCCGTGCTAAGGAAGGCGAGTGTTATCAACACCGATAACAAACTGATAACATTAGCCCATATAGGCAGGATAATATGGATATATCAAATAATCAAAAGCACCACGAATATGACAGAGAATAATCTCTAAACAAAATTGATTAAGCTTTGTCGAGTGGGAATAGTCTGCCCCGCGAGTGAGCGAGCGGCTAGGCAGACTTTCTGCCAGACAGGACAATGAACCCCAAAACAGAGCGATTGACGATAAGGAAACTTAGCCGGAACTGCACTGGAAAACAAACCTTCCTGTAAGCTGCTGGAAAGGCTCGTATTTACACTTCAAAAAACCGAGAGGCTTTCTTTTCAAAAAGACACAAATGGTAATGATATTGCCTTTGAAGGTGGGATTTTTGCAAGATGTGCAGGAGGGTAAAGAAATGGACGCGGAAAAATTAAAACGAGAGCTGTTTTCCCTGTTGACGAAAAAGGGAGCGAAACTCATGGGAGTCGCTGATCTGTCGAGAATTGTAGATGGCGTGATGCGGACAGGCGTGTCGGTAGCCGTCCCTGTTCCGAAAAATATCGTAAAAGACCTGCAGACCGCGCCGACGAAAGAGTATTATGATGCATATTATGCTTTAAACGCCATGCTGGACGGTATCGTCACATGTGGGGCCGGATTTTTGCGGGAAAAGGGATATGAGGCCTGTGCCAATACTACGAAAATCGTAAAGCTGGACGATAACTGGCGTACGCCTCTTCCTCATAAAACGGTGGCGACGCGTGCCGGGCTGGGATGGATAGGGAAAAATTGTCTGCTGGTCACGGAAAGATATGGCGGCGCTGTTCGATTGTCCAGCCTGGTCACAGACGCACCTCTGCCAGTCGGCACACCGATCGATGACAGCAGATGCGGCGGGTGTACCGTCTGCGTGGCGAAGTGCCCCGGCAAAGCGTTGACAGGAGTGCTGTGGAATAGGGACAGAAGCAGGGAAGAGCTGTTCCGCAAGGAGGCTTGCTGGGAGATGCAGGTAAGGAGGATGAAAGAGGCCACGGGAATAGAGACGGATTTATGCGGACTGTGCTTCGCCGTATGTTCTTATACGCAGAGATATCTGAAACGACAGGCGTAATCTGTATGTTTAAATTATCTTTAAAACTATGTTTAGAAATGGACCACTTTCTTGCTAAAAGGAGCGACCTATAGTAAAATTTTAGCCATATTGAGGGAATTGCAGTATGGCGCAGGCTGCGGACAGGAGGAAGAGAAGTGGGAGATATCATACGGATAGACCATCTCAGCAAGAGGTTCGGAGAGGTGAAGGCGGTAGATGACCTGAGCTTTCGCGTCAGGGAAGGGGAGCTGTTCGCCTTCCTCGGTATCAACGGCGCGGGAAAGTCTACCACTATCAATATGATGTGCGGTCAGCTTTCGAAGGACAGCGGGAGCATCGTGATAGACGGGCAGGAACTGGACGGAAACGTGGATTCCGTAAAACGGGAATTGGGCGTAGTTTTTCAGTCTTCCGTTCTCGATTCAGCCCTTTCGGTCCGCGACAATCTGGAAAGCCGTGCCGCCCTGTACGGCATCACAGGGGAAGCGTTCAGGGAAAGGCTTGCGGAGCTTGCGGGACTGTTGGGATTCGAGGATCTTTTGAAACGTCCGGTAGGCAAGCTTTCGGGTGGCCAGCGGAGGAGGATAGATATCGCCAGGGCCCTGTTCCACAAGCCGAAAATACTTGTTCTGGATGAACCGACGACGGGTCTGGATCCGCAGACAAGAAGGATACTCTGGGATGTCGTATCGAGCCTTCGCAGGAGCGAGAACATGACCGTGTTCCTGACTACTCATTATATGGAAGAAGCAGGGGAAGCCGATTACGTCGTTATCATCGACAGCGGCAGGATCTCCGCGGAAGGAACGCCGCTTGAGCTAAAGAACGCTTATACCGGCGATTATATCACCATCTATGGCATCGGGGAAGATGTGGTGAAAGAGCTGGGTGTCCGTTACGAAAAGGTGAGGGATGCGTACCGCCTGTCGGTGGACAGTACGAAGAAAGCCACCGAGCTGATAATCCGATACCCTGAAGTATTCGTCGATTACGAGATAACAAAGGGAAAGATGGATGATGTTTTCCTCGCGGTAACGGGTAAGACTCTTTCGGGAGGTGAGGAGAGATGAGCGTATCGACGGCCCTTATAAAGAGAAATGTCAAGCTGTTCTTCAAGGATAAGGGGATGTTCCTCACTTCGCTGATAACACCTGCCATCCTGCTGGTGCTCTACGCTACATTTTTGGCCGGCGTGTACCGCGACAGTTTCACTTCCGGCATTCCCGATGCGCTGGAAATCTCCGGTGACATCGTGGATGGTCTGGTAGGGAGCCAGCTCATATCCTCCATCCTGGCCGTCTCATGTGTGACGGTAGCTTTCTGCTCCAACTTCCTTATGGTGCAGGACAAAGTCAGCGGCACGATAAAGGATCTGCGGATGTCACCCGTAAGCTCCGCGACCCTTTCCATGAGCTATTATATGGCGACGCTGCTTTCCACCCTCATCATATGTTTCGTCGCAGCCGGGATCTGCCTCGTCTATGTGGCTGTCACAGGCTGGTACATGTCGCTCGCCGATGTGTTCCTTCTGCTTTTGGATATTTTACTTCTGGTCCTGCTGGGAACGGCCTTCTCTTCCATAGTCAACTTCTTCCTGTCGACCCAGGGGCAGATTTCCGCAGTAGGCACCATCATCAGCGCGGGATATGGTTTCATCTGCGGAGCATATATGCCCATCTCCTCCTTCAGCGAAGGCCTTCAGGAGGCGGTAGCTTTTCTGCCGGGGACCTACGGGACGGCCCTCGTCCGCAACCATGCGATGCAGGGCGTTCTTGCCGAGATGGAGGGTCAGGGTGTCCCGGAGGAAGTGATCGAAGGGATGAGAGACTTACTGGACTGCAATATTTACTTCTTCGAAAAACAGGTGGATGTACCTGTCATGTACGCGATACTCATAGCCGCTATCGCCCTGCTTGTCGTAGTTTATATCATGCTCAATGTCTTCAGGAAAAGACAGGGATAAGATGGCACTCATCCTACAGGGGGCGAGATAGCCGAAGACAAAGAACAGGTCACGTCACAGCCTGTTCTTATCTCCCCATTCACACATCCCGTCCAGGATCGGAATCAGAGACTTGCCTCGCTCCGTCAGACTGTATTCCACCTTTGGCGGTATCTGAGGGTATTCCTCACGGTGGACAAGTTGGTCAGCTTCCAGCTCTTTAAGGGTGGAGCTGAGGGTCTTGTAGGAAATGCCGCCGATATATCTTTTCATCTCGTTGAAACGTACGACACCGAATTCCATCAGGGTGTAGAGTATCGTCATCTTGTATTTCCCATTTATCAGGGAAAGAGTGTAGCTGAAGCCGGTCGTTACAAGGCTTTCATTGGAAATACATCGCTGTCCCATTTCACACTCTCCTTTAGGTAAGTACATGGCTTTAATGTAAGTACCGCACTTAAATGTGCGTACTTGATTAATAGATTGCTCTCGCTAGAATTATAGTATCAGAAACAGAGAAAGTCAAATCTGTAAGGGTAGACCGTTTGCCTGGGATGGATATGCCCGGCTCGATACGGCAGCTGAATAGAAGGAGGAAAAGCCAATGAGTAAGAAAATCGCGATATTGAATGGAAGCCCCCGCAGAAAGGGGAATACGTCTGCGCTGGTAAAATCCTTTGCGGAAGGCGCGGAAAGCGCAGGCCATACAGTCACTGAATTTTTCCTGGACAGTATGGATATCCACGGATGCAAAGGATGCTTCGGCGGCCACAGCAGCCAGGAATGTCCATGCGTCCAGAAGGACGATATGATCAAGATATATCCGGCCGTAAAGGATGCTGACGTGGTAGTGCTGGCTACGCCGCTCTATTACTGGAACATGAGCGGCCAGATAAGAACCGCTGTAGACAGACTGTTTGCCCTCGAGGAAGGAGACGGTAATTTCCTTCGTGGAAACGGCAAGGCATCGGCTCTGCTGATGGCGGCGGAAGGCCACGGCTTTGAAGACGTGCTCACCTACTATGACCACCTGATGGAACATCTGAAGTGGGAAAACCTGGGTCACGTCCTGGCCGGAGGCAACATGGATGTGGGAGATATAGATGGAAAGCCGGAGATACAGCAGGCCTACGACTTGGGAAAATCCATAAAATAAATGAAAAAAGCCGCTGCAAACGCGGCGACAAGCCCTCAGGCAGTATGAAAACTGACCGGGGGCTTTTATATTGGCGCCGGATCATCACCCGGGCATTGGACTGTAGCTGCATTTTGTTATCATGCCTTGATTGTCGATAATGCGGATATTTATATCTACAAACACCGCTCAAACCATAAACTGTACATTTAAAAAATATAAAAATGCATATTTTTCAAATAACAAAAAAACGATACAATTTATGGAGCGATATCATTGATAAGGAGGCTTTTTTATGGAAAACAGAAAGATAACGTACATGGTCTATACGGCGCTGATGGCGGCACTCATCTTTGTGGCCACATATCTGATAAAGATACCGAACCCGGCCACAGGAGGGTACAGCCACATGGGCGACTGCATGACATTCATCGCGGTGGTGATGCTGGGGCGACGGAACGGAAGCATGGCGGCGGCCATCGGAGGGGCTCTTTCGGATCTGCTGGCGGGAGCCGCCGTATGGGTACTGCCGACGCTGGTGATAAAGTTCCTGATGGCGTTCATCATGGGAACGGTGATAAGTAAAGACCCGCTGAGTCACAGAAAGCAGCTGGAAGGCGCGGTCATCGGAGGGGTATTCCAGGTGGCAGCGTACACCCTGGCGAAAATCGCGCTGATAGGCACGGGCCCCGCGCTTCTTTCCATCCCGAATGTCACCATACAGACGACCATAGGCATCGTACTGTTCGTCGTAATCGCCCGTGTGCTGACGAGACATATTTCACCGCTGCACGCTGACGGAAGGAGGTAAGATGATGAAGAAGATAGATGCACATGCACATATAGGATACATAGGAGGCTGGGCCGATGTTGGTATCACGGAGGAAGGGCTCATAGAGCAGATGGATCAGTTCGACATAGACAGGACTGCTCTCTGCTGCGAGGACAATCAGGTGACCCTTAAAGTCATGGAGGATTTTCCGGGAAGGTTCATCGGGTGCGTATATGTAAATCCTTTTAAGGAAGATGCCGTCAGCTTGATAGAGCGCTACGCCGGGCAGGGGTTCAGCGCGGTGAAGCTCAATCCACTGAGGCACGCATACTGTGCGGATGGGGAAATAGTCGACCCCGTCATGGAAAGGGCGGAAAGGCTGGGGCTGCCGGTATGTATACACAGTGGTCATCCTCCCTATTCATTGCCGTGGCAGATCGGTCTTCTTGCTGAGAGACATCCTGATGTCAGGGTGATGATGATACACATGGGACACGGCCATGGCGTATATATCGACGCGGCGCTGAAGATGGCGAGAAAATTTCCCAATATATATCTGGAAATGTCCGGCATGCCTATGCCGTCAAAGATAAGGGAGGCTTACGAGACTGTCGGCAGGGACAGGATAATGTTCGGCACGGACACGCCTTTTCATCATCCCAGCGTGGAACTGCAGAAGGTACTGGTCAGCGGAGTAGACGAGGAGGGACTGGAAAGGATACTGTATCGCAACGCCAGGGACTTCTTCGATATCCAATGAGGCGTTTCCACATCCAATAAGATCTCGTAGTATTGATTGTATTGACAACCGATACCCCTATAGGTATAATATACACATACCCCCATAGGTATAAAAAGGCTGTGACCGCAGCCGCGGTTCCGGGTACGGCTGGCAAGGCCGAGTGGGGGAGAATGACAAGTAAACAAAAATGCAGCAATGAAAAAACGAAACGGTGGAAATCGTGGAAAGAGGTTCGGTATGGATAAAGCGATCGAGAAAGTCGAGCAGTTTATGGAGCTGGGCGGCACAAGGAAGGAGATAGTTCTGCTGGTGATATCGGGCATTTCGCTGGTCATAAGCATTTTCGACCTGGTGCCGCTTCCCTTCGATGCGGCGTGGGTGGCCATAATACTCTGCGGAGTACCGATTATAATAGAGGCCATCATAGGGCTTATCACCGCCTTCGACATCAAGGCAGATGTGCTGGTTTCCATGGCTCTGGTGGCAGCTGTGTGTATCGGGGAGGATTTTGCCGCGGGAGAGGTAGCCTTCATCATGCAGATAGGAGCGCTGCTGGAGGATCTGACGGTAGCGAAGGCCAGAGCCGGCATAGAGAAGCTGGTACACCTGACTCCTCAGACTGCCAGAGTGATGAGGAACGGGACGGAAGAGGTAGTGCCTGCTGAGCAGGTGAAGGTGGGAGACATGATAAGAGTACTTCCCGGCGAAACGGTGCCTGTAGATGGTGTCATCGTTTCGGGGCAGACCTCGGTCAATCAGGCCGTGATGACGGGAGAATCGCTGCCGGTAGACAAATCGGCCGGCGATGAGGTCTCCAGCGGGACGGTGAACCAGTTCGGGGCCTTCGAGATGAAGGCTACAAGGGTCGGAGAGGACAGCTCCATACAGCGGATGATAAAGCTGGTGCAGTCGGCCGATGCCGGCAAAGCAAAGATAGTCAGCCTGGCCGACAGATGGGCTACATGGATAGTGATCATTGCGCTGACTGCGGCGGCTGTAACGTGGGCAGTGACGGGAGAGATAATAAGGGCAGTGACGATCCTGGTAGTGTTCTGTCCATGTGCGCTGGTACTGGCTACACCGACAGCCATCATGGCAGCCATAGGCAATGCTACGAAGCACGGCTTCCTGGTCAGGGAGGGTGATGCATTGGAACGGCTGGCCAGAGTCTCCAGGATAACCTTCGATAAGACCGGAACCCTTACCTACGGGACACCGGAAGTGACAGAAGTACATAGCGTGCTGGAAGGAGTGTCCGATGACCAGCTGTATTCGATGGTGGCTGCCGCGGAGCAGTTCTCGGAGCATCCGCTGGGAAAGGCCATATTCTCCTGCTGCATGAAAACAGAGAGTGAAGAAGGCCGTGAAGGAAGTCTGAAGGCCAGAAAGGTGGAAGGTTTCACAATGATACCGGGGCAAGGCGTGAAGGCTGTCATCGATGGGAAAAAGGTGGCGGCTGGTAATGTCAAGCTGATATCAGCGGAGGATATCACCGTCACCGGTGACATTGCGAGAGCGGCGGGAAAGCACATCTCGGAAGGCTCCACCGTCATCCTGGCAGCTATAGATGGAGAGATGGCCGGTTATATAGTTCTGTCGGACACGGTGAGAGAGGAGAGCCGGGAGATGATAACACGGCTGAAGGCGCTGGGAGTAGAGCCGGTGCTGCTTACAGGTGACAACAGGAACGCGGCGGACAACATCGCCGGACAACTGGGAATCAGTGAGATCCATTCCAATTGCATGCCGGAAGACAAGCTCAATGACATAGACGCATATCAGAAGAACGGCAGCGATGTCTGCATGATAGGAGACGGCATCAACGATGCGCCGGCGCTGAAAAAAGCCAACGTGGGGATCGCCATGGGAGGCGTTGGCAGCGATATCGCCGTGGATGCGGCTGACATCGCGCTGGTAGACGATGAGATCAAGGAGCTGCCTCATCTGGTGGCGCTGGCTAAACGGATGATGACGACCATAAAGCTGAACCTGTCCTTTTCCATGGGCCTCAACTTCCTGGCTATCATCCTGGCCATAACGGGAGTGATGGGACCGGTCGTGGGAGCTCTTGTCCATAATGCCGGTTCAGTGCTGGTGATAATCAATTCATCGCTGTTGCTGAAATGGAAAAGAAGATAGGCGAGTCGCTATCGTGAGATTTACAGGCTTTGCTGCCGAATTTTCGGGAAAGAGAGATGATCCGGCAATAAAAACACAAGACGTTGCCGGATTTCAGAAAAGTAAAGAGGATTCGGCAGGAAAAAGGAAAAAACATCCATAAAATCGAGAAGCGACAGAGAAATATTTGAAAATCCGCGCCGGGAAAACTGTTTAAAGTAAAAATCCGGCAAGCTGCTGCCGAATCTCAAGCGACAGTGAAAAATCCGGCAACAAAGCCTGTCGGCGTTGCCGGATCTCAACGGAATCCTTAAAATCCGGCAGATTTGCCGGGAAGGGCGGGAAACCTGCCGGATGATGAAGCACAATGAAAACCGATGAGAATAGATGACAAAAAAGGGGCTGCACATCGTCATACTTGACGACATGCAGCCCTTTGCTGTTGGTGGAAAATCAATCTCTGTAATTTTTCCTCGCAGTATAGTGGGTATGGAGAAGCTGATGAGCCTTGCTTCCGTTGGCCATGCCCAGGAAGTTCTTGTACAGCTTTTTAACGGCAGGGTTGTTGTGGGATTTTCTGATATATGTATTTCTGTCTTCTCTGTACAGTCCCTTGGCTCTTTCTTCCTTGATATCTATCCAGTTTCGGACGTCGGAGAGCTGGAGCGGCTGGCCGCCTCCGTTTATGCAGCCTCCCGGACAGGCCATGATCTCGACGAAGTGGAATTCTTCGCCGGCTTTTATGGCATCCATCAGTTTCCTGGCGTTGCCGAGGCCGTGGGCTACTGCGGCTCTTATGTTGAGATCGTTGATGGTGATGGTAGCTATCTTGATACCCTCAAGGCCGCGGACGTCCTCGTATTCGAAGTTATCGGCGGAGCTTCCCGTCAGGATATCCGATACGGTCCTGAGAGCCGCTTCCATCACGCCTCCCGTGGTTCCGAATATTACGCCGGCTCCCGATGCGCCTCCGAACGGAGCGTCGAAATCGCTGTCACCCAGATCAGGGAAGTCGATACCGGAGTCGTATATCATCGTGCCCAGCTCTCTCGTCGTTATGACGATGTCCACGTCGGCCAGGCCGTCTACCTGCATTTCAGGCCTTCCCGCCTCGAACTTCTTGGCGGTGCAAGGCATTACGGAGACTACTACGATGTCCTTCGGATCAAGTCCGTTCTGTTCTGCGTAGTAAGTCTTGAGAATAGCTCCGAACATCTGATGAGGTGATTTACATGTGGACAGATTATCCAACATATCCGGATAATTGTGTTCGCAGAACTTTATCCATCCCGGCGAGCAGGATGTGATGAGTGGCAGCTTGCCGCCTCCGCGTATCCTGTCTATCAGCTCGGCTCCTTCCTCCATGATGGTCAGGTCGGCTCCCGTATCGGTGTCGAACACCTTGTCGAAGCCCAGCATCCTCAGGGCCGTTACCATTTTGCCGGTAACGGGAGTACCGATAGGCATATCGAAATCCTCACCCAGGGCTACCCTTACGGCAGGAGCTGTCTGGGCGATGACGTGCTTTGTCGGATCGTATATGGCCTCCCATACTCTGTCGATGTCATTCTTTTCGTGAAGGGCGGCGACAGGACATACATTGATACACTGTCCGCAGTTGACACATGGTGTGTCTTTGAGGGACATGTTGAACGGTGACGCTATCTGCGTATTGAAGCCTCTGTTGATGACATCGATCACTCCTACTGTCTGTATGTTCTTGCAGACGCTGACGCATCTTCTGCACAGGATGCATTTGTTAGGATCTCTTACGATGGAAGGGCCGATGTCCAGCGGCAGTTTTTTGCTTTCTCCCTCAAATCTCACTTCTCCCACCGACAGTTTGTTAGCCAGAGCCTGGAGTTCGCAGTCCATCCAGCTTCTGGAACAGGTCTGGCATCTGGCGTTGTGGTTGGAGAGTATCAGCTCCAGGTTCACCTTTCTTGCCTCCATTACCTTAGGAGTGTGGGTGAAGACCTCCATCCCTTCCGAGACAGGATGGACGCAGGCAGCCTGCAGCGCTCTGGCTCCCTTCACCTCAACGACGCACATACGGCAGCAGCCGATCTCGCTGATATCCTTGAGGAAACAGAGGGTAGGGATGGTTATGTTTACCTCTTTGGCTGCCTCCAGGATCGTGTAGTTTTCCGGTACATAAAGGTTTATACCGTCTATGGTTATGTTTACTTTATTCATGTTATGCGGCCTCCTTCACATTACGCGTTCTTCATTATTGACTTGAACGGACACTTCTCCATACAAACGCCACACTTGATACACTTGTCCTGATCGATGACGAATGGGGTATCCTTGTCGCCCGATATCGCGCCCACAGGGCAGTTCTTCTTACAGATGCTGCAGCGCTTGCAGATGCTGTCGAATATGACATACTGTACCATGGATTTGCAGACGCCGGCTGGACATTTCTTGTCCACAACATGGGCCATATATTCGTCCTTGAAGTATCTCATGGTGGAAAGCACAGGGTTAGGAGCCGTCTGGCCCAGTCCGCAGAGGGCGGACGCCTTTATGTTCCTGGCCAGGACTTCCAGCTTTTCCAGATCTTCTACCTGTCCTTTACCTTCTGTGATACGCGTTACGATCTCCAGCATCCTCTTGGTGCCTATCCTGCAAGGAGGACATTTGCCGCAGGATTCATCGACGGTGAATTCAAGGAAGAACTTGGCCAGGTCCACCATGCAGGTGTCCTCGTCCATTACGATGAGACCGCCGGAGCCCATCATGGAGCCCAGAGCTATCAGCGAATCGTAATCTATAGGAGTGTCCAGCTCGGAAGCCGGGATGCAGCCGCCGGAAGGGCCGCCTGTCTGAGCCGCTTTGAATTCCTTGCCGTTAGGTATACCGCCGCCGATGTCGTATATTATCTCACGCAGTGTGGTTCCCATAGGGATTTCCACCAGACCGGTGTTGTTTATTTTGCCGCCCACGGCGAATACTTTGGTTCCCTTTGATCTTTCCGTACCGATGCTTGAGAACCACTCGGCTCCCCGGAGGATTATCATAGGGATATTGGCGTAAGTTTCCACGTTGTTGAGGATGGTAGGCTTGCCGAAGAGCCCTTTTACGGCAGGGAACGGAGGTCTTGGCTGCGGTTCTCCTCTGCGCCCTTCCACCGATGTCATGAGGGCCGTTTCTTCTCCGCATACGAAGGCTCCGGCGCCCAGCCGCACGTCCAGATCGAAATCAAATCCGGTGCCGAAGATATCCTTGCCCAGCAATCCGTATTCCTGAGCCTGCTTTATGGCTATGGTGAGTCTTTCCACGGCGATAGGATATTCGGCTCGCACGTATACATATCCCTGATTGGCACCGATGGCGTATCCGGCTATGGCCATGGCTTCTATAACAGAGTGGGGATCTCCCTCCAGCACCGATCTGTCCATGAACGCTCCCGGATCGCCTTCATCGGCGTTGCAGCATACATATTTCTGTGCCACCTGCTGGTCTGCGGCAAAGCTCCACTTGACCCCTGTAGGGAATCCACCGCCGCCTCTTCCTCTCAGCCCCGACTCTTTTATCGTATCTATAACATCCTCCGGCTCCATCTCCGTCAGGACTTTTTCCAGAGCCGAATAACCGTCTCTTGCTATGTACTCATCTATATTTTCGGGATTGATGGCTCCGCAGTTTCTCAGCGCAACTCTCATCTGTCTGGAGAAGAAGTCCACGTTTTCCAGCGCGTTCTCTATCTTTTCGGCTTCCTTGTCGCCGGCCAGTAAACGTCTTACGGGTTCGCCCTTCATGATATGGCTGTCGAAGATCTCGTTGACGTCCTCCGGCTGTACCAGCGTGTACATGATATGCTCAGGATAGAACATAACGATGGGACCTTCAGCGCAGAGACCGAAGCAACCGGTCTTTACGACTTTGATATCGTTCTCCAGTTTGTTTATCTTTATCAGGCTCTCCAATCCGTCTATTATCTTCATGGAATTGGAAGATGTACAGCCTGTACCTCCGCAGACCATTATGTGCATCTTACCGCCTGTCGCCGTAGGCTCAGCGTCAGGGTTTACACGGATCATCAGGTCAGCCTGTTTTTCCTTTCTTATCTTATCGATATCCGAAATGCTCTTTATCATCGCTATTACCTCCTAAAGTTTATCGAACTTGTCTATGATGCCGTCGACATCGTCGGGAACCAGTTTACCGAAGACTTCGTCATTGATGGTCACCACCGGAGCCAGGCCGCAGGCTCCTATGCATCTGCAGGCGTCCAGAGAGTATTTGCCGTCGTCGGTACATTCGCCCACGTCGATGGAAAGTCTGGTCCTGAATTTGTCGAGGATGTCGTTGGCTCCCTTGACGTAACAGGCCGTACCCATACAGACGTTGATCTGATATTCTCCTTTAGGATTGATCGAGAATTGTGTGTAAAAGCTGACTACGCCGTATACCTCCGCGAGAGGGATATTGAGCTTTTCCGCTATGTCGCGCTGTACTTCCAGAGGAAGATAGCCGTATACTTCCTGGGCCTCATGGAGTACAGGAATGAGGGCGCCCTGAGTGTCCTTGTACTTAGCGATTATAGCATCCAGTTTTTCCGCTTTTTCTTTCGCGTCGGCACACATGGTGCAATTGTTGCTCATGCAAAACTCCTTTCACTCTTTTGTAAAATTCCGATAATTGTGATTAAAATAACTATTTGTATAATATCGTTGGAATAGATATTCTGTCAATACGTGTGAAAAAAATATCGGTGTTTTTTTGCTGATACAATTTACAAATTTGTTGCCTCCATTAAAGATTTTGTTACAGACATCTGATATAATAAAGGCGATCACAGCCGAGAAGGCTTGAAATTACAGTAAAAATGAAGATAAGGACGGAACCGATATATGAACAGGAATTATAAACAGGCTATAAGCTATCCTTATACGATGATGTATGAGGAGATCTACAAGGCCGCCAGGAATAATCCGGAAGGGGCCGCCTATGAATTCCAGGGAAAGAAGACCAGATATCTGGAATTCGTAAGGAAAATAGAACTGGCCGCGGCTGCTTTTGCTGCCGCGGGAGTCGGTGCAGGCGACCGTGTGACCATCTGCATGCCTAACACACCTCAGGCTGTGGACAGCTTTTATGCCCTCAACAGGGTGGGGGCGATACCGGTCATGATACATCCTCTTTCGGCGGTGGAAGAGATAAAGTTTTATCTTTCCAAGACAAACAGCAGGTTTGTACTGACGTTGGACATGTTCTACGAAAAGGTGAGGAAGGCGGCAGACGATACAGGGATGCCGGTCAAGGTGATAGTGGCGGATATAAAGGATGAACTGCCTTTTCCCAAGGACAAGCTCTATCCGCTGACGGTAAAGGGCAAGGTGAAGATAAAGTATGACGGGGAAAGGGCTGTAAAGTGGAAAGATTTCATCAGGGCGGGGAAGAAAAGGAACGCTGCTGATGAACCTCACAGGAAATACGACGATGTGGCGGTGATACTGTTCAGCGGAGGGACTACCGGTAAGACCAAGGCCATACAGCTGACAAATCTCAACATGAACGCTTTGGCGCTGCAGACAGGATCGGCAGCCGGATTTTCGCTGGACGGGCTGAGGATGTTATCGGTGATGCCTCTTTTTCACGGGTTTGGTCTGGGTATCGGCATCCATACGGCGCTGGTCCACAGCGGGACATGTATACTGGTACCCCAGTTTTCGGTGGAAACGTACGCGACTCTCATAAAGAAGGAAAAGCCCAACGTATTGCCGGGAGTGCCTACTCTTTTTGAAGCGCTTCTCAGGACGAAGGGCCTTCAGAGGTTCGATATGTCCTTCATCCGGGGCATGTTTTGCGGAGGCGACTCGTTGTCCATAGAGCTCAAGAAAAAGGTGGATCAATTCCTCAGAGAGCATAATTCTAAAATACAGATAAGAGAAGGATATGGGACTACCGAGTGTGTTACCGCCAGCTGTCTGACACCTCAGGATTATTACAAGGAAGGGAGCATTGGCGTGCCTTTCCCCGATACGTATTACAAGATAGTGAAGGTAGGGACCAACGAGCAGCTGCCGCCTAACAATGACGGCGAGATATGCATAAGCGGGCCTACGGTGATGAAGGGATATCTGGACGATGAAGAAGAGAACCGGAAGACTCTCAGACAGCATGGAGATGGCCGTGTATGGCTCCACACAGGGGATCTGGGGATGATGGACGAGGAAGGATTCGTCTACTTCAGACAGAGACTCAAGAGGATAATAATCGTATCAGGATATAAGATATATCCATCACAGGTAGAAAATGCCATAGATGCACATCCCGACGTAATGTATTCCTGTGCCATAGGTGTGCCGGACAAGTATAAGATGCATAGGGTAAAGGCATTTGTCGTCCTGAGAGAGGGCGTGGAGCCTGATGACAGGATAAAGGAGGAAATACTGGAAAACTGCCGCAAGGAAGTCTTCAGGTTCGGTGTGCCTTCAGAGATAGAGTTCCGAAAGGAGCTGCCGAAGACTCTGGTGGGGAAGGTGGCCTACAGAGTCCTGGAGGAGGAAGTGAATGAGGGCATCGACTGATATGGAAAACAAAGAGTATGCCGGAATGACGGGGAAAACAGAGAGAGCGGAAAGCGAGCGTAAGAAACGGGGCGACAGGAAAGACGGTGTATGGCTCAGAGATATGGACGGGTTCCATGCCATAATGCCCCATCTGATGCCTCAGCGCTGCGAATCGGAGGTATATATAGAGGAAACTATAGATGTTACGGAGATGATGCGGTACATAGAACGCCGCAATAAAGAAGGCCTTCCATATAAGCTGACGCCTTTCCATGTGCTGGTAGCGGCCGTGGCCAAGCTCATATACCACAGGCCCAAGCTCAACATATTCATCTCAGGAAAGCGGTTTTACCAGCGTAAAAAGATGACGCTGGCCTTTGTAGTAAAAAGAAAATTTGAGGATGAGGCTGAGGAATCGCTTCTGATCATGGAAGTGAATGGCGACACTACGTTGGACATGATCAGCAGAAAGATAGTCGGAGACGCCGATCAGGTGAGGAAAGAGGGCGGGAATGATATAAACGACCTGTTGGACAAGCTGGCCAGATTGCCCAGATGGGTCATGCGCCTGGCCATGTGCGGGTTCAGGTTCCTGGACTTCCATGGATGGATGCCGGAGAGCATATGCCGGGGAGACAGCAATTATGCCACTGTGCTTCTGTCCAATCTGGGGAGCATCAAGTGTAACGCGGCATATCATCACCTGAATAATTATGGGACTAATTCACTGGTAGTGACCATAGGGAAGATACACAAGGAGCAGGTGACAGATGAAAACGGCAATGTCAGGATAAGGGATGTGGTAGCGTTGGGAGCCACGGCCGACGAGCGGATAGCTGACGGCTTTTATTTCGCCAAGTCCCTGCGGCTGCTGGAACAGATACTGGCACAGCCTCAATCGCTGGAGGAGCCTGTGAAGATGGATATAGACCAGGGACAGCAGTAGGCAGGGATCAGGAGAAGCTGTATCATGGATCCAGTTTTTTCATGACGGAATCACAGGCGGCGCATGCGGAGGAATAGGCAAACTGCAGGCTGTAGCCACCTGTGACAGCATCGATATCCAGGGCTTCCCCGATGATCATCAGTCCGGGGAGGCCCTTCGCTTCCATAGAGGAAGTATCTATCTGTGATAATTCGATGCCTCCACATGTGGTCATGGCTCTGCCGAATCCTTCCGTTGATGATATTTCAAAGGTGTCGCCGGTGAGAAGGGCTGCCAGCTTTTTCAGCGAAGGACCGCAGCGCTCAGTCATCATCCGGCAGAATCTCTTTGGCAGAGAGAATTCTTCCGCTGCGATGTTGGTGATATCGGAGCTGTTACCTTTGACTGCGCTGTTGAGGCGATCCAGGACATGACGAAAGTCTGCCGGATGGAGGTAATTTATCACCAGTATACGGCCGGGCGAAGCATATTTGGAGATGTTGAGGACAGCTGGTCCGGAAAGATCTCCATGGGTCAGCAACAATCCTCCTGTTTCCATGGCTAGTCGTTTTTCATTTTCCCATATGGAGACACAGGCGTTGGCGAAGGAGATCCCTGACAGCTCACCGTAAGGATAAGAGGCGACTTTCACAGGAACGAGGGCAGGCTTCAGCTGGGTGTGACGGAGATCCAGATCTCTTTCCATCACCGGGAACATGGAGCCGTCGGAGCCTGTGGAGGGATAGGAGCAGCCGCCGGAAGCGATGATGAGACACTTCCCTGTGAATGTGGAGTTTCCGGCGCGGACAGACCAGCCGCCGGGGATTTTCTTCATGTGACTTGCCGGACGTTCATACTCTATTGTGAAGCCGTTTTTCCGTGATGCGTCCAGCAGCGCTTCCAATATGTCCTTTGCGGACATGGACGCGGGAAAGACTTTGCCATCTTCCCGGACGACGGTCTTCACGCCCATGCTTTCGAGGAAGCTGATGAGCTCCCGGTTATTGTGGCTGTAGAGGCATTTTCTGATTTTGGTACCGTTTTCGCCGTAGCATTTCAGAAAATCCTTGATCGAACCGCTGTGAGTAACGTTGCAGTGGCCGCTGCCGCTCATCAGCAGCTTGGTGCCGGGCCTGCCGGTCTTCTCCAGTATGAGCCCGCTGACAGGACGCGGCATGGACGCGGCGCAGAAAAGGCCGGAAGCGCCGGCTCCGATTATGATGCAGTCGTATATCATGGTAAATCATCCTTATGTTATTATTTATAGTAACGTTATTGTAACACGGATATAGGCTCAGCGGCTCTTTTTGGCGGAAAATACAGATAAATTCGGATATGCTGAAACTGATGGGAGGAAGATGTGAAGAAGGACATAGCTGGAATGATAAAACGGGCTGACAGGTTTAAGGTCATCCTGATAGGGGAAGGAATACTGGTAGGACTTGTGGCCGGAGCGGTGGTCATACTCTACAGGGTGGCTCTGGAATACGCCGGGATATGGAACGGGAAGATCCTTGAGTACGCATCGCAGGGCGCTGTCTTCATGGCGGCGTGGATGGCAGTGCTGGCCGCTATGGCTGTTGCTGTGGGAAAGCTGACATCCTGGGAGCCTATGATATCCGGAAGCGGTATCCCCCAGGTGGAAGGTGAAGTGGTCGGAAAGCTGAGTCAGAACTGGATAAGGGTGATAGCAACAAAATTCATCGGAGGCTTCATATGCATGCTGGCCGGGTTGGCTCTCGGAAGAGAGGGTCCGTCCATACAACTGGGCGCCATGGCAGGCAAAGGCGTTTCACGGGGTCTGGACAGAGGAAAGACGGAGGAACACTTTCTCATTACATGCGGAGCCAGTGCCGGACTGGCGGCCGCGTTCCATGCGCCGCTGGCAGGTGTGATGTTTTCACTGGAGGAGATCCACAAGAATTTCTCTGTATCGGCCCTCACGTCGGTCATGACCGCCTCGTTGACGGCTGATATCCTCAGCACTATAGTGCTGGGAACCGATTCGGTGTTCAGATTCGAGATAGACTCGACGTTGCCAACAGGATATTACTGGATGATATTGATCCTGGGGCTCATCCTGGGAGCACTGGGCGCGTTTTACAACTGGTTCACTCTTAAGGCTCAGGAGCTCTATGGTAAGATAAAGGTCGGCGGCAGCTGGCTGAAGATGATGATCCCTTTTATCTGTGCCGGTCTTCTGGGATTCACCTTCCCGGAACTTCTGGGCAGCGGCCACGATTTGATCACCCGGCTCACTCACACCGATATGATGCTGGGAACGATACTCCTCATATTGGCCGGGCGATTCCTGTTTTCGGCTGTGAGCTTCGGTTCGGGAGCGCCGGGAGGCATTTTCTTCCCGCTGCTGGTGACAGGCGGATATATAGGAGGAGCTTTTGCTGCCGCGGGCGTGGAATATTTCGGACTGGATCCCGTATATGTGAATAATTTCGTGCTGCTGTCCATGGCAGGCTATTTCGCGGCTATCGTCAGGGCACCGCTGACAGGGATAATCCTGATATTCGAGATGACGGGAAATCTGAACCATATGCTGTCCCTTTCGGTGGTGACGGTGGTCGCGTACATCACGGCCACCCTCATGGGTTCCAGACCCATATATGAGAGCCTGCTGGACAGATTTATGGAAAAGCACGGGCCTGCGGACGGCATGGGAGAAGGTGTGAAGCAGAAGATACTTGACAGCTTCGTGGTGGCTAAAGGTTCAGAGCCTGACGGCAAGACGGTGAAAGATGTCTCGTGGCCCGACAACTGTTTGCTGGTGTCGATACAGCGGGGAAGTCAGGAACTGATCCCAAGGGGAAAGACAAGGCTGGCTGCGGGCGATATAGTCGTGACGATGAGTGACGAGAGAGATATGGCGGCCGTCCATGAGAAGATGGAGGCTCTTTGCGGAGATTTGATGAAAAGAGGGAACATATGAGATTGAGAGAGCTTTGTAAGGATATGAGATACAGGCTTATGCAGGGGAACGACGATGTGGAGGTAAGTGATATAATCTATGATTCACGGAAAGCGAAGCCGGCAGCAGCATTCGTGTGTATCGCAGGGGCGGTGACCGATGGGCACAAATTCATACCCGATGCCGTGGAAAAAGGCGTGTCAGTCATCGTTGCGGAACGTCCTGAGGAAACAGTTGCGGTACCGGAGGACGTGACAGTCATCCAGGTAGAGTCGGCCAGACGGGCGCTGGCGATCATGTCGGCAGCTTATTTCGGTCATCCCGCGGAGAAGCTGGTGACAATAGGGGTGACGGGGACCAAGGGGAAAACCACCACTACCTATATAATAAAAGATGTGCTGGAGCATGCCGGAAAGAAGACAGGGCTCATAGGCACTATCACCGCGATCATAGGGGATGAGACAGTACCTTCCTGCAATACGACGCCGGAGTCCTACGAGCTCCATAAGCTCATGGCCCGAATGGTGGAAAAGGGATGTCAGTACATGGTGATGGAGGTGTCGTCTCAAGGTCTCAAGCTGGACAGGACGGCGGGGATAAACTTCGACTACGGAGTCTTTACCAATCTTTCCCCGGATCATATCGGACCGGCGGAGCATGCCGATTTTGACGAATACCTCAGGTGCAAGAGCATGCTGTTCAGACAATGCGGGACCGGCATCTTCAATGTCGATGACAAGTATGCAGGGAGGATGATGGAAGGTCATACCTGCTCTGTAGTGACCTTTTCCGCGTCAGGTGAAAAGGAAGCGGATCTGAAGGGACATGACGTGGAGTTTCTCAATGAAGGAGGAAGACTTGGGATGAGCTTTTCCACGTCGGGGCCGATGGACAGTCGGGCCAGGATAAATATCCCCGGCATGTTTTCAGTCTACAACGCTCTGGCCACCATGGCCGTATGCAAATCCATAGGTATCGCCGATGACATGATATTGGCGGGACTGGATCACGTGCAGGTGGCAGGCAGAGTCGAGCCTGTGCCCGTCTCCGCCGATTTCAGCATGATAATAGATTACGCTCATAACGAGGTCAGCACAAGGAGTGTATTAGAGACATTGCGGCAATATGGTCCGTCAAGACTCATCGCTTTGTACGGATGCGGCGGCAATCGTTCAAAGCTGAGACGATACGACATAGGTGAGGTAACAGGACAGCTGGCTGATTTGAGCATCCTTACCATGGATAATCCGCGGTTCGAGCAGGTGAAGGATATAAACAACGATATCAAGGTGGGCTTGGCCAAAAGCGGCGGCAAATACGTGGAAATAGAAGACAGGAAAGAGGCCATAGCTTATGCCATCACCCATGCCAGGGCGGGAGATATGATAGTCCTGCTGGGCAAAGGTCATGAGGATTACGTTGAGATCAGAGGGGTAAAGCACCATTTTTCAGAAAAGGAAGCGATATGGGAGATCGTCGGTGATATCAAGGCCGACAGATACCATATGGAAGACGATGGCATCAGATTTTTCTGATGCCGCAGGACTGAAAAGGAGCTGTGGCTTAAGCAATTCTTAAGGAACCCATCGCGCCCGATCGATAGCAATACCCTTTCCCATATGATATAATTTCATCATTAAGGAGGCACAGGCCAGTGATACAGCTAAAGAACGTTTCGAAATACTACTACAGCAAGGGAATGATATCCAGCGGTATCTCCAAGGTAGACCTGACCCTGGAGATAGGCGAATTCGTAGTGATAACAGGTGAATCCGGCAGTGGGAAAACCACTCTCCTCAATGTCATATCAGGGCTGGACTCGTACGAGGAAGGGGAGATGTACATCGACGGGACGGAAACAAGCCATTACCGGGCATCGGATTTTGAGGATTACAGGAAGCGATATATCGGTAACATATTCCAGCATTATAATCTGGTGAACAGCTATACCGTCTATCAGAATATAGAGCTGATACTTCTTATAAACGGGTATTCGCGGGACGAGATAAAGCGCAGGGTACCTGATATCATAAAGCGTGTCGGCCTGGAGTCTCACGCAGGGACGAAGGTATCCAAGCTGTCGGGCGGCCAGAAGCAGAGAGTATCCATAGCCAGGGCATTGGCGAAGGATACCGATATCATCGTCGCCGACGAGCCGACGGGTAACCTGGACAGCGTTTCCGCTGAAGGGATCGTTGAACTTTTGAGTGAGATCGCTCACGATAAGCTGGTGATAGTAGTTACCCATAATTATGACCAGTTCGCTGAATATGTCACGAGAAAGATAAAAATGCATGACGGCAGAGTCGTCGAGGATATCCGCCTAAAGGAAGACGAGGGTCTGCCAGCTTTTGCGGTGCTCAAAACAGAAGATGCCCGCAGAGAGCATATGGGCAGGGAAATGAGCGCGGCCAGCAAGTTAAGGCTCGGGGTGAGGAACACATTCAACATTTTCCCCAAGTTCATACTCATGCTGGCTGTTTTCATGTTCGTGGTCTTCGCTGTCACGTCCCAGTATACAGCCTTCCGAAATCAGGAAGCGGAGGAAGACAGGCTGGGATACAACGATTACTTTTATAACTACAGTGAAAATCGTGTCGTGCTGAAAAAATCCGACGGTTCAGCTTTTACAGGAGACGATTTGAACGCCATAAACAATGTGGCCAACGTGGAGACGGTGGCAGTAAACGATATACTGCTGGACACGCCTCTTTACATAGAAAATGAGGATACATTTTACGAAGCGTATCCGAGATCATTGAGAGAATTCGACGGGACATTGGTGACGGGCAGGATGCCGGAAGCCGATAACGAAGTGATCTTTACCGCTGTCCGGGACGAATTCGATGCCAACATGATAGAGGCGCTGATGGACAGGACCTTCCAGATAGATCTGGGAGAGGATACGGCGGTGAACCTGACTATCGTAGGTTTCGCATATAAGGAGACGAACGATGGTGTGTTCACTTATACAGGAGAGCTTTTTGCCACAGATCAGATGATCAGCACGATATTGACCGAGACTTACAGCTACAACAGCACGGTGACGACGCTTGTAAACGGCAAGGAACAGCAATATGTGGAAGGCAATTCCTTCTACAGGATCGTCCCCAACAGTCGTGTGGCGGCAGGCCAGGCTTTCGTAGCCGAAGAGCTGAATAATTTTTATGATGAAAATGACGGAGTGAGAGGTAAGACCATCACCGTGACGGCCAGCAACATACTGTACACTCAGTCCGTAGACCTTACCGTATCAGAAGTATATACAAGCCGGACCTTCGAGTCCATAACGGGTATTGCCGATTATGAAAGCCATAACGGCACCATATATGTAAGTCCGGACGATTACGCCGCTCTTTTCGCAAAAGGAAATTATCAGGCATCCGTTTACGTGAGAGATGTGGATGACATGGCTCATACCCTGGAAGCTATGGAAGCTATGGGATACACTACTCTGCCGCTGAAGGATACTCTAATAAGTATGTTCAGCGATCTCACGTCGATAATACGTGTCCCGATAACAGTAGTGGTGATAGTGGCGTTGTTCTTCATCGCCTATTTCGTCATAAGGCTCATCCTCAGGTCAAGGACATCCTATTTCAGCATTCTCAGGATGCTGGGCCTGGCCCGGCGGAACATAAGGCGGATACTCGACGTGGAAATGCTGCTGACGGTAAATATAGCTTACGCTATCTTTCTTCTGTGCGTCATACTGGTAAATAAAGGATTCATCAATATACAGTATATAGCCGATATGGTGGCATATATAGGCGCGGTCGATTACGTGATCCTATACGCCGTCATGATAGTGATGGCATATCTCATCTCGGGCAAATTCGCCAGGAATCTGTTTAAGAAGACTGCTATGGGCGCCTACAGAGAGGAGGAATGATCATGTTAAAGCTGGAGCATGTTAACAAATATTTCAACAAAAATAAGAAAAACGAGATCCACGTGATAAATGAGACTTCTCTCCACATGGAAGGCAAGGGACTGGTAGCGCTGCTGGGGCCCAGCGGATGCGGGAAGACCACTCTCCTCAATGTCATAGGCGGGCTGGACAAGGTAAACAGCGGACAGATCTTTGTCAATGGCCAGAGGATAACGGGAAGGCTTTCCCATACAGTGGACAAGATAAGGAACCTCAATGTCGGGTATGTGTTCCAGAATTATAACCTGGTGGATAACATGACCGTATTCGACAACGTAGCGATCGCTCTCAGGATGGTAGGGGTAAAGGATAAGAAAGAAATAGAAGAGAAGGTCAACTACGTCCTGGAGAAGGTAGGGATGTACAGATACAGGAACCGGTACGCCGATATGCTGTCGGGAGGAGAGCGTCAGCGGGTAGGCATAGCAAGAGCTATCGTGAAAAATCCCGCTGTGGTGATAGCTGACGAGCCTACGGGTAATCTGGACAGCCGCAACACCCTTGAGGTGATGAATATAATAAAAGAGATCTCGGAGGAAAAGCTGGTGATACTGGTCACCCATGAGGAAGAGCTGGCTGATTTCTACGCCTCCAGAATAATAAAGCTGCTGGATGGAAAAGTCATTTCCGACGAAGTGAACGACAGCGCGGAAGGCCTGGACTATCGAGTGGAAAACAAGATATATCTCAGGGATATAAAAGAGCATAAGCGGATAAACAGCGGAAGGTACAATATAGATTTTTACAATGACAGCGGAGACGAATTGAAGCTGGATATTGTCGTGAGGAACGGCAATATATACGTGAAGACCAAGTCCGAGGGGACAAAGGTGGAAGTGGTGGACAGCGACTCCAGCGTGGAGCTGGTGGATGCGCATTATACCAGGATCACAAAGGATGAAAATCAGGAGAGGAGTTTTGATTTGACGAAGCTGGAGGCGAAAGGGCCCCGCAAATACAGATCCATCGTAAATCCGGTATCTATGTTCGTCAACGGCTTTAAAACAGTGATGAACTACAATACGCTGAAGAAGATCCTTCTGATAGGATTCCTGATATCTTCCGTCTTCATCACTTATTCCATAAGCAATATATTCGGCGTCATGAACATCACGGACGATGAATTCGTGACGGTGGACAAGTCGTATCTGCGGCTTGTGAGCAAGAATACCGATGTGGATACATACCTTCAGTACGAGAACGATCCCCGCTTCAGTTATGTGATGCCGGGAGATTCCCGCATAAGTCTGCAGATGCCTCTGGACGATTATTTCCAGACCCGGTACGCGCTGGCTCTCATAGAAGGATCGCTGTCGGATTATACGAAGCTGACCGCGACTGATATAGTGTATGGGAGACTGCCGGAGAACAGCAATGAAATAGTAGTCGACAGGATGATATTGGAGCAGGTGATAGATACCCAGACGACGACTACTGCGGGATATGGGACTGTCAGAAGTTTCGTCGGCGGAGATATACCTGTAAATAATATGGAGGATCTGGTCATAGTGGGGATAAGCGATATGCAGAGCCCGTGCATATACGCTTCACAGGATATGTTCATAAATATCCTGGCAAATACGGGAAGTGGTGACGGTGTCATGTCCGAAGGGGAGACGACTGCCGCAACGACCCTCATAGACTATACGCTGAAGACATCGGACGTCAGTCTGGTGCGAGGAAGCTGGCCTGCCGGTGATTATCAGGTGGTAGTCAACGAGAAATACAGGGAGAGCATGCCTCAGGGCAGGGAGATATCCCAGAAGGTCAACGGCAGGAATCTTACTGTGGTGGGATATTACTCCGATAGATATGACAGTGATTTCATGTTGATCAATAACAATACTTTGAAGTATGATTTGATAAAGAACAAGACAGATGTCACTCTCTGCCCTGTAGACAAGTCGGAAACGTTCTCACAGCTCAAGGCGGAGAATATAAATGTCAGGGATACATATGCCGAAAGCGAAGCCCAATACAAGGAGCAGATGTGGTCTTCCATATTTTCCACCATTGTGGTGTCAGGCGTCATACTGATAATCTCGTTTATCGAGATATACCTGATAATAAGGGCCTCATTCCTTTCAAGAGTCAAGGAGGTGGGCGTTTACAGGGCTATAGGCGTCAAGAAGAGCGATATATACAGGATGTTCACCGGAGAGATATTCGCAATCACTACCATTGCCAGTCTTCCGGGATTTGCATTGATGGCATATTGTCTCTATCAGCTTTCGCAGATGGGGACCTTCGGAGAACTATTTCTGGTGACGCCGGCCGTGCTGGCTCTGTGTCTGATATTGATATACGGGTTGAATCTGATATTCGGACTGCTGCCGGTTTTCCGTACTATAAGGAAGCGTCCTGCGGCTATCCTCAGCAGGACAGATGTAAACTGAACAGACTTTCCTCCGGGGAATGACGCGCCGGTATTCTGACAGATCGGAGCGCTTTATTGAAGCAGTTGGTCTATAGCCTTTTGCAATGTGCTTTCATCGAGAGCTCCCTGGGCCTGAGATACGATATTGCCTTCGGCGTCTATAAAATACGTGGCGGGGATGGAGTAAACGCTGTAAGCGGAAGCCCCTTCCCCGTCGGTATCGTAATATACCGGAAAGGAATATCCTTCCGATTCGATATAGGACGACGCTGTATCGACGGTCTCGCTGTCTCCTGTCAGGTTTACCATCATGAACTGTATCTCATTCCCATATTCTTTATACATCTTATCGAAATGAGGCATTTCGCTTCTGCATGGAGAGCACCAGCTTGCCCAGAAGTTGATTATTACAGGGCGGCCTTTCATGTCGGAGAGGCTGACGCTGTTTCCCTGCTGATCGGTAACAGTAAAATCGACGGCTGGGGATGAGCTTTCTCCAATAGAGCTGTGCTCAGTCCTGCTGCCCAGGAAATTGTACAGGACAACAGCTGCCGCTATGACGATGACGAGAAGTAATAATATTTTCAAGGAGTTCCTTTTCTTTTCCATGATATACCTCCAAATAAGCTTAACTTAAAAAGGTGAGCAGTCTATCCATAGCTCCGAAAGCCATCAGTATGCCTGTCGCTATCAGCAGACAGCCGCATATGGTGTTTATGATGCGATAATGATCTTTTATGAAAGAGAAGGCTGATTTGAGCCTGTCGATCAGTAAAGCGCTGATGACGAATGGGATGCCGAGTCCGGCGGAGTATAAGAGAAGCATGATGGTGCCGGCCAACATATGGCCTTGTTGCGAAGCCAGCATGAGAGCGGATCCAAGGAACGCCCCGACACAAGGAGTCCAGCCGACAGAGAAAATTATACCCAGCAACGCTGACGAGAAAAAGCCAAGATTTTCCGTCCTGGCTGAAAAGGCTGTTCCCCGGAATATGTTTATCCTGAATACGCCCAGGAAGCACAGACCAAAGAATATGACTACCAGGCCGGAGACGATGTTGACCATAGTCTGATGCTCTGTCAGAAAGCTGCCGACGGTTCCGGCCAGCGCGCCCATAGCCGTGAAGATGACAGTAAAACCAAGGACAAAGCCCAGCGCATTTTTCAATGTGGTGCCTGGGCCTCTTTCCCCACCGCAGGCGAAGTAGGTCACATATATGGGAAGCATAGGCAGCAGGCAGGGAGATATAAATGTTATGATACCTTCTAGGAAGGAAACGATGTATTGCATGATGGATCCTCCTGTTTTTTTCAGTATAACCGATAGGACGAAAAATTTCAGTGACAATATCACTGAAATATGATATGTTTTTTGAATCGGAGGGATACAAATGGATTTTGCGGAATATTTCCCTGTCTTTGACAGGCTGTCGGGGGCGGAACAGGAGGCTCTGCTGGACAGCGTGATACTGAGGAAGATAGGAAAGGGAACAGTGATACACAGCGGCAGCGATGATTGCCTGGGACTGCTGGTGATACGCGCCGGCCAGCTGAGAGCTTTCATGCTTTCGGAGCAGGGGAGGGAGATAACGGTATATCGGTTGTTTGACAGAGATATGTGCCTTTTTTCCGCTTCGTGCGTTATGAACAGTATACAATTCGATATCAGCATCGAAGCGGAGAAGGATACGGAAGCATGGCTCATACCTATAGCGATATATAAAGATCTGCTGGAGCGGTCTGCTGTTGTTGCCAATTATACCAACGAAGTGATGAGTTCAAGATTTACCGACGTTATGTGGCTCATGGAGCAGATCCTGTGGAAGAGCTTCGACAGGCGTCTGGCTGGCTTTCTGCTGGAGGAAGCCGGCATAGAAGGATCGGTTCACCTTAAGATCACCCATGAGCAGATAGCGTCGCATCTGGGGACTGCCAGAGAAGTGGTCTCCCGTATGTTGAAATACTTTCGCGACGAGGGCATGATAACGTTGATGCGAGGAGCAGTTGAGCTGACCGATATGGAAAAACTGCGGCGGTTGAGCGGCTGAGATCGTTCATTCAGCCTACGGAGCCGCGAGGGGCATAAGAGGTGTAAGAGCGTAAGGATCGTCACACCTGGAGGGATCAGCCGCTTATCTCCGGAGTCCGTCGCTCCGCCGGCGGCAGCGCGTTATGGTTCCTTGCTTTGCATATGAGCTGTGTCATAGTGCCCATTGGACAGTATACGCACCATGACCTGGGTTTGAAGATGACCATAGTCGCCAGTCCCAGGACAGTGGATGTCAGCATCACACCGTAGAAGCCGAAGGCAAACTGGGCGACGCCCTGGTGAAAGAGGGTGCCGTGATAGGCCCAGTGCCATGGAAGATCGAAAGTCCACAGCAACGTGACTGTCTGGCTGAGCCCCTTGCTTTCCGCGAACACCAGGTATGTGACCCACAGCATCAGGAAGAACATAGCGAAGAAAAATATCAGGAACCCGTATCTGAAAATCCTGGACTTCATCCAGCGTGGGACGTCATTTTTCAGCGACAGTCCAAATCTTCCGCCGATAAGCTGAAAAAGCTGGCCGCGGCCGCAGTAACGCCCACAGTAGACTTTGCTCCCACCTATCCCGGCGATCAGCAGCGGTATGAAAAAGCAGAGGAGTCCCAGCCAGGCGAACAGTATATTGAAAAATCCGAGTATCAGATATGTCAGAGAGAATATCCAGAGGTAGTCGTACCAGTGTTTTTTCTGCTGCGCGGCTTTTATCATGACGCCACCTCCATCATCTCTATTATCGATGCCGGGCATTCTCTGCGGCATCGTCCGCAGCCGACGCATCTTGATGCGTCCACTATTGCGTACATCCCCTTATATATGTTGACAGCCGATACAGGGCATGCCTTTGCGCAGCAGCCGCAGGCCACGCACAGCTTCTTTGTCACTTGAGCCGCCATTCTCTTTCCTTTGCTCATTGTTTCCATTCCTTTCTTTTTTCGGAAGCGGCAGGACAGATCCCTGAGGTTTCCGATGATGGCGATAGTCTACCGCATCGCAAAAGAAATGACAGTGACAATGTCACATAAGGAGGACATCAGAATATGAGATCGAATCCGTAGCATCCCTTGTCGAATCCGTATTTTTCGTAAAAAGCGTGGGCCTCTGTTCTCGGCATGCCGGAATCCAGGACGATGCCCTTGCATCCCCGTTTCGCTGCCTGTCTTTTGACTTCATCCATGATGGCAACGCCGTAACCCTTTCCGCGCACATCTTCAGCTGTGATTATCCCGGAAAGATAACATGTCATCCCTGAGAGCCAGAAGGTGTGAAAAAAAGCGCAGTGGCAGAAGCCGCGGTATTGGCCGTTTTCCACGGCGAAGAATACTGAACAGGCCGGGTCGTCGATGACCTGGCGGTAGATGTCTTTTATTTCGTCTTTATCATAAGTGTTGTATGACCACAGCTTTTCGATGAAATCGAAAGCTGCATCGAAGTCTTCCATAGTTGCTTTTTTGAATTTCATTCTCGTCACCTCGTTTCCTCGCTACAGAAACAGTTCGCTCTCAGAACGGCGGGAGTAGTTGGATCTCAGCATCTCGACATGGGACAGGAAAGCCGGGTCATCGAAATACTTAGCGCCTGTCGGACATTTTTTGATGCATGCGTGGCATTTTATGCAGATGCTGGTTACCTGAGACGGGTCTTCAGCGGAGATGGAGCCCATAGGGCATGTTTTCACGCAAGTGCCGCATCCGGTGCAGATATCCTCTTTCGTCTTCGGCTTTGCCTTGAGGAATACGGCAGGCTTGCCGTCGATGCCCAGAGGTGTGTAATACGGACCGACAGGATCGTCGCCCCGTACAGTTATGGGAGCAGGGATATTGTCTGCATCGATGGAAGATGTTTTTGCCGCGATTTCCTCCGCGAACTTTTTCAGCTGCTCCATATCGCCACCGTCAGGTCTGCCGGGAGCCAGTTGATCTGAAAATACATGCTCGGTCACTACTCCGGCCCCTGCGATGGTGTGAAAACCGTTGAGCTCCAGCTGATTTCGCAGCTCTATGAGGGCATTGTCGAAATTTCTGTTCCCAAAACAGACTACAGGAACTGCCAGCGCGCCGTCAGCTTTGAAAAGTTCCTGGACGAAAGGAAGGAATTTGTTGGGTACGCGGCCGGCGTAGACGGGCGTGCCGAAAATCACCAGCTCATCAGGCCCGTAGTTCCTTACGCTGCCGCGGGTCTCAGGAAGGGTGAAATCATCGGATCCCAGTGGGACATCCAGAACTTTTGCGGCTCTTTCCGCTATGGCCGACGTGACTTTCTTTACGTTTCCCGTAGGACTGATGTATACTGCGTTTACTTTTGAGATTTTCATGACGTTACAGGCTCCTTTCGATATTTACATATATGTTAATATTAATACAAAACAGAGCCACCGTCAATTTCGTTGGACGGATGGACAACAGCTACGTGCAGCAGCCTACGCGGGGAATGCGGCATTGCATCTTGCGGCGGGCAGACGGAAAAATGAGAAAAACGAAGAGGATGTTGATTATGACCCGTTACAAAGATATCCCGATATTATACTTAAAACTGCACTGGTCAAGAAAAAAGCCAGCTGATGGTTTATTCTTGCTAAAAATGCTTTGAGATCATTGGTTGTTGGCAAATTTTCGCAAGTTTACGAAGACTTTACATGATCGTGATAATATATACTGACATGATGTGTTAAAGTTATGAAACAGGGAAAGCCTGGAAAAGCAAAACAAAACCCCGGAACCGTTGAAATTCCGAGGTTTATAATTGGTACTCCCTAGGGGAGTCGAACCCCTGATTCCGCCGTGAGAGGGCGACGTCTTGACCACTTGACCAAGAGAGCTTGTGTTTACAAATGAAAGTATATCATACTTGAAAAAGGTATTCAAGCAAAAAAGCCTGGAAAGAAATATTCTGAAAACAATGATCGAAAAATGTGCGGGTCATTGTTCCTTACTTACTATCAGAGAATATTTCTTTCCGGCAAAAGGCTGGTGTGCTCAGCGCTGACGAGGCAGCGTTGAATTGTAAAAAGTAAGCCTATTTTATTTTTTCAAAGTCAGCCGCGCCATGCTTACACAGTGGGCATATGAAATCGGCTGGAAGCTCTTCACCTTCATATACATAGCCACAGATCTTACATACCCATCCTTTTTTTGTCGGCTGCTGAGGACTTTCTTTGATGTGCTTATGATAATAGTCGTATGTCACGGAGTTATCCTCCGAAAGGCTCTTTCCATCTTCAACATCGGCAATGAACATAGTATGAGTCCCTAAATCAACGGTAGATATTACATTGCCGGAAAGATAGCTGTTGGCTCCTTCAATGATATAAGGTATGCCGTTTGCGGCTGTTTCAGCGTGGTAATCGGCGAATTTATCCGTATCCCTGCCGCTTTGGAATCCGAAGTGTTTGAAGATATCGAAAGTTGCCTTTTCACTGAGAATAGAGATGTTGAATTTCCTGCTATCCATTATCATGTCGTGGGTGAGGTTGGTTTTGTTGACAGCGATAGATATACGGTTTGGCGATACGGTCACCTGCTGAAGAGTATTGATTATGCAGCCATTGGATTTTTCACCGTCCTTTGCAGTCAGCACATACAGCCCATAGCTGATCTTAAACATTACATTATTATCCATTGTCCACTCCTTTCGATTATCGAAATCAACGTTTTTCAGTTTACTTCTTTCAGGCTCATAATGCTGTCGAGAAGGGCATTTTCGTTACCGCTGTAAGCATCGTTGACAGCCATGATGAAATATGTATAGTAGCATTTATCGCTTTCCATGAAAAGGACAATACCTCTGGCGTCACCTGACAGACTGAACTCATAGGTGAGGCTGTTACTGATAAAATCAGGGACGTCAGCGCTGCTTTCACTCATATCGGTATCGATCAGTATATCACCCAGCACGTTTATCATAGAGTAGTCCATATAAGAGGAAAGATCTGTAGCCACAGGCTGAGCCTGATTCTTTGATATACATTGAACGAGTATGTTGACCGTGTCAGATGAATCTGAGATATCAAGTACGCTGGAAGGGGCCTCCTCGTTTATCAGCCAGAAATCTTCATCAGCCGTCGGCAGATCGATGGAAAAGGAATTGTCGGCGTTTGAATAGCTTTGCAGATCTCCTCTGATGGAAGTGTTTCCGCATGACGTCAGGATGATACATGATATACATAATATAGCAGTCAGGATCAATCGTAGTGCTTTTTTCATCGTAAAATCTCCTCAACAAGCATCTGTTATTTATGGAATCAGTATATCATAAACGGAGCCTGAATGCATGACAAATTAGGTGATGAAGAACACCTTATCTGTTTCACATATATTTTTCCGGACAAATGTAAATTGCGTAAAAGTGAATAGAAAGAAAAGGGTACAATATTGGATTTAGCATAAAATTTTTGAACTATAGGACCGGGAGCTTTTTATCAAAAACATGTACAATAAAATAAAAGGATATTGTAATGGTCAAAATGGGTGATTTATAATGAATATGGACAATAGTATATTGAGGCTATTTTGCATGTTGTATGATATGCTGTTGGAAAAATAAAGCCGGATAGAACGATAAGGAGGAATATGGAAAGGTTAAGTCTTAAAACGAAAGCATTGTATGGATTGGCAGGTGTGGGAGATTCGGCCCTTTACAATATCATGGGGACCTTCGCGCTTTTCTTTCTGACTACCGTGGCAGGAGTCGATCCTGCTATCGCGGGGACGATAACCGCGATAGGCTCGGTGTGGGATACCATATGCGGAGCCATAATAGGGTATGTGTCGGATAATACCGATACCAGGTTCGGAAAGCGAAAGCCATTTCTCGTCATAGCATCCCTGCCGCTGATGGTGTTCACGTCACTGTTCTTCTTCAATGTACATGCCGGAGAAGAAGTGATGATCGTATATTATGGCATCATGATAATGCTGTTCTGGACTTCCTTTTCATTCTTCTTTGTTCCATATCTGGCGTGGGGAGCGGAGCTTACGGACAACTACGACGAGCGTACGGTGCTGAGAGGCTATGTTTCGTTTTTCAACGCCGTGGGAACGGCGCTGGGACTGGTGCTCCCTAACATACTGGTGGAGATAATGACCGACGCAGGATATTCCGTCGAGACGGGATGGCAGACGACAGGTATACTCTGCGGCGTGGTGTCGGGAGGAACGATACTGATCGCCGCTCTGGGGATAAAGGATAAAAACGCCCGGGACAAAGACGCCGGGGGACGTATCGGGAAGCGTCCTGATGGCGAAAAAAAGACCCGTGGAGGGATCAGAGCCGCAGCCGGCGTGATAGCCGGGATGCTGAAAAATTACGCCCAGATACTGAAGCTGAGGACTGTACGGTACATATTGGGAGCCAGCATCTGCTATCTGATCGGATATACGATATTCTGCTCCGACAGGATGTATTTTTTCACGTATAACATGGGGCTGTCGGGCGGTATCATAACCGTCATTATGATGCTTATGACCTTCATATCGGTGGCCTTCATACCGCTGATATCCTTTATAAACAGGTGGATAGACAAACGGACGACATATCTGCTGGGGATGGCGGTCACGGTAGTGGGCTTCGTTATTTTCGGGTTGAGCGGCAACACCTCCTTCGTGGGTGTGTGTATCATTTCCGTCATATACTGTGCGGGAAACAGCGTCTACTGGCAGCTGGTACCGGCGATGATATATGACGTGTGCGAGGTCGACAGGCTGATGAACAGTCAGGACAGAGCGGGGATGGTGATATCGCTGCAGTCCTTGTCTGAAGCTATGTCGGGAGCTGTAGCGATGCAGCTCATGGGGCTGATCCTGAGTCTGTCGGGATTCGACGGCAGCGCCGCTGTGCAGAGTGGGACGGCGCTTCAGTGGACAGGATATTCATTCACCCTGATACCGGCACTTTTCATGGTGCTTTCCATGATCTGTATTTTCAGATATCCTGTGACGAAAGCGATGTATCACAAGGTGCTGGCGGCTCTTGAACGTAGAGACAGGGGAGAAGATGTGGATATGAGCGGATTCAGGAAGCTCAGATGATTTTATGATAGTGTGTAGAGTAAATAAGCGATAAAAAAGCTGTCGCGACGGGGTGAAGACCGGAGCGGCAGCTTTTATGTTTCAGCTTGTAAGACGGGGATTTTTTGGTTATAGTATAGATGTCAGATATTTTGAGAAAAAAGGAGGACGGATCATGAAGTATAAGTGCAGCGTATGTGGATGGGAATATGATGAAGCGAAGGGCTATCCGGATGGAGGTATCGCTCCGGGAACGCCGTGGAGCGAGGTTCCGGATGATTTTGAATGCCCGGTATGCAGCGTAGGGAAAGACGAGTTTGAAGCCGAGTAGTAAAGGCTGAGGGCGTGAAGAAAAAATGAAAAACAAAGGGCAGCGGTTAGGATAACTGATAGATTCTAACCGCTGCCCTTTTATCATTGTATCTTGAATATATGGGTGTTGTCGAATGTTTCGGTGCGTCCGAAGCGATCCTACACACTGATTATAGATGAGAACGGCATGGCAGGCTGTTGTATCTACAACAAATCATATTATTGGTTTGCCATATATTATATATTTGTATGCTGCAAATGTGATCGCGCTCAGTCGTGTATCTTTCTGTTGTGGAGAGCTGGTATTTTCATTTTTTATGACGTTTTGCGCTTCGCTGTGCCCGGCACATCCGGAAAGGAGCACTGTCGCCAGAAGGAGCAGTGCTCCTGCTTTTTTCATCGAAATCATGGTAGGCCGCACCTGCCGTTACTTCTGATCATCTACAGGAGGGACCATTTCCACATATTTCTTCAGCATCTCCGGAGTGCTATGGTAATATCTCTTCTTCTTGTCCATAGCGCTTATATCCGCCATCTCCTCATCAGTGAGGGAGAAGTCGAACAAATCGAAGTTGGCCCTTATGTGGTCAGGGCTTTTAGATCCCGGGATAACGACGTCACCGTTTTGGATATGCCATCTGAGGATTATCTGGGCGTTGGATTTGCCGTATTTTTCTCCCAGCTTCGCAAAGAGCGGCTCCTCTATGAGCGTTTTGTCGCCGTGGCCGAGTGGATACCATGCTTGTATCACTATATCGTGACTCTTCAGGAACTCCTTCAGCTCCTTTTCCTGCGAGTAAGGATGGACCTCGGTCTGGAGGATGGCCGGCTCTACCTGACATATATCGAGGATCTCCTTTATCTGATCTTCGTTGAAGTTGGATAAGCCGATAGCTCTGACTTTTCCTTCTTTATATGCCTTCTCCATCAGTTTGTAGCCGGCGATATAGTTGCCGGCAGGCTGGTGTATGAGCAGCAGATCGATATAATCGGTGTCAAGTCTTTCGAGGGTCTTGTCGATGGCGTTGTCTTCTTCATAGAAAGACGGCCAAAGCTTAGTCTCCAGGAAGATGTCTTCCCTTGGGACGCCTGATTTTCTGATAGCGCGGCCTACGGCTTTCTCGTTTACGTAGGCGCTTGCTGTATCTATGAGGCGGTATCCGCACTGGAGGGCGCTGAGGACAGAAGCTTCCGCTTCGTCAGGTGTCAGCAGGAATGTGCCTATTCCTGCCATAGGCATTTTTATGTTGTTGTTCAAAGTAATATATTCCATCGTATCTACCTCCTTTTGTCCATATTATAGGCCGGATCGGCAGGAAGCGGAAGTTTCCGTTGGTTATCCGGTATTAACCTGGAGGTTATTGCTGACGGGAGGAGCGAAGCGCGGATCTTTCCATAACGCTCATCTTTCAGGATACCAGCCTGGCATGCCGGAATCCAGGCAGTCGTTTATCTGTTTGACTTCCTGATATTCTTCGAGACCCTGCGGTTCCAGATCTCTTCCGATACCGGACATCTTGTATCCGCCCCATGGACCTTCCGCGAAGCATGGGTTGTAACAGTTTATCCAGGTTATCCCTGCACGCAATTCCTTTATGACTCGCATGGCACGCATGTGGTCATTGGTGAATACAGCGCTGGCCAGACCATATTCCGTATCATTGGCCAGTGCTATAGCTTCATCTTCAGTTTTGAAGGTCTGTATCGCGGCGACGGGACCGAATATCTCTTCTTTGACGATGGTCATCTGGCCGGTGCAGCCGTCAAAGACAGTAGGCTCTATGAAAAAGCCGTCGGCGCACTCTCCTTTCGTGTATCGTCTGCCTCCGCATCTGCATACGGCTCCTTCTTTTTTGCCTGTCTCTATGTATTTCAACACCTGTTCCATTTGCTCCTCTGAAACGACAGCTCCGATATCAGGATTTTTCATCGGATCGCCTATGGTCATCTTGCGGGCTCGCTCCACGAGACGATCCGTGAATTCGTCGTGTATAGATTCATGGACTATTATTCGCGAGCCTGCGGAGCAGATTTCTCCCTGATTCATGAAGATCCCTATCATGGACCATTCTACGGCCCTGTCGATATCAGCGTCGGCGAATATTATGCTGGGAGATTTGCCGCCCAGCTCGAGGCCTATCTTTTTTACGTTGGAAGAAGCCGCGCACATTATGCTTTGCCCTACGGCGGTACTGCCGGTAAAGGTGATGCAATCGACATCTTTACTTTTAGCCAGCTGGTTGCCTATAAGGCCGCCAGGGCCAAGGATGAGATTGGCACAGCCGTCAGGTAGACCTGCTCTGTCCAGTATTTCAAAGAGTTTCACCACGCTTGCAGGTGTTATGGTGGCAGGCTTGAGGATGATACTGTTTCCTGCCGCCAGAGCGGGAGCCAGTTTCCATACGGCTATCATGAGGGGATAGTTCCATGGAGTTATCAGTGCGCAGACACCGACAGGTTCATGGACAGTATAGGAATGCATATGACCAAAATTGTCATTTACTTCGTAGGAGCCGCCGGACGGCTTCATTATGAGGCCGGCATAATACTTGAAGACATGGATGGCGTCGTCGATATCGGCTTCCGATTCTCTGAGAGGTTTACCGTGGTTTTCCGTCTCGATGGCGGCCAGTTCATCCCTTTCGGCCTCCATCATACTGGCGATTTTCAGGAGTGCATCGGCTCTGTCCTGGGCGCACAGTCTGCGCCATTTCCCGGAACCGTAAAAGGAGCTGCGAGCTGCGTGTATAGCTTTCTCCACATCTCTGCTGTCACTGGAGGCAGCTTCTCCGATGATCTTTCCATTGGCAGGGTTTATGACAGGCACAGTTTTACCTGACAGATATCGGTGGATGCGTTGACCGGCGGAGCATAAAGTGTAGGTGGTCCTGGAAAACCGGATCAGACCTTCACGGCGCATCGCGTTAAGCTCTCTTGAGAGGGTGCTCCTGTTGACGCAGAGATATTGGGCAAACTGTTCCTGGTTCATTCCTATGTCAAAGGTATGGCTGCCGCGCTTTTCACTGATGATGCTGAGATGAGTCAGGATCCTTTCTCTGATAGTGTGTTTGGACAATACATCGACCTTGTAAGTTATCTTTATGTTTTCATCCGAAAGGATCTTAGTTATGTTTTGAAGCAAAATTATCTTGCAGGAGGGAGATATCCCGTGACTGGAAAAGAACAGGGAATATCTGAAAAACACGACGGCACAGCCCGTATCGGCCGTGAGCATGCTTGGGACTGGTGAAGAAGGTGGAGGAGACAGCCTCCAGACCGATAATGTCGTTTTGATGGAAAGTCCTCAGCAGCTGGGATGATCCGTCGTAGTGATATTTGAACGACAGGATCCTGCCTTCCGCGATGATCCCTATTTTTTCCACTTTATCCCCTTGCAGCTGCACGGGCTCGCCTGCGGAAAAGAACTTCGCGGAAGGTTTGGTCTCGGCGCATATGATATCGAAATCGATATCGTCTATGTTCTTAAAAAGTATGGAATCTCTTATGATCTCCAGATCCAGCATAACGTATCCCCTGTGATTTCTAGTGTTGGTTGATTTTAGCACAGATGCGGGGCGGACGCTGTTGTATATACAACGCGCTGATACAGGAGACAAACGTCTGATGGAGGGGTGAGGACAGGCATTCGCCTTGGCTCATCGAAGTCCGTCTTCCTTGACATAAGCGGCGCGAAAGGCTATAATTCAACCTGTGAAATTACATCTATATATAGAGGAAAGAATATGAAAATAATCATTACGGCAGGAGGCACCAGCGAGAAGATCGACGATGTCAGGACTATAACTAACACGTCGACAGGGCGGCTGGGATATGCTATAGGGAAGGCATTCGTGGAAAAATACGCGGGCAGGCTGGAAAAGATATATTATCTTCACGGGACAAGAGCTCCCTATGTGGAGCATGAGCTGGTGGAGCCTGTCATGATAGGCGGCGTTGCCGATCTGCAGCAGCAGCTGACGAGGCTGTTGACTGAGGAGAAAATAGATGCTGTCGTTCATGCCATGGCAGTGAGCGATTATGTGGTCAAGGAAGTGACGACCCTGGACAGGATAAGAGGTATGGAGACACCAGGTGGCGGAGCGGATCTTTCCGGGAATAAGATAAGCTCCGATATAGATGATCTGATCATCCATATGAAGCGGTCGCCTAAAGTAATAAGTATCATCAAGAAGCTGAGTCCGGAAACGACTCTGGTAGGCTTCAAGCTGCTTAGCGGTGTCCCACACGAAGAACTGATATCTGTGGGCCGCAGTCTCATGGAAAAGAACGATTGCGACTTTGTGCTGGCCAATGATGTGAAGGAGATCGGACCGGACTATCATAAGGGATATCTGATACACAGGGATGGCCCATATGATACGATGGGTAATAACGAGGAGATAGCCGATATGATATCCAGGCGCGTCATGGAAAGGAGTTTGGGATGAATATCGTTCTGGGAGTTACGGGGAGCATCGCTGCGTATAAGGCGGCGGATATAATCAGCAAACTCAAAAAGCTGGGCCATGACATAGATGTGATATTGACCGAGAGCGGTAGTCGAATCATCACTCCCATAACACTGCAGACTTTAAGTAAGAATAAAGTCTATATGGATATGTTTGAAGAGATAGATCACAAGGAAGTGAAGCATATTTCACTGGCTGACAAGGCGGATGTGGTACTGATCGCGCCGGCTACAGCTAACATAATAGGGAAGATAGCAAATGGCATCGCTGACGATTTTCTTTCTACAGTGGTGATGGCGGCGGCGACCCGTAAACCGGTCTATATCGCGCCGGCGATGAATACGAATATGTATGAAAATCCTATAGTCCAGGGGAATATGGAAAAGCTGAAAGGGTTGGGGTACCGTTTCATAGAGCCGAAGGAATCTATGCTGGCCTGCGGGGTCACAGGAAAAGGCGCGCTGGCAGACGTGGATCATATAGTTGAGATAATCGAAGGGAGCATTGAATAGATGATAAGATATCACAGTACAAGAGGAAGTGAGCATACGAAGACGGCAGCACAGGCTGTAATACAAGGTATCGCTGAGGACAAGGGGCTATACGTCCCTGATTCGATACCGCCATTGCCGAAGAAGATATCGGAGATGACAGGCAGACCTTACAAGGAGATAGCCAGGGATATAATAAAAGCATTCTTCACCGATTATACCGATGAGGAGATGCAGCACTGCGTCGATGGCGCCTACGACAGTAAATTCGAAGAGGCGGAGATCGTTCCCGTGAAAGAGGCGGGCGGAGCTTATTTTCTGGAACTTTATCACGGCAAGACGGCGGCTTTTAAAGATATGGCTCTTTCCATACTGCCGTATTTGCTGACCACAGCAATGAAGAAGGAAAAGGAAGATAAGAAAATATGTATACTGACGGCAACGTCAGGAGATACAGGGAAGGCGGCGCTGGAAGGGTTTGCCGATGTCCCGGGGACTGAGATAATCGTATTCTTTCCAAATCACGGCGTGAGCCAGGTACAGGAAAGGCAGATGGTGACCCAGGAAGGCGCCAATACCCATGTATTTGCCATAGAAGGAAACTTCGATGACGCTCAGACAGGGGTGAAGAGGATCTTCAACGACGAGACGTTCGCGGAAAAGCTGGCGGGATACGGTTGCAAGCTGTCATCAGCCAATTCTATCAATATAGGAAGGCTGATACCACAGGTGGCATATTATGTCTATGGCTATGTGAAGCTGGTAGAAAGAGGCGTTATCGCCGACGGTGACAAGGTGAACATCGTAGTCCCTACCGGAAACTTCGGAAATATCCTGGCTGCTTATTATGCGGGAAAGATGGGGATACCTGTAAACAGATTCATCTGCGCATCTAATAAGAATAAAGTGCTGACGGACTTTTTCGAAACGGGAGTGTATGACACTAACAGAGAGTTCTATCTTACCAATTCACCATCCATGGATATACTAATATCCAGTAATCTGGAAAGGCTCCTCTATCATCTGGCAGGCAATGATGGAGGTGAGATACGCAGATTGATGGATCAGCTGGAATCTGATAAACGCTATCAGGTCAGCGATGTCATCAGAAAAGGGATGGAATCCTTTTACGGCGGTTTTGCTACTGTCGATGAGACTAATGCGGCTATAGGGAAGATGTACAGGGATAATGGCTATCTGATGGATACCCATACAGCAGTGGCCTATAAAGTATATGAAGATTACGCAAAGGAGACGGGTGACGATACGCCAACATTGATAGCATCTACGGCAAGCGCGTATAAATTCGCCGACAGCGTCGCTCATGCCATAGGCCTGGGCGATGAGGAAAACGGGTTCGAGTACGTGAAGGCACTGGCTGCTGCGACAGGTGTCAGAGTGCCTGCCGGTCTCAGGGATCTGGATAAGAAGCCTGTGAGACATAAAGGAGTCATTGAGGTTTCGCAGATGGCCGGAGCCATCGAGGAAAGCGTGAAATAAAGCGGCGAAGGTTGCGGCTTCCGCCTCTCCCAAAAGAGAGGGCAGGCGAGACAGGGAGGATTTCGTCCGGAGCGTTAGGTTTGCCGGATTTTCTGATTTTCGAAGGAATCCGGCAGCGCTGGCACCAAGCGTTGCCGGATTATTAAAGAAACAATGAGATCCGGCAGCAGTGCCGCAAACTTTTGCCGGATTCCGTAATAAGGCATAGAATCCGGCAGCATGTTGCCGGATTTGTAATTAGGTGCGAATATCCGGCACACGATTTTCTCATTCTTACCTGATATATGGCTTTAAATCTCAATATTTGCTGTTCAGGCTGCCGGATCTGTGTCATTCCTTCGATTTCCGGCAAGCAATCGTGTTTCGCGTGCCGGATCAGTATCTTCAAAGCATTTTTCGGCAATAGTTCATGTAAAGACCTGCTGCGTGAAAAGCAGGAAAGCTCCGGGGCGCCGGAAAGTTTCGGGGCGCCGCATGAGCCCGGCTTTGTTAAGATATTGTAATTTTTTCGTGTTTCCCGATGAATTTGGCAGGAATAAGAGTTATAATCGATATAGAGTTGGAGTGTGAGCGAGGCCTGGATGGGATCCGAGGGAGATCCGACGCCGCGTTTCACACTGTAAAGTCTGAAAGGAGGTGAGAGAATGACGAAAGAAACCATGAAGAGCAGGAAGAATATCGCTCTTATCGCTCACGATCATCTGAAGGATGAACTGGTAACGTGGTGCATCGACAACAGAGATAAGCTGAAGGATCATATTTTGTGTGGAACGGGGACGACAGCGACCCTGATAGCAAGAGCAACGGGCTTGGACATAAAAGCTTACAAGAGTGGTCCTTTGGGAGGTGATCAGCAGATCGGAGCCAAGGTGGCCGAAGGAGAGATAGATGTACTGATATTTTTCTGGGATCCGCTGGAAGCACTGCCTCACGATCCGGATGTAAGAGCGCTGCTGCGTATAGCGGTAGTTTACGATATCCCGGTGGCGACCAACAGAGCTACGGCAGATTTCATCATGACGTCGGAGCACATCGACAAGGAGTACGTCCACGATGTCCAGGAATTCAAGCCGTCGGTGGATATAGAGGATATGAGCGAGAAGATACTTGTTTCACAGCGATAAAATGTCCAGATGAAAATCGCAGAGGGTGCGATATCATCCGGACATTTTTTTATTGGAATCGTTGTTATATCTGTTGCGAACGACGTATTTTCGGATATCGGTGTTTTTCTTCCTGCGGATGTGGCGGACGTTATTGTGGACGATAGGCCTCAGCAGTGTGCGACGCTTTATCTTACGGTAAGGAGATATCAATTTGGCGATCCCTCTGTTATAGAGTTTGAAGCTGAGTATGCCTATCCAGTGTTCCTTTTTCTTCGCTTTTTTGCTCTCTCCTCGTTCTGTTCCGCCTGCCGTTATTTTAGTCCCGCTTTTTACGGCGGCGATAAGATCGTTGTTGCAGCGTATGTCCGCATCTATTTCGGTACACGCCATTCCTATATATTCACTGACATGGGAATCAGAGCCGGCGAAGGTGGGAACGCCGCAATCTTCGGCCAGAATAGCTGCCCGTCTGTTGGATTCGGGTGATTCGCAGGTGTTGAAGGTCTCGATGAAGTCAAATTTCCTCATAAGGCGCATGTTCATATTTTTGAAGCCCATAAGGCTGGAACTGGCCACGCCGAAAGGATGGGCAGGCCCCAGTATGCCGCCGAAGAAATGGACTATTTTGATGAGCTTGCTGCATCGCATGCCACGTATGCTCAGGATGCGGAGATAAAGCCCATCGGGCATGATGACCAGTATGTGGCCGGCATCTTTCGTATCGTATTCTATCCCCCTGATAACGCAGAAATTCCTGTAGCGGGGATCGTCCTTTATGGCATCCCATGCTTTACAGCCCTTATAGCTGTTGTGGTCGGATATCATGAACCCGTCAAAGCCCAGAGCCATGAATTTGTGAACGAATTCCCTGACAGATACTCTTGAATCAAGGGAGCCTTCCTTTGTATGACAGTGCAAATCAAATTTCAATCTTTTCGCCTCGGTTCTTAATTCTTATGGATGGAGCAGCTGACGCTTCTCTGTATATAATAGTATTCCCAAACCGGAAAAAATTCAATGAAAAATGTGTGAAAAAAATTTTGACGGTAAAACCCAGTTGACACCATTGCGAGGACAACGTTATAATATTGATGTAAATTTGTTTCGGGGCGAGGTGAAAGTCCTCACCGGCGGTGTATGACGATGAATGTCACAAGTCCGCGAACCCGCGCATTGAGCGGGCCGAACGGGTGAGAATCCCGTACCGACGGTCACAGTCCGGATGGAAGAAACGAAATACTTGCGGCGTGTGGCGGACAGTCGTTGCTGTCTGCAAACGCGAGTGTTTTTATCTCGGGATAGATTGCCCGGGATTTTTTGATTGAGCGGCACCTCTGCGCCATGCTCCGAAGCGAGACGACAGAGGCTGAAATGATGATATACAGTGGAAAGAAGGAGTGTTGTACATGTCTCAGAAGACTAACTACGGAAATATCGATGACAGACACAGGATGACTGGCAGGGAGAAGACAGTCAGGCTGGCGAAGATGGGTATGCTGGTGGCAATATCGGTGGTGCTGGTATATTTTATACATTTTCCCATATTCCCGGCAGTGGCGTTTCTCGAATATGATCCCGCCGATATACCTATACTGATAGGGACCTTTGCCTTCGGTCCGGTGGCAGGCGTGCTGCTTACCATCGTGACATCCGTGGTCCAGGGTGTGACTGTCAGCGCTGCCAGCGGAGCCTACGGGATAATAATGCACATAATCGCTACCAGTGTGCTGGTGATAGTGGCAGGTGTCATATATAAATTCAACAAGACGAGAAAAGGCGCGGTGATCGCGTTGATATGCGGTACGGCGGCTATGGCCGTGGTAATGATAGGCGCTAATCTGATAATCACGCCGCTGTTCATGGGTGTGCCACGCAGCATGGTATGGGATCTGATGCCGTTTATAGTGGGCTTCAATGCCATAAAAGCAGGCATAAATTCTATCGTTACATTTTTCCTTTATAAGAGGATATCGGGATTTCTGCACAGAACGGCGTAACGGACCAATATGAGACCGGCCCGCCGGAGCTGAGAAGGGTGCGTTCAATACCGCAGATTTATCTTCGACAGGCAGACCTCAGCGCTGTAGCCCAGCTGCCTGGCATACATCTGCATACCCTCCTTGGCGAGATCCACATGATTTTGGGGAGCTACTGTTATCCTGTTGACGGCATCATGGGCTTTCCTCAGGTTCACACGTATGTATGGGAGCAGGAAGCCATCCTTTTCGCGATAATGGACTTCACTGTCGCTTGTCTCTTTGAGGACGACCCGGTATTCCTTTTCTGCGGCGAATTCCTCCTGCTTGAAGAAAACCGCATATATGGACATGGCTTTTTTGAATTGTTTGCAGTATTTCCTGAAGGATTCATCGCCGCCGTTCCCGGCGGCGTTTTTCATTATATCGTCGAATGAGCAGCCCAGATTTTGGGGGATATCTTTTGTGAGAAGATCATGTATGATTTTTCTCTGGGTTTCTCTGGAATATATCAAAAGTCCATGGTAGGAGATTTTTTTTGTCCTGCTTATCATGTCGAGCAACTCGCCGCTTTTGAATTCCAGATTATATCCGGTGTTGTTGCCGAATTCGGACCAGAGCGTGATGCTGTCGGCTTCCACTGAGAAGGATAGGACGTAGTAGCATTGCCTCTTCATCTCCTCGGTCGTAAGAGAGAGCTGCTGGCGCAGGGAACTGTGCTCCTCAAGTATAGGGAACTCGGTGAGTACATCCCGAGTCAGAGCCAGGGTGTAGCGCATCTCGTTGGTGTCGTTGAGGAAATCGCTCTTGGTGGCAAAGAAGGCCTTGTCTTTCAGGATGCCTTGGACACCGCGGCACTTAGTGTAATGGTATAGATTTTCTTCGGGCTGTATCCTTTTCAGCAGGATATGTTTGTTGGGCACGGCGGACTCCTTTTTCTGTATCAGATTTCTGCATCAAATATCGGGACTGTCAGCAGAGCTTGCTGCCGTTGGCCACCAGCTTGAACTTATAGCCAAGCACTTCGGCGGCCCGCTTACACATGATCATCCGTTCAAGGAATATTTCAAAATAATCCATCAGACTGCAGATATCGTCGTCCAGCTCAAGATTCATCTGTACAGTCCTTTTGTCCTTGTTGATCTCCAGTTTGGATGACAGAGCGGCGTAGTTGACTCGGTCATGGATATCGAAGTTTTCCTTGATCGGATTCTGGACCCTGTTCCTCCTGACGTCTGTCTTATCGGCCAGTATGAGCGCCGCAGAGATGGGGTCGACCGCGTTGCCGCTGCTTTCGTCGTGGTGACCGATGGCAGAAGTTATGGTCATGATATCTTCCAGAGACATTTTCATTTCCTTAAGTATCTGATATGCCAGCAACGCTCCGCTGTGAGCATGGTCATTTCTGTTGATGCAGTTGCCGATATCGTGCATATAGCCGGCGATACGACCCAGTTCGATGTCATGGCTGCTGTAGCCCAGGGATTTAAGTATCCATCCGGCCCGTGCGGCGACCTTAGCGGCGTGCTTTGTCGAATGGTCGGTGAAGCCCATTGTTTTCAGGACACAGTTGCCCTTATCGATCAGCATATTTATCTCTTCGTTTTTTCGTATATCCTTGTATTTGATTTTTTCTCCCATAATTACCTTCCATTTACATTGTATTAATTAAATATTGTAGTACGTCGAAGACGCGGCGACTATCCTGTTCGTGTAAAATCTCTGTAAAAAGGGTGAAAAACAGGCGGAAAGTAAAGGCGTACGCAGCTAAATGGCGTGCCAACAGATACAGTTCATCGGATCCCGTTTTCAGACGATATACGATAGCCTTCCGAAGCGATATGCCTAAGAGGGGCTTTTCGGGAGGTCATTTTGGCATAATTTCCATGTTTTGAAGGTACTGACAGAGGGTGATATGCCAAATCATACTGTTGAAATACGGATCATAGGCATTATTCCCCTTTCTGATGAGAAGAAATATGCTAAAAAGCTTGGTGTAAATATCATCTTTTGGCATATTCGTTTTCGGGAAGGTCACTCCATTCATGTATTTATGCCTAATGAAAGGGAAAAAGCTGATGTTTTGGCATATCCGATGTCTGCGAGAGAAGGCAGTCCCTCTGTGAATCTGGTATGAATTCAACATATGTCCTGACAGCTAAGCCGGGTTAAACTATCTTTCTCCCCACCGGCCTTTATATTCCGCTGTTTGTGTGGTATACTACATTAGTTATGGAGAAGAAAGAAATACTGATGAAAAATGAAGAGGCGGTGCGGGCTTTCGGCAGGGAAATGGGGAAGAATCTGTCCTCCGGCAGTATCGTAGCCCTTACGGGAGACTTGGGGACTGGAAAAACCACATTGACTAAGGCTATCGCTGAAGGTCTTGGCGTGACTGAGACAATAACCAGCCCCACCTTCAATATCGTAAAGCAGTATGAGAGTGGACGGCTGCCTCTCTATCATTTCGACGTCTACAGGATAGGGGACGTAGAAGAGATGTATGAGCTGGGGTATGAAGAATACTTCTTTGGCAGCGGTATCTGCGTTATAGAGTGGGCCGAGCTCATAGATGAGATCATCCCGGAGGAAGCCATCCGCATACAGATAGGATACGGACGAGGGGAAGGAGAGCGTATTTACAGGTGTATATTTTAGGAATAGAGACGACGGGAGCCTTTGCTTCCGCGGCAGTGATGAGAGACGACCAGGTGACCGGATATATAAAAGGAAACGACAGGTTCTCACATCTGCAAAATCTGACGCCTCAGATAGAACAGGTGATAAAGGAGAGTGGCATTGCTCTCGCCGATCTGGATGTAATCGCCGTATCGCATGGGCCGGGATCCTTTACGGGGATCAGGATAGGTGTATCGACGGCCAGGGCTTTGTCACAGATCCTGGGAACGCCGTGTGCAGCCGTTTCCAGCCTGGAAGCGCTGGCGCTGAACGCCGCGCCGATGGACAGCGGGGTACTCGTTTGCCCGATGCTGGACGCCAGGAGAAATCAGATATACGGCGGCGGATACATCCTGACGGAAGAGGGGCCGAAGGAGGAGATCAAGGCCGGGCCTTATATGCTGGATGAATTCATGTCGAAGACGGAAAATTATCGTCGAATATTGCTGTTAGGCGATGCGACAGACAGGTATGGTAGAGAGATAGGGCAACTAAGGCATGAAGGTGTGGATATCGCCGCTGAGGGGATCAGATATCAGGATGCTGTCTCGGTAGCAAGGCTGGGAAGCAGGATATATGCTGAAGGTGGCGGAGTAGGATACAGCCAGTTAGAGCCGGATTACATGCGTCTGGCTGAAGCGGAGAGGAAGCTGCGGCGAAAGCAGCAGGAAGGCTGAAATTATGGCTGAAGTCGTGGTAAGGCAGGCTGTTGCCGACGATATGGAGGACATATATGAGATAGAGCACCTGTGCTTCCCTGATCCGTGGAGCCGGGACGCTCTTCTCTACGAGCTTACGGAAAACCCAAGGGCATTTTACATCGTGGCGGAGCTGGAAGGTCAGGTTGTAGGCTATGCGGGGTTGTGGTGGATAGGAGACGAGGGCCATGTGACCAACGTGGCTGTCAGGCCGGGATTCAGGAACAGACATATTGGTCAGGCTATCGTCAGCGTTATGATAGATTTCACATCAGGAGAGGGCATCTTGCATCATACTCTGGAGGTGAGGCGTTCCAATGAACCGGCAATCAGACTGTACGAGAAATTCGGATTCCGTCAGGAAGGAGTGCGTAAGGGGTATTATCTCAATAATGGCGAAGACGCTATAATCATGTGGCGCCATAGCGATGATGATCGGAACGGTCAGAAAAACTGGAGCAGTCAGAAAGTGCGGGAATAAAAGACGCTCCTCCGGAAGATAATAGGAATATAAGATTATCTGAGGAGGACGGATATGGGCAGAAACCCGGAAGAAAATATGAATGTGGTTTTTTATCCATGCAGAAAATTTTCCAGAAGACATGATTTTGATGTGTTCAGCATGAGCACATATATGTCTTGTGAGAATTGCAGGCATCTCAACGGAGAAAACCAATGTGAAAAGAAGCTGGAAGAAGGTAGAAACGAGCTATGAAAGACGGAAAAACAGTGACACTCGCGATAGAGTCCAGCTGCGACGAAACGGCAGCAGCCGTGATGTCGGAAGGCCGCGGCGTGCTTTCCAACATCATTTCGTCGCAGATAGATATACATAAGCAATACGGTGGAGTAGTGCCGGAGATAGCCTCCAGACATCACTTGACCAATATCAACACGGTGGTAGACAGAGCCATGGAGGAAGCGGACGTTTCCATGGACGAAGTGGATATGATAGGAGTCACATACGGCCCGGGGCTGGTAGGGGCATTGCTGATCGGGCTGGCTACTGCCAAGGCATACGCGCTGGCGGCAGGAAAGCCTCTCATAGGCGTCCATCACATACATGGGCACATTTGCGCCAATTACATAGAGCATCGGGAGCTGGAACCTCCTTTCATGGCCTTGGTGATATCGGGAGGTCATACTAATATAGTGGAAGTTACGGGGTACAATGAATGCCGGGTGCTGGGCGCTACGAGAGACGACGCGGCGGGGGAAGCATATGATAAAGTGGCGAGAGTGCTGGGACTGGGATATCCCGGGGGGCCTCTCATCGACAGGATAGCAAAAGAGGGGGATCCTCACGCTGTGGAATTCAAGCGGGTGTTCCTGGAAAAAGACAGCTTCGACTTCAGTTTCAGCGGGATCAAGACCGGCGTCCTCAACTACATAAATTCCGAGAAACAGGCAGGCAGGGAGGTAAATGTGGCTGATGTGGCGGCGGGGTTCCAGGCAGCTGTGCTGGACGTCATCGTAGCCAAGACACTCAGGGCTGCTATCGATATGGGCAAGGACAGGATAGTGCTGGCAGGCGGAGTGGCCGCCAACAGCAGATTGAGAGAAATGATGGCGGAAGGCTGCAGGAAGAACGGGATAGACCTTTATTACCCATCTCCTGTGCTGTGTACTGACAATGCTGCAATGATAGGCTGTGCGGCATATTACAGGTATATGGCGGGAGAACGGGATGATCTTACGCTGGACGCCATACCGAATCTTGAATTATAGGATATAGATATACAGAGGTTACATATATGATTGTGTTATCGGCAAAGGAGCTGACAAAATCCTACGGCACCGATGTCATACTGGACAAGGTGTCATTTCATATAAATAAAGGAGAGCGGGTGGGGATAATCGGCGTCAATGGAGCCGGAAAGACCACCCTTTTAAAGATACTTACAGGCGAGCTCAGCTGCGAGGAAGGCGAGTTTTTTGTATCATCGGAAACAAATATAGGCTATCTGAAGCAGGACGGCGGCTTCGATTCAGAGAATACCGTGATGGAAGAAGTAGAGAATATTTTCGGTGAATTCCATCGTATGGAGAAAGAGATGGAAGCGCTGCTTCAGCGTATAGAGGAAACGGCCGGGAAGACCGGAGACGATGGAGACGATGGAGAGAGCCGCCGGTTGCTGGAGCGCTATGACGCACTTCAGGAGAAATTCAAGGAACGGGGAGGATATACCTACAGGAGTGAGATGATGGGAATCCTTTCCAGCATGGCCTTCGGTGAGGACAGTTACGGAAAGAAGATATCCACCTTGAGCGGCGGAGAAAAAACCAGGCTGGCGCTGGCGTGTCTTCTGATGAAAAAGCCTGATATACTTCTGCTGGACGAGCCGACAAATCATCTGGATATAGGTACGCTGAAGTGGCTGGAGCAGTACCTTAAGAGTTATAAGGGGACAATAATACTGGTATCTCATGACAGATATTTTCTCGACGAGACAGTTACCAGGATATTTGAAGTGGAGAATCACAAGCTCAGCATATATGAAGGGGATTACAGCTTCTACGCCACTGAGAGGAAGAAGCGCCGTGAAGCGGAGATGAGGCGTTATGAGAATCAACAGAAGGAGATTCGCAGGCAGGAGGATATGATAAGGCGTTTCAAGGAAAGAGGCACCGAAAAGCTGGCTAAGCGGGCCGCGTCGCGGGAAAAGCGCCTGGCTGCCATGGAGGTAGTGGAAAGACCGGCAGGTGAGCGGGACAGGATGAAGATATCCTTCAGAGCCGATTTTCAAAGCGGCCGGGATGTATTGGAGGCAGGAGATGTTTCCAAGAGTTTTGGTTACGGGGCCGGACGGACAGAGCTGTTCAGACATGTGGATCTGGATATAAAAAGAGGCGAGAGAGTATGTATCGTCGGAGCCAACGGTATCGGAAAGACTACGCTGCTGAAAATACTGATGGGAGAGATTTCGTGTAATACGGGACGGATCAAGATAGGCTACAACGTCAAATTCGGCTATTACGATCAGGGTCAGCAGCTCCTTAACGGCGCCAATACAGTCATTGAGGAAGTGAGGGATTCCTACGGCTTGTATTCCGACGGTGAGATAAGGAACATATTGGGGCGCTTCATGTTCAGAGGAGAGGACGTATTCCTCAAGGTGGGAGCTCTCAGCGGCGGTGAGAAGGCCAGACTTTCCCTGCTGAAACTCATGTTGTCAGGAGCCAACGTGCTGATGCTGGACGAGCCGACCAATCATCTGGATATAGAATCCAAGGAGGTGTTCGAGGAAGCGCTGCTGGAGTTTCCGGGAACCAGTATCATCGTATCCCACGACAGGTATTTTCTCAACAGGATACCTACCAGGATAATGGAACTGACCTCCGATGGAATAGAGAACTATCTCGGTACATACGATTACTATGTGGAGAAGAAACAGCAGCAGATACAGTCAGGGAAGAAGTATCTGGAGGGCATGCAGGAAGACAGAGAAGCGAGGACCTCGACGGCGGCAGAGGAAGTATCGAAAGGCGCGGGGGCTGAAGCGGAAGAGCACCTCTCGTCAGCGGAAAGACGGCGTATCCAGAAGGAAAAGGAAGCTGAGGAAAGGCGCCTGAGGAGGCATCGGGAGGCGCTGGAGAAGGAGATACAGAGCATCGAGGAAGAGATAGGAGAGCTGGAAGCGGAACTGTGCCGCCAGGAGGTGGCTACCGACCATGTGAAGCTTGCCGAGATAGGAAAGATGCTTACGGAAAAGAAGGATGAACTTGACGACAGATACGAGAAATGGCTCCAGCTTCAGGAGCAGTGAAATGAGAAGGACAGACCGTCGATTTTTTTATCAAAACTATTGCAATAAGGGAATTCTTCCTCTATAATGTTGGAAGTTGTAGGGGCAAAGACCCTATGATATAATCAAGTGAAAAAGTATATTTTGTGATGGAGGTATATATCATGACATTAGACAAGATCAAAGGAATAATCGCTGAGCAGCTGGGAGTTGACGAGGATAAGGTCACGATGGAGACTCATCTGATGAAGGATCTGGAAGCTGATTCTCTCGATGCTGTTGAGATCATTATGGCTATCGAAGATGAGTTCGATATCGAAGTTCCGGACGAAGATGCTGAGAAGTTCCAGACAGTAAGCGATATCGTAAGCTATGTCGAGGCCAGAGCGTAAACTGCAAAAGGCTTTATCATGAAAAGACAGGCGAAGATTTCCAATGCGGTGATAAAGAGGCTGCCCAGGTACAGACGGTATCTGAGAGAGCTGCAGAAGAAGGGGATAGACAAGATATCTTCCAGCGAGTTCAGTAATCTTACCGGGTATACCGCATCCCAGATAAGGCAGGATCTCAACAATTTTGGCGGGTTCGGCCAGCAGGGGTACGGATACAGCGTGGACGGCCTTTACAATGAAATAAGCGCCATTCTGGGGCTGGATAAGCAGTATAAGATGGTGGTCGTAGGCGCAGGGAACCTGGGCCAGGCCATCGCTAATCATACATACTACTATAAGACGGGATTCATCGTTTGCGGCATATTCGAGATAAATCCCCGGCTTATAGGCATGAAGATAAACGATATCGAAGTCATGGACTATGACAGGATAGTCGAGTTCGTTGAGGATAACGATATCGATATAGGTATCATATGTACCACTAAGGAAGCAGCTCAGGAAGTGGCGGATAAGCTATGTTTCGCAGGTGTCAGAGGACTGTGGAACTTTGCGCCGATAGACATAGAGACGCCTAACCATGTAGCCGTGGAAAACATGCATATAAGCGATAGTCTCCATTCTCTGGCCTATCATATGAACAAGAACAGAGGTCAGGAAGAAAAGAAATAATACATAAGAATATCGGTAAAATTAAATAACCGTTTCGTTTCGAAACGGTTATTGTTTTCAGATGATATATGCTCGCTCTTAGTCTTCCTGAACCGGAGCGTCAACAGGACATGCGCCTGCGCAAGCACCGCAATCAATACACTTGTCAGCGTCGATAACGTACATGGAATCACCAGCCGAAATAGCATCCGTAGGACATTCATCAGCGCAAGCACCGCAGTTGATGCAAGAGTCTTTAATTACATAAGCCATTTTAACTACCTCCTTTAAGATTATATCATTAAATGACAAACTGATTATAACAAACCTTTATGAGGAATTCAAGATGAAAGTTTACGGACTTATAGGGAAAAGCGGGACAGGAAAAAGTTTTCAGGCTGTGAACCTGTGTAAGGAGCGAAACATAGAGAGTATCATAGATGACGGGCTGTTCATCTGTCGCAATAAGGTCGTAGCCGGGATATCCGCCAAACGGCAGAAGACCAAGGTAGGCGCTGTCAAGACGGCTCTGTTCACTGATGATGACCACAGAGATGAGACGGTGGCGGCCATCAGGAAGATGAAGCCGTCTTCGATACTGATAATAGGGACTTCTGACAGGATGGTCGATAAGATAGCGGCACGTCTGGGCATAGGGCGGATAGGCGAGAGCATATACATAGAGGAGATAACGACGGAGGCTCAGAGGGACGCCGCCAGAAGACAGAGGCATGAGATGGGACAGCATGTCATACCCGTTCCTACTTTCCAGCTCAAGCGCCAGTTTTCCGGTTACTTCATGATCCCTGTCAGACGGCTGCTGAAGGAGCTGGGCCCATGGAGAGATATTTCGGAGAAGTCTGTCGTCAGACCCACTTACAGCTATTTGGGGAACTATGAGATATCGGAAAAAGTCATGGCGGATATCGTGGAGTGTGTAAGGAGGGAGAACCGACAGGTGGCGGAGATAAACAGAGTAGGAGTCGTGCGGATGCAGGATGGGATAGATATATATGTGGCCGCCACCTTTCGCCGCGGAGAAAGACTGGACGAAGCAGCCGCGCGGTTTCAGAGGACAGCCGTTGAGAGGATAGAAGAGATGACGTCGTTCAACGTCAACAGACTGGATCTGGAGGTGAGAGGGCTGATATGATAGTTAAGGAAAAGGACAATGCCGTCATTGTCGAAGATGTGAGAGATTTCGATCTGGACAACATCTTCGATTGCGGCCAGTGCTTCAGATGGGAACGGGATGAAAAAGGCAGGTATGTGGGGACAGCTTTCGGCAGACATGCGCTGATGGAGTACGATGGCAGCAGTCAGATTCTGATCATACACGGCGCTGACGAGGAGGATTTTCAGACGGTGTGGAGAAAGTACCTGGATCTGGACAGAGATTATGGCAAGATAAAGGAGAAGCTGGCTGAGAGGGATAAAGTCATAGCGCGGGCCATAGATTATGGTCAGGGCATCAGGATACTAAACCAGGAAAAGTGGGAGACCCTGCTCTCGTTTATCATATCTCAGAACAACAACATACCGCGGATCAAGAAGTGTATCGATAATCTGGCGCGTACACTGGGATCCCCTTCAGGTCAGTTCATGGGCAGGGAATTCTATGACCTGCCTTCGCCGGAAGTGCTGGCGGGAGCCACGGAGGAGAAGCTGGCGCCGTGCAGACTTGGTTACAGGAGCAAATATCTGATAGAAACTGCCCGTCAGGTAGCGGAGGCGGGGCTCGATAGCCTGGAGAGACTGGGTGCGCCGGAGGTCACGTCGCAGGAGGCTTTCGAGGCGCTCAATGGATACTGTGGTGTCGGACCGAAGGTGGCCAATTGCATCGCTCTGTTTTCCATGGGAAAGCTGGACAGATTCCCCATAGATGTGTGGGTGCGAAAGGTCATGCACAGGTTATACGGTATAGACGAGGGCGATATGAAGGGAATGGCCCGGTTCGCAGAGCAGACTTTCGGGGAATACGGAGGCATCGCCCAGCAGTATCTTTTCTATTACATAACTCACTGTAAAGAAATTTGAAAAAGGTGGTTGACAAAAACGGGAAATGGCTGTAAATTATAGTTAGCACTCATAAATAATGAGTGCTAACAAACAGGCGTGTAAATCAGCAGAGCTGATACCGCATGGTGCGAAGCGGCGATGCTCTGTATAAAATTTAAACGAAAAAGTAAAGGAGATGGCAATAATGAGTATGGGAATCAAACCTTTAGGGGCAAGAGTTGTTATCAAGAAGATCGAAGCCGAAGAAAAGACGGCCAGCGGAATCCTGTTGACAGGCTCCGCCAAGGAAAGACCACAGATGGCGGAAGTAGTCGCCGTAGGACCTGGAACTGACGATGAGAAGATGGAACTCAAAGTAGGAGACAAGGTTATTTTCTCCCAGTATGCCGGTACTGATGTCAAATACGACGGCGAAGAGTACTCGATAATGAGTCAGAGAGACATTCTGGCAACAGTTGAATAGTTGAGGAGCCCCGAGGGGGACGCTGATGTCCAGCTTCGCTGGACAAACATAAGGAGGGATTTTTACAATGGCAAAGGAATTACATTACGGAGAAGATGCCAGAAGGAAGCTTCAGGCAGGTGTCGATAAACTGGCGGATACAGTGAAGATCACATTAGGGCCTAAAGGCAGGAACGTGCTGATCGATAAAAAGTTCGGATCGCCTCTCATCACCAATGACGGCGTGACTATCGCCAGAGAAATAGAGCTGGAAGACGCGGTAGAGAATATGGGAGCCCAGGTAGTAAAAGAAGTGGCATCCAAGACCAATGATGTAGCGGGTGACGGTACTACGACAGCTACATTGCTGGCTCAGATAATAATAAAGGAAGGATTCAAGAATGTAGCTGCGGGAGCAAATCCTATGGTACTCAAGAGAGGGATCCAGGGAGCTGTAGATGTTGCCGTAGATGAGATAAAGAGACTGGCAAACTCTGTGGACAGCAGCGAGAGCATCGCTCAGGTAGCGTCCGTATCGGCTGCCGACGAAGAGATCGGCGGACTGATAGCAGAGGCTATGGAAAAGGTGGGCAAAGACGGCGTCATCACTGTAGAAGAGTCCAAGACAATGGGGACGACCCTCGAGGTAGTAGAAGGAATGCAGTTCGACAGAGGCTATTTCTCGCCTTACATGGTGACGGATACTGAAAAGATGGAAGCCGTGCTGGAGAACCCATATATACTGATAACGGATAAGAAGATATCCAACATCCAGGATATACTGCCTGTACTGGAGCAGATCGTACAGCAGGGAAGAAAGCTGTTCATAATCTGTGATGATCTGGAAGGAGAAGCGCTGGCTACACTGATAGTCAACAAGCTGAAGGGTACATTCGACTGCGTAGCTGTAAAGGCCCCTGGATTCGGAGACAGGAGAAAGGCTATGCTTGAGGATATCGCCATCCTGACAGGCGGCACAGTGATTTCCGAAGAGCTGGGATATGAGCTGAAGGAGACGACGCTGGATATGCTGGGAAGCGCAGCTACAGTGAAGGTCGATAAGGAAAATACCGTTATCGTAGGCGGTGCGGGAGACGCCAAGGAGATAGAAGCGAGAGTATCCCAGATAAAGACTCAGATAGAGAACACTACTTCCGATTTCGACAGAGAAAAGACTCAGGAGAGACTTGCCAAGCTGGCAGGCGGCGTAGCAGTCATCAAGGTGGGTGCAGCTACTGAGACCGAGCTGAAGGAAAGGAAGCTGAGAATAGAGGATGCCCTCAACTCAACTAAGGCAGCAGTGGAGGAAGGTATCGTATCGGGCGGCGGAGTTGCCCTGGTAAACGCTATCCCTGCAGTTTCCAAGTATGTTGACGGACTGGAAGGCGATGCGAAGACAGGCGGCGCTATCATCGTGAGAGCCCTTGAGGAGCCTGTAAGACAGATCGCTGAAAACGCTGGATTCGAAGGCAGTGTAGTAGTGGCTCAGGTCAAGGACAGCAAGGAAGGCGTAGGCTTCAACGCAGCCACCGAAGAATATGTAGATATGATAGGCGCAGGAATCGTAGATCCGGCTAAGGTAACGAGATCTGCTCTTCAGAACGCTGCATCGGCTTCGGCAATGCTGCTGACTACTGAAGCGGGTATAACAGATGTTCCGGCTGAAGAGCCTGCAATGCCTATGGGCGGCGGCATGGGCGGCGGAATGCCTGGAATGATGTAAGGCCGACGATAAAGAACAGAAAATAAAACCCCGGGAGGGCGAGTATCTCAAGGATGACTCCTTTCCCGGGGTTCTCTTTTGCGTATTATTTATCATCCCGCTGAGAGGCCGCAGAACGACAGACTATCATGTCGATCGCTCAGGTGATGAGAAATGTCTGTATATGCGCTTATTTGAATCTGAAACATTTGCCGCACACATCAGGACATGGGATGTATTCGTCGATAGTTTTGCAGTATGCCTGACATTTGGCGCGGTCTATACCCTTTTCCGAAATGGCATTTCCGGGACATGCAGCTATCATCTCGGCAGAGCAGGAGATGACATCGGCTTCCTGATACATGCTGCTTCTCAGGATGTGGAGATAGGCGGCTTCCAGCTGTTCATCGCTCATAGGCTCCACCTCCTCCGCGTATTTGCCGTCAGTTATCAGTGAACCGACACGGAGTCCATAGCAGCCATCGGCGGTACGGAAGGATTCAGCCGGTCCGAAGTCGCCCATGCCGGCCGCGTAAGCCGCCAGTTTATGGGACCACGTACCACGGAATGTCTTCTCATTCCAGTCCATTGGCGTATTGAGACAGGAGGAGAGACGTCCGGCCATGTCGAGGGCGCCTCTTACAGCTCTGTTGATAGCCATGGAAAGCCAGGTGGATTCCGTAAAAGCCCTTACCCACTGTGGGGAAGGAGCTCCATCTTCCTCGTTGCTTTTCATCGCCTCCATATCGTATGGGATAGCATGGATTATCAGCGTTATGCCCGGACGATAGATATTTTTCGGGTGATCGCTCATATTTTTGTCCATGAATATGTTGAAGAGGGGATGACGGGCATCCACGTATCCGATGAGAGGCGTTCCGAATTTCGTCACGATATCCTCCCTTGCTGCAAATTCCTCCATCGTCTTCTGGACGTTCCGCTGAATATGTTTCTTGACATCAAAACCGATCATCATATATCACACCTTTCAAAATCATAGAAGAGATCTTCTGCTGTTAACTGTAACTGATTACTAACTGTAACTGATTACATGATATCATATTTTAGACCATAAAGTGTTGCTGTTGCCACGTTATTTTTATACTTTGTGATTTTTTTGCGGAGGCGCGCCGTCAAGCTTGCTTTTTTGGGGCCTGAAGGCGATGAAAAGCAATACGCTCACCAGCATCAGTATCGGATAGTAGAGATACGGAAAGGCATCCAGCGGTGTGATCCCTGTCAGAGCGGCAGCTGTCAGGAGCTGGGCGCCGTAGGGAAGCAGTCCCTGGCCTACGGAGGCGAATATGTCCAGTATAGACGCGACACGTTTAGATTCGACGCCGAACTCATCGCCGATCTCCTTGGCAACAGGACCTGACATGACGATAGCGACCGTATTGTTGGCGGTGCACATGTCGACCAGCAGCACCAGCAGGCCTATCCCAAGTTCTGCTCCGCGCTTTCCGCTCACAGATCTCTTTATGGTCTCTATGATAAGAGCGATGCCGCCGTTTTCACGTATAAGAGATACCATGCAGGCGACAATGATAGAGATGATGGATATCTCGAACAGGTCTGTCATACCTTTTCCGATGATGCTGAAAGATTCGAGGAATGTGAAGGAGCCATTGAAGACTCCTGTCATCACCGACAACGCGATGCCGGAAAACAGCACGGCGAAAACGTTGAAACCGGCCAGCGCGCCGACCAGCACGATCAGATATGGAATGATCTCGACGAAATTGTAGTCGTAAGTGTCGGGCTTGTAGGTGAGATGAGATGTTTGCAGGTAAAAGATGACTATTGTCAGCAAGGCGGCCGGGAAGACGATGAAAAAATTCTGCTTGAACTTATCTTTCATCTGACAGCCCTGAGTCCGTACAGCAGCGATAGTCGTATCGGATATCATGGAAAGATTATCGCCGAACATGGCGCCGCATACTGTGGCGCCAACACAGATGGCAATGGGTATATCAGCCTGCTGGGAGACTCCCAACGCTATAGGCGCCAGTGCGGTGATGGTTCCCATGGATGTTCCCATTGAAAGGGAGATGAAGCAGCCTATGACGAAGATCCCGGCGACCATATACTGAGGCGGGATCATGGAAAGGCCGAAATTCACTGTGCTTTCGACGCCGCCGGAGGCGGTGACGATGCCGGAGAAAGCTCCGGCCACAAGGAATATCAGCACCATGGTTATGATATTGGTATCGCCTGCGCCTTTGGCGGCAGTCTTCAGCTTTTCTTCGAAAGACTTTCCTCTGTTCTGGAGAAGGGCAACGAATAGAGCTATGATGAAAGCCACATAGGCTGGCATACTGTAAAAATCTCTGCTTATTATACCTGCGCCGGCAAAGACTACGATGAATACGAAAAAAGGCAACAGGGCAAAACCACGATACTTCATAGAAGATCCTTTCGTTGATCTAACGCGTGAAATGCGACATTAAGTTACTGGACGGTCTCCGTTCGCGGCCTGAAATGAGGCGTCATATACCGGCCTTTATTCCACTCTGTTGAGCCTGCCGCCGTTCAGCCAGCTTTGCAGGTTCTCAGCCAGCACGTCTATCACAGCCTGACGCATCTCTTTAGGAGACCAGGCCATATGAGGCGTGATGATACAGTTATCTATACCCAGCAGCGGGCAGTCTATGGAAGGCGGCTCTGTTTCCAGCACATCTACAGCCGCCGCGCTGAGAAAACCTGATTTGAGGGCGTCAGCAAGAGCTCGCTCATCTACCAGTCCGCCTCTGGCGGTGTTGATGAAAACAGCGCCTGGCTTCATGTTGACGATGAAATCAGCATTGACCATCCTCTTATTATCCTCTGTGAGCGGACAATGGAGGGATACGAAATCGGATTTCATGGCGCCTTCAGGATCTTCGCGATAAATATTCACCGTCATTCCCAGGGCTCTGGCGATTTCGGCTACCCGTTTGCCGATGGCTCCATATCCGATTATCCCCAGCGATTTCCCTGTCAGCAAAGTCACCGGTTTTTTCCAGTAACAGAAGTATTTGCAATCGGACCACTGGCCTTCCTGGACAGATCGATTGTGGAGACCCACGTTGTTGGCCAGCTCAAGGATAAGGGCGATAGTATGCTGCGCTACTGCGTCGGTAGAGTAAGCAGGTATGTTGGTGACAGCGATCCCCATGTCGGCGGCCGCTTCAACATCAATGTTGTTGTACCCTGTAGCTGTGGAGCCTATATATTTCAAATTAGGGCATTGCTCCATGAACTCCCTCGTTATGCGGCATTTGCTGGTCATCAGTATCTCACTGTTGCCGATACGGGAGAGCGCCTTATCGGGCGGCGTCGCGTCGAAGACAGTCAGTCTGTCACACAGCTTTTCCAGTTTGCTCCAGCTCAGATCTCCGGGATTTATGGTATATCCGTCGAAAATTACAATATCCATGTATTGACCTCCAATTGTCAATGGTTTATTACTCGAAACTACAGAAAGTATTTTACACCATGAGAGTTGGAAAGTCCAGGTCATGTATGGTATAATCGTTTGTATGCATTTCGCTGACAGAAAGGGGATCCAATGAGTTTTGCCGATATACTGCTGATAGGCGCGGGGCTGGCGATGGATGCGGCGGCCGTATCCATGACTAACGGAATGGTGTACAAGAACCTGAGCAGATTTACATATGTGATGATGCCGGTGTTTTTCGGAGTGTTTCAGTTGTTGATGCCTATACTGGGGTATTACGCGGGAGGATTGTTCGCAAGTGTGATAACCAGGTATTCGGGCATAGTAATATTCGTGATACTGGGCATCATAGGATTGAAGATGTTGAAAGAGGGTATCGATGATTTGAAGGCTCATGAGGTCTGTCCCGTCAAGGTGATGACGCTGAAGGTGTTGTTTTTACAGGCTGTTGCTACCAGTATAGACGCCTTTGCCGTGGGGATCGGATTCAGCGCGGCAGGCATCGGTATACTCGGACCGTCGGCTCTGATAGGGGCAGTGACCGTGCTTATTGTCGTCGCTGCCATATTCATTGGGCGGCAATTTGGCGATATGCTGGGATGCCGGGCCGAGATACTGGGAGGTATCATCCTCATAGTGATAGGAGTCAAAGCATTGTTTTGATCTATAGGACAGATAAGGTGATGAAAAATGGAAAAAACGATCGTTGCTGCCACCGGGAACAAGCACAAGATAAAGGAAATAGAAGCGATAACGGCAGAATTCGGTATGTCCATAATATCAAAGGACGAGGCCGGTGTTCCTGACGTGGAAATCGTCGAAGACGGAGAGACTTTCGAGGAAAACTCATACAAAAAGGCGTATGAGATAATGAAGCTCTGCGGCAGAACGACAATCGCCGATGATTCGGGACTGGTCGTTGACTGTCTTAATGGCGCTCCGGGAGTATATTCCGCCAGATTCGCGGGAACAGATGGAGACGACGACGCTAACAACAGGAAGCTGATAGGGCTGATAAAGGATGTACCGTACGAAAACCGGACAGCCCGGTTCGTCTCGGTGATAACGATGGTATTCCCCGATGGACAGTCCATCGTTGCCAGGGGGGAAGTGGAAGGTCATCTGATCACGGAAAAGCGGGGACGTGAAGGTTTTGGATACGACCCGCTGTTTGTACCGGATGGATATGAGCAGACCTTTGGAGAGCTTGCGCCGGAAGTGAAAAATGCCATAAGCCACAGAGCCAATGCTCTCAAAAATCTCAGAAAGAAGCTTATGGACAAAGAGGTGAGCCGTTAGATGGCCAGATTGAGAGCAAGATTGCTTAAAATGTTCATATTGACCATAAAGCAGCTGCAGGATCCGTATTATCAGGGATTTGCCGCGCAGGTGTCCTTTTATCTGCTGTTGTCGATAGTACCCATATTCCTGTTGACGACACAGATACTGGGAATATTTGACATATCACTGGAAAGCGCGCTGAAATTGATAGAATCTTATACAGGGCGGGAAATGTCGGCGATGTTCAGAGAACTGTTCGAGTTCAGGTCAGCTGGCCTCAGCTCTGTAGTGTTCGCTGCCATAGCCCTCTGGGCCGGATCCAGGGCGTCCTTCTCCATCATGAGGATAACCAATTATACTTTGACGGGAGGCAAGAGCACCGGAAGGAATTACTTCATCGAGCGATTCAGGGCCATAAAGACCATTGTGATAACCATATTCACAATATCATTTTCACTGATAATACTGGCTTACGGCAAGCTGATACTGGAAGCCATCCTGTCGGTACTCAGGCTGGATTCACAAGTATATGCCGACAACATATGGATGTGGCTCAGATGGATACTGGGCTTTCTTCTTTACTTCCTTATGGTCAGCTATAATTACTATCTGTTGCCTACGGAGAAGATCCCGTTCAGGAAGATGCTTCCGGGCAGCTTATTTGCTTCGGTAGGTATGTTGCTGGTGACGGTGGGCTATTCCAAATACGCCAGCTCTCTGGCGGAATACGACTTGCTGTATGGAGCACTGTCGTCGGTAGTAGGTATAATGTTCTGGTTCTATTTGCTGGCATGGGTCCTGTGTCTCGGCGTCCTGTGCATAAAAGTATGGGATGATACGAGGGTGGATTTCAGCAAAAGGACTCCTCCTGTACGCAGAATGTGAGATCACGGTGTCGAAAGGAATTTACGAGCGCATGAGCAATGATAATGATAAGAAAATTACAGACAGGGAAAAGATCACGTTGAAGGATCTGGATATCGGAAAGACAGCCACTGTCGTATCAGTGGGCGGAGAAGGGGCGCTGCGGCAGCATTTTCTCGACATGGGTCTGATACCGGGCGTTCAGGCGACCATGGTGAAATACGCCCCAATGGGGGACCCGTTGGAGCTGAGGATACATGGGTATGAACTGACGTTGCGTAAGGATGACGCAGCGAAGATAATCGTCAACGACGTGAGAGACGCGAAGGAGGCCAGAGGCACAGGAACGAAGGGGGCGGATCCTGACATGTCCGGGAACGGAGCCGGATCCAGACCTATGGAGCACCCGGGCCTCGGAGAAGGAGGAAAGTATCACGTAAAGGCCGATGAAGATCCATTGCCGGAGGGAGAGACGCTGTCCTTCGCTTTGGCGGGGAATCAGAACTGTGGCAAGACTACACTCTTTAATCAGCTGACCGGTGCCAATCAGCATGTGGGGAATTTCCCGGGCGTCACGGTGGACAGGAAGGATGGTGTGATAAAAGGCCATGATGATACGCTGGTGACAGATCTGCCGGGGATATATTCCATGTCGCCGTACAGCAGCGAAGAAATCGTAACGAGAGAATTTGTCCTTCATGGAGACGTCAGAGGGATAATAAATATCGTAGATGCTACCAACATAGAGCGCAATCTGTATCTGACCATGCAGTTGATGGAGCTCAATATACCTATGGTACTGGCGTTGAACATGATGGACGAGGTCAGGGAAAACGGAGGAGCCATAAAGGTCAACGAGATGGAAAATATGCTGGGGATCCCGGTAGTTCCTATTTCCGCCGCCAAAGGAGAGGGTATCGGAGAGCTCATCGACCATGCCGTACATATAGCTAAATATCAGGAGAGACCGGGAAGGATGGATTTCTGCGATGCTGACGATAAGGGCGGCGCTGTCCACCGGTGTCTCCACGCTATCATGCATCTTATCGAGGATCACGCGGAGAAGGCAGGCATCCCGGTAAGATTCGCCGCCAGCAAGCTGGCCGAAGGCGATGGCTTGATCCTGGAGCGTCTGGGTCTCAGTCAGAATGAACAGGAGATGCTGGAGCACATAATCCTTCAGATGGAGGAGGAGTGTGGTCTGGACAGGGCTGCGGCTATTGCCGATATGAGGTTCAGTTTTATAGAGAAGGTCTGTCAGAAGACGGTGATAAAGCCAAAGGAGAGCAGAGAAAGGGAGAGAAGTTACAAGATAGACAGGATCTTTACCGGCAAATATACTGCCATACCTGCGTTCATCGCTGTGATGGCAGCAATATTCTGGATAACCTTCAATGTCATAGGGGCTTTTCTTTCGGATTGGCTGGAAAGAGGCATAGGCGCGCTAACCGCTATGGTGGACGGTCTGCTGGCATCGTTGGACGTCAATGATGTCCTTCATTCTCTTGTGATAGATGGTATATTCAACGGGGTTGGGAGCGTGTTGAGCTTTCTCCCTACGATAGTGACATTGTTCTTTTTCCTGTCGTTGCTGGAGGACAGCGGGTACATGGCAAGAGTGGCCTTTGTCATGGACAAGCTGCTGAGGAAGATAGGACTTTCGGGACGCAGTATCGTTCCCATGCTCATTGGCTTCGGCTGCACAGTTCCGGGTGTCATGGCAAGCAGGACGCTTCCGTCGGAGAGAGACAGGAAGATGACCATACTTCTGACACCTTTCATGAGCTGTTCTGCCAAATTACCTATATACGCTTTCTTTACAGCCGCCTTTTTCCCGGGGCATGGCGCTGTCGTGATGATAGGTCTGTACATAACGGGAATGGTGGTGGGAGTGCTGATAGCGCTGCTGCTGAAAAAGACGGCTTTCCGCGGTGAGCCTGTTCCCTTCGTGATGGAGCTGCCTAATTACAGGATGCCCGGGGCGAGAAATGTGGGTTTTCTCATCTGGGAGAAGGCCAAGGACTTCATGCAGAGGGCCTTTACCGTTATATTCATCGCCACTATAGTCATCTGGTTCCTGCAGACCTTCGATATACATATGAATGTGGTGACCGACTCCAGGGACAGCCTGCTGGCGTCTGTGTCCGGAGTTATCGCTCCTGTGTTCGCGCCGCTGGGATTCGGCGACTGGAGGATATCAACGGCACTGATAACGGGATTCATGGCTAAGGAAAGCGTGGTATCTACTCTGTCGGTACTGTTTGGCTCGACGGGTGCGCTGGTCAGCGCCATAAGTCCGCTGACGGCACTGTCGCTACTTGTGTTCTGCCTGCTTTACACTCCTTGCGTCGCCGCCGTGGCATCGGTGAGGCGTGAGCTGGGAGGCAGATGGGCGCTGGGCGTCGTAGTCGGCCAGTGTGCTGTCGCATGGGCAGCTGCCTTCATCGTCATGCTGGCAGGAACGGCGTTGGGATTTTGATGGTATGATCTTGCAGGAAACTTTCAAATAAAAAGGGCAGCCATATCGGCGTTGATTTTTTCGTCGATACGGTTGCCCTTTGTGATTTTTATGGCGTTGCCCTCACAGTTTCCATGGATACTGAACAATCTGTGCTATTTGAGTATCCTCACTCTGATGACGCCTTCTCCTGCGATGGCGGATCCGTCTATGTCGCCCGATGCTTCGCCCAGGGTATAGGCGTATTCGCCGCGAACCTTGTTGATAACGTCTCCGTCGCAGACTTCGGCCACTTTTTCCAGTACGCCGGCGTCGGCCTTCGAGATGACCGATACTCTGGTGCCCTTCTTAGGACCCAGCGAGCAGGCCGGCATGTTGACTGAGTTGACGATATTGCCGTTTTCCAGATAGTCCATCACCTGATCGACAGCCATGGCGGCGCAGTTGTCTTCCGCTTCCGCCGATGATGCTCCCAGGTGAGGCAGGGCGATGACACCTTCCTTGCCTATTACGGTATCGTTAGGGAAGTCTGTAACGTATTTTTTCACCTTGCCTGATCCGATGGCAACCAGCAGGTCAGCATCGTTTACCAGTTTATCTCTGGCAAAATTGAGGAACACGACGCCATCCTTCATCTGAGCGAAAGCGGCGGCATCGATCATTCCTTTCGTATTATCGTTGGCCGGAACGTGTATGGTTATGTAGTCGCACTGAGGATAAAGATCCTTAGGAGAGTCCACTATCTTTATGGTGTTGGACAGGGAGAGGGCGGCCTTTATCGACAGGAACGGGTCATAACCGATGACGTCCATTCCCAGGCTTTCGGCGGCGTTGGCTACCATGGCTCCGATAGCTCCCAGACCGATGACACCCAGTGTCTTTCCCTTTATCTCAGTGCCGGCGAACTGGCCTTTGCCCTTTTCCACAGCCTTGCCTACGTCTTCAGTACCTGCGAGGGTCTTTGCCCACTCCAGACCTGCAGGGATATTTCTCGCGGCCAGGAACATTCCTGAAAGACACAGCTCCTTCACAGCGTTGGCGTTAGCTCCCGGAGCATTGAAAACTACGATGCCCTGCTGGGCGCACTTGTCCAGAGGAATATTGTTGACTCCTGCGCCGGCTCTTCCTATAGCCAGCAAATCAGGAGAGAATTCCATGTCGTGCATGTTGTAGCTCCTCAGGATTATGCTGTTAGCCTCCTGCACGTTCTCGGTTATGGTGTAATCATCGGTAAGTCTTGCCAGTCCTACCGGTGAAATCTTGTTTAAAGTGCCTATCTTGTACATTTTTTCTACCTCACTAATTACTAATAATTGTGATAATTATACCACTTTACAATGATGAGGTAAAGTCCCGAAGGGCGATATATCGCACGCCAAAAGGAGGCAGGGAAATATCAAAGGACGCGCCGAGGTTTGAAATCGCTGATTTTTCCAGCCGTATCTGCGGTACAGAGCCCTGGTTCAATAGACTGCTGAGATTTTTTACGCTGCTGTCAGAGTTGTCGTGATCGCCGGAGGAGCCGGAAAAAGCAGGCTTTCCCAGTCGCTGCCACTGAATGAAGGCATCCAGATCCAGCTGGAGTGTGTGGATCTCTATCAGGATGGGATTGCTGCCGGCCTCATCGAAGACCGCTGTCCATTTTCGCTCAGGGGAAGATGCCGCCATTTCAGCCCGTTTGAGTATGTCGGGCGCTGAGAGCTGTTCCGTCGTCAGATGTTCGAATTCCGCGGGCAAGTTGAAGAAAAGCTGATGGATACAATCTTCCGATCTGTGGGACAGGAACCCCGGAAGGGACACAGAGCCTCTGGCGATGAAGGGCTCCAGCAGCTGAGACAGATAAAAGGTCGATTTTCTGATACCTGAGGCGGTGATGTTCCCTGAGAGCCCTGTGAAAGGATGTGATGAGCTGCCGGTTTCCGGGCTGAAAAACTGAGGGAACCGACGAATGAAACCAGCGATGTTATTGCCCATCATGTGGAGCATCAGCGCCGGGAAGTAGGGAGAATCGTACAAGAGACTCTTCTCCGGCAGCACTATGTCTGAAACAGATGTCAGCGGCTGCCGGCACGAACGCAGTCGTTTTACTTCTGACGACATGATGAGGTGTACAGGTGAACGCCCGGAAGACCGTTTTCCGGTTTCGGCCGGGTGTTCGCAGCCAAGGATATCCAGAACAGTCTGAAGATCGGAAGCGTTGGTATCATGTCTGTAGGAAAGCTCTTTGTGTCTGATGGTGGCAGGGCCATATTTTTTCCTGTATGCCGTAGGTGTCATATGGAATAGTTTTTTGAAATGCTGGCTGAAATATCTGTAAGAAGAAAAGCCCAGCTCGAAAACTATCCTGTTGATAGGCATATCAGTGCCTAACAGGTATACCTCCGATTTTTCTATTCGTATATGCTGCAGCAGTTCGGAAAAGGTATAGCCGATACCTTCTTTGACCAGGTGGGAAATATGGTACCTGTTGACGAAGGTCAGGTCAGCCACGTCCTGGAGCTGTATTTTCTGAGGAAAGTGTTCATAAAAATATATCATGATGCTTTTCAGCCTGTTGGCTTGAACGATGTTGTCTCTCAGGGTGTTCTCCCTGTGGTCGCTCAAAAGGAAAAACTCGGACGTGAAGTGGAGCTCAAAGTAATTTATCAGCGAGCGGAGCAGCACCTTTTCGTATTCGGCATCACTATCGTTGGTACATGTGGGAAAGGTCACGGTGTCGCCTCGGGTGTTTTCGCGTATTGCTGTCAAATGAAGGGTGAAGAGCCTTTTCAGCGTATTGACTATCTTGTCGAAATCCACTCCGGCAGCATCCCGGTAGAGGTTGTAATATGATACGAATATGGTCTCTTCGGCGATGGGGTCGTAGAAGTCGGAGTTGATCTCCAATATACAAGTCAGGTTGTCCTCGTCAGAGCTGTAGAGAGCGTGGAGCTCGAAAGGATTGATTATCGTGAACTCGTCTTCTTTGAGGATATAATCGGAGACACCTACCTTTGTGACACCGCTTTTCTGGGACGGAAAGCTGATAGCCTACGCATGCAGCAGAGGCCACTGGCAGGATATGGGAGGAAAGGCAGCATCGTCCGAATCGCCTACGGCAGTACACATCGCGGAGGAAGGGCTGAGACTTCCGCCGACCAAGATATACATCGCCGGGGAGCCTGTGACGTGGCTGATAGACATCATAAGGAATAACACGAGAGCGCCGTACTTCATAGATGGCGACATCAGGGCTCATATGGGCGCGCTCAATACGGCGAAGAAGCATTTCTTCGAGCTGGTGGAAAAGTATGGTGAGGACACGGTAAGGGCGTGTATGGAAGAGGCCCTGGACTACACGGAGAGAAGGACGAGAGCCGCTATAAAGAAGCTGCCTAACGGAGTTTATACAGCAGACGACTACATCGATGCTGACGGAGTCAACAACAAGGCCATATTCGTAAAGGCGACAGTGACCATAGAAGATGAGGACATCACTGTAGACCTTACGGGAAGCAGCCCTACGGTAGACGGCCCTGTGAACTTCCCACTGGCGGGGACCTGTTCAGGAGTATACTTCGGTCTCAAGTTTTTCCTGGATCCTGACGCGCCGCCTAATGCGGGGATGTACAGACCGATACACATCATTGTACCGGAAAATACAGTGTTCAATCCGAGATGGCCTGCGCCGGTGTACTATGGGAACCTGATAACAAGCGAGAAGGTGGCTGACCTGATATGGCAGTGCCTGGAACAGGCAATACCTGAACAGATAGTGGGGATGCCGTACGCTGACTGCAACCCTATCTCGTGGGGTGTGGTAAACGCCAGAGAAGGAGTATCAGATACCTTCGGAGAACTGCCTCCGGGAGGCTGGGGCGGGACGCCGTTCGGAGACGGCATGAGCGCCACTTACAGCAGACACGGTAACTGCATGGACTTCACCCCGGAGCAGATGGAGCTGCTGTATCCGGTGATATGCACTGAAAGGGAATTCAAGGAGGACTCGGCCGGTGCCGGTAAATACAGAGGCGGTCTTGCTCTTCAGGTGAGCTGGAAGCTGCTGCAGAATTCCACGATGAACGTAGGGATGGGAAGGAGCAGGTTCGGCCCTCCGGGAGTTTGCGGAGGCAAAGATGGGAAGCCAAGCGCGGTCATCCTCAATATGGGAACTGACAGGGAAGAGGTCATAGGCGGATATACGAAGGACCATGAATATCTGATGACCATGTTCGACAATTACCCTATGAAGGCCGGAGACACAGTGACTATGATAACCCAGGGCGGCGGTGGATACGGTGATCCGAAGGGGAGAGATCCTGAGCTGGTGAAAAAGGATGTTCGTAACGGTCTCGTTTCAAAGGAAGCTGCTTTAGAGGAGTATGGTGTGAAGTTGTAGAAGCATGAGATAGCGCGGAGGATTTTCTCCGCGCTTTTATGTGCAAGATCCATAAAACATGTGATATATGTGATTTTTTCAATGTTTGTGAGCTGCCGCGCCTTGACAATGATGAGATAATGGAATACATTAAAAAAGTCGTTATAGAGATGATTCGATTTGGTTTTGACAAGGAGTGAGGGAATGAAAACAGCGGCAGAGTTGAAGAGTTTATTGACGAGGATAGACCGCAGGGGGTATCCGGCTTATAAGGACATCAGAGGAATGTACAGCTTTCCTGAGTATGTGCTTTCTATAGATCATGTGCAGGGCGATCCTTTCGCGGCACCTTCGAAGCTGAGTGTCTACGTTGATGGGAGGAACGGGGGCTTCCCGAGGAAGCTTTACGATACTCGCTACAGGAGAATAGCTTTGCAGGATCAGTTGACAAGAGGGTTCGGCAGACAGGCGGAACGCGTCGCTTTCAAAGCGAAAGGGTCGGGAAAGAGCGGACTCATATCGGTGAGCCGATGTGGTCAGGAAATATTGGAACGGACTGCTTGCAGTATAGATCCGGAAAATGGGAGGATCGTAATGCGATTCGAGGTGGGACTGCCTGCCAATGGCAGGACCATCAACGCAAGAGAAGCGGAAAAGATATTCTTTGATTTCTTGCCTGAGTGTGTCGAGCAAGCGTTGCTGTACAGAAATGCCGATGGCGAAAAACTTCAGGCAGTGGCTGATTTGGCGGATGATCAGCATCATATCAGGACGGTGCTGCCTGAAATGGGCCTCTGTGCTTTTGTGGCAGACGGGAGTGTGCTTCCGCGTGAATCCGGGGTTTCTTCCCGCCCTATGAAAGGGGGAGTCAAGTTCAAATCGCCTGAAGAAATGAAAGTGTCTATCCAGCTGCCTCACAGGGGAGAAATCACAGGTATGGGTATGCGAAAAGGAATAACGCTGATCGTCGGCGGAGGTTATCATGGAAAATCGACATTGCTCAAAGCTCTCGAACTGGGAGTATACGATCATATCGCGGGCGATGGACGGGAGTATGTGATCACTGACGATACGGCTGTAAAGATACGGGCGGAAGATGGCAGGAGCATCAAAGATACCGACATCTCCATGTTCATCAACGATCTGCCTAATGGAAAGGACACGGTGTCCTTTGCTACTGAGGACGCCAGTGGCAGTACGTCTCAGGCGGCAAACGTGATAGAGAGTATGGAAGCAGGTACGTCTTTATTTCTCATAGATGAGGATACCAGCGCTACTAATTTCATGATAAGAGATGAGCTGATGCAGCGTGTTATTCATCGCGATATGGAACCGATCACACCTTTTATCGACCGTATCAGAGAACTGTATGACAGGTATGGGATTTCCACAGTCATCGTAGCAGGCAGCTCCGGCGCTTATTTTCATGTCGCTGATAACATAATACAGATGGATAGATATATACCGAAGGATATAACGGGATATGCAAAGCGGGAGGCAGAGGGTTTTCCAGCTATACGCGGAGTAGATGAACCGGCCGGGGAACCTGACTTCAGCAGGTGCCCCAAAGCTTCAGGAGCCTTCAAAGGAGGCAGCAGGATAAAGCTGAAGACTATGGGAAGGGAAGCTGTTTCCATAGACAGAGAAACTATAGACTTGAGATATGTGGAACAGATCGTTGACAGTGAACAGGTCACAGCTCTGGGGTATTGCGTCAAATACGCTCAGAAGAACATATTTGACGGGAAGACAACTCTGATCCAGGTGGTCGATCAGCTTGAAGCCGTTATGGAAAAACAGGGGATGGCGGCAGTCTGCGAAAGCCGATCCAGTGTCGCCAATATGGCCAGACCGAGAAGGCAGGAGATATTTGCCTGCTTTGACAGGTACAGGAGTCTGAAGCTGTAGGATTCGATTGACGTTATCGAAAATGCCAAAACGATGTTTTTTTGAGGCTTAATTGGCATAACCAGCCTGATTTTCAGCTTGATCTACTGTTTGATTGCCAAAAACAGCAATGCAGGAGCTCATTCTTGGCATGGTTATGCCAGCTTTTCCATGAAAGAATGCTAAAAACCTCAGGAAAAAAATTATTATTTAGCAATCATCGTGAATAAAGATGATCCAAGGCAGCCATTTATGCCTAATACGTCAAAAAAAATCAGAGAATAGGCAATTTTATCGTGGCAGGCACGTCCGCTACAGCAAATAATGCGGCGGCGGAGATTCAGTAACTGAATCCTACTCCTCCTCTATAGTCCTGATGACGCGGCACGGATTGCCGACAGCTACGGAGTGAGGCGGAATATCTTTGGTCACGATACTTCCTGCGCCGATGACAGATCCTTTACCGATAGTGACTCCCGGCAGGACGATACAGCCGCCGCCCAGCCAGCATTCATCTTCGATCACGATAGGCTTGGATGAGACTCGGTAAGGAAGGTGGTCAGCGTGCTCGTTCTTTGGGATATCGAGGATCCTTTCGGAAGCAGGAACAGGATGGAGCGTTCCATAAAGCTGTACTCTTGGCGCGATCATGACATTTTTCCCGATGGTGATGAGATTATCGTCGGAGAAATAACAGTCGCAATTGATAAAGGTGTTTTCGCCTATGGTGATGTTCTCGCCGTAATTGCAGCGAAACGGCTTTTCCAGCCATACACCGTCTCCGATGGAGCCCAGCAGACTTTCCAGTATCTCCTGACGCTCTTCGTTGGCATCCGACGGTATGCTGTTGAATCTGTCTATCAAAGCTCTCGCTTCGTATCTTCGCTTCAGGAGTTGCTCGGAACGTGGATTATAATTTTCGCCGCTGAGCATTTTTTCTTTTTCTGTCATTGCAAAACACATCCTTTCGTCATTATATATCATACGGCTGCCGCTATTGCCGCGCCAGCCTCGTCGTTTTGTCGAATGTTCCGATACAATTATATCACGGTTGGGCGATCACGGTGTTGAAAAAATTGATAAAGAGAAGACAACAAGGTCATAGGCGACCCAGGACAGTAAAACAAGTGGTCTGATCCCATTAACGATCAAGGAAAACTCGATACGGTCCTGCAAAATTTCTTTTGTTTACTACAACTCAGTAAAGTGATATAATAAAAAACAGTATAAGTATTTTTAAATGTGCATTGGGATAAATAAATTTTCAGTATAGAGTGGAGGTAATCAAATGAGCAACGAAAGAGCGTATAATTTCTCGGCAGGTCCGTCCATGCTGCCCCTCAGTGTCATAGAGGACGCAGCTGCAAATCTGGCCAATTATAAGGGCTGCGGTGAGTCGGTGATGGAAATGAGCCACAGGTCGGCGGAGTTCAAGGCCATCCTTGAGGACGCTGAGAAGAACCTCAGGGATATCATGAATATACCTGATAACTACAAGGTGATGTTTATACAGGGCGGAGGTACGTTGCAGTTCGCCATGGTACCGTTGAACCTGCTCAGAAAATCCGGTAAGGCTGATTATATAATCACGGGAACGTGGGCAAAGAAGGCTGCCAAGGAAGCTGAAAAATTCGGAGATATAAAGATCGTCGCGTCGTCCGAGGAGTCGACCTTCACATACATCCCGAAGGTGAAGAGGGAGGATTTCAGACCAGATGCCGACTATGTACATATCACGTTCAACAACACCATATACGGAACGCACTATCCTTATATTCCTGATACGGGAGATATCCCTCTCGTGGCGGACATGTCGTCCTGCATCCTTTCGGAGGAAGTGGATGTGAGCAAGTTCGGTCTCATCTATGCAGGCGTTCAGAAGAACATCGCGCCGTCAGGGATAGCCATCGCCATCATGAGGGAAGACCTGATAGGCTTTGCAAAGGACAACGTTCCGACTTATCTGGATTACAAGATCCATGCGGACAACGGCTCCACCTACAATACGCCCAACTGCTTCTCCATCTACATCGCAGGCGAGGTGTTCAAGTACATAAAGGATATGGGCGGGGTCGCCGAGATGAACAGGAGAGATGTGGCCAAGGCCAAGAAGCTTTACGATTTCATCGACAGCAGTGAGCTTTATAACTGCCCTGTCAACAAGGAAGACAGATCGCTGATGAATGTCGTTTTCGTTACAGGGGATCCTGACCTGGACAAGAAATTCGTAGCGGAAGCAAAAGCAGCTAACTTGCACAACCTCAATGGCCACAGATCCATAGGAGGCATGAGAGCCAGCATTTATAACGCAATGCCGGAAGAAGGGGTGGATGCTCTCATCGCATTCATGAAGAAGTTCCAGGAGGAAAATAAGTAATGAAATATCTTATCTTGGTTCCCGATGGAGCGGGAGATGACAGTATAGAGGCACTCGGAGGCAAGACTCCCCTTGAGGCAGCCAACATAGAGAATATAGATGAACTTGCCCATAAAGGTACGGTGGGGATGGTCAGGACCATCCCGCCGGGAGTGGCGCCGGGAAGTGATGCGGCTAATCTCTCGGTGATGGGATATGATCCTTCCGTGTATCTTACCGGAAGGTCGCCTCTGGAAGCGGCAAGCATAGGAATAGATATGTCGGATACCGATGTGGCTTTCAGGACCAACATCATAACGCTGACAGGCAGCGGTGATTACGAAGATCTGATAATAACCGATCATAGCTCCGGCGATATCACTACGGAAGAGGCCGATGAGTTGATAAAGGCTGTCAATGAGGCTTTTGCCGATGAAAACATCAGATTTTACACAGGTGTCAGCTACAGGCATTGTATGATCGTACATAATGGTTCCACGGAGTATGAGCTGACTCCGCCTCATGACGTGTTGACTCAGCGCGTAGGCGACCATTTGCCGAAGGGGGAGGGCTCAGGATTCATCACGGAGATGATGAAGAAGAGCTATGAGATATTGAAAGATCATCCGGTGAATAAGGCAAGGGAGGCAAGGGGTCTGAACCCTGCCAATTCCCTGTGGATCTGGGGGCAGGGGAGGAAGCCGAGCCTGTCGTCGTTTTATGATAAGTATGGTATAAAAGGAACAGCTATTTCCGCTGTAGATCTGATAAAGGGGATAGCTATCTGTGCCGGTCTGAATTCAGTAGATGTTGAAGGGGCCACGGGAACCCTCCACACTAATTTTGATGGCAAGGCAAGAGCCGCTGTCAGGGAATTCAAAGACGGCATGGACTTCGTATACATGCATCTGGAAGGACCGGACGAATGCTCCCACCAGGGCGATATGGAAGGTAAGATAGAGTGCATGGAAAGTATAGATACCAAAGTTCTTAAACCCATCGTGGATTATTTGAGAGAAGCAGGGGAAGACTTCAGAGTATTGGTGGTGCCTGATCACAGGACACCGCTGTCCATCAGGACCCATTCGGCGACGCCGGTACCGTTCGTGATATACGACAGCACTAAGGAAGAGCCTTACGACGAAAGCAAATGCTTCTGCGAAAAATCAGGTGAGAAGGGGATGTATTTTGATAGTGGATTTGAACTCGCAGACTTTTTCTTTGAGAAGTAGTAACGTATTAGTAAAGATCACAGTATATGTAATGATGATGGCGCTTATCCTGGCAGGAGCGGCGCCGTCTTTTGCTGATGAAAGGGAAAATTCCGGTGAAAGTACGGAGACAGCAGCTTCCGCTGATATCGACTGGTCGGATGCTCCGTCCATAGAAGGGACTTCCGGTATCATAATGGATGCAGGCAGCGGAACTATCCTCTATGAGAAAAATGCTTATGAACGCCGGGATCCGGCAAGCATCACGAAGATAATGACTGCTCTCATAACCTTGGAGACGCTCGATATGGATCAGGAGGTGACAGTTCCCGCTGAAGCGGTAGCTCCTGATGACAGCGGGACCAATATAGACCTGAAGGAAGGAGAGGTGCTGACTGTAGAACAGTTGTTATACGGTATGATGCTTGAATCAGGCAATGATGCGGCGGATACCCTGGCTATAGCCATATCCGGGTCGATAGAAAGCTTTGCAGAGCTTATGAATGAGAGAGCTGCCGCCTGCGGAGCAGAGGATACGACTTTCATCAGCGCCAGTGGACTCAGCGAATACGGGGAGGATTATAATCTGACGACAGCTTACGATATAGCGATGATAGCGCGGGAAGCGATGAAGAACCCTGAATTTCGTCAGGTCGTGAGTACAGCCAGATATACCATACCGGCCACCAATATGTCGGACAGAAGGACGCTGAGGAATACTGATGTTTGCCTGTACGAGGAAGACGAGACAATTGAGGTGAGTGGTATCGAACGCCCATTCAAATACGATGGGACCACAGGAATCAAGACGGGATATACGGGAACAGCAGGTAATTGTTTTTGCGGCTCCGCACAGAAAGATGATACGGAGCTTATCGCCGTAAGTCTCAACTCAACATCGGAGGAGCAGCGATTTGCTGATGTGATGGCGCTGTGGGATTACGGGTTTTCGAAATATTATACATATACAGCGGCTGCCGGTCGTCAGAACCTGGATGAATTCAGGGTATGGCAGGGGGAGAAAAGCCATGTGGCTGTAGGCATATCGGAGGATATGGACATAACCCTCAACGAAGGATATGACAGTGACAATATCACCGTGGAGGCAGTCAAGGATGACGGAGCCATAAAGGCGCCGGTGGAGAAGGGTGACAGGCTGGGACAGCTGATAGCATACGATGAAAACGGAGAAGCGGTGGCCACAGCCGATCTCGTCGCCATGGAAAGCGTGGAGAAAGGCGGTATCCTCTCATATATAGGTATTGCCGATGAGGATATAATATTTTTCGTGCCCGGGATAATCGGCATATTGATCCTTCTGATACTGATCCGGATGCTATACGTTAGGAGCAGACGGAAGAAGCGAAAGAGAAGACGCGCGGAACGAACAAGACATGTACGGCGCAAGGAATGGGAGAAAGAGAAAAACCCATTTGGAAACTAACTGACAGATTGATGAAATAAGATGTTCGATATACAGGAAAATCTGAAAAATCTCCCGGACGGACCGGGAGTATATATGCACAAGGACAGGCTGGGCAATATCATCTATGTGGGAAAGGCTGTCTCTCTTAGAAACAGAGTGAGGCAGTACTTTCAATCCAAGAAGAACATGGCTCCCAAGGTCAGAAGCATGGTGGAGCAGATAGCGGAATTTGAGTATATTACCACAGGCAGCGAGATGGAGGCACTGATTTTAGAGTGCAATCTCATAAAGAAGCATCGGCCTAAGTACAACATCCTGCTGAGGGACGATAAGACATATCCATATATCAAGATAACTAACGAAGACTACCCTCGTGTCATAAAGACGAGGGTGGTGAAAAAGGATGGCGGACGTTACTTCGGCCCCTACAGCGATGCCGGGGCTGTCAACAAGATAGTGGATCTTCTCAACAGCAGCTTCGCTCTCAAGAGATGCTCGGCAGTCGCGTTTCCCAGCGGATTCAAGCCGTGTCTCAATTTTCATATAAACCAATGCAGAGGTATATGTACCGGCAGCGTCAGCAGGGAAAGCTACAGCGAGGCTGTGGAGGGTGCCAGGGACTTTCTCAACGGAAAGAACAAGAAGCTTCTGGACAGGCTCAAAAGCCTAATGGATGAGGCCGCGGAAAAGATGGAATACGAGGAAGCCGCCGTATACAGGGATTACATAGAGGCGGCGAAGGCGCTGTCAGCGACTCAGCGGGTAGTCATACAGCACAGCAAGGATATCGATATCGTGATACCGGCAAAGGGAACGGAAGAGACCCACATGGTGCTGTTTTTCGTCAGGGACGGAAAGCTGGTGGGGCGGGAATCGTATGAGATGGAAGCGTCTTTCGAAGAGGATAGCGGTGAACTGATATCAGCATTTATAAATCAACATTACAGTGAATTGCCTAACTTCCCCAAAGAGATACTCCTGACGCGGATGCCGGCCGACAAAGAGCTGCTGGAACGTTATCTGTCGGAACTGGCTGGTCATAATGTCAGCCTTGTAAAGCCGCAGAAAGGCGAAAAGAAGGCGTTAGTGGATATGGCATATAAGGATGTGCTGGAAATGGTCAAGACTATCGACGATAGGGCGGCCAATGCCAGAGAGAGACGGCGAAGCCTGGGAGCGGATATTTTCGGCATTTTAAAGGAGATGGGTGCGGTCTCAGGTGAATACGACGGGCGCGAATTCCGGGCGGAATCATATGATATATCCAATACAAATGGCGTCGATACGGTGGGCGCCATGGTGGTCTTCAACGGCCTTAAGCCTGATAAGAGCGGATACAGGAAATTCAAGATCCGGAGTGTTTACGGGCAAAACGATTATAAAGCGATGAAGGAAGTGCTGACCAGACGTTTTAGCAGAGTGTTCCAGGGAGATCCTGCTTTTGAGGTGCTGCCCGATATAATTTTCATGGATGGGGGAAAGGGCCATGTTTCCGCAGCTCTTGAAGTGATAGACGAGACAGGGCTTGACATCCCTGTGGTAGGTATGGTCAAAGATGACAGGCACAGGACAAGAGCGCTGGTATACAGGACGGGGCGCAGAGTCGGCGCTGCAGATGGCTTGGCGGATGACCGGTCGGGTGCCGAAGAACAGGATCGGTGCGGGCGGGGACAGGATACTTCCGGCCAGGTGGATGGATATGCCGAAATATCCCTCAAGGGAAAGCCTATGCTATTCAAATACATCGGGCGCATGCAGGAGGAAGTACACAGATTTGCTATAGAATATCATCGCAGCCTGCGAAACAGGAACGCGTCCAGGTCAGTGCTGGATGATATAAAGGGCATCGGACCTGCCAGGAAAGCGGCGCTGCTTGAGCATTTCAAGAGTGTGGATGCCATCAGGGCAGCTACAGCGGAGGAGATGGAAAAGCTGCCTGAGATGAATGGAGGCGCGGCGAAGGCCGTATGGCAGTATTTTCATGGCAGGGAGACGACAACTGAGAATCGAAACAAGGAAAAATAAAAGAGGCTGCCACATCAGGTAAAAGATGTAACAGTCTCTTTTTTCGAAGTTTATCCTCTTTGGATTTCAGCTGGCGCTTGCAGCGGTCTGATGTCCCGCGGCTATTCGTTGAGATTCATGTCAGGCGGAAGCTGCCTGAAGAACTTCGTGGCAACGGCCAGGGCTATGAAGCCCAGTACCAGCCATATGATGCCGAGTATCTTCGACAGGCTGTCAAGGCTGATCCACAGGGCAGCGCAGATGACAGCGCCTATAATAGGGCAAATGAGGTATTTTACGATACCTGCTCCGTTTCGCTGTTGTCCCTTTATAAAATAATGGGAGATAACGGAGATATTTACCATTACGAAGCCCAGCAGCGCTCCGAAATTTACCAGGGAAGCGGCTGCCGACAGATCCAGTATCATCGCCGACAGGGATATCACGGCTACGATTATAACGTTGATGGAAGGTATCTTCGTCTTTTTGTTGACGTAGCCGAATATCTTTTTAGGCAGCAGTCCGTCTCTTCCCATACCGAAGAGTATCCTTACTGCGGAAGCCTGAGATGCCACTGCTGATGCGGTGGCTCCAATGACCATCATCGCGCAGAATATGAGAGCCATCACGTTGCCCAGCACGTGGAACATGTACTCATAAGCTCCCGAATCCGGAACCTCGAAGGAATACCACGCTTCAGGCCATGCTGACTGCATCATGTAGGACATGATGATGAAATAGCCGCCTGCCGCGAAGCAAGTGATAAGCAGCGCTCTTCCGATGGTCTTTTCTGGTTCCACCGTCTCTTCGGCAATGGTCGTTACCGAGTCGAAGCCCAGGAAAGACATACAGAGTATGGATGCTCCGGCAAATATCCCGGCCCAGCCAACATCAGGAGATGCGAACTCTTCAGGATTGAAATAGGCTGTCGTATCCAGGATCGTGCCGAGGCCGCCCCCTCCGAAGATGTATTTGAGGGAGAGGATGATAACAGCGACGACGAATACCAGCTGTACGATTATCAGCGTATTGTTGAAAACTTTAGTGAAATTCATGCCTACCAGATTCGTTATAGTCACGATGACGATGAATATACCGATCCAGGCTGTCGTAGGGATCTGCGGGATCAGTATGTTCATATAAAGACTCAGTGTGACATAGTTGAACATAGGGAGCAGTATATAGTCCAGCAGGATGCCCCAGCCGGCCATGAATCCTACGTGGGGGTTGAGGCTTCGCTGGGTGTAAGCGTAATTTTGCGAAGGCCTGAGAAAAGGGTGTATGTAACGGATGGTTTTATCTACATTTTACTTTTTTTGTGTGATGTAGGTAAAGTTTTCAATGATTGCAGGGCCTTCTTTGGTTGGATTCCGATCCGCATGCTGTAAAATCTCGATTTTTCTCTGTACTAAAAAAGTCCATTATCTCTAAATCTATTGGATTTTACCTACATTTCCTGTTTTTCTCGAAATGTAGATAATTTTGTTGTTAACCTTGGCTCTGCCTGCTGATAAAGTGATTGTAAAAAAGAGCGTAAAATGGTATAGTAATGCTGATAAGCAAGAAAAAACTTTTTTAGTACGGAGGTACGCGATGGCAGATAAAAAGGAATTGTACGGATACGAGGAGGAGGACATAATCACGTTGGAATTTGACGACGGCGAAGATGTGGAGTGTGGTATACTGGGCGTATTCGATGCGCTGGACAAGGAGTATATAGCATTGAACCCGCTGGGAACCGAGGATGTGTATATCTATGGCTATAAGGATCTGGATGATGAGTATGAGCTGATAGATATAACAGACGACGATGAATTCAACAAGGTAGTTGCCGAGTTCGAGAAACTGGCCGTAGAAGAAGTATAGGAAAAAATCAAATTGCGATGTATGACCGACAAGCTGAAATGTGACGACTGCTTGTCGGTTTTTCATATAATGCTCAAAAATAAAAGGTATAGTATTTTTGCAGGATTTAATATAATATTAAAATATGTGTGTTATCATTGAGCTGGAGGGAAAAATGAGAAGTTACGATATAATAATCATCGGAGCAGGAGCCAGCGGAGTATTTATGTCATATGAGCTGGCAAAGTTGAATGTCGATGCGGATATCCTGATGATAGATAAGGGGGAACGGCTGGAAAAGAGGCTTTGCCCCATAAAAGCAGGAGCGAAAAACTGCCTCAAATGTTCCCCGTGTCATATCATGAACGGATATGGCGGAGCGGGAACTCTTTCTGATGGGAAGTACAATATCACGACTCAGTTCGGAGGCGATCTCCATACATATGTTGGAGTGGATAAGGCCATGGAGCTGATGGAATATGTGGACGACGTGCTGTGTGGCATGGGCGGCGCTGATGCCAAGCTTTATTCGACGGCCAGTTCTGAATTGAAGACTATGGCGCTGAGGAATAATCTCCATTTACTGGAAGCGAAGGTGAGACATCTGGGAACTGACAGGAATATGAAGATATTGGAGAGGATATTCGATTACTGCAGTCAAAAGATCGAGACGGAATTCTGTACAGCCATAGAAAATGTGGAGGTAGAGGATGACGGAACATTTTTGCTCACATCAGACAAGGGAGAACAGTATAAATGTAAGGATCTGGTCATGGCTACAGGGCGTTCCGGATCCAAGTGGAGCTCACAGATATGCGACAAGCTGGGGATAAAGCAGAAGAAAAACAGAGTGGATATCGGTGTCAGAGTAGAGCTTCCGGCAGAGATATTCAAACATATAACAGATGATGTTTACGAAAGTAAGATCGTCTATAAGACCGATAAGTACAACGATATGGTCAGGACATTTTGTATGAATCCATATGGCGAGGTGGTGGCTGAGAATACCAACGGAATCGTGACAGTAAACGGCCACAGTTATGCCGATCCGGCTTTAAGGACGGAAAACACTAATTTCGCCCTGTTAGTGTCCAATAAATTCACTGAGCCGTTCAAGGACAGTAACGAGTACGGAGAGTCCATCGCCCGTCTTTCCAACATGTTGGGCGGCGGCGTACTGTTGCAGCGGTTCGGCGACCTGGTGAAGGGGCGCAGGAGCAGCAAGAGGAGAATGGAAAAATGCTTTACAAGGCCTACGCTTCAGGCGACGCCGGGCGATTTGAGTCTGGTGATACCGAAGCGGCAGCTGGACAATATAATAGAGATGATATATGCCCTCGACAAGATCGCGCCCGGGACGGCCAATGAGGACACGCTTCTCTATGGGGTAGAGGTGAAATTTTACAATTCAAAGATAGAGGTGGATGAGAATCTTCAGACGGCGGTACCGGGTCTTTACGCATTGGGAGATGGAGCGGGAGTGACCCATTCTCTTTCTCAGGCGTCGGCCAGCGGAGTATACGTGGGGAGGATCTTAGCGGAAAAATACGGCAGGAAAAGCGTATAAGCGGAAAGGAATGAGACAATGGGAGAGTTAGCGGAAAAAGCTGTTGCGAATCACAAGAAAAAGTATAACTGCGCACAGGCGGTGGCATGCGCCTTCTGTGACAAATTAGGAAGAGATGAAAAGGAAGTATTTGAGTTGATGGAGGCATTTGGCCTGGGAATGGGTACGATGGGCACATGTGGAGCCGTGTCGGCCATGGCTGCGGTAGTAGGTATGGTTGAGTCAGATGGAGCTCTCGACGCACCAAAGACTAAAAAGGAAAGCTATAAAGCCATGAAGGCTCTTACGGAAAAATTCAAGGAGAAAAATGGGACGGTAGTCTGCAAAGAGCTCAAGGGAGTTGAAACAAAAAAAGTCATCAGAAGCTGTGATGGTTGTGTCCAGGATGCAGCTGAACTTTTGGAGGAGTATCTGGAACAGAAAAAGTAAGGAGTGTGGCTATTGAACAGCAAAAAATACAAGAATGTACTGTATAAGACGAGGTACATCAACGATCTCAGAGATATGATATATTCCAGCGCTGAGATATTCGGCAGTAAGCCGGCATTCCTGGTCAAGGATGTTCCGGGCGGCAAGTACAGACCGATTTCATATATACAGCTGAAGGAAGATATAAATGATCTGGGCACCAGGCTCATAGATATGGGATTGAAGGGTAAAAAGATCGCTGTCATAGGCGAAAACAGCTACAAATGGGTGGTCACGTATCTGGCAGTGACCAACGGTACAGGAGTCATAGTACCGCTGGACAAAGAGCTTACGGCTATTGAGATAGGCAATCTGCTGAAGAGAGCAGAGGCGGATGCCGTTTTTTTCTCGGCTAAAATGCGGGAGAAGGTCATGGAAGCTATGGCTGAAACGGATATCATCGGTACGAAAGTCTGTATGGATGGTGATGGCGGTGATGGTATCGTCTGTTGGGATCAGTTGTTGTCAGAAGGAAAGACGCTGCGGGAAAATGGCGACAGACGATTTGTGGATGCCATCATAGACAGAGAAGCCATGTGTTCGTTGCTGTTCACATCGGGGACCACTGGTATGTCCAAAGGCGTCATGCTTTCACATAAAAATATCTCCGCCAATGTGTACAACATGTCGAAATATGTCAAGATAAGGGAACCGGGAGGAGGTTTATCGGTGCTGCCGATGCATCATACCTATGAACTGACCTGCCACGTGTTCACCGGCTTATATCAGGGCATGTTTATCGCCATATGCGAGGGGCTGCGGTATATACAGCAAAATCTGAAGGAGAGCAGGGCGACAGTCATGCTTGGCGTTCCCGCTGTCTTCGAGACCATGCATAAGAGAGTATGGAAACAGGCGGAATCATCCGGTATGGCGGGGAAGATGAAGAAAATGATGACCGTCGCGAGAAGGACGGGCCTTTTCAACAACCAGAAGGTGATGCGCCACATTTTTTCGAAGATACACACGAGCTTGGGAAACAATATAGAGCTGTTCATATCAGGCGGAGCGGCTATAAATCCTCAGGTCATACGGGATTACGAGGCTTTGGGATTCCCGATGATACAGGGATATGGCATGACGGAAAATTCACCTATAATAGCGGTAAACAGGGACAATTACAGCAAGGCCGATTCGGTCGGACAGCCGATGCCGGGAACAGAAGTGAAGATAGTCGACGCGGACGAAGACGGTGTAGGTGAAATAATATGCCGGGGGCCATCGGTAATGCTGGGATATTACAATGATCCGGAGGCGACAGCTAAAGTTCTGAGGGACGGGTGGCTGTATACCGGAGATTACGGCAGATTTGATGAGGAGGGATTCCTCTATATCTGCGGCAGAAAGAAAAATGTGATCGTTGCTAAAAACGGGAAAAATATTTATCCGGAAGAAATCGAATATCTGCTTTTGGAGCAACCTCTGATAGAGGAAGTGGTGGTGTACGGCGTCAACGATAAGAAGAGCGGGGACATCATCGTGAAGGCGGAGATATTCCCTGATTTTGCAGCTGTTGAGGAAATACTGGGTCACGCAGATGATCATCAACTTTCGGAGGCACTGAAAGGAGCCATAGAAGAGGTGAATGACAAGATGCCGGCCTATAAGAGGGTGAAGCGGTTCAAAGTCAGACATGAGGAGTTCGAAAAGACATCTACTCGTAAGATCAGGAGAACGGGCAGCTCGATCCGTGAAGAGGACGATCAGGAGGAGTGAGTATGAGCAGATCTGATAAGTATCCGAAACTGGTCGTGGATCTGGATAAGCTGCGCCGAAACATCGACAGGATCAGGATCCAGTGTGAGGACAAAGGTGTAGAGATCGCCGGAGTCATAAAAGGATGTACCGGGCTTACGGAATGCGCCAGACAGTTCGCCCGGGAGGGGTGCAGATTCATTGCTTCTTCCAGGCTGGAGCAATTGGAGACACTCCGCAGCAGCGGGATACAAACGCAGCTGATGATGATAAGGGTGCCGATGCTGAGCGAAGTCGCTGATGTGGTGCGCGTCACCGATATAAGTCTCAACAGCGAGATAGCTGTACTTAAAGCACTTAATGAGGAGGCCGGTGCTCAGGACAAGGAGCACCAGGTCATACTGATGGTGGATCTGGGAGATCTGAGAGAAGGATTTTGGGACAAGGATGAGCTTCTGGAAGCGGCTCTTCTGACCGAAAACGAGCTGCACAATCTGAAATTGGCCGGGATCGGAACCAACCTGGGGTGTTATGGCGCTGTCGCCGCCACTCCGGAAAAGCTGGAAGAGCTGGTTGAACGAGCCGAGATGATAGAGGAAAAGATAGGCAGAGAGCTGGAATTCATATCGGGAGGAGCTACCAGTACCCTTCCCAGGATATGGGAGGACAATCTGCCATCAAGGATAAACCTGCTCAGGATAGGCGAGGGCATATTGTTAGCCGCCGATCTTCAGGAACTGTGGGGCTATGATATGAGTTTCATGCACCGTGATGTGTTCACCCTGAGGGCAGAAGTCATAGAAGTCAAGGAAAAACCTTCCCATCCTGTGGGAGAGATAATGTTCGATGCTTTCGGAGCAAAGCCTGAATATGAGGATCGTGGCATGCGGAGGCGGGCTCTGCTTGCCTTGGGGAAGGTGGACTACGCATTTTGTGACCAGCTGATCCCCAGAGATGAAGGGGTGGCGATACTGGGGGCTTCCAGCGATCACACTATACTTGACATACAGGATGCCGCCCGCTCCATACAGGTGGGAGATGTGTTGGAGTTCATCCCGCACTACTCTAATCTTGTATACCTGACCAGCTCGCCGAACATACAGATCGTGTACATTTAAGAAATGTGAGAACGGATTTTTATATGATCCGTTCTTTTTATATGAGGATAAGGAAAACTATGTGTTTCAACGAGGAAAAGCATTGAGCCCCAGGGTACAGTAAGGTGTTTCATGATGCATATTTTACAGAATCAATATAGTTATTTTACGATATCTGAGGGTGATGAATATTTGCACAAAAAAATATTGACAAAAGCATATGGAGGGGGTACGATGTAAAAAGGATATAGCTATCAAAACAGAAAGGTGAGAAAAATGAGGAGATTGAGAAAGCTTTTTCCGGTCGTGCTGTGCCTTGCGATGGTGCTATCATTGCCGGGGGTTGCTGCCGCACAGTCGGGCAGTATAGTACAGACTGAAAGCTCTGTCGCCTGCGTGGATGGCACATATTATTATGACACGCTGAGCGAGGCCATAAAGGCCATAGACGGAGAAGGAACTGTAGAACTGGTTGCAGATGTGAAGCTGGACAATAGAATCATAGTTGAAAATGGGCAGAATATTACCCTCGACTTAGGAACATATACTGTTTCAGCTTCGGAAGATTATTTCTTTAGCAGACAAGTACTGATCACAAACAAAGGAACATTGACTGTCAAGGGAGAAGGAACCATTGAAGCAACAGGGGAATTATACCCTAACCATGCCATAGAAAGCGAAGGCGGTGTATTAAATATAGAGTCTGGCAATATTGTGGCAAACTGGAATGGAATACGGGCACTAAGAGGATGTGTGGTAAATATTTCAGGTGGCAGTATTTCAAATATAGATACTGCCGCCAATAATGAGGACTCTGCCCTGCTTTTGTCCAAAGATGTATCCACGACCATTTCCGGGAACGCCCGCCTCACTGGATATAATACGGCAGTGAGATCCAACGGCGGAGACATCACCATTTCAGAAGACGCATATCTTACAGGCAAGTTCGGGATAATGCTTTTCAACAGTCCTGGAGAAAATACTGCAGATGCTTCTCATTCGCATTTGACCATGACCGGCGGCACCGTTGAAGCTACATATGGCTTTGC
>JABLTR010063961.1_pt1 | contig 84133 bp, 78 predicted proteins | sample 7160071 | NCBI WGS metagenome assembly JABLTR01 (sample SAMN14651230, study PRJNA627086) | human gut metagenome | isolation source: feces | host: Homo sapiens
AAATCACGATTTGGAGGTATGAGCATGAATAGATTTACTGTTGAGGAAACAAACCTTTTGAGCATTTACCATGAGGGAAGCAAGGCGCAGCTTATAGAGGACATGACCGCTGCGCTGCCTTACATGGACGCGGGATTACGGGAGCTTGCAAAGCGCACCCTTTCCAAAGTAGGCGCGCTGACCGAAGCCGAGTACAGGGAGCTTGCCGTTTATCCTGCTGATGAAGTATGACCGGGATTAAGCGGCTGTCGCCGCGACAAAGCCGCAAGGTAAACACCCTTGTGAAAAAGGAGTGCTGCAACTGCGAGAATGGCAACTGTATTTTACTAGACGACGGGGACACTTGCGTATGCCCGCAGCTCATTTCCTATTCGCTGCTCTGTAAGTGGTTTCGGATTGCCGTACTTCCTCTTGATAAGCTGCTCTTTGCGGAGCTTTACCATACCGACGATATGCGAAAGTGTATCGTGTGCGGTGCGTCCTTTGCGTCGAAGTCAAACAGCGTCAAATACTGCCCGGATTGCCGCAAGCGCATTACCCGCAGACAGGCAGCCGAGCGCATGAGAAAAAAGCGTACTCTTGTTACGCAGTAGGGGCGAAAAAAGCCTTTGCTTGCAGGGTTTTTCGGACACAAAAACAAAGAGGTAAAGGATTGATACCTTTACCCCTAAAATCGCGGTTCTACTGCGTAACATTTCAAAAGCTGCACCTATGAGAAAACGGGCGCGGTGGCCAACATATCGGCTGCCGCGTCCGTTCTTTTTTATGCTTATTTATCCGCGCTCGGTTTCTTTTGCCCGTTCCGGCTGACGTTCCACTTTCAAAATACTGTCGATGTTCTGCTTGATAACGTCGTATTCCTTGACTTGCTTTTTCAGTTTTCCATAGTCGGCATACAGGGCTTCTTTTTGTTTTTGAAGTGCTGCGTACTCTACTTGCAGGGCGGTAATGCTTGGGAGCTTGGAGATACCCGCTGCCTTGATTGTCTTTGCCGCTGCTTCATGGAGAATTATATCGCTCTCATGGGCTGCCCGGTATTTATCCTTATCCTTTGCCTTGCGGTATGCAGCATAGGCAGGCTTTGTCTTTTGATAGGTAGTGATATGCTTGATAAGCAGCGTCATATCGGTAAGTCGCTTTTCAACCTCTTTTAAGCTGTCCGCTGCCTGTTCGCTTGCTGCGGTAACTTCCGCGATTTTCGCTGTCAGCTCTGCGTACTGCTCAATCTTGTGTTCCGTCAAGAAATTCATGGTTTTAGCTGCCTGTTTCAGATTATGGATTTTTGCCCATTGCTCATAGCCCCGGCTTTCCTGCGCCTTGATACTGTTCTGAATATCAATGAGCAGACTAACGCCGCCGCGATCTGCGCGGGGAGCTTTCGCAGCGTGGGCGCGTTTGCCGCTTATCCGTTCACTGATAGCTTCCTCTGTATAATCTGCGCCGAGGGTTTTCAATCGGGTAAACCGTTCCTGTCCGGGAGCGCGGCAGGAGATATATTTTCCCGGCTTTATCTCATAGCCCGCCGCCTGTAATTTTGAAAGCAATTCCTCAAAATCTGATACTTGGGGAATAAGCGCGTCCACGGCAATTTTTAGCTTGCCTTTATAGCTTGTACCCGTTTTCTCCGCTTGATACTCTGCATAGCTTTTTCCCTTGCTACCTCTGCTCGGAGTGATAACAGACAAGCCGTGTTCCCGGCACAGCTTATCGCTCATGTTCCGTATGCCGTAATAGCTGCGCTTGTTGGAATTGTACTTGTGGTGGTCTACGAAATTGACCGCGCAGAAAATCACATGATTATGGATATGTCCTTTGTCAATGTGAGTAGTCAAAACATATTCGTGCTGCCCTTTGGTTACTGCGTCTGCAAGCTGCCGTCCGATTTCATGGGCGGTCTGATAATCGACCTCTCCCGGCTCAAAGGATTGTATCAGATGGTGGGCTAAATTGTTTCCTTTATCCAACGCCTGCGACAGGGTAAAACCAAACTCAATGTCTGCCGTTTCATAGGCGCAGCCAAACGAGGACACAAGTATTTTTTCATCAGTCTTTGCGGGATTTTGGATATAGTCAAGGGCTTTGTTCAGCGTTCCTTTAATAGGCTTAATCTTTGTAACCGCCATATTTCCGCAAGCACCCCCTTTATTTCTTCTATGTCCTCTTGGTAGACGCTGCCTGTACTGTTCACACGCTTTGCAATCTGATTGACGTTGACACCGATTTTCTGTATCTCCGCTGTCATAGCTTTTATGTCGGTGTGGTCTACTTGCAGGATATACCCGTCAATGGCAATCTTCCGCAGATACGCTGCCATGTTCCGGGTGGGTATCAGCTTCATTTTTTCTTCTATTAAATCCCGTTCTGCTTCCGTTACTCTGAACTTGATTTGTACTGTTCTTTTTCGTCCGTCCATGCTTTGACACTCCTTTCCATTCCGAGGGTTTGGGACACTTCCCAACAAGCAATTTTGCCGACGCTGCCGCAGAGCAGGGCAGGCAAAATACGGAAGTGGGTACCCGCTTCCTATGCTTGCTATTCATCTTTTCGCTTTCTTCCACGATAAAGACGGGATTTTGCCAAAGACACCCGCAGGAAAAGAAAAACGCCATAGAAACACAGCGTTTCCATAGCGTTCTTAGTGCATATTCAGTTTTAGTCATTGTCTTTTTCGACTTCCGTTATTTCCTTTGCCGTAGCCGCAACGATACGCAAACCGTTATCGCTCATGCTGTCAAGCAGAGTATCAAGCTGCCGCCGCTGCGTGGACTTCTCGGCGTTATCATTCGGAAAGAAAAACTGGTCTACCGAAATATGATAACGAGTAACAAGGTCATAGAAAACTTGCAGGCTCGGCTGTTGTCCCTTGTTCTCGATATTCGCAAGATAGCGCGGGGATATATAGAGCGCGTCGCTTACCGTTTTGCGGCTCTCTCCGTATTCTTTTCTCGCGGCTTTTATGGCTGCCCCGAACGCCTTAAAGTCATATAGTGGTACTGGTCGTTTAGCCATTTTCATTCACCCTCTTACATTTTACTGTTCCCCTTTCTTTTTGAATATGTCTACACAGTTCATAGTGTTAGCTTAAATAATGCCGATTATACAAAAGCGGTTGTAAACTTTCCAAAAACGCATTGACAAACTTCGATATGATGGGTATAATACAAGAGCAAGGAGGTGAATTGCTTGACAGAGAATGAGAAACGCGCAAGGATTTTCAAGTCCTTTTGCGATGCGAATAGATTAACGATTTTAGGGCTACTCAAAGGCGGGGAAAAATGCGCTTGCGAATTGCTTGACGAGTTGCATATAGGGCAGCCGACGCTATCACATCACATGAAAATACTTTGCGACGCAGGAATTGTCCGGGGACGTAAAGAGGGCAAATGGACGCATTATTCCTTTGACCCGCAAGGAGTACAAAAAGCAAAAGAGTTGTTGGACGAAATAACGGAGTTCTCTCCCGGTTGTTCGGATAATTGTTCCTGTAAACAATAAGCCGCTTGTAGGCAGCAAGCGGCTTATACAAAAACTAATATATCGACAAATTGCAATGTGTCAATTTTAAGGAGGTCTATATTTATGCAAACTGTAAAGTCAATTTGGGATTTCTTCCAAACCGAACTTTTGGGTATGAGTTGGCTCAATCGTTTGATAGGTGATTTATTGAATGCTTGCGGATTAGATACCGCCGGGAAAGTCGGCGGCAGCGTTCAGTTTTTCATCTACGACACAATCAAAATCATGGTGCTGCTCGGCGTGCTGATTTTGATTATATCCTACATACAAAGCTACTTCCCGCCGGAAAGAACAAAAAAGATACTTGGTAGATTTCATGGTGTGGGTGCAAACTGTATCGCCGCGCTGCTCGGAACAGTAACGCCGTTTTGTTCCTGTTCTTCCATTCCGCTATTTATCGGATTTACAAGCGCGGGATTGCCGCTTGGGGTTACGTTCTCATTTCTGATTTCTTCCCCTATGGTAGACCTCGGCTCTCTTGTGCTTCTTATGAGCATTTTCGGTTGGAAAGTCGCTGTCCTTTATGTAGTGCTTGGATTAGTGATTGCCGTTGTGGGCGGCACGTTGATTGAGAAATTACATCTTGAAAACTACGTTGAGGGTTTTATCCGCAATGCAAATACCCTTGATGTTCCGCAGGAAGAACTACACTTCAAAGACCGTATCAAATACGCATGGGAGCAGGTTTTAGCAACAGCAAAAAAGGTTGCCCCCTATGTACTGATTGGCGTAGGTATCGGTGCATTTATCCATGATTGGATACCCGAAGATTTTATTGTCAAAGTGCTTGGTACGGGTAATCCCTTTGGCGTAATCCTTGCGACGATTGCGGGCGTTCCCATGTATGCGGATATTTTCGGCACAATTCCGATTGCAGAAGCCCTACTTGCAAAGGGCGCACAGCTTGGCGTTGCCCTGTCCTTTATGATGGGCGTTACCACGCTTTCGCTCCCGTCCGTAATCATGTTGCGAAAGGCAGTTAAGCCGAAGTTGCTCGGTATCTTCATTGCAATATGTACCGTTGGCATTATCATTGTGGGATATTTCTTTAATGCAATACAATATCTAATTGTGTGAGGGAGGTATAAGAACATGGCAAGCGTCCCTTTGATTGTGGGGTATGTTGGCGGCATTGGGGAAAGAAGCACAAAGAGGGCATTTGCATATTCGGCGGTGTTCGCTGTTGGTACGGCAATTACCTTTATAAGTTTGGGTATCATAGCGACCTCGGCGGGTAGGCTCATTGGCAATTCTTCGCCTATTTGGTATCTCGTTCTCGGTGCTTTGATGGTGTTAATGGCTTTACAGACGTGGGGAGTATTTAACCTCATTCCGTCGGCTAATCTACTGTCGAAAAGCAAAAAAAGGGGATTTGTAGGCGCATTTCTCGCCGGAATATTAGGCGGTATATTTTCCTCGCCCTGTTCCACTCCTGTTTTAATTGCACTACTTGCCATTGTTGCGGGAAACGGAAATCTGCTATGGGGTATTCTGCTTATGCTGCTATACTCAATCGGTCATAGTGCGCTTGTCATGGTTGCGGGGACTTCCGTAGGCTTTGTGCAAAGGATTAGCGGAAACACACGCTACAATAAAGCCGAGACGGTCTTAAAAGTGATAATGGGTACGGCTATTTTACTCATTGGATTTTATATGTTTTGGCTTGCATTTTAACAAAAATAATATTTGGAGGTAAAGAAAATGGCATTATTTGGTTTTGGTAAGAAGAAAAACGAAGAAAAAAACATTCCCGCTTGCGCTTGTCAAAGTGATTGTGCGACTTTTGAAGCGACAGAAGAGGACGCAAACAAGGTAAAAATTGAGGATGGGGCAATGAGCGTCAAAGTTCTTGGCGTGGGTTGCGCTTCCTGCCATGAACAATACGAACAGGCAAAGGCGGCGGTTAAAAGCATGGGACTTGATGTAGAAGTGGAGTATATAACTGATTTGCAAAAGGTCGTGGGGTACGGTGCAATGAGTATGCCCGCCCTCGTCGTTAATGAAAAAGTAGTTGCAATGGGTAAGGTACTTAAAGCTGCTGATGTTGAAAAGCTGCTGCACAAATTGGGGTTCTAAAGGGGGTGGCTCTCATGAGCAAAGAGAAAAGTGCAATAAACGTATTTCAAAAGTATCTAACGGTTTGGGTTATCCTCTGCATGGTTATAGGCATTTTGATTGGGGAGTATCTTCCGGGTATTCCCGCTTTTCTCAATCAATTTGAATATGCAAAGGTATCTGTTCCTATGGCAATCCTCATTTGGCTTATGATTTACCCTATGATGATGAAAGTGGATTTTCAAAGTATCAAAAACGTGGGGAAAAATCCAAAAGGGCTGTTTGTAACATGGATAACAAATTGGCTCATTAAGCCTTTTAAGAACTATTATCAAAAATTGAAAATGCGTTTTGAAAACGAAAGCGAAACTGCCGAACATTAAGGGCAGCAGTACGGCGGTTTTGAAATAACAAACAAGACCGCCGTTTCCTTTTTTGAAAAATTGAGTTACGGAGGGGGTATTAAAGTCGCCCTTTTTTAGGATACGGCGGTATCTATGGAGGTAGCGTCGTGTCCATTTTTATTTACACTAACCCACCGAATAATCTACGGTCAAAAAAAGCTATCACCCGCCGTCGGGGTATTCCGGCTACGAATATGAACTGTCAAATCACCTAAATACTGCATACATTTCCTTTGCGCCCGTCCGCGTCTTGCGGACGGGCGCATTTTGTGTTTTTCAAAACTTTTTTGAAAAACTTTTCTATTCCGTTTGGCAAATCTGCGGTGCGTCCGTGGAAGGCAGCCGAAAGGGGATAAATAACCCGCCCCCGGGACGAAAGGGGGTGAGAACATGGATTACCCTAATCGGTTGGAATGGCAGACAAGATGTGAGTTTAATGCGTACTGCAAACGCACGCTACGCAACGAACTGATTGACGCCTGCCGGGAAAGCAGAAGTCGGCAAAAGCACGAAGTCAACTTTTCAGACCTTGCCCCGCATGAGGAAAAGCAGCTTTATACCGTTGACAGATATTTTGTCAATGAGGACGAGGACGCTTTTTGTGCAGGCGGTTTGAAGATTACGGCGAAGCTGCTTGCCGAAGCAATGCGCTCCCTGCCGGAAGAAAAGCGGCAAGCCGTTTTACTGTACTACTTTTTCAGCATGACCGACACTGAAATCGCGGAGCTTATGAAAGCCCCCCCGCAGCACAGTACAGTATAGACGGACAAGCTCTTTTGAACTGCTAAAACGATATTTGGAGGAACGCGCTGATGAATGGAACGAATTGTAATGAAAATGAGCGCGGCTTGTTACCCTACCCGGTCATTTTAGCCGCGACAAAGGGCGACCCCGACGCCATGAAAATTGTAATGCAGCACTACCAAAGCTACATAGCCCATTTGTCTATGAAGAAAATCCGCGACGAAAGCGGCAATACCTATTACGGCGTAGACGAGGACTTGCGGGAACGGCTGCAAGCAAAGCTCATGCGGGCTGTCCTATCCTTTAAGACAGATAAGTAAAAACGCGAAGTGTTCCACCCCTTTCCGCTTTGCGTATTCCTGTCTTTTGTACCTTGACAAAGAAAGCGCCGCAAGATAACGGCGGCGCAGCATAGGGCAAATCAGATACGTTCCTTTTGTGCCGAGCCATGCGGCGGGTGCGCCATGACGTTATCCCGGCGGGACTTTCCCGCCCGGGATAACCGAGCGACCAACACCGACGCCGGAAAACAGGCATAGCAGCCTGTCGGCGACGAAGCGCAAAATACATAATGATACTCCCTTATCGCCATAGTCCGAGCGTTCAAAGCGTCGCAGGCAATGGGTAGGGCTGCGCGAGAACCGCGCAGGGGTGCAATTCCCGTGAGGTTGAGAAGCGAATCGATCGTCTGATTAAAGCCCCTTTACTGATGTTTTTAATTGTTTCAACCATTGAAAGGGGAAATGTTCTTATGAATGAAGAAAAAATGAACGCCCCTTGTGCGATAGGCACTAAAGGAGCAGTTACAACTGGCAGCGAACAAAGAGTACCGATACATCTTAAACTGACATTGACCATAAAAGAAGCTGCCGAATATAGCAATATTGGAATTAACAAGATTGACACCATGCTAAAGCAACCTAATTGTCCATTTGTACTATATGTGGGGACAAGAAAATTAGTCAAACGTCGTGAATTTGAAGAATATATCCGGCGTGAGCTGACAATATGAATATCTAATCGACAATTCTTGTTATTGAGATTGAAAAAACAGAGTCTTTATGCTATAATATATGCTTGCATTGGACTCTCTTTTGAGATACGAAAGGAGTCCGATATATGGGAAAAAATCTAAAAGGTAAAGAGTGCGGCAAAGGCATTTACCAAAGAAAGGACGGTTTATTCTCCGCAAGATACTACGCAAAAGACGGCAAACGCAAAGAGAAGTATTTTGAAACATTGCCGGAAGCGAAAAACTGGCTTGCTGACGCAAGATATGAGGAACGGCATAACCTTATCGTCACTTCTCCCGATATGACGGTAGACAAGTGGTTTACTTACTGGATTGAAAATATCGTTTGTGACCTTGCTCCGAATACCATAAGAAATTATAAAGAGCGTTACAAATGGAATATCCAACCCGTAATTGGAGCCATGTGCATAGCTGATGTAAAGCCCATGCACTGTAAAGCTGTTCTGAACCGAATGGAAACTACCTATGCAGGCTCGACCATTCGACAGGCTTATATCACAATGGGAACCATGCTGAAATCAGCAGTTATGAATGATATTATCGCAAAGCACCCGATGAATGGTGTCCGCTACACAAAACCCGTTCGTGCGGTAGATGATATTAAATACTTAACCGTTGAGGAACAGGAGAAGTTCTTGGAAGCAGCGGAACGCTCTCATAATTACAGGCAATACGCCTTGTTACTGGAAACAGGATTGAGAACGGCTGAATTGATTGGTCTGACTTGGGACGCTATTGATTGGAAAAAGCGGACATTGACAGTAAACAAAAGTTTAGAGTATCGACACAGCCAGGGATATTGGCGTGCGGGACCACCTAAGACGCAAAAAAGTTATCGTACCATTCCTCTCACAGATAAGGCATATTCCATTCTCAAAAGCTGCTATGATGAAAAAGACCAACGAAAACAGTCTGAAACATTGTCACAGGTTTTAGAGTATATCGACAGCAGGACAGGCGAAAATAAATGCCTTGTTATGCGAGATTTGGTTTTTGTCAACTGGAGAACAGGAGAACCCGCAAAAAACAGTTCCTATGACACACACTTATACAAATTGTGTGATGAAGCAGGTATTAAACGCTTTTGTATGCACGCCTTGCGACATACTTATGCCACACGCGCCATTGAGCGCGGCGTACAGCCTAAAGTGCTGCAACAGCTTTTAGGACACGCAAGCATTAAAACAACAATGGACAGATATGTTCATGTTACGGACGAATCACTGGTAAACGCCATACGCCAATTTCAACAGGCTACGCCGCCAATTTCAAAAAAAGGGCGTAAAAAGGGCGTACAAGAAATTTAAGGAAAGGCGAAAAGCCTTATAAATCAAGGCTTTTCGGATAGGTATAAACAATTATGAAATTAGGGATCGTAGGACTGCCAAACGTAGGAAAGAGCACACTTTTCAATGCTATTACCAAAGCAGGAGCGGAGGCCGCCAATTATCCGTTCTGTACCATAGAGCCTAATGTGGGCGTAGTGACAGTGCCGGATGAAAGGGTGACCACACTCCATGAGGTGTATGATTCGAAAAAGACGGTATATGCGACGATCGAGTTTTATGATATAGCGGGGCTCGTAAAGGGAGCTTCAAAAGGCGAGGGGCTGGGGAACAAGTTCCTGGGCCACATCCGTGAAGTGGCGGCTATCGTTCATGTGGTCAGATGCTTCGATGATTCCAACGTGGTACATGTGGATGGAAAAATAGACCCTATCTCCGATATAGAGACCATAAACACAGAATTGATACTGTCGGACATGGAGGTGCTGGACAGGAGGATACAGAAGACTACAAAGAATCTCAAAGGGGACAAGAGCCTGCAGAAGGAGCTGGATATACTGAAGCGTGTAGCTGATTTCCTGGGAGAAGGCAAGTCGGCACGGGCCATGGAGCTGGATGAGGATGAAGCGGAGTTCGTGAAGAGCCTCGACCTTCTGTCCTACAAGCCTGTCATATACGCGGCCAACGTTTCGGAAGACGACGCTGCTTCCGAGGACAACGAGTATATAAGAAAAGTTCGCGAGTTCGCGAAAACAGAAGGCGCGGGAGTTATCGTGGTCTGTGCCAAGATCGAGTCGGAGATGGCTGAGTTGGACGATGAGGAGAAGGCTATGTTCCTGGAAGAGATGGGAATAAAGGAGTCAGGATTGGACAAGCTGGTGAAGGCGTCTTACCGATTGCTTGATCTAATATCCTTCCTGACGGCAGGCGAACCGGAAGTACGGGCGTGGACCATCAAGAATGGCACAAAAGCTCCGGGAGCCGCCGGCAAGATCCATACCGACTTCGAGAAGGGCTTCATCCGTGCGGAGACCATCGCTTACGATAAACTGATGGAATGCGGCGGGAAGCTGTCGGTCGCTAAGGAAAAAGGGCTTGTCCGCTCCGAAGGCAAGGATTATGTCGTAAAGGACGGAGATGTGATGCACTTCCTGTTCAATGTGTAGAAAAACGATAAACCCCTGTAAATCAGCGGAAGCGTTGAAATTACAGGGGATTTTCTTTATTTTTGTATATGATTCTGTCGGAGCAAAAACGGATAAAACAGGCTTAATCAATGCGACTTGAGGGTGTATCATTACAGCCTTGTACATTACCTCGCTTTTCTCCTTTTATTGGGTTTTGCGGGGTTTTGTTTTATATATCATTACGGAAATAACCGCATATATTGACTTTTGAACGTATATAGCATAAAATAAACATAAAGAGGAATCCGTGAACGGTTTGCCTCAAATGGTGAATGAAAAACACTCGTCCAACTTCGGCAATTTAGGACGGGTGTTTTACTTTATGTAAAACTTTATCGCTTAATCTTTACGACCAAGGCGATGAGAGCAATAACGAATGTGCAGAAAGCTAAAAGCTCTGACAAGGTTATGTACATACTCATCACCCCCTTTCTCAAGGGGCAGACCGTCCACCGTGTCTCTGATTCCTCTTGAAAGCATTATACAACAGGGGACAACTGCATTCAAGGTGCTTTATTGACAACAGTAAACCAATGGCATATAATATACTTAACAAGGCAGCCGACAGGTAACGTGCCCTACCCGTTCCGGCGAAATAAGTTAACTTAGTAAAGCCACCTATCCGGCCAAGGAAACAAGGTGGCTTTACTTATTTCGATATGCGCCCGGCAGGCGCGTTTTTTCAACTCTTTTCAGGTCTGAGGCTATTCCGTGATAACGCTTGCAGGGTCTGTTGCCAATATCAGCTCGGCGGAATCTCCCATCAGGTAAATCGTGTAGAGCTGCTGGGAATCATCGTCGTCTGCAGCTTCATTGCTTTCCATAAGCTCTGCCGCGTCGACGACCACCTCTTCGCCGTCAACCATGGAGGTCATTCTGGCGTACAGGCCTATCTCAGCCTCTTTTGTGATATTGGTATCAGCTATATAGTATCCGTCCTCGTATCCGGAGTTGGGTACTACCTCTTTCTCCGTTATGGTGATGCTGTAGGAATCGCCATTTTGTGTCACGTCGATGGAACCAAGCATGGTGACCGCTCCGTCGGTCATAAGCTGATCGCTGTACTCACCGTGCAGATAATCGACAGTTATATCAGGTTCGCTTATGGTATTTCCTGATTTTTCCTCGCCGCATCCTGTCAGGCAATACATGGAAAAGGCCAATACGGCTAGAATCAAAAAAACCAATCCCTTTTTCTTTTTCATCGCAATTCTCCTGTAGACAGACATTTTGGTATAAACTTTACCGATATTCTACACTTTATGGTAAATCCTTTCAAGTAAAATGAATGAAATATAATAAAAATGTAACATTTTTTTATTTATTTAAAGAAAATCTGGTAAAATCAGATCATGAGATACGAAAAGATATGCAGAGGAAAGTTCATATCAAGGCCCAACAGATTCATCGCTGAAGTGGAGACCGGAGGATGTGTGCGGCGGGCACATGTGAAAAATACAGGAAGGTGCCGCGAGCTGCTGGTGGCAGGTGCGGATCTGATAATGGAGGATTTTCGCGGGAGGATGGGGAAAAGAAAACTGGAATATTCTCTCATCGGTGTGACGAAGGAGACCGCGCGAGGACCGATCCTCATCAATATAGATTCTCAGGCTCCCAATAAGGTGGTGGGGGAGGCGCTGAGATCCGGAAAGCTTAGGATAGGTGGCATGGGAAAGGTCAAAGCTGTAAAAAGTGAATATGTGTACGGGGCTTCGCGTTTGGATTTTTATGTGAAGGACGAGACTGGCAGAGAGGCGCTGGTGGAAGTGAAGGGCGTGACATTGGAAGAGGATGGGACGGCGATGTTCCCCGACGCTCCGACTGAGAGAGGCGTTAAACATATAAGGGAGCTTATGGGAGCGGCGTTATCGGGGTACGTGGCTTGTGTGATCTTCGTCATACAGATGAAAGGGATAGATTTTTTCAGACCTAACGACAGAACTCACGCTGAGTTCGGAGAAGTGCTCCGTGAAGCGCAGAAGGTCGGTGTGGAAGTGTTGGCTTACGATTGTATCGTGGGAGAGGACAGCCTGCGGCTGGATGCGCCGGTGGAGATCAAGCTGTAAACCGTGCCGTTGGCATGAGCGGTGACGTGAGCAGTGTGAAAAGCGATTCCTCGGGAGCATATCCAGCGATGTGATATAGCAATTAGACATGTAAAGGTGCGACAGATATAATAACATCATGAGTTCCGGATTTTTGAAGGAGACGAAATGCGGATGAAACGGCCAAGACCACAGGCGCCGGGAGCCGGCGTGGGGAATAGCTGCGGCGACGGCAGGAAATGTAAGGAGTGATGTCATTATGAGTATAGAGAAGCTTTTAAAGCACCTGGAGAAGGACAATACAGTAATTGGAGGGACTGATGCGGGAGAAGTGTTGGATCTGCTTGCCGATGAGGCGATGCGTATCACGGCCGAGCTGAACAATTCGTATCACAGCCCTGAAGAGGTACGCGATATCTTTTCGCGTTTGACGGGGAACCCGGTCGATGAGTCTTTCAAGATGTTTCCTCCCTTTTATACTGAATGCGGAAAGAACATACATGTTGGGAAGAACGTCTTCATTAATTTCTGCTGCCATTTTCAGGATCAGGGCGGTGTATACATAGGCGACGATGTATTGATAGGTTCCAATGTGGTTTTTGCTACCATCAACCACGGCATGGATCCGGATGAGCGTCACCTGCATCATCTTGAGTCCATACACATAGGGAACAAGGTCTGGATCGGTTCCAATTCTACTGTGCTGCCGGGAGTCACAGTAGGAGATGGAGCGATCATAGCGGCCGGAGCTGTAGTGGCGAAGGACGTGCCGCCGAAGACGGTGGTTGGAGGCGTTCCTGCCAGGGTGATAAAGGAACTGTGACAGAGGACGAAGTGGAGGGACGTGAAAAGATAAAAAAACGTCACAAAAACAAGATGATGGCGTATTGCTGAAAGAGAATACAATATATAGTGTTTTTGACGAGACGAGAATAAAACGATTCTCGTCTCTTTTTTATTTTTTGAGCAAAAGTGTCCGCTGGTGGAGTGAATTTGTTGATAAATGGTTTGAAGTGGTTTAAAATGGAGATACGAAAAATGGGAGGAGACTAAATGTTTGTAGGCAAGTATTACAATTCAATAGACAGCAAGTCTAGGATAATAGTGCCTGCAAAATTCAGGGACGAGCTGGAGGGCAGATGTATCATCGCCAAGGCTCTGGATCGGTGTCTGACCATTTATCCTAAAGATCAGTGGGAGAAATTCGTGGAGGAGAAGCTGGATATCCTTCCGACAGGAAATCCTCAGGCAAGAAAGCTGAGAAGGCACTTTTACTCATCGGCGGCCGAGTGCGATGTGGACAAGCAGGGAAGGCTGACCATACCTCAGGATCTGAGGGAATATGCCGGTATAGAAAAAGATCTGGTGACGATAGGAAGCAACAAAACCATAGAAGTTTGGAGCAAGGAATACTGGAAGGATGAGATCGACCCGGATACGGGAGAGCTGATGAATGCCAGTGAAGTGGCGGAAAGCATGGAGCAGTATGGATTTTAAACATGTGCCGGTCTTATATGAGGAGTGCATATCCAATTTGAAAATAAGAGACGACGGCATTTATGTGGATGGGACGCTGGGAGGGGGCGGACATGCTTCCGGGATAGCGGAACATCTGAGCCGGAAAGGTATGCTGATTGGAATAGACAGAGACGCAGACGCTATAGAAGCGGCAGGGAAGCGGCTTTCGGATATGGACTGCAAGGTAGAATTGGTTCACGGAAATTATTCGGAAATTACGGATATACTGGAAAAACTGGGGGTAAACGGTATAGACGGCGCTTTGCTGGACATAGGAGTCTCTTCTTTCCAGCTGGATAACGCGGAGCGTGGATTTTCATATATGCACGATGCGCCGCTGGATATGAGGATGAACAGAGATGATGGCTTTTCCGCCTACGACGTGATCAATGGATATGATAAAAACAGACTGACGGAAGTCATCAGAAAATACGGCGAGGAAAAATGGGCGTCGCGCATAAGTGATTTCATCATTAAACGGAGAAAAACCGGCAAGATAGAGACCACAGGCCAGCTGGTGGACGTGATAAAGGCGGCCATCCCGGCATCGGCCAGAAGAGAGGGACCTCATCCTGCCAAGAGGACTTTCCAGGCTGTAAGGATAGAAGTGAATAATGAACTCGAACAGCTTGAAAGGGCGATAGATCGATTCTGCGACGTGCTGTTGCCGGGAGGAAGGCTATGCGTCATAACATTCCATTCTCTGGAGGATCGTATAGTCAAAGAGGCATTCAACCGCAGGCTGAATCCGTGTACATGCCCTAAGGAATTCCCGGTGTGTATATGCGGCAAGGTGTCGGATGTGAACAAGGTCACCGGCAAACCTATTGTCGCGGGAGAAGAAGAGCTGAAACGGAATCCCAGAGCCAGAAGCGCCAAGCTGAGAGTGATAGAAAAGAAGGGGTAGTACATGATAGCACCTGAAAGATGGTATGAATACCAGGAAAAATATCAGAAATACGGGCTGGATATGAAGCCGCAGCCGGAGCCGGAGAGGAGAAGCCGCAGAAAGCGAAGAACGAAAAAAGTGGCTTTGCCGTTGGGGAACGGGAAAAAAGCAGCATTTTCGCTGGTGCTGGTAGCAGGGATAGCCATGATAATGCTGATAATAATAACGGCATACTCGGCTACGCTGAGATATGATATAAATTCCATGATCCGTGAAAACAGCGCGTTGATGGGAGAGATAGAGAACCTGCAGGTGAAGGTCTACAGTGCCAACAATGTGGACCGCATAGAGAGCAAAGCTACGAGTGAGCTCAAGATGATATATCCCGGCGATGGAGATAAAGTATATATTTCCGGCAGCGATATCCCGGAGGATGGATTTGCGGATATAATCAAGGAAAAAGCCTATAAATAATTGATGAAAAGTATAATATGTCGTAGTTAAAGATAATAAAATGTAACTGTGATACCCGGGCAGAATAAGCTGATTACCATGTCCGGGGTCGCTTTTTAAAGGGGAACAAAGTTAAAGGGGAGTAAAGTGACATCATTAAACAGCAGCAAGAAAAATCTGATAATCATTCTCATCATAGTCTTCGTATGTCTGCTTCTGCTTTGCCTGAGGCTGGGATGGATACAGATAGTGAAGGGCAGCGAGTACTCGGAGAAGGCAGTGGAGCAGCAGACGAGAGATACGCCGATAGAGGCTGACAGAGGCGTTATATATGATACTAACGGTAACGAACTGGCAGTCAGCGTCACATGCTACACCATATGGGTGCGGCCGTCGGACGTGAGATCCGGGGAGACCAACGCCGAGAAAAATGAGAATATCGAGAAGGTATCTCAGAGCCTGGCGGAAATACTGGGACTTGATTATGAAGAGGTCAAAAGCGAGGTGACCAAGGAGCAGAGCATCGTCAAGATAGAGCAGGGAGTGGATAAGGACACCGCTGACAAGATAAGAGACGCTGATCTGCCGGGTGTGGAAATCGCCGAGGATACCAAGAGAAGCTACCCTCTGGGGGCTTTCGCCTCCCATACACTGGGAACGGTCAACGATGACAACGAAGGACGCTCGGGCCTGGAATTGCAATACAATACATATCTGAGCGGTATCGCGGGAAGATGGGTCAATTATACCGATACAGGCGGCAACAGGCTGTCATATGGAGAGGAAAGATATTATCAGGCTGAGGACGGATACAGCATCGTGACGACTATAGACCAGGTGATACAACATTACACGGAAAAGGCTATAGCTCAGGTACAGGAGTCCACAAGCTCTGAAAGAGTGATGGCTATAGTGATGAATCCGAAGACCGGGGAGATACTGGCCATGGCTCAGACTCCTGAATTCGACCTCAATGATCCGACGACACCGCTGGATGAGGAGGAACAGAAAAAGCTGGAGAGCATGTCCGACAGTGAAAAGGTGACATATTGGAACCAGATGTGGAGAAACTTCCTCATATCCGACGCATATGAGCCTGGATCCACGTTCAAATTACTGACAACGGCCATAGCTCTTGAAGAAGGTGTTACAGATCTGGATTCAACGTACACCTGTACCGGGTCTATAGAGGTGGCCGGACAGACCATACATTGCTGGAGAAGCGAGAATCCTCACGGGACGCAGACTCTCAAGCAGGCTGTCGGCAATTCATGTAACCCGGTGCTCGTTCAGCTGGCTACAGAGATAGGTATAGAAAAATTCTATGATTATATGGCTACTTTTGGGATAACGGGAAAGACAGGGATAGATTTTCCGGGAGAAGGTACAGCCATACTTCAGGATGAGGATTCGGCAGGCCCTGTAGGGCTGGCGACCATAGGCTTCGGTCATGGAGTGGCGGTCACGCCGATACAGCTGATAACGGCAGTGAGCGCTTTCGGCAATGATGGGAAGCTGATGCAGCCGAGACTGGTGAAAGAGTTGAGGGATTCCGACGGCAATACGGTCGAGACATTCGATGAAAAGGTCGTGCGCCAGGTAGTTTCCAAAGAGACAGCCGACGAACTGTGCGATATAATGCAGTATGTAGTAGATGAAGGCGGTGGCGGAACTGCCAAAGTCGAAGGCTACAAGGTAGGTGCCAAGACGGGAACTGCCAACAAAGTCAACGATGAAGGCACAGGATATCTTGAGGATACTTATTCGTCCTGTATAGCTATGGCGCCGATGGATGATCCGCAAGTGGCGGTGCTGGTCATAGCAGACAGTCCTAAGGGAGTCCGATATGGAAGTACTACAGCGGCGCCGGGGGTCCAGCAGATACTGTCCGATACCCTGAGATATCTCAATATTTCTCCTGATGAAGAAAGCCAGGAGGAAGCTGATGAGGAACGTGTGCAGGTACCGGATGTAGTAGGTGAGAAGGCCAGCGAGGCGATAGGTATATTGGCAGGCGACTCGCTGTCATACGATATGGATGAAGATGCGGCTGCCGAAAGTGACTTCATCGTAACGAAGCAGTATCCTGCGGCGGGGACGGAAGTCAAGAAGGGCAGCAAGGTGTATTTGTACGAATGAGCAGGTGGATATGGATAAGATATCGATAGAAGCTGTTGTCGAGGCGACGGGAGGACGTCTGATAAAGACGTGTGATGAAGGATTCATAACCGGAGTGAAGCATGATTCGCGCCAGTGTGGGGCCGGGGATATGTTCGTCGCCATAAAAGGCGAAAACCACGATGGTCACACCTATATACCGCAGGTCTTGGAAGCAGGGTGCAGGACTGTACTCGTTTCTCACAAAAACGGATGGTACGATCATGCAGAGGATGGAGACATCAATGTGGTAGAGGTGGAGGATACTGTCTATGCCATGGGACAGCTGGCATCCTATTATCTGGATACTCTTGATGTGATGAAGGTGGCTGTCACAGGAAGCGTTGGGAAGACTACGACCCGTGATATGATATATTACGCTCTCAGCGAGAAGTATCGCTGCGGCAGGAACATGAAGAATTACAACAATAGCATCGGCCTGCCGTTATCTATCTTTCAGATGGACAGCTCCACACAGGCAGTAGTACTGGAGATGGGTATGGACAGAGCGGGAGAGATAGACAGACTGGCGGAGATCGTCAGACCGCATATCGCTGTCATAACCAACATCGGAGTATCTCATATAGAGAATCTGGGAAGCCGGGAAGGTATTTTTCATGCCAAGATGGAAGTGGCGAAACATATCTCTTCGATGGGGCAGGAGCGAGGTGCGCTGATATTCCCGTGGGACGGCCGGTTCCTGACGAAGGAGAATACCAGAGGAGATTACCGTCAGGTGATGGTAGGCGAGGATGGAAAGAGCGACTATATAATATCCGATATTGACGACAGGGGATTGGATGGTATAGAATTTACATTTGAGCATATGACCAAAAGCAGCAGAGTAGCAATTCCTGTCCCGGGAAGGCATAACGCAGTCAACGGGACTCTGGCCATAGCGGTGAGCCACATGTTGGGGCTTTCCACAGAAGAGGCCGAGGCTGGCCTTTCGAAGCTGAAGCTTACGGGAAGCAGGCTTAAGCTTTTGGAAAACGACAAATTGCGAGTCATAGATGACACGTACAACGCCAGTCCCGATTCCATGAAGAGCGCGCTGAAGGTTCTGGAGAGAAGTTCGTGCAGCGGCAGCCGTATAGCTATTCTGGGAGATATGTATGAATTAGGGGAGCAGAGCGGTAAACAGCATTTTGAAGTAGGACTTTTCGCGAGAGGGCTGAGGATAGATAAACTGATAGCTGTAGGCAGCGAGGCGGAACGTATCGCGGAAGGCGCGTCGGGAGGCGGCCTTCAGGTGATGTACTTTAAAAAAAAGGAAGATTTGTACGGGAAAATGAATCAACTCATAGGTCAGGGGGACATAATCTTAGTTAAGGGTTCCAGAGGAATGAAGATGGAACAGATAGTAGAGAAGGTTTTAAGTATTTAGGAGATATCATGAATTACGTCAATATCGGGATAATAATCATAGCAGCTTTTGTGATTTCCGTCATTCTGACTAAACTGGAAATACCTGTCCTCAAAGCCAGGGCAGGCCAGAACATACGGGAAGAAGGACCGGAAAGTCATTTGTCCAAAGCAGGTACTCCCAGCATGGGAGGCATCGCCATAATCATCAGCACTGCCGCGGCGGCTTTTACAGCGTCGCTCATATGGGATGGCAGCATGGCGGATACGTTGATAATACTGTTCGTGTTTATAGGTTTCGGGCTCATAGGATTCTTCGATGATTATCTGAAGGTTATAAAGAAGAACAACCTTGGCCTCCGGGCGTATCAGAAATTTGGCCTCCAGATAGTGATATCGGTGGCATTGGCAGTGTTCCTGGCTAATTATTCGACGGAGACCACGTATGTATATATACCTGTGGCGGATATATATGTCGACTTCGGGATATGGTATATACCATTTATCGTCTTCGTGGTACTGGCGATGACCAACGCGGTGAACCTTACTGATGGGCTGGATGGTCTGGCTTCAGGAGTGACTGCGCTGGTGACGCTGTTTTTCGCGGTGGCGGGAGTCTCATACGGACTGGCATCAGGCTCGTATTTCTGTGCTGCTGTGTGCGGAGGCTGTCTGGGATTTTTGGTGTTCAACAGGAATCCGGCAAAGGTGTTCATGGGAGATACAGGCTCTCTGGCTCTGGGCGGAGGACTGGCGGCGGCGGCGATAGTGATGAAGATGGAGCTGTTCCTGTTGATAGTCGGGCTCATATATGTGATAGAGGCGCTTTCAGTAGTGCTGCAGGTGGGGTATTTCAAGATCACAAAGGGAAAAAGGATATTCAGGATGGCGCCTATACATCATCATTTCGAGAAGTGCGGCTTCAAAGAGGTACACGTGGTCATAGGGTTTTGGATATTTACCGTGATCTGCTGTCTGGTGGGATTTGCAATCATTTAGTTATTCGTTCATCATGTTAGGAGTGGTACAATGCCAAGAGAAAGCGTAACAGATATCAAAGATAAGAAAATACTGGTCGTTGGTATGGGAAAGTCAGGGAAAGCAGCTGTCCAGGCCATGGTAAAGCTGGGAGCGGATGTTTCGGTCCAGGACAATAAGAAGAAGGATGAGCTGGATCCCCAGCTGATCGCCTTCCTGGAGGGCAAGTCAGTGACTTGTTATCTGGGATGTGAGCCGGAAGACACGAGCGCCTTCGACATGCTCATTCTCAGCCCGGGAGTATCTCCGGATCTGGATTTCATAAAGGAAGCTCAGGCATCGGGAGCGGAGATAATAGGAGAACTGGAGATAGCTTACAGGATAGGCCACGGTAAATATGTGGCTATCACCGGGACTAACGGCAAGACAACCACGACGACTCTGGTCGGCGAGATCTATAAGGCGGCCGGAAGGAAGACTTATGTGGTGGGAAACATAGGGGTAGCGGTCATATCCAAGGCGCTGGCGGCGGAAGACGATAGCTGGCTCGTGACGGAGACCAGCAGCTTCCAGCTGGAGACCACAAAAGATTTCCAGCCTGAGATATCGGCCATCCTGAACCTTACGCCTGACCATATGGACAGACACAAGACGATGGAGAATTACGGGAAAGCAAAGGCGGCGGTATTCAGGAATCAGACGCCTGAACAGTATTGTGTGATAAATCACGACGATGAAGAATGTATGAAGCTGGCGAAAGACTGCAGAGCGAAAGTCGTGCCTTTCAGCAGGAAGACCACGCTGGACTTCGGTGTCTATGTGGATGGGGATACGATAATCATCAAGGACGAGGAAGGGAAGATAACTGAGATATGCAGGCCTGTGGAGCTGAAGATACCGGGTGCGCATAATCTGGAGAATGCGCTGGCGGCCTGTGCCATAGCATTTTTCGGCGGGATCCCGGCGGAGGTCATCGCTAAAGTCCTGCGGGAGTTCAACGGAGTGGAGCACAGACTGGAGCTGTGTGGAACCATAGACGATATACGTTTTGTCAATGACTCGAAAGGAACTAATCCGGATGCATCCATCAAGGCCATAGAAGCCATGAAGGAGAATATAATACTGATCGCGGGAGGATACGATAAAGACGCATCATTCAAAGAGTTCGTCGATGCCTTCGACGGCAGGGTGAAAATGCTGCTGCTGATGGGAAAAACAGCTACCAAGATAAAGGATGCGGCGGAGAAAGCGGGATTTACCGATTCGATAATACTCAAGGATATGGAAGCTTGTGTAAGAGAAGCCTACAGGATCGCTCAGCCGGGAGATGTCGTTCTTCTTTCGCCGGCTTGTGCCAGCTGGGATATGTACACCAGCTTCGAGCAGAGGGGCAATCATTTTAAAGCCTGTGTTCAGGCGTTGGAAAGGTGACGAGGGCGATTGGAAAAAACGGAGAAAAAGGTAAAAACGGTCAAGAGAAAGAAAAAAGCGATAAAGCTTAAATCAGGGGATTTCTGGCTGATGCTCTTTACGCTGATGCTGGTCATATTCGGAGTTATCATGGTCTTCAGCGCCAGTTATTATTACTCCATAAGTCAGGACGGAAACGCCTACAGCTACCTGTTGCGTCATGGCATGTGGGTGCTGCTTGGATTCGGAGTCATGATACTGGGAGCGGCCTTCGACTACAGGAGGTATAAGAAATTCGCGTTACCCATATTCATAGCCAGCGTTCTGCTGCTGATATTGGTATTGACACCGCTGGGGCAGACTACTAATGGCGCCACCAGATGGATAAGGATGGGGCCTGTGACCATCATGCCGGGCGAGATAGCCAAGATAGCGGCCATAATGTTCGTAGCGTGGTTCCTCAGCGAGGACAGGGACAGGATAAAATCGCTGACCCGGGGTATACTGCCGCTGGTGGGCGTAGCCGGCCTTTATGGCGCGCTGATAATAATGCAGCCAAATCTTTCTACGGCTATAACTGTCTGCGGGATAATCGTAGCCATGATGCTGGTAGCAGGACTGAAGTGGAGATATGTTCTGACGGCAGGTGGTGTGGGAGCTGCCGGGATATTGAGCATACTGCTGTTCATGAAGGACAGCTATTGGTACAGCAGACTCACCAGCTTCACCGATCCGTTCGCGGACCCTCTCAATGAGGGATATCAGGCGGTCCAGTCGCTGCTGGCTCTCGGTTCGGGCGGACTTTTCGGAGTGGGATTGGGTAAGAGCATCCAGAAAAACTTATATCTGCCGGAACCGCAGAACGATTTCATACTGGCGATAATAGGCGAGGAGCTGGGATTTGTCGGCATCCTTCTCCTGATAGTGCTGTATTGTCTTTTCATATGGCGCGGTGTCCACATAGCAGTCAACGCTCCTGACCAGTTTGGCATGCTGCTGGCTTCGGGAATAATACTGATGGTAGCTATACAGGTCATCCTCAATATAGCGGTAGTCACGTCGTCCATGCCGGCTACCGGGATAAACCTCCCGTTCATAAGCTATGGAGGGAACGCGTTGCTGATATTCATGTTTTCCGCGGGAGTATTGATAAATATATCGAGGCATGGTCCTAAGAATACAGGGGTGAATTAAATGAGAGTGATAATGACATGCGGTGGCACAGGGGGGCATATATATCCGGCCGTCGCTATAGCTGATGAGATAAGACGAAGAAAGCCGGATGCGGAGGTGCTGTTCGTCGGTTCTGAGATCGGCCTGGAGCGCGATCTGGTGCCGGAGAGCGGGTACGATATAGAATTGATAGCTGCCGACGGGTTCGACAGACAGCATCTTCTGAGGAATATCAAAGTCATGAGAACACTTCGAAGAGGAGCGAAGAAGTCACGGAAGATCATCAAGGAATTCAGACCCGACGTGGTGATAGGAACCGGCGGATATGCCAGTGCTCCCGTGATGAAAGAAGCTCAGAAGCTCCATATACCGACATATATCCACGAACAGAACGCCGTGGCGGGCATGGCTAACAAATTGCTGGAAAAAGGCGTGAAAAAGCTGTTTTTAGGCTTTGAAGAAGCATCCGGAGATTTCAGGTTCCCGGAGAAGCATGTGCTGGCAGGCAATCCTGTGCGGCATGAATTCATCGAAGCTGACAAGGAAAAAGCGAGAGCTGAACTGGGTCTGATGCCTTCGGATTTCGTGGTGCTGGCTTTCGGCGGAAGCCAGGGGGCAGGACGCGTAAACCGAGCCATGATGAAGGTGATAGAGACATTCAACGGTGTCAGTGATTTCAGGATATATCTGGCGACAGGAAGCTATTATTATGAAGCGATAAATCAGGAGCTGGCCGACAGAGGCGTGGCCCTGGCGGATAATGTGGTGATAGTGGAATATATCCATGAAATGGCCAAATATCTGGCGGCTTCCGATCTGGTCATAAGCAGGAGCGGAGCGCTTACAGTGGCTGAGGCGACTGTGTGCGGCAAACCTGCCATATTCATACCGTCCCCGGCGGTCACGGGAAATCATCAGTATTTCAATGCGAAAGCAGTAGCCGATAAAGGGGGAGCAATAATAGTGGAAGAGAAAGATCTGGACAATGATAAGCTGGCTGACGAGATCCTGAAGCTGAAGAACAATCCGGAGGCCATGAAAGAGATGGCAGCCGGGAGTCTGGCCTGCGCTCCTTTCGACGCGGTGAAGATAATATGCGATAATATACTGGGCCCTGAAAAGACACAGTAGTCAGTAACGACAAAGACACCTCACACATATCATGTAATATGGTTCGGAGGTGTTTTTTTGGGTAGTTATCATATAAAAGGCGGCAGAAAGCTTTCGGGCGAGGTGACAGTTTCGGGGGCAAAAAATTCGGTGCTTCCCATATTGGCAGCATCAGTGATCACAAAGGGAGAGAATATCTTTCGCAGATGTCCGGAGATATCGGATGTGGACAGCATGACGAGGATACTGGACGCCTTGGGCTGTCATATCACACGCGAGGGGAGCGTACTGTCGGTAGACGCGTCATTTCTATCTGAGTGCAGGATACCTGACGAGCTGATGAAGGAAATGCGCTCCAGTGTATTTCTGGCCGGTTCCCTGCTGGCCAGATGTGGCGAAGCAGTAATAACCAGCCCGGGAGGCTGTGATATCGGTAGACGGCCTATCGACCTTCACCTGCGGGGGCTGATGAAAATGGGAGCGGAAGTTTTCTGCAGAGACGGATATATAGAGCTGAGAGCGAGGAGTCTGAGAGGCGCTGATATCCGGCTGGATTATCCCAGTGTGGGAGCCACAGAGAACCTGATGCTGGCGGCGCTGGCGGCAAAAGGGATCACCAGGATCAGAAACAGCGCCAGAGAGCCGGAGATAGAGGATCTGCAGAAGTATATAAACCGGTGCGGAGGAAAAGTCAGAGGCGCCGGCACTGACACCATAGAGATAGAAGGTGGCCGGAGCCTGACAGGATGTGAGCACAGCATCACAGGCGACAGAATAGAAGCCGGTACATATCTGCTGATGACACTGGCTACCGGCGGCGATGTGCTGCTGAAGGGGCTGGAAAGAAGTACGCTGGATCCGCTGATATCTCTGCTGGAAGAAGGCGGGTATCATGTGGGGTACAGCCGGGATGAGATCTGGGCGGCTGCAAAGGGTGATGAGAGGATGCGGTGCAGTGTGGCTACCGCGCCATATCCGGGATTTCCCACCGATCTGCAGCCCCAGCTGGCGGCATTCCTGACCAGTGTGGGCAAGGGCTCTTCCATAGAAGAGAACATATTTGAAAACAGGTTCGGATATACAAAAGAATTGAAAAAAATGGGAGCTGATATTGAAATATCCGAAAAAAAAGTTATAATAAAAAATAACAATATATTGTGTGGTGCGGATGTACGCGCAGGCGATTTGAGGGGAGGCGCTGCTCTTGTCATTGCAGGGCTCATGGCGGAAGGGGATACCGTTATCAGAAATACTAAATATATTAAAAGGGGATATGGCAAGTTGGAAGACAAGATAAGGCTGTTAGGCGGAGATATTAGAGAGTATGAGAAGTGACAACCGTACGGAAAAAACGATAAAAAAGAAGCGGCGCAGAAAGAAGCATTATCTGCTGCGCTTCATAATATTCCTGCTGATATGTGTGGGACTGTACTTTATAAGTCATATAGATTATTTTACGGTAGACGGTATCGCCGTAGCCGGCAACGAGGAAGTCTCGGATCAGGAAGTCCTGGAGCTGTCAGAGCTGCGGACCGGGATGAACATCTTCGACGTCCATCCGTGGTTCGTGGAGCGCAGGATAAAGAAAAATCTCTATATCGAGGATGTGGACGTGGACAGGAAACTGCCGAACGAAATCGTGATACACGTGACGGAGCGAAGCGGAAAGGCTCAGTTCAAGATGGGGAAGAAATTCGTCATAACCGATAACGACGGTATGGTGCTGGAAATATCCAAGGAGGAACGTCAGGTGACACTGGTGGACAATATCCAGGTGAACGGCGCTGAACTGGAAAAGACCATCGAAGTGGAGGAGAGCGACGCTTATGAGAAGACGATGGCTATGATAAAAGCGATGGAGAACAATGACCTCTACTTCAAGAGGATAAACATCGACGGGAATGATGTCCAGGCTTATGTGTACGATACGCTGATATGTAAGGGGAAATACGACAATGTCATGAGTTCCATCGAATCGGACGCCCTGAGGACAGTCATATATAATCTGTACCAGAGCAGCATCGAAAGCGGTGTTATCAATATAAGCAGTAATAATTATTGTTCCTTTACGCCGTAAAATTTGTATGTTATAATGTATATGTTTATTATGCAGGAAAATGCTTTGAATTTCGCATTTGAAAACCATAGAGTAAAGAGAATTTATAGGAGGTACCCCTGAATGTTACAATTTGAGATGAATGACTCGACGCTGCAGGAGATAAAAGTCATCGGTGTCGGCGGCGGCGGATGTAACGCAGTTAACAGGATGATAGAGGGAGGCATGAAAGGCGTTACTTTCATCGCCGTGAATACGGACAAGCAGGCTCTTGCCAAAAGCAAGGCGGAGACGAAGATACAGATAGGTGAGAAGCTGACTAAAGGTCTGGGCGCCGGAGGGAATCCGGAAGTAGGTCAGAAGTCGGCGGAGGAGAACCTGGAAGATCTGGAAAAGTTCATCGCCGGATCTGACATGATATTCGTTACATGCGGAATGGGAGGCGGAACAGGTACCGGAGCGGCTCCTATAATCGCCAAGATAGCGAAGGATATGGGTATCCTTACGGTAGGCGTAGTAACGAAACCTTTCAGATTCGAGGGAAAGAAGCGAAGTGAGCATGCTGAGCTGGGGATAAAGTTCCTGAAGAAATACGTGGATTCTCTGGTGGTCGTTCCTAATGACAAGCTGCTGGAAACAGTCCAGGAGCAGACTTCGCTGCTGGAGGCCTTCGAGATGGCGGACGAAGTGTTGAAGAAGGGCGTTCAGGGCATATCCGACATCATAGTCGATGACGCGCTCATCAATCTGGACTTTGCCGATGTTACGACTATCATGAAGGACAGAGGCATCGTACATATGGGAGTGGGAACAGGAAAAGGCGAGAACAAGCTGGAAGACGCTGTCAGAGGCGCTATCGACAGTCCGCTCCTGGAAACCAAGATATCGGGCGCAAGAGCTGTACTCATCAATATCACCGGAGGAAGGGATCTTACGATGTTCGATGTGGACAGAGTGGCCAGTCAGATCGACGAAGAAGCGGACAAGAACGCTATCATAATACTGGGAGCATCCATCAAGGAGGACATGCAGGACGAAATACTGGTGACGGTCATCGCTGCCGGATTCGAAAAGGGCAGCAGCGATCTGCTTAACAGTTCCGTCATCCCGGGAAGCGGCGCGGAAGACGGCGTTGGAATGACAGAGCAACCGGAAAGAAGTGCTGAGGCAGCGGAAGATGATGTTTACAAAGGGTCGTCGCGTATCGATATCCCGACTTTCTTGCAGAGATAAGGAAAGGAAAAGAATATTCCAATAGCCGGTTACAGCCGGCTATTGTTCTGATTGTTGGAAATAATGAAAATCATCACATCAAAGGAAAACCCTACATATAAAAATGCCCTCAGACTGAAACGTAAAAAGTACAGAGACGAAACAGGATCGTATCTGCTGGAAGGTGTCAAACCTCTGGAGGATGCGTTAGATATGGGGATAAAGGCCATGACTGTTTTCGTGGAGGAAGGCGGACAGCCGGAGCGATGGCTGGAGGGGCAGCATACAGTCATGTTGAGCAGATCGTTGTTTCGGGCTCTTTCGGATACCGAGGCTCCACAGGGGATCATTGCTGCGGTGGAAATGCGAAATTATGATATCGATGGTTTTCGAAAGATGGTTGGCGGAAGGAATGTGCTCATCATGGACCGTCTGCAAGATCCCGGCAACATAGGGACAATAATCAGGACTGCCGAAGCGGCCGGGTACGGAGGGATCGTGATGATGGCCGGAAGCGGCGATGTATATGCGCCGAAGGTAGTGAGAGCGGCTGCCGGTTCCCTGTTCAGGGTACCTGTTATAAAGGCGGGAAAAGCCGGCGATGTGATCCGTATGGTCAGGGAAATGGGAAAACGGCTGGCGGTGACGTGTCCCGAAGGCGGGATCAACTGCTTTGAAGCCGATATCGTCTCTGATACGGCGCTGGTCATAGGAAACGAAGGCAACGGCGTGAGTGAGGATTTCATCGACGCTGCTGATGTAAAGATACGAATACCGATGGAAGGGTCCATAGAGTCACTCAATGCGGCAGTAGCCGCGGGCATACTCATGTACCAGTCACGGAAAAGATAAAAACAAATGAGAGGTAACAGAAATGCAAGCTCAGTTAAACAAGATTTTGGAAGAGGCGAAGGAACAGCTGAAGAAAGCCTCCACTCTGGCGCAGACCGATGAGATAAGAGTAAAGATCCTCGGAAAGAAGGGCCAGCTTACGGAGATACTTCGCGGGATGGGTAAGTTGTCCCCGGAAGAGAGAAAAGAAACGGGACAGATGGCCAACAAAGTAAGATCGGAAATAGAAGGTCTGCTGGAAGAAAAATTCAAGGCAGTGAAGGAAGCTGCCAAGGAAGCCCAGTTCAGGATGGAAAAGCTGGATGTGACAGAGCCGGGAAGGGAGATATCCTTAGGCGTAAAGCATCCTCTGACCATAACTATCGAGGAAGTATCCAAGGTGTTTATGAACATGGGATTTTCCATAGCCGAAGGCCCTGAAGTGGAGACTGTGTTCAATAACTTCGATGCTCTCAACGCGGGACCGAATCATCCGTCGAGAGATATGAGCGATACATTTTACATTACCAAGGACACTCTGCTGAGGACCCAGACATCATCTGTACAGGTGAGGACGCTGCTGAAGCAGAAGCCTCCTATCAAGGTGATCTCACCGGGAAGATGCTTCAGATGTGATACTCCTGATGCTACTCATTCACCGATGTTCCATCAGATAGAAGGACTGGTGGTGGATGAAGGAATAACTATGGCTGACCTGAAGGGGACGCTTGACAGCTTTGCCAAGCAGCTTTTCGGGACCAGCACAAGGACCAAGTTCAGGCCTCACCACTTCCCGTTCACAGAGCCCAGCGCCGAGATGGATGTTTCATGTTTCAAGTGCGGCGGTAAGGGTTGCAGTGTGTGCAAAGGAAGCGGCTGGATAGAGATACTGGGATGTGGTATGGTTCACCCTCATGTGCTGAAAGTGGGCGATCTCGATACGGAAAGATACACCGGATTCGCCTTTGGAATGGGCGTAGAGCGAGTAGCGATGCTCAAATATGGTGTAGATGATATAAGATTGTTTTACGAGAACGATATGCGCTTCATAAATCAGTTCAAATAGGAGGGTTGACAGATGTTAGTTCCAATAGAATGGCTTAAAGATTATATAGATCCGGGAGTTGATACGGAGGAGTTCTGCGACAGGATGATAATGTCAGGCTCCAATCTGGAGACGTGTGAGCATTTCTGCGAGGAAATGGAAAACGTCGTGGTGGGAAGGATAGAGAAGATCGAAAAGCATCCTGACGCCGATAAGCTGGTGGTGTGCCGCATAGATGTAGGTGGAGACGATCTTTTGCAGATCGTGACAGGCGCGCCCAATGTGTTCGAAGGTGCCCTGGTACCGGTGGCGCTTCACAACAGCAGGATACCGGGACCGCTCCACGGCCAGCCGAAGAAGGAAGGCGGAGTGAAGATAACCAAAGGCAAGCTGCGAGGTGTGGAATCCTATGGAATGTTGTGTTCTGCCGAAGAGCTGGGCTTTGAAGATAAGGTGGTGCCGGTGGCTCACAAGGATGGTATATGGATCCTGGAGGGAGATTATGAACCGGGCAGTGATTTTGCCGAGGCCCTGGGTCTCAGGCAGGCTGTAGTGGATTTTGAAATAACACCTAACAGACCTGACTGCCTTTCGATGGTAGGCATGGCCAGGGAAGCCGCCGCTACATTCAAAAAGCAATTCACATATCCTGATATCGAGATAAGAGACGAAAACGGCAAAGGAGAGTCTGCGGATTACGTGTCGGTGGACATAAGGAACCCTGAAAGCTGTAAAAGATATGTGGCCAGGATAGTGACCGATGTGAAGGTGGAGCAGTCGCCGTGGTGGCTGCAGAAGAGACTGATGTACGCCGGTATGAGACCTATCAACAATATCGTAGATATCACTAACTTCGTGATGCTGGAGTATGGACAGCCTATACATGCCTTTGACATCAATCAGGTCAAGGGCGGGACCATAATAGTGGAGAATGCCGAGGAGGGCGAGAAATTCGTGACCTTGGATGAAAACGAGAGGACGCTGACCAAGGATATGCTGCTGATAAAGGATGCTGAAAGAGGCATTGCCATAGCAGGTGTCATGGGAGGACTCAACTCGGAAATAGAAGACAGCACTACTACTATCATCGTAGAGTCAGCCAACTTCAACGGCGACAGTGTCAGAGCCACATCCAAGAAGCTGGGGCTCAGGACAGAGGCATCGTCCAGATTCGAAAAGGGCATAGACCCTAATCTCTGTGAAGCCGCAGCTGACAGAGTATGCAGATTGATAGAACTGATAGGCGCCGGTAAGGTATGCAAAGGCAGTGTGGACAATTATCCTGTGCCGGAAAAGGCCAAGACTATCGATGTGAGAGTCGACAGAGTCAATTATGTCCTGGGCATAGAGCTGCCGCGTCAGGAAATGGAAGACATACTTGAAAGCCTTGAGATAAAGGTAGAAGGAAGCGGCAATATCATGACGGTGACACCTCCGACCATAAGGCAGGATCTGCTTGAGGAGGAGGATTATATAGAAGAAGTAGCCAGGATATACGGATATGACAAGCTTCCTGTGACACTGCCTAAGGGCAATTGTGAAGCGGGGATGTCTGAGGAAAGAGCATTGAGAGATCTCACGAGAGATTCGCTCTGCGCCATGGGACTCAATGAGATACAGACCTATTCTTTTGTCAGCCCGAAAGGTGTGGACAACGTGAGGATAGACGAAGATTCGTGGGAAAGGGCTTTTGTCAGGATAATAAACCCTCTTGGAGAGGAAAACTCCGTCATGAGGACTATCCTCACCCCTAATATGCTGGAAGTGCTGGCCAGGAATTATTCGAGAAAAATAGAGAAAGTAAAGGCATTTGAAATAGGAAACACTTTTATCGCCAACATGGTGAGCAGCGACGATCTGCCTGAGGAGCAATACTCCCTGTGTATCGGTATGTACGGTAACGGTGAGGATTTTTACGGCCTCAAAGGAGTCGTGGAGGAACTGCTGAAAGTGATGGGGATAAAGGATGCCGTGTTCACGGCTGAATCCCAGTATGGTGTGTACCATCCGGGAAGATGCGCGCGGATATCAGTCCCATCCGGCAGAGGCGGGGAGAAGGCTCTTTATGACGAGCTTGGTATCATGGGTGAGATACATCCTGATGTTGCCGAAAATTATGGGATGGACGGCGTGAGGATATATTGCTGTGAGATCATGTTCGACGCCCTCATAAGACATGCCGATACGGAAAAAGCCTATACACCTCTTCCTAAGTATCCATCCACGTCAAGAGATATCGCTCTTCTGGTGGATGAGGATATGGAAGTCGGAAAGATAGAGAAGACTATCGAAGAGTACGGTGGAGAGATACTCGAAAGTGTCAAGCTCTTCGATGTGTACAGAGGAAAGCAGGTAGACGAAGGAAAGAAGAGCGTAGCCTTCGCGCTGACCTACAGAGACAGAAACAAGACATTGACAGATGAAGAAGTGGCAAAGGTGCACAATAAGGTGCTGGATGCCCTTAAGGAAAAACTCAATGCGGTTTTGAGGGAGATATAGGAGAGTTTCGTATGGAAAACAATAAGGTAAAGGTAAAGATCTACGGCCAGGAATACGTGATAGCGGGAGAAAAAACGAGAGAAGAAATAATCCAGGTAGCTGCTCATGTGGACATGAAGATGCAGGAAGTGACCGAAGCGGCCAAGGCAGCCGGCGTGGTACCGTCCAACATCGCTGTCCTCGCGGCCGTAAATATCACCAGCGAGTACTTCCAGGTGCTGGAGGAGATGGAAGAGCTGAAACGGATGAATATCCAGCTGGAAAAGGATGCCCAGCATTATGTACAGCTGTGGGATGAGTCCAAGAAAAACTACATGGATTACAAGGAGGAGACCCAGGCCATCGTCCTGCAGAAGGATGAGCTGATGAATCAGATAAAGCAGAAGGACGCCGATATCCAGAAGCTGATGGATGCCGCTGAGGCCGCCAAGGCTCAGGCCCAGAGCAGCATGGACGAAGTGGTCAAGGAGATCGAAGGCAAGTGCAAAGAGCTGGAAAACAGCTTCTTCGACCTCCAGATGGAGAATCTCCAGCTTAAGAAGGAACTGGATAAATACAAAAATAGCAACGGTTGATTCTAAATGAAAGAAAAGACGTTAAATATTCTTGAATACGATAAAGTGATCGACATGCTCATGGAAAAGGCCGGCTCTGAAATGACGAGGAAAGTCATTTCAGAGCTGAAGCCTTTTGATGACGTGTCTCAAATAAGGGAATGTCAAGGTGAAACCACAGAAGCGGTAAGGCTGATAAGCTACAAAGGGCCCTTACCTGTCGGTGGTTTTTATGATATTGAGGAAAGTGTTTCATTTGCGACTAAAAGCGGTACCCTTACGATGGCGCAGCTTCTGCGTATCCTGTACAATATGAGGACTGCTGAGAGGGTGGTCTCATTTCTGAAGGGTGACGTACCTGATCTGCCTGTCATTTTTTCGGCGGCGGAATTGCTGGCTGTCCACAAACGACTTGCTGATGAAATAGACAGATGCATACTGTCGGAGGATGAGATGGCGGATAACGCCAGCCCGGAGCTGAGGAGCATCAGGCGGGCGATAGTCAGGCAGAATGAAGCGTTAAGAGCCAAGATAAACCACATTCTCAATTCGGCTGATAATAAGACTATACTTCAGGATTCCATCGTGACTATGAGGAACGGAAGATATGTGATACCGGTAAAGCAGGAGCACAAGGCCAGAGTGCCTGGCATCGTTCACGACCAGAGTGGCAGTGGGGCGACGCTTTTTATAGAACCTCAGGCTATCGTCGATCTCAACAACCAGCTTAGGCAGTTGGAGCTGGATGAAAAGGCGGAGATAAATCGTATCCTGACGGAGTTGTCCGAGTCTGTGGCGGAAATTCACCATGATCTCATCAATAATCAGAGGCTGCTTGTGGATCTGGATATGTTCATGGCAAAGGGAAAGCTGTCGTTGGATATGGGCGGAGAGGAGCCGGAGATCAGCGTGGACGGAGCCATGGATCTGAGAGCTGCGCGGCATCCGCTGATAGATCATGACAAGGTGGTGCCTATAGATATTTCCTTGGGTGATGGTTATGATACGTTGGTGATAACAGGACCCAATACGGGAGGAAAGACCGTGACACTGAAGACAGCAGGGCTTCTTTCCCTGATGGCCCAGACAGGGCTTCATATACCGGCAGCATCGGGAAGCAGATTACCAGTCTACAGTCAGATATTCGCCGATATCGGTGATGAACAGAGCATAGAGCAGAGCCTTTCCACGTTCTCTTCTCACATGACAAATATCGTGGACATAGTGGCTGAAGCGGATGAAGGGAGCCTTGTACTGCTGGACGAGCTGGGAGCTGGTACGGATCCGACAGAGGGTGCGGCTCTGGCTATAGCCGTACTTGAGAAGCTGAAGAGCGCAGGAGCTCGTTCCATAGCTACTACTCATTATACGGAGCTGAAGAAATATGCTATCTCTACCGATGGTGTGGAGAACGCGTCTATGGAATTCGATGTTGAGACCCTGAGCCCGACTTACAGGCTCGTCACAGGGATCCCGGGGAAATCAAATGCGTTTGAGATCTCCGGCAAGCTGGGCCTTTCCCGGGAAATAATAGACAGGGCAAGAGAATTGCTGGAGGAAGGGGATATCGCTTTCGAAGATGTCATCTCAGCGTTGGAGGAAGATAAACGCTTGGCTGAGGAGGAACGGGACGAAGCCATAATGCTCAACATCCAGATGAAGAAGATGAAGGAGGAGCTGGAAGAAAAAGCGCGGAAGCTGGAAGAACGCAGGGAGAAGGAGTTGGCAAGGGCCAGAGAAGAGGCCAGAGCTATCGTAAAGGAAGCCAGGGAAGTGTCACGTGAGGTCCAGGAGGAGCTGAAGACGCTGTCAAGGCTGGAAAGCATGGGAGAACGTACAGCCGGTTTCGACAGGAACAGGCGAAGGCTCAAAGAGCTGGAGCGGAAGAACAGAGAGACGATCAAGCGCGAGGTCAGCAGGGAACCGGTGGATCCTGACAAACTGTCACTGGGAGACCGGGTGAAGATATTGACGTTGAACCAGAACGGAGAGGTGATATCCCTCCCCGACGAGAAGGGCAATCTGCAGGTGCAGGTGGGGATGATGAAAATCGGCGTCAATTTATCGGATATCATGCTGATAGACAGTGGAAAGCCAAAGAAAAAGAAAAAAGCTTCAGGATATGGAAGATTGTACAAAAGTAAAGCTCAGACCATATCGGCATCCATCGATGTACGAGGTAAAAACATGGATGACGCAGTGATGGATGTGGAAAAATATATAGATGATGCCTTCATATCGGGCCTCAAGGAGGTAACGGTCATACATGGAAGGGGAGAGGGCATCCTGAGGAGGGGCATACAGGATATGCTCAAAAGAAACAAAAATGTCGACAGCTTCAGAAACGGCGGATTCAATGAAGGCGGAGATGGCGTTACCGTTGTAAAGCTGAAATAAACGCCGGCTGATGAAAAGCAGAAGAGGAGAAAAAAGATGATAAATTACAGAGAGAAAATAGCGGATATCCTGGCACCTCACATCGAGGGGCTGGAAAGGGATGAGATATTGCCTATGATAGAGGTCCCTGCTGACAGCAGTAAGGGGGATTACGCCTTCCCATGTTTCAAGCTGGCGAAGATAATGAGAAAGGCGCCTCCGATGATAGCCAAGGGTATCGCGGAAGCTATAGAGGGCGAAAAGATGTTCCAGAAGGTGGAGAGCGTCAATGCTTATGTGAATATGTTCATGTCCAAGGCTGAGTTTGCGGACAATGTGGTGAAAGAGGTCATTGAAAAAGATGAGGACTTCGGAAGGAGTGATATAGGCGCAGGCAGGACTGTGATCGTGGAGTATTCGTCGCCTAATATCGCAAAGCCTTTCCATATAGGTCATATAAGGAGCACCGTTATCGGTAATTCCATATACAAGATATACGATTTTCTGGGATATGATACTATCAGGATAAATCATCTGGGTGACTACGGGACTCAGTTTGGCAAGATGATATGCGCCTACAGGAAGTGGGGCAATAAGGAGGATGTCATCAGGGAGCCTATAAAGTCCCTCCTTTCCTATTATACCAAGTTCCACGAGGAAGCGGAGAAGGATCCGTCACTTGAGGACGAGGCAAGGGCCATATTTGTCAGGCTTGAGAACGGAGAGCCTGAAGAGGTGGAGCTGTGGCAGTGGTTCAGGGATGAGAGCCTCAGGGAATTCAACCGTGTATACGATATGCTGGGAATAACCTTCGACTCCTATAACGGCGAAAGCTTTTATTCCGATAAGATGCCGGCAGTGGTCCAGGAGCTGAAGGATAAGGGCCTGCTGGTAGAGGATAACGGCGCTCAGATAGTGAAGCTTGACCAGTTCGATCTGCCGCCTGCGCTGATAACCAAGTCTGACGGTTCCACGCTTTATATCACAAGAGACATCGCGGCAGCTATCTACAGGAAGAACACCTATGATTTCTATAAGAATATATACGTGGTGGCATCTCAGCAGAATCTTCATTTCCAGCAGTGGAAAAAGGTCATCGGGCTGATGGGATACGATTGGGCCGATGATTGCGTCCACGTGCCTTTTGGCCTGGTAAGTATGGAAGAAGGAACTATGTCCACCAGGCAGGGTCGTGTGATATTCCTGGAAGACGTGCTCAACAGAGCGGTGGAGCAGACCAGAAAGATAATCATGGAGAAGAATGTAAACACGGAAAATGTGGACGAAACTGCCAGAGAAGTGGGGATAGGCGCAGTGATATTCAACGAATTGTCCAATTACAGGATAAAGGATTACGTGTTTTCATGGGACAAGGTCCTCAATTTCGAGGGGGAAACGGGTCCTTATGTCCAGTATACCCATGCCAGAGCATGCAGCATATTGAGGAATGCCGGAGAGGCGGTGATGGCCAGCGCGAAGGAAGGGTTTGACGCGTCCAGGATAACGTCGGACAGCGCCCATGCTCTGATAAAGCTCATATATGAAATGCCTGAAGTTATCGCCGAGGCGGGAGAAAAGTATGAACCGTCTATCGTTACCAGACATATAGTTGATATAGCGCAGGCATTCAATAAGTTCTACCACGATGAACATATACTGGTGGATGACGAGACAGAAAAGACTGCCAAGGTGGCACTGGTGATAGCCGCCAGGAATGTCATCAGGAATGGGCTTGACCTTCTTGGGATGAAGGCGCCGGAGAAGATGTAACGGGAGGAAGATATGCGATACGAAGGAGATATATACAGACCGCCCAGCGAGGCCTACAGCCTGTTGGTGCAGGTGACCATAGGATGTACTCATAACAAGTGTACATTTTGCAAGATGTTCAAGGATAAGAAGTTCAGAGTCAGGAATCTGGAAGAGGTGCTGGAAGATCTGGCGTGGGCCAGAAGGCGGTATAGCCGTGTTGAAAGGATGTTCCTGTGCGACGGGGATGCGCTGGCTCTCTCCAACAAGAGACTGATGCCGATACTGGAATATATATCGGATAATTTTCCTGAATGTGAGAGGGTGACCATATACGGCAGAGCCACCGATGTACTTAAGAAGACGGACGAGGAAATGCGCGAGCTGTACGAGGCGGGGCTGACGATGGTGTATCTGGGAGCCGAGTCGGGAAGTGATAAGGTTCTGAAGGATATCTGCAAGGGCGAGATCAGACAGCAGCTAATCGATGGTGTGAAGAAGATAGAAGCTTGTGGTATGAAGGCTTCCGTCACGTTCATATCGGGCCTTGCCGGAAGGGATGGCTGGGAGGATCATGCCATACAGACCGGTACCATGATAAGTGAGATGGAGCCGTCCTATGTGGGGCTGCTCACTCTGATAGTGGATCCTTCGGTTCCGATGGCCAGGGACATAGAATCAGGAAAGATGAAGCTGCTCACTCCGGAAGAAGTGATGGCGGAGACGCTGCTGATGTTGGAAAACACCAACGTGAGCAAGAAGTGCGTCTTCAGGAGCAATCACGCTTCCAATTACGTGTCCCTGAGAGGAGATCTGCCTGACGATAAGGAGAAGATGATGAACATGCTGAGAAGAGCCATGAAAAACCATGACATGTTCAGAGACGAGAGGTTCAGGGCTCTTTAACAGTTTTTGATTGGCTGCTTCCCGGATTTGGAATCGGAAACAAGGGCCGGTGGCCGGATGAGGAAGAATGCCGCGGAAGCCCCGAACCCCTCGGAAATACCCGAAGAAAGGACGATATGAGCGAAGAAAGCAGATTTGATATAAAAATCAGAGAGGACAGGATAGGCAGGTATTTCAGAAAATATCTGGATGAAATGGTCTTCGCGGAGCTGACGGATGATTTCATGAAGAAATCATCGGCGGGAGAGGCGCTGCGCGGCGTCCCGGTTCCCCTGAGAAAGAAAGACGTGGGCGGATTTGCAGGAGGAGAAGATGTGTCCATGGCAGTCGTGGCGGAGAACATGACCTGGGTCATGGGTAGTGACCCCCACTTTGCATATGTGGAAGATTATGTGAAGATCCTGAAGGCATTGTATGGCGGTGATATGTCTCGTATCATGTCCAGGGAGGGCAGCGAAGCTGCGGAAAAGGGCGACATGGACAGTGCGTGTATACATTTTCGCGCGGCTCTCTGTGCAGATCCCGGCTCTCTCGACGGCATGTACGGCTGTGCCAGGGCGTGCAGAACCATGTATCTGGCCGGAGAGAGCGAGGAATACATCGGCAGGTTCAAGGCAGAGGCACTGGATTGGTTTGAGATATTGACGGTTGTTCATCCGGACTTCGCACAAGGGTATTATTATCTGGGTTACGCTTATCTCAATATGGGCCTTTATAAAAAGACGGAGATAACGTGGAAATCCTTCATAAAACTCAGCAAAGAGGGGAAGGATAAGGTAGAGATAGAAACCCGGCTGGAGCAGCTGAAGGAGCCATTGCAAGTGGAGGAAGGCTGCAATCACATCATGGCCGGAAGGTATGAAGAAGGCATCGCCCTGCTGGAACCCTTCCTGTCATCCAGATTCAAAGGGTGGTGGCCGCTCCATTATTATCTGGGAGTGGCCTGCGAGATGACGGGACGCCGGGACGAGGCGATAGCTGAGTTCACGGAAACGCTGCGCCTCAACGGAAGCCATCTTGAGACTATGGAGGAATTGCTGGCAATATATGAAGCTGAAGGTGACGAAGCCAACGTAGAGAAATTTTCCCGGAAGATAGAGATGATACGGCTGGCCATGGAGGCGGACCACAGTGCCAGTATGGAGGAGATACGAAGAGAAGATGAGCGGCTCATGAGGGAAAAGCCCGGGATGCTGGAGCCTGAGGTGATAGATGCGGAGGCGGAAGCCGGACGGGCGCCAGTGGAAGCCGGTTTTTCGGACAAGGTGAAAAAATGAAAAAATATCGATTTTAGGTTGACATGTGCCTGCATATTGCGGTATAATAACACTTGCCGTTACGAGGCACAATCTAATATTCCAAGGTAGCTCAATGGTGGAGCACTCGGCTGTTAACCGATAGGCTGTGGGTTCGAGCCCCACCCTTGGAGCCAACTGATAATCTGAAGTGTCCGCTTCAGATTATTATTTGCCGGAGTGGCGGAATTGGCAGACGCCCGGGACTTAAAATCCCGTGAGAAGTAATTCTCGTACCGGTTCGACCCCGGTCTCCGGCACCAAGTCCGGAAAACCGGCAGAGGACTGAAAAAACTTGATATCGACGCGGGGTGGAGCAGCTGGTAGCTCGTCGGGCTCATAACCCGGAGGCCGCAGGTTCGAATCCTGTCCCCGCAACCAACAACAAAAAATCGTCCATTAGGGCGATTTTTTTTGCTTGAATGAGAGCAGAAAGATCCGAACCTGCGGATTCGTATTTTCTGTTGACTGTATCATCGAGCTTAATTGAAATGGTCGATTACAGTATGATACCATACTTTTGCAGTTTTCTTGTTACAGTAGATTTATCGATGGAAAGGCTATGTGAGAGCTCCGTAACTGTTTTGCAGTATTTTGCTTTTGCCATGATGACATTCTTTTCGAAATTTTCAATTTCACTTTTCAGATCTATCGAACCTGAGTTATTGTGAGGTGCGGCCTCAAGGTTCGACATAGGGAATAGAGGTGCGATATTTTCACTGGTGATCATATCTGCCGTATTGATGATAATGATCCTTTCGATGATGTTTTCCAGTTCTCTTATATTGCCTGGCCATGTGTAGCAGTGGAGAAGCTTTTTTGCAGAAGGTGATAGTATTTTATTGCAGTGATACTTAGCGTTGAATTTTTTCATGAAAAATTCGCACAGCGGGGCGATATCTTCACGGCGTTCTCTGAGAGCCGGCATAGTAAACTGGCAGACATTAAGTCTGTAAAACAGATCTTTTCTAAATTCCCCAGTTTTTACAAGAGCCTCAAGATCTGAGTTTGTCGCTGAAATTATGCGTATGTCAATAGGTATGTATTTTGTCCCGCCTACACGCATTATCTCTTTTTCCTGAAGGACACGGAGTATTTTAACCTGAAGGTGAGCTGGGATACTGCTGATTTCGTCGAGAAAAATCGTTCCTCCGTTGGCAATTTCGAATAGGCCTATTTTGCCCTTGCTGTTTGCTCCTGTGAAAGCTCCTCCTTCATATCCAAACAATTCTGATTCCAATAAATTTTCAGGGATAGCTCCGCAGTTGAGTTCTACGAAGGGTTTGTCTCTACGAAGGCTGTTCTGATATATGAATTTAGCGATCATGCTTTTTCCCGTCCCAGATTCACCTTGGATCAATACGGTGGCATCGCTTGCTGAGATCCTTGCGACCATATTTATCATATCTATCATTACAGGGCTCTCGAATACCAGCTCGGATTTGATGAAAGGCATTATGGACTGATGATAGAGGCTTGTCTCAGTGATTTCTTTGAGCTGATTAAGTGTGTTTTCGAGTTTTACCAGTTCTGTCACATCGCGTTCGGTAATGACTACGTAAGCTATTTCATTGTCAAGAAAAAAGGGTGTGCCGGTGACGAGAAGATCTGCTTTATCAGTCAAGCTTTTCTGCATTTCTGTAACAGGTGCACCTTTCTCAATGACTTTCAGAGCGACGGAATCATCGAAGGTTCCGTCTTCCACAAGATCGCGCATATTTTTCCCTATCAGTGTTTCTTTTTTTGCATAGCAGAAGTTTAGAGAAGCGTCGTTGCAGGCAACAACTTTCCCCGCTCCATCTGTTATAAAGATACCATCTTTTATACAGTTGAGAAGTCCCTGAAATTCGTTATTGAGGAGTCCCTGAAATTCTAAGCTGTTTAGTTTATCTATATTGTTTCGTCTGTTTTCCATGTCAATCTCCCAAGTTCGTTAATCGAATCTGATTTTCATCATTTAAAATATGTATTATTATAATCCTCTCTCATAAAAATAACCAATTAAAAATAAAAGAGTTGCATTTATGCATCGGTTGTGAATCGACAACGAAGACAATAGGAAACTATGTTTTTTTTATAGTTTTGAAAATGTAATTTTTAACATTACAGAAAGGGCTGAAATACAGGTTTTTGTATTGATATGCGTTTTTTTACTGCAGGAGTCCATAGTTGGCATGTAAAATGCTAGTATTTATAGATAGAATTTGAAAAGGAGGTAAATATCCAATGAAGGAAATGAGCTTAAACCTAGAATACATCCATATCAAAGATGTAGTTTTTGGCGAAAAAACATTTATTGAAAATGGAGTACTGACGGTAAACAAAGATGAGCTTATAGAGACGGTGAAATCGGACAAGCTTATAAACATCGATGTCGATATCGCAAAGCCGGGCGAGTCGACCAGGATAATCCCTGTAAAGGATGTGATCGAGCCTAGAGTTAAGGTGGAGACGGAAAAGGCTTTCCCGGGGATCCTGGACGGCTACACCGCCTGCGGAGAAGGAACTACCAAGGTACTCAGAGGCTGCTGCGTAACTACCTGCGGAAAGATAATAGGATTTCAGGAGGGCATAATCGATATGTCGGGCCCGGCTACGAAGTACTGCAGATTTTCTCAGCTTATAAATGTAGTCGTACTGGCTGACCCGGTGGACGGTCTGACTCCGACGGAGCACGAGACGGAAATCAGAATGATGGGGCTGAAGGCATCTCTTTACCTGGCTCAGGCGGGCCTTGACGTGGAGGCAGACGAGGTGAAGACTTACAAGAGGGAGCCGGTCGACCCTGCCAGGAAGCTGCCTAAGGTATCGTACGCGTTTCTTATAATGGCGCAGGGACTGCTGCATGACAATTACGTTTACGGACTGAACGCGATACAACTGAACGCACAACTGCTCCACCCTAATGAAGTGTTTGACGGCGCAATCGTTTCGGGAAATTGTGTTACTGCCAGCGACAAGAACACGACTTACGACATTCAAAATCATGCGATTATTGAAGAGTTGTACAGGCGCCACGGGATGGATCTGGACTTTTGCGGTCTGATAGCATCACCGATAAGCACAATCCTGGCTGAAAAAGAAAGAAACGCTATGGTCACGGTAAATCTGGCGCAGACCTGTATGGCTGACAGTATTATAATAAGTCAGGAGGGCGGCGGCAACCCTGAGGCGGATCTGATGCTCATCTGTGAGAGAGCGGAAGAAAGAGGGATTGCCAGCGTCATCGTCCTTCACGATAACCCGGGACCTGACGGGACCTCTGAGCCTATGGCCAACACATCGCCGAAGGCTACAGCAGTCATTTCGACAGGTAATGATAACTGCTTTATCGAGCTGCCGGAGATGGAGAAGAACATTGGGTATAGAGAACAGCTTCATCTGTTGTCAGGATCTCCTGCCGACTGCGAGCTTGGCAACGGAAAGATAAAGGTAGGACTTCTGGTGATTATGGGATCGACCAGCAATTCAGCCAACGGCTGTTACTGCACGGAACCGTATTAAGAGGAAGGAGGATAAGAAATGAGAGCATTACATTATATAAATCAGTTCTTTGGACAGCTTGGCGGAGAGGATGCCGCTTATGCTCCTCTTGAGCTGCGTGAAGGCACGGTTGGTCCGGGAAATGTTCTCCAGAGCATGCTCAAGGACATCGAGATCGTAAACACTGCTGTATGCGGAGATAATTATTTCGTTGAGAATACGGAGAAGGTCCAGGAAGAACTGAAAAAGATCCTGGATGAAAATGACATCGATTTGGTAATTGCCGGCCCTGGTTTCAATGCGGGAAGGTACGGCATGGCCTGTGGCGGAGTATGCGAGACGGCGTTTAAGAAAGGAATCATTGCCATCTCGGCGTTGAACGAAGAAAATCCGGGTCTGGAGATGTATAAGAAATACGGATATATATTCCCTACGGGAATAAAGGCGAGTGATATGAAGAAGGCCCTCACTAAGATTGCCGAGTTTGCCAATAAGATAGCGGCAGGCGGAGAGATTGGTCTCCCTGCGGAGGAAGGGTATTTCGAGAGAGGTATCAGAAGACCTTGCTGGAGAGAAAAGACCGGTGCAGAGAGGGCAGTGGATATGGCACTGGCAAAGACGCTGGGCAAGCCATTTATCACAGAGGTTGAAATGCCTAAGTTCGATCATATCGTACCGAGTGCTCCTGTGAAGGATCTGTCAAAGGCCAAGGTCGCTATTCTCACGTCCGGCGGTATGGTGCCTGTTGGAAACCCTGATCATCTCGAGGCGCTGTCTGCATCCAAGTGGTGCGCTTATACCATAGATGATTTCGGCGGCAGTGCAGAAAATTTCAAGGGAGAAGTAGCACACGGCGGATATGATCCTGTATATGGAAATGAATGGGGAACGAGGATACTGCCTTACGACGCTTTCAAAGAGCTTGAAAAGAGAGGCGTGATAGGCGAGTTGTACGATAAAATGCTTGTTACAGTAGGAAACTGCATGTCGGTGGAAAAAGCGACGAGATACGGCAAGGAGATGGCCCAGCATCTGAGGGATGCGGGAGTTCAGGCTGCTCTGCTGACCTCTACCTGAGGAACGGATACTCGTTGCGGTGCAACGTTAGTTAAACAGATAGACGCTGCGGGGATCCCTGTAGTGCATCTCTGCACGATTTGTCCTATATCGTATTCGGTGGGAGCCAACAGAATATATGCGGCAGTGGCCATTCCTTATCCTGCGGGGTATCCTGAGCTTTCCAGAGAAGAAGAGCTGGAGGCAAGAGTACAACTTTGTGAAAAAGCTATAAAGACAACTGCGATAGAAGTCAAAGAACAGACGATATTCGGAAAAAACGTGTAGGATTATCTATATACGGGAGGATTTTGTCCTTCCGTATATTTTTGTTGAGAACTTTGCAAAATCGGTATGGGGGATGATATGGAAAAAATAGACAAGAAAGAGATGCTTTCGATTATCGATACGGCTCAAATAAAGTATGTGGCTGACATCAAAGGTAAAAATACAGTGATTGCTGCCGAAAAACTCGATGACATCAAAGATTTCTGCAAAAATCGGGAGATAAGAATATACTGCGTTTCAAGTACGGATACGAAAAAGGATATTAAAAGTTTTAAATACAAAGATACAGAACTTGTATTTAGAAGCCGCTTAATGGAGAGAACCGTAGAACTCATGGAATCTGTCGCAGAAACAGATACAACGGTACTGATAGAAGGCGAGACAGGAGTAGGAAAAGGTATGGCTGCCAAGCTTATACATCAGAACAGCAACAGAAGAAATGCTCCTTTTATGGATATAAATTGTGCCGCGATACCGGAAAAGCTGTTGGAATCGGAGTTGTTTGGTTATGAAGCAGGGGCGTTTACAGGTGCCAAGGAGGAAGGCAAGCCGGGTTTATTCGAATCAGCAGACGGAGGTACGGTATTTTTGGATGAAATAAATTCGCTGCCGCTACCACTACAGGTGAAACTGTTGAGGATTATACAGGAGAAAGAAGTGATGAGGATAGGAGGGGATAATTATATCCCTGTTAACGTCAGGATTTTGGCGGCTTCTAATGTGAATCTGCTTGAGGCCGTTAAAACGGGAACTTTTAGGGAAGATCTGTATTACCGACTTAATGTGGTGCCGATTGTTATCCCTCCTTTACGAGATAGGAGAGAAGACATCCGGATACTGGGAAAAGCATTTTTACAAAAGTGCAATGATAAATATGAAACAGATAAAAGTTTGAGTGAAGAAGCATGGAAAAGCTTGGAGAAATACAGATGGCCGGGAAATGTCCGTGAGTTGGAGAACATAATAGAACGGGTGGTGATAGTAACTCAAAGAGATGTGATAGAGCAGAGCGATATCAGGGAACTGTTTTCGGATATATCAGTAGACGCACAGTTTATCAATTCATTGAATATGACCCTCAAGGAAGAGATGAACGCCTATGAGAAAAGAATAATAGAGACGAAAATGGCATCTTGTAGAACGACAAAGGAGTTGGCGAGAAAGTTGGGAATTGATAAGTCGACACTTACGAGGAAAATGAACAAGTTGAATATCAAGAAAAAATAGGTGCGTATTTGCAAATATTGCAAATACGCAAAACGCTTACGAAGATCCACGGGAGATTTTCAGCGGCTTTCGGAGTCGAAAAACATTGATTTTTCGCGTTTGCAGAGAATCGAAGGGGAAAAGTGCGTTAAAAGGAATATTGGCACATATATTGCGATTATTTATTAACAAGCAGTTATCGTATACAATTTTACTATTTTAGAAAGGAAAGTGCTATGTTAAAGATTGGAAAAAATGAAGTGCGCATAAGTATGGTGATTAAGCTGTCAGGCGCATTCTGCGCATTTCTCATAGGTGCGGGATTCGCAACAGGACAAGAAGTTATGCAGTATTTTACCAATTATGGACTTGCAAAGGGAATAGGCGTAATGGTGGTAAACTGTGTTCTTGGGGCATGGACTGCCGGGGCGATTATGAGCCTTGGAAAAGAAACAAAGGATGAACAGGGGCTTAATTGTTATCGAAATCTGTGTGGCAAGTATATTGGAACATTGCTGTCGTGGTTTATACCTATTTTTATGTTCCTGTCTCTCGTTATAATGATAGCCGGGTTCGGAGCTACACTGAATCAGCTCTTTGGAGCGCCTGCCTGGGTAGGCTGCCTGGTATTCGCCGTTATCGTCACGGGAACAGTATTGCTGGGCCTTGCACGGGTAATAGATACCATCGGATTTATGGGGCCTCTCATCATAATCGTGACCACGATTATGGCTATTGCTGTTTTGATAAAGTTCGGATTTGATTTAGAGACGTGGGAAACTTACATCAATACTCATGACGTGCTTCTGGCTGCTGATAGCTGGTTCATGTCGGGAGTTCTCTACGCGCTGTGGAACATCGTCATGGGAATGCCATTCATGTCGGCCATGGGTGCAAAATCCAAGAATAAGGCGGAAGTGATCCTAGGTGCTGTATTTGGAAATATTTTATTCACAATCGGACTTTTGTTCCTGGTCCTGGCAGAAGGGTCACAGCTGGATGTAGTAGGAGAATTATCGATACCGGCGCTTGCCATGGCCGAAAAGGTTTCACCGATATTATATGTTATTTACGCAGTGGTAGTCATAATGGCGATATATACGACGGCGGTGCCGCTCATGTGGTCAGTAGCATCGCGAGTATCGAAAGAAAAGACCCTGAAGTTTGCTATCATCTGTCTGATAATAGCAGTTCTCGGATTTTTTGGAGGACAATTGCCATTCGAGCAATTAATCAATTACATATATCCTCTTATTGGCTATGTGGGATTCATACAGTTCCTGTTCATAATATGGAGAGAGATAAAAATGATAAGAGGAGTGAAATCGGGAGATCCTCTTCCGGATCACAAGGAATAATCAGCATCGTAATTACAGTAATCAAGCAGGAGGTGCGGATATGGATAAAAATACGGTTGCAGTATTGGGTGGAGGAAATGGAGCGCATGCTCTGGCAGCGGATTTGACCAACAGAGGGTATAAGGTGAACATGTATGAAATGCCCGAGTTTAGAAAAAACATGGAGAAAGTGTTTAAGACAAAACAGGTGACATCCATAGGAGCGATAGAGGGTACTTTTGAGCTTAACAAGGTGACGGACGATATAAATGATGCCATATACGGAGTGAAATATATCGTGATACTGACACCGGCCTTTGCTCATAAGGGATATGCGAAGCTGCTCAAGGGGAGGGTGAATGCAGATCAGGTCATCGTGACGATACCAGGAGCGTTCGCTTCGCTCAAGACAAAGAAAATAATAGGAGACGATCCGTGTCCGATTCTGGTAGATGCTAATAATCTTATGTATGATGCGAGAATGGTAGAGCAGGGGAAAGTTAACATCCTGGAGCTCGATAAGATAGAGCTGGGCTTCCTACCGGTATCGGCGAAAGAAAAACTAATGCCCGAGATCGAGAAGATGTTCGATATAGGAGGCACGTACAGCGATGTGCTGGAATGCGGACTGGCCCTCATAAACCCTGCGCTCCACAGCGGACCATGTATCCTCAACGCCGGACCGATAGAGTATAAGAACAATGATTTCTATTTGTACGAGCATGGATTTACTCCTTCTGCAGTCAAGGTGGATGTGGCTATCGACAATGAGCGCAGGGCCGTAGCAAAGGCTCTGGGATACGAGATAAATCCGTTCCATATCTTTCCTAATATAAAGTATATAGAAGAACGGGGAGAAGACTGGGAGTGGCAGGATCTGTACAGAGCTGCCCATGGAGATATAGGACTTACACCGATCCAGGGGCCTAATGATATTTTCAGCAGATATCTTACGGAGGATGCTCCGTGTGGCCTCGTGCCGTGGTCAGCCATAGGAAAGGCCGTAAATGTAGCTACTCCTGTGATCGATTCCATCGTCAATATCTATTCAGTTTTTCACGAAACAGACTGGTGGAAGGAAGGCGTATCGTTAGATGATCTGGGTCTTGAAGGAATGAGTATAGAAGAAATAAAGACTTACTGTAAAGGTGACTGACTTATTAACAACGGACAGCGGGGACGGCAGCATTGCCGTCCCCTGTCCGTTGTCAGAGCGGTCGTATCCGTATAAAAGCCTCGGATACGGTATCGGATATGTGACTAATGGAGACAATAAATGGGGGCGAAGTGAATGAAGGAGGAATAAGACTTATTTGCTTGAAAGATGAGGACGGCCACAAGAGTCGTGGCAAACAAAGCTGATGTGTTAAAGCAAAAAACAATGAAGTGATTGAGACGTATATTTTTTTATCATAAACTGTAGGCCGTAGATGAGGAAATAAGCGATGTAGAACGCGTGGAAGCGGCATCAGACATGGGATGCGGCCGCGTGGTGCAAAACCGCATCTGTTGCGAAAGCGCAAAAAATAAGGCGGAAAAAAGGCGAAAAAGGGTTGTGGCGAGGTGAAAAATCAACTCGCTTTGCGTCGGAAAAAGAAGGAATTTACTTCCCGCAGGGCAGACACTTTACCCGTGATTTTTTCGACCGTCACCTGCATTGCGGAAAAATCAACGCTTCTGCGGAAATCATGTCTGACTTTGTTCTCCCCGCTGGTGACGGTTCGCCCGGGAAATAAATCAAAGGATAAAATCATCAGGGGTTTGTCCGCAAAATGGCATTGTATTTGCATAATAATAAAACGTAACGCGCAGGAAAAGAATGTGCCGGGTCAGGAGGCGGTGAGGAAGGAAAGATGAGCTACATCATATTGACGAACAATCCGATGGTAAAGGAGCTTATCGAAAGCAAGACCGGATACGAGCTCCACTTCATAGATGGCGGAGTACAGCAGGTCATTTCCAGGTGCGAGGAGGTTTTCCTCAAAAAGAACAGTCATCTGGCCGCTGATCCCATGGGCGGAAGGCGCGCCCGGCCGTTTCCGTATCTGACTCTGATACTGGAAGAGGGAAGCGAGGCTTCCGCGGCAGACTGGGAACGGATCGCGGATTATTCCGTACTTGACATAGGAAGACGGGAAAAGTACGAGAACAACGACGATCGGCTGAACAAGGACTTTCAGGTGCTGGACCGTTCTTATACGGAGACGGCGCTGAAGCTATATTGAAGACATGAGGAGAAAGGAAAGAGACATGAGCAAAGTATACGACGTGATCGTGCTGGGAGGAGGCCCTGCCGGGCTGGCTGCCGGTATTTACGCGGGAAGAGCGAGACTGTCCACCCTGATAATAGAAAAGGGCCAGGACGGCGGCCAGATAGCCATAACGGATGAGATAGAGAATTATCCGGGACAGACTATAGAAGGAGAGTCCGGCGCCAGCCTCGCAGCGAGAATGGCCGAGCAGGCTGCAAAATTCGGAGCCGAGAGGGCCAGCGACGTGATAAAGGAAGTATCGCTCGAAGGGAAGATCAAGACGCTGACGGGAAGCAAGGGCGTGTATGAAGGAAAGACTGTCATTATCGCAACAGGAGCGTTCCCGAGACCTATAGGCTGCGATAACGAGGGAAAATTCATCGGAAAGGGTATATCGTTCTGCGCCACATGCGATGCGGCATTCTTCGAGGATTTCGAAGTCTACGTGGTAGGCGGAGGAGATTCGGCGGTGGAAGAGGCGCTTTATCTCACTAAGTTCGCGAGAAAGGTCACGATAATACACAGAAGAGATGAGCTGAGAGCTACCAAGTCGATCCAGGAGAAGGCGTTCGCCAACGATAAGATACATTTCATGTGGGATACGGTGGTCGAAAGCGTGGACGGAGACGGCCTTCTTTCCAGCATGGTAGTCAGAAACAAGAAGACCGGGGAGCGAACGACCATAACGGCAGACGAGGAAGACGGAATGTTCGGCTTGTTCGGATTCATAGGATATCTGCCTAAGTCTGAGCTCTTCGAAGGTCAGATAGATCTGGACGGCGGATATATCGTGACAGATGCGGATATGAAGACCAATGTGGACGGTGTATTCGCTGCAGGAGATATAAGGGTGAAGAGCCTGAGACAGGTGGTGACGGCTGCGGCTGACGGCGCCATAGCCGCTGTGCAGGCAGGAAAATACATAGAGGATAACGAATAACGTCAACGCTATCGGATAAACGGTAAAGGAGGAACAACATGATTATCTGTGATAAGAAGACATTTGAACCTGAAGTGCTGCAGGCTGAAGGAACAGTGCTGGTAGACTTTTTCGGAGACGGATGCGTACCTTGCCAGGCGCTGATGCCTCATGTGGAGGATCTGGCTGAAAAGTACGGCGACAAGATAAAGTTCTGTAAGCTCAACACCACATCGGCCAGAAGGCTTGCTATAAGCCAGAAAATAATGGGGCTGCCTGTGATAGCCATATACAAGAACGGAGAAAAGGTAGAGGAACTGGTAAAGGACGACGCTACGCCGGAAGCCGTGGAGGATATGATAAAGCGGCATCTGTAGCATCATGAAGACGGATATACATGATCCAATGTATATAGAGACTATTGCGAAGTGAGCTGTCCGGTGAAAGCCGGCGGCCCAATGTCATGCTTCGCATGACGCATCAATGGAAAGGAGGGAGCATTAATGGCATTGTTGAAAGACAAGAAAGTAGTCATCATCGGAGACCGAGACGGCATCCCAGGACCGGCAATAGCGGAATGCGCCAAGAGCGCGGGAGCAGAAGTTGTTTTTTCATCGACTGAATGCTTTGTCTGAACTGCGGCGGGAGCCATGGATCTGGAGAATCAGAAGAGAGTAAAGGAATTCTATGACCAGTACGGTAAGGACGATCTCGTAGTGCTGCTGGGAGCAGCAGAGGGAGAGGCAGCAGGACTGGCCGCAGAAACGGTAACTCTCGGAGATCCTACGTATGCAGGTCCGTTGGCAGGAGTCTCGTTGGGACTCGCGGTATATCACATCTGTGAACCTGAGATCAAAGCCGAAGTGGACGAAGCTGTCTACGAAGAGCAGATAAGCATGATGGAAATGGTACTTGATGTGGATGACATCATAAGTGAGATGAATGCGATAAGAGAACAGTTATAGGACTGTGATTCGCAGGGAGCGGCCCTTGCGGAGGGCCCGCTCCTCAATAAAAAACGGAGGGAAACAAATGGGCGGATATGCGGTACTTAAGGGTACCAGTTATACACTGGCAGCGACACCTGATATGGTTTTGTACAACGGCACGACACAGACGACGGAGAGGACGGTAAATCCCGAGTCGGAGTATCTGAAGGCAGTGCCATCACATTTGAGAAGCTATGAGGATATAGTGGAATATCTGCCGAATCAGGTGTACATAGGCAACAGGAGGCCGGAAGAGCTGTCGGAAACGGAATTTCCGTGGTACGACAAGAAATGCGGCGGAACAAGAGAAGGAAAATACGGGGAGATCATGCCCCAGGATGAATTTTTCGGACTGATACAGATCTGCGACGTTTTCGATCTGGTGAAGCTGGAAAAGACATTCGCTGAAGAGGTTGAAAAAAAGCTCGCGGCTCATGAGCTCATCGGAGCGCAGAGAGCAGCGATTTTAAATAAAAATGCAGATACGACGGAAGAGGAGCTGGCTGCGCTGGTCGAAGAGGAGCATGCAGAGCCTCTCTACAACGGCGGCAAGCTCGTGGGAGCGGTCAAGAGGGCGCACGATATAGATGTGAATCTGTCGGCCCATGTGATGCTGGAGAACCTGGTGACGAAGGCATCCAGCGTGTTGTCGCTGATGCATCTCGTGAAAAATACGGGAATAAATCCGTCGGAGATCGAGTACGTGATAGACTGCTGTGAGGAAGCGTGCGGAGATATGAACCAGCGGGGCGGCGGAAACTTCGCCAAGGCCGCTGCGGAGGTAGCCGGGCTTACCAACGCTACGGGTTCTGATGTCAGAGGCTTCTGTGCAGGACCTTCCCATGCTCTTTTGAATGCGGCATCTCTGGTAAAAGCCGGGACCTTTAAGACAGTCGCGGTGACAGCAGGCGGCTGCACTGCAAAGCTCGGTATGAACGGGAAGGATCATGTGAAGAAGGAAATGCCGATACTGGAGGACGCCATAGCAGGATTCGCTGTGCTCATCACCGCCGACGACGGAGTGAGCCCGATGATCAGGACGGATATCACCGGAAGACATACTGTAGGCACGGGATCATCGCCTCAGGCTGTGATCGGGTCTCTGGTAACGGATCCGATTGATGCGGCAGGGCTCAAGCTGACCGATGTGGACAAGTTCTCGCCGGAGATGCAGAATCCGGATATAACGAAGCCTGCAGGAGCGGGAGATGTGCCGGAGGCCAACTATAAGATGATCGCGGCTCTCGGCGTGAAGCGGGGAGATATAGAGAGAAAGGATATACCTGAATTCGTTAAAAAGCACGGAATGACAGGATGGGCGCCTACCCAGGGTCATATACCGTCGGGCGTGCCTTATCTCGGCTTTGCAAGAGAGGACATGCTGGAAGGAAAGATCAGACGGGCGATGATAATCGGAAAGGGAAGTCTGTTCCTGGGAAGAATGACTAATCTCTTCGACGGAGTGAGCTTCATCGTAGAGGCTAACGACGGCAGCGGAAGCGGGGACACGTCGGGAGTCGATGAGGAGCGTATAAAGGAGCTGATCGCCGACGCGATGAGGTCCTTCGCGGAAGATCTACTGGAGAAGTAGGAAGGAGCTAAGATGTCGGAGCAGAACATAAAGAAGATGATAGGGAAGGCCTTCCTCGATATAGCGGAAGGTATCGAATCGGAAGATTTCGGCAAAAAATATGTAATAGGGATAGCTGCCGACGGAAGCGAGCACGGTGAGGAAACCTTCATGCAGGCCGCAGCGCTGGCGGAGGCAAAGGGGCTGAAACCTCTTTTGATAAAGGGAGAAAATACCCACGATCAGATGGAGGAAATGCTCCGCACCGGTGAGATAGACGGTGCTGTAACGATGCATTATCCGTTTCCTATAGGAGTGTCCACGGTGGGAAAGATCGTCACGCCGGCAAAGGGCAGGACCATGTACATCGCGACGACTACAGGTACATCCGATACTGACAGAATCAGCGCGATGGTCAAAAACGCCGTATATGGGATCATAGCGGCTAAAGCCGACGGTCTGGAACGACCGACAGTGGGTATCGCCAACATCGACGGAGCGAGACAGTGCGAAAAAACCCTTTTGAAGCTGAAGGATGGAGGCTACGATATAGAATTCGCCAGCTCCGCCAGAGCTGACGGAGGCATCGTGATGAGAGGAAACGATCTGCTGCAGGGAAGCGCTGACGTGATGGTCATGGATTCGCTGACGGGAAATCTCATGATAAAGATTTTCTCATCCTTCACATCGGGAGGTGGATACGAGTATCTCGGATGGGGATACGGCCCGGGAATAGGCGAGGGCTTTGACAAGGTCATACTCATCATATCGAGAGCATCAGGAGCGCCGCTCATAGCAGGGGCAGTGGAGTACGCCTCCAACCTCATAGCAAACGGGATGACCGGTATTGCGAAAAGAGAGTTTAAAGCTGCGAAAAAAGCAGGCCTAGATGATATCCTGAAAGAGCTTTCACAGCCGAAGGCCGCGCGCGATGACAGTAGTGAAGAGGTGAAGATACCGCCTGCCGAGGTGGTAACGGAGCAGATACCTGGCATAGAGGTAATGGATCTGGATGACGCGGTGGAGGCTCTGTGGAAGGAGGACATCTATGCCGAGAGCGGCATGGGCTGCACAGGTCCGATAATAAGGATAAGCCAGGCCAACAAGGATAAGGCGCTGAAAATATTGGCGGACAGGCAGTATATTTGATACAGCTGAACAGTAAATGTAAAAGCATCGGGCAGGTATTCTGAAATTTTGCTTTATCCATAATGAATTTCCACGAATAGTCATAGACAGAATGAAAGAAGATCTCACGAAGCATTGAATGCTAACAGGATTCCTGCCCTTCTTTATCAGAGGATACGAGACATGGGGGTAGATGGGTGCTGGTGTGCCCTCCGGTCTTCAAAACCGGTTTGAGGAGTTAAGAGCTTCTCAGGTGGGTTCGATTCCCACATACTCCCGCCAACATTTTTCGTACAGGAGGAAAAAATGAACAGAAAACAAGCGCTTTTGTCGAAGCTCCCCAATGTTGATGAAACGCTGCGAGATCAGCGTTTGGAGGATTTTTTTGACGATACTCCCAGAGAGCTGATAGTGGAAGCCGTCAGGGAAGCCATATCGGAAGAACGAAAACGCATACTCAAATCATGTAATCAGGAGATTTTTTTTGATGACATGATTTTTTTTGATAGGATCATCGAAAAGATAGAGAACGAAAAAAGATACAATCTCATAAAGGTGGTGAATGCCACCGGTGTGGCGCTGCATACAAATCTCGGAAGAGCAGTGCTGTCGGAATCGGCGCGCCGCAATATGATGGAGATCGCGGCAGGCTATTCCAATCTGGAATACAATCTTAAAAAGGGAAGCAGAGGCTCGAGACACAGTCATGTCGAGGAGCTCATATGTAGGATAACAGGAGCGGAAGCTGCAATGGTCGTGAATAACAATGCGGCTGCTACGATGATGTGTCTGGCGGCGCTGGCGCAGGGAAAGGAAGTGATCGTCTCGCGCGGCGAGTTGGTGGAAATAGGAGGATCCTTCAGGATCCCGGAGATAATGGAGATGAGCGGCGCTCATCTCAGAGAGGTGGGGACTACCAACAGGACCAACGTGTCGGATTACAAGACGGCAGTAAATGAAGAGACGGCGGCCATAATGAAAGTCCATACGAGCAATTACCGTATCGTGGGATTCACCGAGGAGGCGGATCTGGAAAAGCTGTCCCGGCTGGGAAAAGAAATGGGGCTTCCGGTCATATACGATATGGGCAACGGCCTACTGATGGATCTGAGCGAGTATGGGATAGACGAGCCTACGGTGATGAATGGACTCAAGCAGGGAGCGGATATGATACTTTTCAGCGGAGATAAGCTGCTGGGAGGTCCACAGGCCGGAATAATAGCGGGAAAGGAAGAGCTGATAAAGAAGATGAAGACGTTCCCGCTGGCGAGGGCATTCAGAGTGGACAAGATAACGCTGGCGGCGCTGGAAGCCACATTCAGGGAGTATCTGGACTGGGACGGAGCAATGAAAAACATACCGGTGCTGAGGATGCTGACAGAAAACCGGGAGAGCATCGAGAAAAGAGGAGCGCTCCTCGTAAAAGAGCTGGGAAAGCTGCGTCATTTTTCCGCGGAGGTAGTGCCGGTAACGGGACGCGTCGGAGGCGGCAGCGCCCCGTCCGCTGAGCTGAAGGGAGCCGCGGTAAGGCTGGTCGGCGATATTCCTGCCGAAAAGGTGGAGAGGATGTTGAGAAAGGGCAGCATTCCCGTTATCGCAAGGATAATAAAGGGAGATGTATATTTCGATATGAGGACAGTCGCCGAGGAGGAGCTGCCTCTGATATCGGACGCTGTAAAAACGATAGACGGCGCTGCTGAAGATGATGCAGGGAGAAAAGCAAAATGAAGAATGTGATAGTGGGAACGGCAGGTCATATAGATCATGGAAAGACTTGCCTGATAAAAGCTCTTACGGACATAGATACAGACAGGCTGAAGGAGGAGAAGCAGCGGGGAATAACCATCGAGCTGGGCTTTGCCGATATGCCCAACGACAGGGAGATGGATATAGGAATAATAGATGTGCCGGGACATGAGAAATTCGTACGCCACATGCTGGCAGGGATAGGAGGTATAGATATCGTACTGCTTATCGTGGCGGCTGACGAAGGCTTCATGCCTCAGACGCGGGAGCATTTTGAAATACTGAAGATGCTTGACATAAGGAAAGGGATCGTCGTTGTTACGAAGAAGGATCTGGTGGATGAGGAATGGCTCGAGGTGGTCAGAGAGGATATAAGAGACAATGTGGAGGGAACATTCCTCGAAGCTGCGCCGGTGTTTGAAGTGTCATCGTATACGGGAGAGGGGATAGACGAGCTGAAGGAGATGATACTCGACATGGCGGAGACATGCGAGGACAGACGGACCGACAGAGAGCTGATGCGTATGCCTATAGACAGGGTATTCACCATATCGGGATTCGGCACGGTGATAACGGGCACGATGATGGAAGGAAGCGTCCGAGCAGGCGACGAGGTGATGATATATCCGTCGGAAAGGAAGGCGAGAGTCAGGAATGTGCAGGTCCACGGACAGAACGTAGAGCATGCGGACGCAGGGCAGAGGACTGCGGTAAATCTGGGCGGGATCAAGAGGGAGGAGATCGCCAGAGGCAATGTGATGGCCAGGGCAGGCTCACTGGAGAATACCAGGATGATAGACGTGAGGATAGGCATGTTCGACAATACCGGCAGACTTCTCAAGAACGGGAGCCGCGTCCATTTTTACTGCGGATCTATGGAAGCGCTGTGCAAGGTGGTGATCCTGGACGGCGAGGCAATAGGCCACGGAGAGAGCTGCTATGCTCAGCTCAGATTCGAAGAGGATATCGCTGTGAGACGGGGCGACAGATTCATACTGCGGTTCTATTCGCCGATGGAGACCATCGGCGGGGGAAGGGTACTGGATCCATCGGCAGAAAAGAAGAAGCGGTTCGACGATGGAGCGTTGACCGCTCTCCGCAGGTATGACGAGGGATCAGGTAGAGATGTGCTGCTGCAGATGTTTCTCGAGGCGAGCTTCAGGCTGGAGGATATGTCCCATGTGATGAAAAAGGCCGGAGGATGCCGAGCGGAGTTCGAAAGGATGACGGAGGAGCTTGCGGAAAGCGGTGAGCTGGTGAAGATAGGAGACTCGCTGGCAGTGCACAGGGATTATCTGGAGGATGCGGAGAAACGGACCGAAGATATGATGAACCGGTACTATGCGGATAATCCCATCAGTGCAGGAATGCCGAAGGGCGAATTCCGGGAGAAGCTGGGCAGCCTTTTGGGCACGGATGACGCCAGGAAGGTAGAGCTGATGGCCGGGTATCTGCTGCGCAGAGGTATCGTGGAGGAAAAGAACGGGACAATCATGCTCAAAGGATTTACCGTGACATATGACGAAGCACAGCAGAAGATGGCGGAATCCATCTCCGGTCTGTACGAAAAGGCCGGGATAGAGCCGCCGACAGATGATGAAGCCTCGGCGGAGTTCAGGGACAGGAAGCTGGCCAGGAAGCTGATCGATTCCATGTGCGCATCGGGAACGCTGACGCGGCTCAATCATCAGTACTGCATCTTCAGCGGTACGCTTGACAGAGCGCTGGCAGTTCTCAGAGACACCATCATATCGCAAGGGAGCATATCGCTGGCTCAGTACAGAGATACCACGGGAACGTCGAGGAAGTACGCAGTCATGATATTGGAGTATGCCGACGAAAGGAATATCACCAGGATGGTCGGCGACGTCAGGGTGCTCTGCGGTCAGGAGGGAAATCATGGACTTTAAGCAGATAGAAGCCTTTGTGAACGTGGTGAAATATAAGGGCTTTTCGAAGGCGGCGGAAGCTACGTTCATCACTCAGCCTACCATAAGCGCCCATATCAATGCTCTCGAAAAGGAGCTGCAGCTACAGCTCATAGTGCGGACGAAAAAAGAAGCGGTCCCGACAGCGGAGGGACGCCTGTTTTACAATTACGCTTTGAACATGCTCCATATGAGAGAACAGGCCGTTTATTCGCTGCAGAATTTCTCGCTCAATATAAACGGCATCGTGGATATAAAGAGCTCCAGCATACCTGGAGAATATATAGTACCTCCTCTCATCGCTCAATTCAGGAAGGAATACGGCAGAGCTAGGTTCAGGCTGGAACAGTCCGACAGCGGTACGGTGGCGGAGCGTATCAAGGCTCACAGCGGCGAGATAGGCTTTACGGGACATAAGGGCAGCGATGGACTGACATACAGGCTCATCATGAAGGACAAGGCCGTACTGATCGCACCGAAGGGAGGCAGATTCGATGATGCGGATTCGGGCAGAATAAAGCTGCGGGACGTGATATCCGAGCCTTTTATACTGCGGGAACGCGGTTCGGCTACAAGAGAGACGCTGGAACGGGAGATGGCCGACAAAGGCATCGCCTTTTCGTCGATAAAGGTGGCGGCCCAGATGAACAGCATGGAGGCGATAAAGCAGCTGGTACGCGGAGGTATGGGTGTGTCCATAATATCTGAAGTGGCATCGGAAAGAGAAAATGCGGACAGAGGATATCATGTCTTCGAGATAGAGGAGTATACGGCGGAACGGGAATTTTATATGGTCTATGACGAGAAGTTCACGATGTCGCCTACGGCGGAGACCTTCAAGCTCTTCGTGTTGGAAAAGTGCGGATATAAATTTGAGTTTTAATGCGGCGCCGGACTTGGCGATCATATCGCGTAAGGTCCGGAAAGACGGAGTTTAAAATGGAGAAAGGCAGGCTGGACGAAGGATGAAACAGGTATACTGCGATAATGGAAGCACGTCGTTCCCAAAGGCTCCCGGATTGGGAGAAGCAGTGGGAAGGCATATAGATCTCAACGGATTCAATATAAGCAGAGGCGGATACGGTAAGGCATACAGCCTGGAGGCCGAGATCATAGAAGCCAGGGAGCAGATATGCAGGCTGCTTGGATGGGACGATCCGAAGGGCGTGGTGTTTACGCCGGGAGCGACCATGGGACTGAACATGGTGCTGAAGGGCGTGCTGAAAAAAGGCGATCATGTCATAACTACGTCCATGGAGCACAATGCGGTCGTCCGGCCGCTGACACAGCTGGAGGAACAGGGCGTGGAATGGAGCGAGGCTCCGTGCGATGTGAAGGGACGGCTCGAAGCAGAGGCGGTGGAAGGGCTCATACGGGAAAATACGAAGCTCGTTCTCACAACTCACGGCTCCAATGTATGCGGCACGCTGGTACCGCTGGAGGGGATAGGAAAGCTGTGCCGGAAGCACGGGATAATGTTTGCGGCGGATGCGGCCCAGACTGCCGGCAGCACGGTGATAGATATGAAGCGGTACGGCCTTGACGCAGTCGTTTTCCCGGGGCACAAGGGACTGATGGGGCCTCAGGGCGTAGGCGGCATGGTTTTGTCGGATCGCATTGCCCGGGAAATGGATCCGGTATTTTCAGGCGGAACAGGAAGCGCTTCGGATAAGGAGGAAATGCCGTCATTTCTTCCTGATAAGTTCCAGCCGGGGACGCTCAATATACCGGGGATAATAGGGCTGAAGCATTCTCTGGGATTCATCGCCGCGGAGGGGCTGGAAGGGATCATGGAAAAGAAGAGGTATATAACGGACATGTTCCTGCAGGACGTATGCAATATGAAAGGCGTGAAGCTCGCAGGACTGCCGGAGGCAGACGGCAGATGCGCGGTAGTTTCCCTCGTTTTTCTCGATATGGACAATGCCGAGGCCGCTTATCTGCTGGAGAGCGAGTACGGGATAATGACAAGGTGCGGACTGCACTGCGCGCCTCATGCCCATAAGACGCTGGGGACATTTCCGGAGGGGACAGTCAGGTTTTCCTTCGGATATTTCAATACGCCTGACGAGATACGATATGTGGTCGACGCACTGAAGGATATAGCCGCCCGATGACAGTCCGTATTTCGGATCGTGACAACGGAAAATTTAAAACTGAAAGTAAGAATGTGGAAATAGGGATCGCCGATTCCGTCATTTCCACTTTTTTTATATCTTTGCTATTTTTTCAGATATGGATGCGCCTGATCGATATAAATGCGGAAGCGATGGCGATTTTAACCAACAAAGTAAGAAGTCTCTACAAGCGGATTATTGAAAATAACCATGCAGATGATATCCTTTATAGCAACGGACGATACTTGCCGGGAAGAAACGGGCGGTATCGATGTCGGAGGATTACAGATGAACGGAAGGGTGGTTATGTGAATGCGGCTTGATCTGGATATTATTGAAATCAACGATATTTCCTTCGGAGAAAGGAACGATATAGTCGACGGAATGCTGATCGTCGACAGGCAGGGCCTGTTGGATTATATTGCGGATCCGTCGTTTGAAAAGCTGGATGTGGAACTGGCAAAGCCCGGTGATTCGGTGAGGATAATTCCTGTAAAGGATGTGATCGAACCGAGGATAAAGGCGGACGGCAAGACGTCCTTCCCGGGGATCATAGGGGAGTACGACGGATGCGGAGAAGGAGTGACGAAGGTACTGAGAGGCTGCTCGGTCGTCAGCACCGGGACGATAGTGGGCTTCCAGGAAGGAATAATAGATATGTTGGGCCCGGGAGCAGATTATTGCAGATATTCAAAGCTCAACAATATCGTGCTGGTCATAGAGGCGAAGGAAGGTCTGCAGCCGGCCGAGCACGAAGCGGCGGTCCGGGAGGCGGGATTGAAGGCAGCTCATTATATAGCGAAGGCGGCGCTGGACAAGGAGCCGGATCGCAGGGAGACATATGAGCTGGAAAGGCCTGCGGAGGATCTGCCCAAGGTCGGTATCATGTACATGATAATGGCGCAGGGACTGCTTCACGATAATTATCTGTATGGAACAGATGCGAAACGGCTCCATACGACGCTGCTGCATCCCAATGAGGTGTTCGACGGCGCATTGGTGAACGGCTGCTGCGTGGTGGCCGGAGACAAGCTGACGACGTACGATCATCAGAACAACACGCTGGTCGAAGAGATGTACAAAAGACATGGGAAGGAGCTTGATTTCAGAGGGCTGATAGTAGTTCCGACTTATCCGGGCCTCGCCGATAAGAAGCGGTGCTGCGCGGCCGCTGTCAGACTGGCGGAGCTGATGGGGCTGGATGGCGTAGCCATCCCCGAGGAAGGCGGCGGGAACCCCGAAGCCGACCTGATGATGATATGCCGGGGATGTGAAAATAAGGGAATACGGACTGTGATGATGCTGGGCCCCGACGGAGTCGAGGAGCCTATCACAGATACTACGCCCGAGGCTGATGCAATAATAAATCTGGGCGACTGCAACGCGTTCATAACGCTGCCTCCCATGGACCGCGTCATCGGCGATGCGGCGCAGGTGAGGTATATGTCGGGAGGTTCGGATGAAAGCCTTCATGACGATGGAAGCATACGCGTGACTCTCTCCATCATCATGGGATCCGTTATCGGCCAGGGGACTCACAGATTGAGTTCATACGTATATTAGGAGGTACGGGTATGAAGATAGTTCATTATATAAATCAGTTTTTCGGACAGATAGGCGGCGAGGAGATGGCAGGCCATCCGCTGGAGGTGAGGAAGGGTCCCTTCGGCCCGGGAACGGCGCTGCAGGCGCTGCTGGGCGGAGATGCGGAGATAACGGCCACCATCGTATGCGGAGATAATTATTTCGTTGAAAATACGGAGACTGTCAGGCCGCAGCTGGTGGAGATCCTCAAGGCTGAAAAGGCCGACCTGCTGGTGGCCGGGCCGGCATTCAACGCCGGCAGATACGGGATGGCCTGCGGAGAAGTATGCAGGATAGCGTATGAGGAGCTGGGGATGACTTCCGTAAGCGGCATGTACAAGGAAAACCCAGGACTGGAGCTTTACAGGAAATACGCCTATGTGATCCCTACGGGAAATTCCGCGAGGGATATGCGCGGCGCTCTTAAAAAGATGAGCCTGTTCATCAGGAAGATAAATTCGGGCGTGAAGATAGGCGACCCCGAGGAAGAAGGGTATGTCCAGCGCGGCATAAGACAGAACTTTTTCGTGGAGAAGAACGGGGCGCAGCGATGTGTCGATATGCTCCTGGATAAGATAGCCGGAAGAAAATACGAGACGGAACTGCCGCTTCCCGTATTCGAGAAGGTGACGCCGAGTCTGGCCATAAAGGATATGAGCAAGGCGAAGATAATCGTCATGACATCCGGAGGGATGGTGCCGGAAGGCAATCCCGACCATCTGGAGGCCTGCAACTGCACTAAATTCGAACGCTACAATTACGATGAGAGCTATGGCGGCAAAGGCGTTACGAAGGGGATGGTGGTCCACGGAGGATACGATCCTGTATACGGGAACGAGGACGGAAACAGGATACTTCCGGTGGATGTGCTGGTCGATCTCGAAAAAGAGGGCAGGATCGGTGAATTGTGCGACTTCACCTTTGTAACGGTAGGGAACGGCATGGGAACGGATCAGGCTGCCGTCTTCGGCGATGCCATTGCAGAGGAATTGAAGAAGGAGGAGGTGTCGGGGGCTATCCTCACATCGACCTGAGGGACATGTACGCGTTGCGGTGCAACGATAGTGAAGCATATAGACGCGGCAGGGATCCCGATCGTTCACATATGTACGGTGACTCCCATATCCCTTTCGGTGGGCGCCAACAGAGTCGTGCCGGGAGTTTCGATACCGCATCCTGTGGGAAGACCGGATCTGCCGGCGGAAGATGAGAAGAAATACAGAAGGAAGATGCTGGAGACTGCGCTCAAGGCTCTGGAGACGGATATCTCCGAGCAGACTGTTTTCCCTGTGGAATGATGACGGGAGCTGTCTGGCGGCAGGACAGCGCATATGGTGGGACTGCGATGAGATACAGCGAATTCTTACAGAAAAACTACGACGTGATGATGAAGATCATCAACTGTATGCGTGTGGGAGTCTGGATAACAGACGGAGACGGCAATGTGGTGATGGTCAACGATGAGTCCATAAATACGGGAGGTCTTACACGCAGGGAGCTTATCGGACGGAACATGACGGAGCTGATAGACATAGGATATGTGTTGGACGAGTCCTCCGTTCTCAACGCCATAGAAAGCGGCAAGGAGGAGAGCATAATACAGGAGGAGGGGGAAGGCTGCGTCTCGCTGGCTGTCAGCGTGCCTCTTTTCTGCGAAGGTAAGATAGATCTCGTCATCTGCGTCGAACGGGACATAACGGATATAGTCATGCTGGAGAATCTTCTGGATAAGCAGAAAGATATTGCCAAGAAATTCCAGAATGAGCTGATGGATGCGCTGGGAAAGAACAGAGGCAAGAGCGATGTCATGATAGTCAACAACAGCAATATGATATATCTGAAGGAGCGGGTAAAGAGCATCGGCGCCCTCGACGCTACCGTCATGATCACGGGCGAGTCGGGAACAGGCAAAGAGGTGGTGGCCAATCTGATCCATAAGAGCAGCAAACGGGCGGATATGCCGTTTATCAAGATAAACTGCGCGGCGATCCCTGAAAACCTGCTGGAATCCGAGTTCTTCGGATATGAGAAGGGAGCCTTCACGGGAGCTGACCAGAAAGGAAAGATCGGCCTGTTCGAATTGGCTGACGGAGGAACGCTGTTCCTCGATGAGATAGGAGATCTGCCGATGGCTCTCCAGTCCAAGCTGCTGCGTGTCATTCAGGACAGAGAGATACGAAGGATAGGCGGCGAGGTAACGATCCCCGTAGACGTCAGGCTTCTGGTGGCCACCAACAAGAACCTCAAGGAAGAGGTGGAAAAGGGGAATTTCCGAAGCGATCTGTACTACAGGCTGTTCGTGATCCCCATAGAGGTGCCGCCTCTGCGGAACAGAAAGGAAGATATCGCCCAGCTCACACACCGTTTCCTGGAGGAATTCAAGGAACAGTACAGCATCGAGAAGGAGATAAGCGGAGCAGCCATCAGGGTGCTGGAGGAATACGACTGGCCGGGCAATGTCAGAGAGCTGAGGAATATAATAGAGCGTCTGGTGGTCAGCGGAGCAGGAAACAGGATATCGGAATTCCAGGTCCGCAGATGTCTGAGCGCAGGAGAAGGCAATATGTTCATGGGACTGGCGAGAGAAAACAGCACGGCTTCTCTTGCTGAAATGATGAACGAATACGAGAAGTACATCATCGAGACAGCCCTCGGAGAGTGTGAGAACGCCACGGAAGCAGCCAGGCTGCTGGGGATAGACAAATCCACCATGTCGAAGAAGCGAAAGAAGCATAACATATAGATATATTTTGAAACTATTGGATCTGGCCGCCGCCCGTATCATGACCTGGGTTCCCTAAAGAAACTCGGTTGATGAAGGGAAACCGGAGGCGAAACCTGCAGATCGTAGCGTAAAAGCGGCGATCGTCGGCAGCGGGACGGCCAGCAGTGATCGGGCGGCGTTTACATTTGTCAACTCCGCCTCTTGATATCGTTGAAATTTCAACGTTTTCGAATGGCACGGATGTTGCGTAATAATAAAGTGTAACGATATCCGCCGCATGGACGGCGGAGCTCCCTCTGCGGGAGCGAGCTTAAGCGTGCCATATAAGGCGAGTGATCAATAAGAGAAAGGAGACGTTGGAATGGCAAAGGTAGAAGGCGAAAAAAGAAGTATGCTGAGTAAAGTCGAAAAAGGTCTTGGTGTCAAAGATTTAAAGTTCAGATTTTCCATAGGGGCGGAGGATATGCATTACCCCGGAGAGATGATATCCGGCTGTAAGCTGATTGAAAAATGTGTCGACTGCTGTACTGAGCTGTGCAATATCAGAGATAACGGAGATGGTGGCCTGATTGTTCATATAGATGCTGATATCGTACATCCGGCTCATGTGCTGGATGCGGTAGAGGTCATCTGCTGGTCCATAAAAGATGGTTCGAGATCGAGACTTTATGGTTTTGAGATGTATAAGACCTCGGAGTACAATCAGGAGACAGATCGTTCGGAGGTATTCGACGAGGCGGTGTTGACGATAAAGGGTACCGTAGTATTCGTCGTAGACGATCCACAGTAGACAGGAGGTCGTTATGGCAAAGATACTTGACGGGATCAGGATAATAGATTTTACAGAAGGCCATACGGGAAGTTATGGAACGATGCTGTTGTCTGATTTTGGAGCAGAAGTCATTAAGGTGGAGGATCCGAAACATGGCGGAGACGTTCTCCGCGGAGCCTTTCCTAAAAATGAAGCGGGCAGTGCGTACCATGCGTATATGAACAGAGGGAAGAGGAGCGTATGCGTAGACAAATCGGTCGAAGCCGGCAGAGACATTATCAGGGAGCTGATAAAGACGGCGGATGTAGTTTGCGATGCGTTCCCGGCGGGAGAGTTGGAAAAATACGGTCTGGATTACGACAGCATGAAGGAAGTAAAGCCCGGGATCATCTATGCGTCGCTGACCGGCTACGGCAAGACCGGACCGCTCAGCAACACTGCAGGCAGCGACCTTACCTCTGAAGCTCTGTGCGGCCTCATGGAGATGACGGGCTTTCCGGACGGCAAGCCTACAGCTCATGGATCCAGGATAGCAGATCAGTTCGGTGGCGTGTTCATGGCGTTTTCAATAGTTACGGCTCTGATGGCAAGAGATGAGAACGGCAAAGGTCAGAAGATAGATATCTCCACTGCGGACTGCATGTTCACCGCCCTCGAAGACTGGCTCATGGAGGCGGTGATGACGGGAGAGGAAGGTGAGCGTGAAGGAAACGGATCGAGAGCCATCGCTCCATACGATACCTTTGAAGTAAGAGACGGATACATATCCACCGCGGTTTCCACCAACCGTCAGTGGGCGAAGTTCTGCGAAGCTATGAGGATGGAAGAGCTCATCGATGATCCCCGATATGATACCAACGAAAACCGCGGGGAACATTATTATGGAGAAGACGGTCTGAGGAAGAAGATCGCCGATAAGTTCAGGGATATGTCAAAGTGGGAAGTGGAAGAGCTGCTGCGCCCGTGGAATATCCCGAGCGGTCCGGGATTCACGGTAAAGGAAGCCTTCGAAAACGAACAGCTCAATTCGAGAAATATGGTTGTAGAGATAGAAGATAAAGCGTTGGGAAGGATAAAGATGCCGGGGATACCGATCAAGATCTCGGGGATAGATGATAAGCCGACGGGATCGGCGCCTTTGCTGGGAGAGGATACAGAGCCGCTTCTGAAGGAGATCTGCCGCAGCGATGAGGAGATAAGCCGCCTGGCGGACGAGCATGTGATACTTTGCGAAGGGAGGGATGCGTGATGAGACCACTGGAGGGAATAACGGTGCTTGATTTTACGCAGGCCTACAGCGGTCCGTATTGCGCGATGAACCTGGCGGACAATGGCGCGAGAGTAATTAAAGTGGAAAGGCCTGACGGCGGGGATCAATCCAGGTTCTGGAGTCCTTACGCAGAAAATGGTGGTAGCGGATATTTTGCCGTTTATAACAGGAACAAGGAAGGCATAGCGGTTGACATGAGCGAGCCTGAAGGAAAGGAAATAATCCGGAAGCTGTACGGGAAAGTGGATGTAGTTCTGGAAAATTTCAAATTCGGGACCTTGGATAAACTGGGGCTTGGTTACGATGAGATGAAAAAAGTGAATTCGGAGATAATTTACGCTTCTATTACAGGGTTTGGCCAGACAGGGCCTCTGAGGACAAATACAGCATACGATAACGTGATCGAGTGCATGTGCGGGTTCATGGAAATGACGGGATTCCCCGACGGCCCTCCGCTGCGATCGGGAGCATCGGTAGGAGATAGTTATACGGGGCTTACGATGGCACTGGCTATAGTGCTGGCTTGTTATGACAAGAAACGAACAGGCAAGGGCAGAAGGCTAGATGTGGCTATGCTCGACACTATGTTTGCGACCATCGAGGACGCAGTTCTGACTTATAGCCTTACAGGGGAGTTGGTAAGCAGGACAGGGAATTCAAAATCCCGTGAAATCGTGCCTTATGATACATATGACTGTCAAGACAGCTTTTTTGCGGTTGGGATTACCGATGAAGATATGTGGCCGGATTTTTGCGAAGCTGTAGAGATGCCGGAGCTCAAGGAAGACCCATTGTATAGCGATAACGATAGACGGTGTGAGAATTATGAGAGTTTTACCGCTCTCATGAAAGAGTATTTCAAGGATAAGTCATCGTCTTGGCTTCTGGACCGTTTCAATGAGTATAACATTCCGGCCATGACGGTAAATACACCGCTTCAGGCGGCATCCCATCCACAGATGTTAGCGCGGGATATGATAATAGAGATGGACGATCCGAATGTGGGGAAATTCAAAGGCTTTGGCATACCGGTAAAGTTCAGCGAGACACCGGGGAACGTGGATAAGGCTTCGCCTCTTCTTGGCGAGGACACCTGCGCCGTGCTGAAGGAGATCGGCTACGGACAGGACGAAATAGATTCGCTTATAGAGGATGAGATCGTCGGGATCCCGGAATAATAGAAACAGAGACAAAAATTTACCGACTTTTGACGGCTTTGCTCGACCGTGAAACGGGAAAGGAAGTTCGATATGCAGATACAGGCAGCCGCGGCAGCGAAAGCTCTATGACGACTGATGAAAACAAAGCTGCTGTTGGCTGTTTTATCTGTCATGTGATCAGGGGAAAAACAATGTTGAACAGAAAGATAGAATATTATACTAAAGTTCCGATAAATTCATATGTTAGCAGTGTTCACGAGCAGCCTGTCCATACTCATCCCGAGGATCTTGAGCTCATAGTGGCATTAAAGGGGACTGTAAAAATAATCGTGGGATACAGAACTCTGATGCTCAAAGAAGGCGAGGTCTTCATTTTTAATGATCGCGACATCCATGGAGTATATGAAACCGAAGAAAACAATATCGTATTGACGACGCATATAAATATCAAATATTTTAAGAAATATAATGAGACGGATTTTTCGTCGTTTTTTTTGATGGCGGCGACGTACCTCAATGATGCACGATATGACAGACCTGTTGAAGAATTGAAGGAGCGCTTGTTCAGCCTGGCAAAAATGCAGATCACGAGAACAGGGAGCGATGAGAACATTGAAGCTCTCGGGAAAGAACTGCTGCAGAGCCTCCTTTCCGATTTTCAATATTTTTACTACAACACTTCAGGCGGGAAGCATTTTGTCAATCGATATGAGGGAAAGAATAATCAGGCGCAGGCGGGACGGATCCGATCATTGATGTACTATTTATGGGAAAATTACAATCAGAAAATCACATTGCAGGAATACGCCAATGAGACACATATAAATATGTACTATTTGTCTCATATAATAAAGAATTCAACCGGGCTGAATTTCCAGGAATTATTGAATTTTACCCGAGTAGAAGAAAGTGAACCGCTGCTGCTGGAGACGAACAAGAAAATCAGCGAAATAGCGTTCGAATGCGGTTTTTCAGCCACAAGATATTATGTGAAGTATTTTGAAAAGTGGTTCCAGATGGCCCCCAACGAATACAGGGAAAAGAATATCCAACGGTTGATCATAAAAGCCAGCGAAGATATACTTACAGCCAAGGAAGCGGTAGAGGCGATAGATACGTTTTTAGGTGCGGAAAGGCTTTCGAATTCGGTCCAGTCGTATTTTTACACTGATATAGTGGAGATAGATATCGATAAAAAGAGCAGGAGGAGAAAGACGCAGTATCAACAGCTGATCGAATGGGATTGTGATACATGTGCCGGATATGGAAGAGAACATGAGCTGGTGAAAAGTATCAGTGCATCTTTCAGGCTGTGTGTGCGAGTCAGAAGCGCTGAAGATTTCAATAACAGGCTTCTGGAATTTTTACAAGAGAAAAAATCGAATTCGATTTTGTTCATCTATGATACGACAAGAAAGACGAAAGAAGATTATAATAAGATTTTTAAAGCGCTGGGCGAATTTTGCAGATATTCGGAGCTGACACAGCTTACGGTCAATATAGAGTATATAGGAGACCTTTCAGAAAAAACAAAATTGAATATCGTTAAAAATATCATTGAAATAGGAGAAAATGCAGGATGTAAGATAACGGTGAAAAAAATATCGGGATGTCAGGCAGGCAGATATATGGGAAATTATATCCTCGATTCTATATATGTAGTTCCGTGGATCATTCGCAGCAGCTTTAAAATGGAGCATGATCAGAAGTTCATCAATACGGTCTTTGACAGGAAAAGAGAAAAATCATATATCATCAATGGAGATACGGGGATATTTTTGGCCAATCGCATAAGGAAGCCGTCTTTTTATGCATATATGTGCCTGTCTATGTTGGGAGATGAGATCTTAGATAATACCGATGCATATGTCGCTACAAAAAAGAATCACGATATCATGATTCTTTTTTATGATTATGATGCAAAAATTTTCAGCAATATAGATGAATATACGGATCTTAACAAACTCGACATATTGAGGTTCACGGTAGAAAAAAATAAGGAATATAAGCTTGAATTGACAAATCTTAGAGGCAGGTATATAGCGACCAAGATAAATCTTGGAAGAGAAATCTGCATTTTTGATAAGATGATGGAAATGGGAATGCCTAAATTTCTCATTCCGGAGGAGGAAAAATGCATGCAGGAATTTGTGAAACCGGTTTCGGAATTTTTCCTTGTGGATGGAAGAAAGGGCAGCGCCTCATTAGATATAAAGGTGCCCAGATACGGGGCATCTCTCTTGAAGCTCAGGAGGATAATGGAATAACATGAAGAAAGGCTGCCGCATTCGTTTCAGATGCGGCAGCCATTTTAAAAAGGAGAAAATATGTCAGTGACCAAGGTATTTCTTCAGCTCCTCGATAGTCATATCATTGATACCCATTTTTTTCAGCGTTCGTCCGGTTTCCCGCGGCTTTTCATCGATTATTATCGCGCCGATTTCTATGAAGGAATCTATTAAAGGTGTGGGGATACCGAGCATTTTGCCTAATTCCGACCATGCTACGAGACCGTACGGGATATCTTCGGTAAAATATCTGTTTTTTAAGCTGGTTGGACCTTTGATGAATTCAAGCGTCTGGCAGCCGTTTACCTCTTCCCATATTGTTCTCGGCTCGCGGCCTTCCGCAAGCTCCATGGCGACAGTCATAAGTTCATATCCGAACGCCTTTACGATGGAGCCGCGTTCGGCATCTAAAACTTCCATAACTTTAGCTACGGTAGGAGTGATCCCCTCTTCGTAAAGATAAAAGTCTCCTTTCGAACGTTCGATACGGCCGGCATTCATCGTACAGCCTGGAAGATGCAGACACGGATTGAGGCTGTGGAGCCCGCAGGCGAGAACATCTTCGCAAGGAATAAATTCGTTATAATATTTTTTTAATATCTCGTATACTTCCGATGATCTGCTGGCAGGCAGAACTCCGCATTTAATTCCATAATTTCTGTCGTAAACATAGACGTGTCCCGGATCGAGGATCCTTGCATCGTAATTTAGTGTAGCGGTTTCGCAGAATACTACGTCGGCAGAGACATTTTTGTCTGAAAATATTTTTTTAAAAACCAGACTGCCGAGATTTCCTGGGGTCAAAACGATGATCTGTCCGTCTTCTGCAACTTCCGCCAGGAGATTTGCATAATAATCGTGAGAAAAGGCAGGGAGAGGAAGGAAGATCACTTCGGCTCCTTTCACAGCTTCGACTATGTCGGAAGTGACACAGGAAATTGTTGCAATGCCGTTGCCGGCCCTTCCTTCGAGTCTGATCTGTTTATTGTCGAATACGTATTTAGTATTAGGGTTGTTTATAAAATCTGTCATCTCATACAGCCGCACTTCGTGACCTTTCAGAGTCAGATCTGCGGCCATAGCCTGAGAACCGTTACCGCTGCCCATTACAGCTACTTTTGCCATAGATGATTACCTCCTATTCTTTTATCATCTGGGGATCGAAATCTACCCAAGGAAGATCATGTGTGAGACCGACATCCCTGTTGACTATCTGACCATTGTAGAAGTTCATGGCTTTTGAAAGAACGGCACTCTCTTCACATGCTTTTTTCAGTCCTTTGTTGGCGATAGCTTCGATAAACGGGTATGTGATCTGCATATATGCGTCCATCGCTGTCTTTGGGACCATCGCAGGCATATTATCCACACCGTAGTGTACAACACCTTCTTCTATATATGTAGGGTCGCTTATGGTCGTGTATCGCATGGTCTCTATTATGTTGGTCCCAGCCAGATCCATTATCACCGCACCCTTTTTCATCTTTTTTACCGTAGTTCTGGGAACGACCGGAACAGGCATTCCCGGATATGGATATATGGCGTTGATCAGTACATCGCAGTCGAGTGCACGCTGGTTTATCTGATCTACATCATAGGACAGGATCTCGGATTTTTTGAGGTTGTCCCTCAGGTAAAGCATTCTGTCCTGAAAGGATTCGAAGACAGTGACCTGAGCATCGAAGGCTTCTGCTATCTGAGCTGCTGCGTAGCCTGCCTGACCGCCTCCTATGATGATGTATCTGGGTCTTCTGCTTCCCGTGATAGCTGCCGGACAAACTCCGGCGCCGCCGTTTTGGAGAAAACAGAGGTTTGCTGCGATAATAGTCGTTAATCTTCCGGCTATCTCGCTCATTGGCTTCATCAGTGGTCTGCTGCCATCAGGGTTTTGAAGCATTTCATAGGCGAGGCCGGTCGCCTTTGACTCTATCATTTTCTTTGTAATGATATCATCAGGCTCGTTTTCGCCGAGATGGAAGCAGCACCATATTATATGATCTTGTCTTATTGGAACATCGTACTCGCCCTCCATATAATCCTTGAATTTAACGATCATTTGAGCGCTGTTATATACGTCATCCATCGTTTCGGCAACAGATGCCCCTGCGGCGATATAGTCTTCATCAGGAATACCAGCCAGCGTTGCAAGACCTTTTTGGATCACTACTCCGTGCCCTTGCTTCGTAAGCTTTTTCACGTATTTTGGCGTTAATCCGACTCTCGATTCCTGATCTTTCGTTTCCTTTGGAATTCCTATTATCATATCTAGCCCTCCTTGTATAAGAAAGAAAAAAGTATAAATGATGTTCGGTTTTAAGAATGGAAGCTGTTATGAACTGAATAAGACGTTAAAGAGATTGTAATCGCCAAAATTTGAAAAAACAGTATTTTATTGCGTCAAAAACTATCTGTATAAAATACCGGGGGACAAAAATAAGCAAAATTATCTAAAAAAAACATAAAATAAGAATTATTTTAAAATTCCGTTAAATTATAGTAATACATGTCGGTTTTAAAATTTTTGTTGTGAAAATTGTAATCAGTCGTTATTATTTAAGATCTTTTTGAGACAAGTGAAAACAAATGGTAAGAAAAGATTTTCGGAGGTGAACAAATGAATAGTACTAGTAATAATGCCGGAAGTTCCGGTGGTATTCTGCGTGGAGACAACAGTAAGATCGTTGCGAAGGATATCACGATAGCGATGATGTTGTTCATGATTTTCAGTTTCTGCTGTGGAGGGGCCTTCGGGGTAGAAGAGATGGTGTCATCGGGAGGACCAGGACTGACTCTCATCCTTCTTGCGATCCTTCCGTTCGTATGGGCTTTGCCGCAGGCATTGACCGCAGCCGAGCTTGGATCGGCAATACCTTATACTGGAGGATTTTATAAGTGGAATCAAGCGGCTTTAGGTGAATTCTGGGGCTTCATGGCGGGATGGGGGCGCGTCATAGCTCAGTATATCGAGATGCCGGGATATGTTATTCTCAGTGTAGGATATATAGGTGTGCTGCTTCCTCTTAACGGAGTAGAGGAGTATCTGCTCAAGGCTGCAATCATAATACTTTTTACAGTTGTAAATCTGAGAGGGATAAAAGAAGTAGGCTGGATAGCGACGGTCATTTCAACATTGATACTGATCGCTTTTGCCGGGATCGCTGTAATAGGATTTACGCATATGGAGTATTCGCCGATAGATCCAGTGTATAATCCTGACGAGGGATTCCTGTTCAGTCTGGGAGGCGCTTTGGCATTGGGAATGTGGATGTATTCGGGTTTCACTTCGGCTTCCACATTGGCAGGTGATTGCAAGGATAAATCGGTGGTTTGGAAATCGCTGCTTATCGCGCTGCCGATAATCGCACTTGTATACATATTGCCGACAGCTGCGGGAGTAGGTTCGTTGGGACATTGGCAGGATTGGGGAGATACGATAAACTATGGAAATGTTGCCAGCCTGGTAGGTCTGGGAAGCGTATTCGTAGTGATTGCCGTCGTAGGGAATATGTCCTGTTTCAATACGTGCATGACATCTCTCTCAAGAAATTTTTATGCGATCTGTGAAGATAATCTGGGACCGAAGTGTATGACAAAGATCTCGCAGAGCCGTCATATGCCGTATATTTCGATACTTTCTGTCGGCATAGTGGCGTTGATAGGCTGCACTTTGAGTTTTGATACGCTTATAACTATAACGGTAACATTGCTGATGGTAGATTATACGTTGATATGGATTTCTCTGGTAGCTCTCAGAATAAAGCATCCGGAGCTTCCGCGACCGTTCAAGATCCCTATCAAGAGCACAGCGGGCATAATCGCTTTCGTATCTCCGGGATGGATCGTCTGCATCATAGCTTTGATGGTAAATGGAGCTGACTATTTCCTGGGCGGTATGGCGGGTGTTGCCATATTCCCACTGTTATATATGTTCTTTAAGAGAAGACGCGGCGGACTTACCAAGCTCTATCCTGATCTGCATCCATTGAATCCGAAGACGAAGCTGGCTTACGGCGACCTGAAGAGATTCGCGAAGCTGTACGGTGTTTTAACTATTGTGAGCGTCGCCGCGATATTCTTCATGCCGTATTATGAAGGCTCCTGGGGTCCGGAATACTATGCGGAGACATACGGATTTGACGGAGCGTTTGATTTTATCCTCAGCGGCATAAATATCGTAACCGTCATATATGCTGTTGCCGCAATAGTGTGTGCATTGCTTGCCAGGAAGTATGACAATAAAGCGATGCGTCCTGAGGGACTGGAGTACTAGCGGTATGTGAATGAAGCGGATCCAACTGTGTTTGTTGATATAAACGGTACAGCCTGTGTGGCTGTACCGTTTGTCATATACCGCAGCCCGCCCTTTCCACACATAAAAACTATAGCTGTATCGAAATGTATCGAAAAAAACAATACTGCCGATGGATCATTGAAATGGCTTGCGGTAAGACACATAATACATATGTAAGCAGCGTCGGCCCGCAGACGCTTTACGAATGTGTGCGCAGAGAGCGCCGGAAGGCCGGAGGGAGAAAGCACAGGAAGGAAAGAGTTCAGGATCGAGGTGTCGGAATAATGGATGATAGAAAAATCGCGATAATGATCGCTGCCGACTCCATAGGCAAGGGAGCCGAGGAGCTGGGGAAAAATCTGATGAAAAGTTATATCTATTCGCTGACAGAGGCAGATGTAAAGCCGGAGACGATCATGTTTTTGAACAGGGGCGTCTATCTGACGACGAAGGGATCGGAAGTGCTGGATATGATAGAGCAGCTTGAGCGGGGCGGCGTCGAGATCCTGTCGTGCGGCGCATGTCTGGACTATTACGGACTGAACGACGATCTTGCGGTCGGCAGCGTCACCAATATGTATTCTAACGTTGAGATAATGCACGATGCGGACAATACCATCGTGATCTCGTAGGTGAAGGGAGATGGCGGGAACGCTGGATTCTCCGTTTCTGGCGTTGGTATTTTCGGCTACCATGGATACGATCGAAACGGAACGGATGCTTTGCAGGAAATTCAGGACGGCGATAATCCCTACTCCGAGAGAGATATCAAAGAGCTGCGGGTTCGCCGTCAGGATAGATATAAAAAATGAGAAAGAGTTGATGGAGGCTGTGGAGGTGCTGGACGTGCCTTATGAGATCTATCGCATGGGTGTCAGAGGAGTGCATGGACGGACTGCCGAGCTGATCGCCGGCAGAGGGATGGGCTCTTCACAGGAACGGTATCGAAAGGAGGGATCAGAATGAATAAGGAAAAAACGGCGGCCGATATCAGGCTCACGGAGATGTCCGATCATGCCGGTTGAGCTGCAAAGATAGGGCCGGGTGCCCTTTCAAAAGTGCTCTGCGGTATGACGGTATTCGATGATCCGGCTCTCATGGTCGGGTTCGATACCAGCGATGACGCGGCGGTGTACAGGCTGGACGAAAAAACCGCGCTGATCCAGACTGTGGATATATTCCCGCCTGTGGTGGACGATCCTTACGATTATGGACAGATAGCTGCGGCAAATGCGCTCAGCGACGTATATGCGATGGGAGGCTCGCCGCTGCTCGCCTTGAATATATGCTGCTTCCCCGAGGAGCTTTCGGAGGACGTCATACGCGAAATAATGAGGGGAGGCTATGAAAAGGTCAGAGAGGCCGGAGCCGTGATCGCGGGAGGACATACGATAAAGGACAGGGAGCCGAAGTACGGGCTTTCGGTGACAGGGATCGCAGAGCCTTCCGGGGTCCTCATAAACAGCGGCGTAAGGCCGGGAGATGCACTGGTATTGACGAAGGGCCTGGGGACGGGGATACTCACGACTGCCGTCAAAGCAGAAATGGCCGGCGAGGAGGAGTGCCGTCTGATGACCGAGTCGATGAGCAGACTCAACCGGTATGCGGCTGAATCGATGAAGAATTTTCATGTGAATGGCTGTACCGATATCACAGGATTCGGACTCTTGGGACATGCCTTGGAGATGGCCAACGGCAGTGGCGTGTCCATAAGGGTAGATCATGCTTCCGTGCCTCTTCTTTCGGGGGCACTGGAAATGGCAGAGTTGGGCATGATACCAGCAGGAGCGTATAGGAACAGAGAATATCTTTCGGAGGAGATCTTTGTAGATAAGTATGTACCGCTGTCGATCGAAGATGTATTGTATGATCCGCAGACTTCCGGAGGACTGTTGATATCTGTCCCGGAAAAGCAAGGCGAAAGATTAGCTGCGCAACTACGAGAGGACGGTGAAAAGGCTGCTGTTATAGGATATGCGGAGGAAAAGCAAGAATTCAGTATCGTCGTGGTGTAGGAAAAGAATGACGTGGCAGTTTTGAACGGGAAGGTTCTGCAAAATAGAAAATTCCTATGAACGGCGGTCGATACATGTGGAATTTCATTTTTACTATCTTCGTCGAAAATGATAACCTCGTAAAAGAAAGTTATTATTTGAGGTTATCATTTCAGGAGGGTGAGATGTAAAATGAAGAAAACAGCGTTGATAGGGATCACAGGTGGTGTAGTAGGGCTGATTGCGGTAATACTTGTTTATTTCGGGAATCCCGGGAATATGGGATTTTGTATCGCCTGCTTTTTCAGAGACACGGCGGGAGGTATAGGCCTTCACAGAACAGAGATTGTACAGTATATAAGGCCGGAAATAATTGGACTGGCCTTTGGAGCCTTTTTAATGGCTGTAGTAGGGAAGGAATTTTCTCCAAGAGGAGGATCGTCACCGGCCATAAGATTTGTGTTGGCCGTCTGCGTAATGGTAGGTGCGCTCATGTTCCTCGGCTGTCCGCTGAGGATGATGCTCCGGATCGGCGGCGGAGATCTCAACGCGATAGTGGGACTGGCAGGCTTCATCGTCGGTATACTGGCAGGGATATTCTGCCTCAATAAGGGATTTTCCCTCAGGAGGACATATAAGCTGAGCAAGTGTGAAGGAGCTGTCTATCCGGCTGTCAATGTCGGGCTGCTGATACTTCTCTGTGCTGCTCCGGCGTTCATATTTTTCAGCGTGGAGGGGCCGGGATCGATGCATGCCCCGATAATAATGTCACTGATAGCAGGAGTCGCAGTGGGAGCGCTGGCTCAGAAAGCGAGATTCTGCACTGTGGCCGGGATCAGAGATACGGTGCTGTTCAAGGATACCACCATGCTGATAGGGTTTATCTGTGTGATCGCAGCTGCCGTCATAGGGAACCTGATCACAGGAGCATTCAATCTGGGCTTTGAGGATCAGCCTGTAGCCCACGACGACGGACTGTGGAATTTCATGGGCATGGTGCTGGTGGGATTCGGTTCGGTGCTGCTGGGAGGCTGCCCGTTGAGACAGGTCATACTGGCCGGAGAGGGCAATACCGATTCCGTAGTGGTGATCATCGGATTCATCACAGGAGCGGCTATCTGTCATAATTTCGGCCTGGCGTCATCGCCGGAAGGTCCGTCGCAGTATGGTCCTGCAGCGGTAATAATATGTCTGGTGATCACGGCCCTGATAGCTGTGACCAACATAACAAGAGCGAAGGAATAAGCAGGATCGGTCAAAGCGCCGACAGCAAGCAGCAGAAAATGAGATTCAAAAGTGTTAGGAGGGATCGCAGATGATAGTGAACGTGGATGCCAGAGGATGCTCCTGTCCGGAGCCGGTAATAAGGACGAAAAAGGCCATGGCGGAGGAACACGATGAGATAGTCGTTCTGGTAGATAATAAGACCGCCCTTGAAAATATAAAGCGTTTCGCAGGGAAAAACAAGCACACGGTGGATGTCGAAGAGACGGAAGACGGCTACAGACTGTCTTTGCGAAAGTAATGGTGCGGTCATGGAGTACGTGATGACTTTTCATACGCATTTCGACGCTATCCAGTACGACAGATTCCTGCAGTCGCGGGGGATTGAGCGAAAACTTCAGCCAGTTCCGCGGGAACTGAGTTCTTCTTGCGGTACCTGTGTGAGATTTATTACGAAAGAGCAGGTAGAAGAAGGAACCGATTTTACTGATCATGAGTTTGAAAAGCTGTTTTATCGGAAGAAGGGGAATTATACTATGATAGCAGAACGAGAGTGAGAAAATGGACGAATGAAGGTTTGATCTTCCCGGAGATAGATATCGAAAATGATTTGCCGATATCCATCTCCGTTTTTTGTTGCCCAAAACAGCAGTAAAGTGACGCTGATGTTGCGCTAATGCAACTTTTGCAGTTTTGCATTGGCAAGAGGTGCTTTTATAGCTTTTGTGGGTGGAAATTCAGCAGCTGTTGCAAAACTACGAAAAGATGGGAAGATGCGATTGTGAATAGAGGATAGATATGTAATAGAGAAAGCAATTTACTGAAAAATCAAATTAATATGTATATTGGCAAAACAATTGCATGTTCTGTTACTGTATAAAATGTTTTCAACAGAAATGGAGGTGAAGTGATGAAAGCGATACGATGTAAAAAAATATATACATCATTATCGGATTCGTTGATCGACGGATACGTTCTGATCGACAGTAACAGGATAAGAAGTATTGTCCCTGTCAGCGATTGGAAAGAAAGCATGGCCAATGAGGTTCTTGATTATGAAGAAGGATTTTTGATGCCTGGATTCAACGATTATCATGTGCATATGGCTATGGCTGCGATGATGGAGTTTTTCGGGACTATCCGCGCCACGAAAGATGAGGATGAGGCTGCGAGGATACTGTATGAAAAAAATAAAGACAGAGACCAATCATGCTGGATTTTGGGTGGAGCTTGGGATCATTTTATTTGGCCAGGACAGAAACTGCCGTCCAGAGAGTTATTGGACAGATATTTCCCGGATACACCTGTGTTTTCTCTTAATAAGGAATGCCATGGAGCATGGCTTAACAGTGAAGCATTGAGAAGATTTGGCATAACGAAGGAAACGCTGGATCCTCCCGGCGGCAAGTATTTCAGGGATGGGGACGGAGAGCCCACAGGCTATGTCCATGAAGGTGCCGTAGCTCCATTACTGAGGAAGATATTCGATGAAATATCCGATGAAGAGATTGCCGGCTTTATTAAATCTTTTGCAAAGATGGCCAATAGTCTGGGAATTACATCGGTAGCAGATCTGCCGCTTTATAGTATATTAAGGGCAGATGCCTACAGGACACTTCAGGAAACAGGAGATTTGTCAATAAGGGTGAATTTTTCCGTGGGAATGATGGAAGACAATGAAAAGATAGAGGCCATGAGGAGAGAATTCACAGGGCCATTAATAACATTCAATGGAGTGAAGGAATTCCTTGACGGTACTCCGATGGGACATACAGGTTATCTTATTGAACCTTATTCTGACAAACCGGATTTTGTCAGTGAACCGCTTGTCCCTGCAGATGTGTTCTTTGATCGCGTAAAAGAACTTGATGCTATGCAGATCAGATGTCGTGTACATTGTTGTGGTGACGGAGCTGTCAGAATGGCTCTCGATGCTTTTGAAAAGGCAGCGGAGTCCAATGGTTTTCACGACATGCGACATGCTATAGAGCATATTGAGATCATAGCCCCCGAGGACATTTCAAGATTTGCGCGTATAGGTGTTATCGCTTCCGTTCAACCGGAGCATCCGCCGAGGACCCATTATGCGCTTCATCCGTTCCATTATCTGGTAGGGGAAGAAAGAATGAAGTACATGTGGGCTTTTAAGTCGCTCCAAGATGCCGGAACTCACCTAGCATTCGGTACGGATTATCCTGTCGTAGACTTTACGCCGTTTAAGGGGATATTTCGAGCTGCCAACAGAGTTACCAATGAGCTGGAGCCGGAGGGTGGATATAATCCGTGGGAAAAACTTTCGGTTCACGACATTCTTCGTAATTATACATATGGATCGGCTTTCGCTTCCGGACAGGAGAAAGAGCTGGGAACACTGGAACCAGGGAAGCTGGCCGATATAGTCGTTCTTGGGAAGAATCCTTTTGAGATCATACATAATCGAGATCAGATGTTTAACATGCCGGTATTGATGACGATGATGGACGGCAATGTGGTATATGAAGGGAGAAAATAAAATGGGCAAAAGGAAAAGCAATATAGGAGCGATAATAACGGTAGCGGGTACATATATGGCTTTTGCCATAGGGTCGGGGTTTGCCAGCGGACAGGAAATACTTCAATATTTTACCGCTTACGGGGTAATGGGATTCGCGGCACTGGTTTTATTTTTCATTGTTGGATCAGCGATGGATACGGAATTCATCACGGTAGGACAGAGGGAACAGTTCGATAATAAGGGCGGTGTTTACGAATACTATGCCGGGAGGATATTTGGCAAGTTCTTTGATTTCTTCGCCAACCTGTTTTCGTACCTGTGCTATGTGGTGATGTGCGCTGGAGCTGGTGCCACGCTGAATCAGTATTACGGGCTCCCTGTTTGGGTAGGTGTCGTTATCATGGCGGCAGTCAGCGGTCTGACAGTTATAATGGGCCTTAACCGGATAACTGATATCATTAGCAAGATAGGCCCTGCCTTGATAATAATCATCATTCTTGTAGCCATTCCGAATATATTTACAGGAGATTATTCTGTAAGCGAAGGGATCAAGTTGACGCCTGAGCTGGATATACTCAAGGCTGCGGATACATGGTATCTATCGGTTCTCAACTACGCCGGGTTCGGTATCATGTATGTTGTGGTGTTCCTGCCATTTTATGGCAAAAATTTGCCAAGTATCAAGATCGCTGCTTCGGGACAGATCCTTGGTGTGGCGCTGTTCTGCATTACAGTGTTGTTCGTGATGTTCGCTATGTTTGCCAATATAGAGACGATGTCGGAAGTTCAGGTCCCTATTCTCGCATTAGCTACGAATCTGAGCCCGATATTTGGAGCGGTATTTGCGATAATCATCATGTTCGGCATATATTCATCGGCTGTTCCTCTTTTGTATGGTCCGGCTATCAGATTCGTTGATGAGAAGAAGGTATCTGGAAAGACGGTGATGCTCATAATGGCGATGATTGGAGCATTTATTCCATTGTTTTTACCGTACAATGAGCTGATGAACATAATTTATACGGCTAATGGATATATAGGTGTCATCTTTATTATCCTCGTCGCTGTCAAAGTGGTGATACGTTTTACGGGGAAAGGGAAAAAGCAGGAGAGGAGAGAGGCTGAATGAGAAAAGTAGTGTTGGCCGCTACTCAGATGACGTGCAGTCGTGATGTGGAGAGCAATGTTGACAAGGCTGAAAGACTCATAAGGCAAGCAGCCATGAAAGGTGCCAATATAATACTGCTGCAGGAACTATTTGAGAATATATACTTTCCACAGAAAGTGGATTATAAATATCTGAAATGGGCGAAGCCGGCTGAAGATCATCCTCTGATAGAACGTATGTCTAACTTGGCTAAAGAGCTGGAAGTCGTTTTGCCAATAAGCTTTTTCGAAAAATGCAATGAGATGTATTATAATACTGTGGCAGTTATCGATGCAGATGGAAGCGTCTTAGGGTATTACAGGAAAAGTCATATTCCTGATGACCCAGGATATTATGAGAAATTCTATTTTTCGCCGGGGGATACTGGTTTTCGTGTGTGGAATACGCGTTATGCTAGAATTGGTGTGGGGATTTGCTGGGACCAGTGGTTTCCGGAAGCTGCGCGCTGTATGGCGCTACAGGGAGCGGAGGTGTTGCTTTATCCGACAGCTATAGGGACAGATCCCGTGAAGCGCGAAGAACTTCCAAACCAGAAGGTGATAGCGGAACGCTGGACCAATGCTATGATAGGTCATTCTATCGCTAATATGGTTCCTGTCGTGGCATCCAACAGGACGGGGATAGAGGATATGGGTGAGACTTCCATAAGATTTTTCGGATCATCCTTCATCACCGACGAGACAGGCGTCATCATGGCACAGGCGGATCAGTACGGAGAAGTAATATTGACATGTGAAATAGATCTGGACTCTCCGGAAAAAACGAAAATGATGAGATTTCGCGATAGAAGAGTAGATCTGTATGAAACTCTTTTGACAAAGGATGGAAAAACGAAAATACAGAAATAAGTTTTGGCAATATGAAAATAAAATACTACAATGAAACAGAGTCGACTTCTACGATCAATATGGTAGAAGTCGGCTTTTGTTAAGGATTACATGGACAGAAGGAAATCACGGTTATGATATTTAGAATTATTGCCTAGTATGGGTTAAAGTAATCCGTAGAGTAGCTCTGACAGTGTAGAAATTTGAAATAAGGTTTGCTTATTGTGGAAGAGTGAAAATTTCATATATATGGAATTTTGATGAAATATATGCCAATGGACTGGAAGCATCTCTGAGCCTATCAATCAGAAACGATATCATATTTCTGCGGCAAGGATCTATGGTGTGAGATTATGGAAGGCAATCATCAAAAATGGAGATAGTATAGATACGGGCGTAGCAGTTACGGCTTGTCCGAAATGAAGTTTGCTTTTCCCCGCGACATATGATAAACTACTTGAGTTTGCGTTATCAGAATCATATTATCAGGGAGTTATATCATGGGTAAGGAAAGGATAATCAATCTGCTCGTCGGTCCGGTGCTGTTTCTGTTATGCGCGTTTCTCCTTCCTGAAGGAATCTTTGGAACGTTTGCAGCCAGGGCAGCTGTAGGTACTATAGCATGGATGGCGTACTGGTGGATAACTGCGCCTGTCGATTATGCCGTAACGGCATTTTTGCCTATAGCGTTGAACGCGATCGTGCAGATGACGGATATGTCTGCTATCATATCCAATTATGCGTCAGAGACTATAATGCTGCTGTTGGGAGCATCTATCATCACGGTATCGTGGGAGGAGACAGGACTGGACAAGCGTATCGCTGCCAGATTCCTGGGGCTCATAGGCGACAATCTCAGGAGCCAGATCATATTTTGGTTCGTGTTGTCGGCTCTTCTCTCATCAGTTCTTCCAAATGCGGTAGTCTGCGCCACGATGACGCCTATAGCAGTAGCCATGCTCAACTATATAGGGGAAGGTGATATCGGCAATAGCCGTATCGGTTCCAAGCTGCTGCTGACCATCGCTTACGCGGCAGGCTTGGGAGGCATAGCGACTCCGCTTGGAGGGGCGATGAATCTGGTCACTGTCGATTATATCCAGCAGATCACAGGGGAAGAGTATATTTATATGCATTGGGTCGTAAGATTCCTGCCTATATTCATCGTACTGATGATATTGAATATCCTGTTTATGCTGCGTGATGTCAAGAAAGATGAAAGCCTTGGAGGCTCCAGAGAATTTTTCGTAAAGGAATATAAGGCGATGCCGCCGATGAAGTTCGAAGAGAAATGGTCGTTGGCGCTGTTTATCATTGCGACAGTGCTGGCATTTACGAGACAGGCATATCAGGATCTCCTGCCGGGACTCAAGCCGGCCTATGCCTTTATAATATGTGGCATAATCGCGTTTCTCATGGTCGACAGCGAGGGAAAGCGTGTCATGCTGTGGAAATCGGCTCAGAAAAAGATAATATGGGAGCTCATATATATATTTGCAGGCGGCCTCGCTGCCGGGACATTGATAAGTGAGACGGGCGCGGCTCAGTCAATCGGAGATGCCGTAGCCCGCATGGGACTGACGGGCGGACTTGTTACAGTCCTGGTCATCATCACGGTGACACTTATCATGTCCGATGTGACGTCAAATACAGCCACGGCGGCTGTTGCCATACCTATTGTGATATCTATAGTTCAAGGCATCGGGCTCAATCCGATACCATATATCTATATAGCATCCATAGGTGTCAACTTATCATATATGCTTCCGACATCCATCAGGGCGGTGCCGGTGGGGTATGGCCTTAAACCCAGATATATGCTCAATGAAGGCTGGAAAATGTCTATCCTGGTGATAATCGCGATGACTGCTCTGTCGTACCTGTTGCTGAGATACTGGCCTGCTTTCAGCCTCGCGTGAGACACGTATGTCAAAAAAGGACGCTCCTTAGGGCGGCACTCATAAGACAGTATTAGAAATGTTTTCGGGAAACGGCGTAGCTTTGGCTATGCCGTTTCGCCGTTTTTCAGGTCATTCAGTAAAGACGCGGGGAGTATTCCTATAAGGTCATAGGAAATGTCAATCTGCTGTTCCCTATAACATTTCGACTTGTCCGGCGCGTGAACATATACCGCCTTTACCATGTCATTGAGTATAGCGGGAGTTAGTTCGTCCAAGTCGAGATACTTCCTTACTTTGCCGATAAATCTGTCAATGTTCTCTGCCTGTTCTTCCTGCTCGTTAATTTCTTCATTCAATCGCAACAGCTTTTCCCGCAGTTCTTCCTGCTCCTGTTCGTAATCGTCAGAGAGCATTTGAAATCTGCTATCAGATAATTTCCCGTTGGCGTTGTCCTCGTAAATACGCTTGAAAAGACGGTCAAGTTCTTCTATCCGCCGTTGGGCTTGTGTGAGTTGCCGCCGCTTTGCTGCAAGTTCTCTTTTCGCTTCAGCTTTCTGCTTCGCGCCCATAGCCTTGCGGAATTGTTCTTCGTGGTTAGCGATACAAGCAATCGTCATTCTCATGTGGGCGAGTACACCCTGTTCCAATACAACAGCGCGGATAAAATGCGTCGGGCAAACGTCTTTTCCTTTGAGCCTTGAAGTGGAGCAGACAAAGTGGTCTTGCCTTGCTTCAAAGTTCTTGCTTGTGCAGTAATAGAGTTTCTCCCCGCAATCGGCGCAACGCGCAATACCGGAAAACATACTAGTCTTGCCTGTCCTCGTTGGGCGGCGTTTGTTCTTTCGTAATTCCTGCACCCGCGCCCATGTGTCAGCGTCAATGAGTGCTTCGTGGGTAGTCTCGAACACAAGCCATTTTTCTTCGGGATTGTAGCAAGCCTTTTTGCTCTTGTAGGACTGCTTATAAGTCTTGAAGTTTACCGTATGCCCTTTATACTCCGGACGCTCCAAAATGTCGGCAATGGTATCTCCCGTCCAGTGATAAGGATTGTCCGGTGGTGCGTTCCTCGCTGCCCTGCCTGTTTGCTGAAAATGGATTGTCGGCGTTATGACTTTATCCTCTTTCAGAATACGGGCAATCTGCGACGGCCCGTATCCGTCCAGACAAAGGGCGAATATCCGCTTGACGATCTTGGCGGCTTCTTCGTCCACAATCCACCGCTTTTTGTTTTCCGGGTCTTTCCTGTAGCCATAAGGCGGGTTAGTGCAGAGGTATTCGCCAGCTTCGCCTTTGGACTTCATCACCGCGCGAATTTTCTTGCTGGTGTCTTTCGCATACCACTCGTTGATGATATTGAGAAACGGGGTGAAGTCGCTGTCCAATTGATTCGCGCTGTCTATACCGTTGTTGATTGCGATAAACCGCACGCCTTTTTCCACGAACAGGACTTCGGTATAAAAGCCCACTTTCAGATAGTCGCGCCCAAGCCGCGACATATCTTTGACAATTAAGGCTGCAACTTCGCCGTTTTCGATTTTTTCTAAAAGCTCGCTCCAACTTGGACGGTTGAAGTTTGCCCCGGAATACCCGTCGTCCACGAAAAACAAGGGATTTTTGAAGCCGTTTTCCTTTGCGTATTTACTTAAAATCGCCTTTTGATTAACAATGCTGTTGCTGTCGCCCTGTAATTCGTCGTCGCGTGATAAGCGGCAATAGAGGGCGGTAATCTTGTCAGACTGCCTTGACATATTTTCTGCTCCTTTCATCGGCGGGCAGTCTGCCAATACAGGATTGCTTATACTCATTTTAACGCTCCTTGTTTTCTTCATCAATAGGCGATACTGCCATAAGCCGCAAAACTTTATGGGGAAGGCTTCGTTTGCCGTTATAACTTCCCGTAAAACGATAGAGCGTCCTGCCGGATTGTATGGTAATTTCGTGCGTCGGCAACTCCTGATATAAAGGATTTTTTACCACGATATGCCCGTCTTTGATTTTTCGTTTCCGTTCCATTCCTTTCCCGTCCTTTCCTTGTTTTGAGTAGGGAGCAAGCACAGCAAATGAGTACCCATTTGCCCTTTTTAGCTTGTTGGGAAAATCCCAAACCCTTTTGTGTTCTCTCACTCAATATCCCGTTCGGCAACCGGTTTTTGTTGCTCTTTTCTTTGATTTTAGACGCAAAAAATTGCAGCCACTTTTTCGTCTATAATCACTCTTGTGTAATGTGCTAAGACATATGTTACAGAAATAAATAAAAAAGAGAGATACTTTGATACAATAGTTTTCGACCAAAAAAACAAGTATCAGTAAGGAGTATCTCTCATGAAAAGTATAACCGAAGAAATGAGATTTCGCCAGCGTTTATGTGAATATGCTTTAAAACATGGCGTAACAAAGGCTGCAAGGAGATATCATACCTACAGGCAGTTTGTATATAGACAACTGGAAAAGTACGATGGAAGCGTTCAGAGCCTTGCGCTGAGGTCTAGGAGGCCTCAGCGCAGCCCGAACGCGCATACGGAAGAAGAACTGAAGCTGATAAAGAACATGCTTAGAAGAAACGGACGATA